>Ga0302322_100000612_pt1 | contig 27608 bp, 10 predicted proteins | sample Fen_T0_2_FD_203757 | JGI IMG/M metagenome (GOLD analysis project Ga0302322, IMG submission 203757) | Peat permafrost microbial communities from Stordalen Mire near Abisko, Sweden - Fen_T0_2 | ecosystem: Environmental > Terrestrial > Soil > Wetlands > Permafrost | place: Sweden: Abisko...
GGACGCGTCACTCTTCCCCGCCCAGAAGCTTGCGCGGCTCCTCGGCTCGGTCGCGCGCAACGATCCCTCGCTGATCGGCCGTTACGCCGTCAATTCCGCGTACGAACCACTCACCAGAGAAATCGCGCGCCGCTACCTTCAGGCTGGAGTCGCTCTCTCCCACGAAGAAGTCGTCATCACCGTTGGCTGCACCGAGGCGTTGAACCTTGCACTGCGGTCCGTGACCAAGCCCGGCGATACCGTTGCGCTCGAGACGCCCGCGTATTTCGGCATTCTCGAAACCATCCAGAGCCTCAATCTTCGCGTCCTGGAAATTCCAACCGATTCGCGCGAAGGCCTTTCGCTCGACGCCCTCCGCGAAGCGCTCGCGAACAACGACGTAAAGGCGCTCTTCGTCATGCCCAGTTTCCAAAACCCGCTCGGCTCCTGCATGCCCGACGCGAAAAAGGAAAAGCTCTACGACTTGCTCTGCGAATTCGACGTACCGGCGATCGAGGATGACGTTTACGGCGACCTGCATTTCAGCGAACGCCGCCCCAAGCCGCTCAAGGCCTGGGACCGCGACGGGCGCGTGATGCTCTGTGGTTCGTTTGGCAAAACGCTCGCGCCCGGCTTCCGCGTTGGCTGGGTGTTTCCCGGTCGCGTGATCGAACAGGTCCGGCGTCTCAAGTTTACGAATACACTCGGCACTCCGGTGATCCTGCAAAAGACCATCGCCAACTTCCTGCGTGATGGTGGTTACGATCACCACCTGCGCTCGATTCGCCGCGCCTACCAGAACCAGTTGCATCTCTTCTCGCAGGCGATGCTGCGTCACTTCCCCACCGGTACGCGCCTGAGCCGGCCGCACGGCGGTTTCGTGCTCTGGGCCGAACTTCCCACACGAGTCGACACCCACAAACTCTACAACGACGCGCTCAAGCAACAGATCGCCATCGCGCCCGGCGTTCTCTTCTCGGTCAAAGAACGCTACCGGAACTGCCTGCGCATAAACTGCGGCATTCCCTGGAATGACCCCGTTGAACAGGCCGTGCGCACACTGGGCGAACTCGCCAAAAAGCAGCTCGCTTAAGGCTCAGACGATCTGCTCGCTACATCTAAATCTGCCGGACATGAACTACTCGTCTGCTATAATTAAAATCGAAGGCAATCCCATGCTTGTCGATGAACGGCGCGGACTTTTCCTCGGCGCGCTGGGTGTATTAGGGTTCAGTCTCACGCTACCGATGACGCGTATCGCCGTTTTGGAACTCGATCCCGTATTCGTTGGACTCGGGCGTTCACTTATCGCCGCCGCGCTCGCCGCAATCCTGCTGCGCTGGCAACGTTCTCCGCGTCCCGCGCGACGTCACCTGCCCGGTCTGCTCATCGTGAGTCTCGGCGTGATCGTTGGATTTCCTCTTTTTTCATCGCTGGCGATGCGGCACGTGCCGTCCGCTCACGCTGCAGTCGTAGTCGGCCTCCTGCCTCTTGCCACCGCGCTCTTCGCCGTGTTGCGCGCACAGGAACAACCTTCGCGGGCATTTTGGATTTCCGCTGGAATCGGCAGTTCTGGGGTCGTGTTGTTTGCGCTCGCCGAAAGCGGTTGGGTGTTTCGCGCTGCCGACGGCCTGCTGATCGTCGCCGTGTTGTTATGCGGCCTCGGGTACGCCGAAGGCGGCAAACTCGCCCGTGAGCTGGGCGGCGCACGCGTCATCGCTTGGGCCTTGGTGTTGGCTGCGCCCTTTCTCGTAGGGCCTGTGATCTACGTGGCGTTTTGCCATGGACTGTACGCCTCACCGCGCGCGTGGGCGGCCTTCAGTTATACAGGGATCGTGAGTATGTTTCTCGGTTTTATCGCCTGGTATCAGGGGTTGGCGATCGGAGGTGTTGCCCGTGTGAGCCAGGTTCAACTCTTGCAAACCTTCATGACTCTCGTCTGGTCCTGGTTGCTTCTGGGCGAGCACCTTACCCTGTTAACTTTAGGCGCCGCGGTTGTTGTGGTCGCAACCGTCGTTGTGGGTCGACGCACCAGCATTTCCCAAAGACGAAACTAATACCTATCTCCAACTTACTCTCAATCGTTACACCATGAAGAAGAACGTCGCCATTCTTGTTTTCGATGAGGTCGAGGTGCTGGATTTTGCCGGCCCGTTTGAGGTTTTTTCCGTGACCGAAGCCCTGCGCAATCGCGACGTCTTCAACGTCTTTCTCTGCGCCGAGGCCCTCGGCACCGTGCGTGCCCGTAACGGCTTGAAAATCGTGCCAGACTACTCGCTCGAATCCTGCCCCGAGCCACACCTGCTGATCATCCCCGGCGGCTTCGGCACCCGCGCATTGCTCAACAAACCCGCGCTCCTCGAATGGCTGCGGAGGAAGGCACGCACCGCGGAAGTGGTCGCCAGCGTTTGCACCGGCGCTCTGCTTCTGGCCAAGGCCGGCCTGCTCGACGGCTTGCAGATCACCACTCATCACGGCGCCCTCGACCTGTTACGCGAACTCGCTCCGACCGCGGTCGTCGACCCATCGAAACGTTTTCACGATAACGGCAAGTTCTGTGTTTCCGCGGGTGTCTCCGCCGGCATCGACCTTTCCCTGCATCTCGTCGCGCGCCTGCTCGGTCCCGAAGCCGCCGACCAAACCGCCCGCCAAATGGAATATGAGCGCCGCACCTAAACACAAACCAGGCCGTACCGCCTTCGTCATCGCGTTCGCATCGATCTATCTCATCTGGGGCAGCACGTACCTCGGCATCCGCGTGGCGGTTGAGACCATCCCGCCATTTCTGATGGGTGTGTCGCGTTTTCTGATCGCCGGCGCTGTATTGATGTTTCTGGTACGCAGCCGCGGCGCACCAAAACCCACCGCACGTCAATGGCGTGACAACGCCCTCGTCGGCACCTGCCTGCTGCTCGGTGGCAATGGCTTCGTCGCGTGGGCCGAACAGACCCTGCCCTCCGGACTCACCGCACTTATCATCGGCATCCAACCTGCGTTCATGGTTTTGACCGAGTGGGCCTGGCGCGGAGGACGTCGTCCCACACCACCCACCTTCGTCGGACTTCTGCTTGGTTTTGCCGGTGTCGCCTGGCTCGCTGCACCCTGGGAAACGGGCGCCAAGACCGGCGTCGACCTGACGGCCATCCTGCTCGTGCTGCTCGCCTGCGGCTCCTGGGCCTTTGGTTCAATTTACTCGCGCAACGCAAAAAATCCTGCGCCGCCCTTTCTCGCTGCCTCCATGCAGATGCTCTGCGGGAGCGGTGCCCTTTTCATCGGCGCGCTCATCCACGGCGAACTGCCGACGTTCCATCCCTCTGCAATCAGCGGACATTCGCTCGCAGCGTTTTTTTATCTCGCTTTCATTGGTTCCCTCGTGGGCTTTTCGACCTTCGTTTGGCTCATGGAACACACTACGCCCGCACGCGTTTCGACCTACGCTTACGTGAATCCCGTTGTCGCGGTATTGCTTGGCTGGCTGATCCTCGGCGAACCGGTCACGCCGCGCATGTTGCTCGCCGCAGTTATCATCGTCGCAGCAGTCGTGATCATCACCACACAGAAGAGCCGCAAGCCCACAGCTCCGACCGAGCCCTTGCCGCCGCTTACGCCGCTAGAGCCTGCGACCGAGACAAAATAGTTCCGAGGTTTGAGGGTGGCACGCACAGTCCCTTGTGCGCGTTTGTGAACTTTGCCGACCTGCGACGTCGCTCAGCCCGCAAGGGACTGCGGGCTCCACCTAAAGCAAAGCGACGACCTCCGGTCTTTTGCATCTGTTTATTTCCCGCCAGCGACAAAACGGAGAGCAGGCAACGACAGCACTTCTGCCATCTTCAGAATCATCGTATTCAAAACTCTGCCCTGGTGGAACGCGCAGTCCCTTGCGCGTTGAGCGACGTCGCAGGCCATTTCCGTACGCCCGAGAACCGAGCGTGCAAGGGACTGCACGCTCCACCTAAAGCAAAGCGACGACCTCCGGTCTTTTGCATCTGTTGATTTCCCCTAAGCGACAAAACGGAGAGCAGGCAACGACAGCACTTCCAACAGATGGGTTGCGAGCTCGTCTCGCAACGTTTGCATAAGCCGCACGACGTGGCGCGGCAAGCGCGCCACCTACGAGCGAGCCTCCAGAATGATCGTATTCTGAATTTTGTCCCCTGGTGGAACGCGCAGTCCCTTGCGCGTTGAGCGACGTCGCAGGCCCTTTCCCCTACGCCCGAGAACCGAGCGTGCAAGGGACTTCACGCTCCACCTCGAAGGGGGGCGACGACCTCCGGCTTTTCGCATTTATTGATTGCCCGCGGTTGTTGAAATTGGAAACAAGTCACCATGCCCAAAGGCGATTCCTTCCTGCTGGTCGGCGTGGTGATTTTCGGCTTGGTCGGCCTGCTGGCCCTTTATGCGGCCTGGCGCACGGCCGCAAATACCCGAGCGTTTCAACGCACCGCCGCGCATGCCACGGGCATAGTCACTGCCCTCAAGGAAGAAACTTCCCGCAACAAAGACGGCTCAACCTCTCGCGCTTTTTATCCCACAATAAAATTTCAGACGCCGGACGGCAAAAATGTGTCGTTCACCGCCGACACCGCCGTCGATGTGCACGCATTTCCCGAAGGCCAAACCATCAAAGTGCTCTACGCGCCGCACGATCCACAACAGGCGCGCATTGACTCTTTCGACAGTCTCGGCGCCGGACCGATCACGCTGGCGATTTTTGGTGCAGGCTTCGTCATCGGTGCCCTGCTCATTTATTTTCTGCTCTACCGGGAGGTCGAAGTCGACACGCCGCTCTTTGTCGCAGCGGGTTTTGCCGGTGCGGCCTGTCTCTTGGCCTGGGGCGCCTGGCATTTTGGGCGGGAGAGTTTCGACCTGCGCGCCCACGGCGTCCGCACCACCGGCACCGTCCTCACCGCTGACGGCGGTCCCTTGATCGAGTACGTCACGCGAGAAGGGCGCACGCGGCAGTTCCAGTCCCATATCGCCTCCAACCCGCCGAAGTATGCATTGGGAGACAAAGTCCCGATGATCTACTCCCCGGAAAAAACCGGCCTGGTGAAGATCGATTCCTTTTCCGACCTATGGCTCGTACCCGGCCTCTTCTGCGGCTTCGGCCTGCTCTGTCTCTTCGCTGTACTCTTTGCTTTGTATATCAAACTGCATTCCCCATAGACGTTTAAAGGATAGGGCGCGACCGCCGGGCGCGCCGTAACCAACACGGCGGGCCCAGCGGTCGCGCCCTACCTCCAAATCATTTTCGGATTTTGAAACGGCTACCGTTTAAATGAAATGCTCTAGCAAGCCAGAGCGCTGCGTCAGAGAAACGCGGAGGAGCGGAAGCTGCGAAACGAATTATTCCGCATTTCAGCCACTCCCCGCTCCCGCTCTCTCTGCTTCCCGTCTGCTTTCTCCTATTTTTAGGTCTGCTGACATGACGTTGTCACAAGCCTGCGTTATCATCTGCCGAGAATTCATCCCTGAACCACAATGAAAATACTCGAAATAGCATTCACCGGATATTGCACGACCGATATGAAACGGGCCCGGGCCTTTTATGAGGGCGTGCTTGAACTGAAACCCGCTCGTACCTGGGGCGACGAGCCCGATCCAGGCTGGGTCGAATATGATGTTGGGTCAGGCTGCCTCGCCTTGATCAAAGGCGACGGTGAACTTTGGAAACCATCGTCGGCCGGTACTTCCGCGGCCTTCGAGGTCGATGACTTTCAAGCTTCCGTGGCAAAGATCAAAGCCAGCCAGGTGAAGATCGTGATGGACGTCTACGAAAGTCCGGTGTGCTGGATGATCACAATCGCAGACCCCGACGACAACCGCCTGGTGATTCATAAACGAAAGTGATCGAGAAATGGGCGGTAGCTGAGCCAAGCAGCGGCACGAGCACCGCCAGATCGTTCGCCGACACGGCACTCCTGCGCGAGGGCCGTGCCGACGCCCCTCGAACGTACAACCGTTGAACGTTTATGCGCCAATAGGCGCGCAGACTGACGGAGGATTGCCCGATTCCAGCACAGCATTAATCAAGCGCGTATCAGGTTCATTCGAGTTCCCACAATAGATTCGAGGTCTTTGGCTGGGCGATAACCGGCATAGCGGCAGACGTTCATCTGTAACGGATTCGGCGACGCGCTAAGGTGGCCACGGTCACTAACACAAGGAGCGGCATGCTCGTCGCACCTCCTCCGTTTCCGCCTGTGCTTGGTCCACTGGAAGAGGATGAGCTAGAGCTGCTGCTGGACGAACTCGATGACGAGGAGCTGGAGGAAGAAGATCCTCCGGAGCTACTCGAAGATGAGCTGCTTGAGCTGGATGAAGAGCTCGATGAACTGCTGGAGCTGGAAGAACTGCTAGAACTAGAAGAGCTGCTGGAGCTAGACGAACTGCTGGAGCTGGATGAGCTGCTGCTGGCGAGTGTTATTGTCACCGGTGTGCTGACAACATCGTTACCCGAAGCAAGGCCGGATATTGCGACTGTATATACACCTTCGTTTGCCGGTTGCATGCTCGCGACAGAATAGGTTGCCGCCGTGGAGTTATTCGCAAGTTCTGTATTGTTCAAACGCCACTGATATGACGTTGCGGTAAATCCAGCAGGTAAGGCGTTCAAGGTGAAACTGCTGCCAGCGGTCAAGGGGGCGCTCGGTGCCCCACCGATCGAGGCGCTTGCGCACGTTGGTGTGAGCGACGCTGCGCCAGCGACGTTGCCTGCCCCGGCAGCGGGAGGCGAAGCGGTGAGTATAGATTCGAGTTTAGCGGTTGAAGTCAGTTCGTAGGAATACGAGGGAGCAAAAACGACATCAGTTCCGGACTCGATCGTGCCCGTCGTGCCAGTGAAGCCATTGCCCGCCGCTTGAATAAGTCCATTTGCACTTTTGCTCAGGGGATTGTTTAGCTTAGTAAACTGATTGCGCTCGACCAACAATTGAGCATCGGCCAACGCCGTAATACCCGAGGCGTTGCCAGTAAGGCTGTAGTAATTATTATAAAGGTGAAGGTAACCGTAGTTACTTTCGGGCAGGCGCAAATCACAGAGGGATGACCACCAATTGTGATGCAGGCTCACGCGCAAGGGGGCCGTTTCGCCGCTCGTCGAGCCGATTAGAACCGCAGAATGCGGAGTGGTTTGGGCTGAAGTAAAGTAAAACTCATTCCACGAAACGGTGATATTGTTTGCGCCGGTGTTAATGACAATCAGTGAGCCGCTACAGTCGAATAACGTGCAGTGGTTGATAAACACATTGGTTGCACCGGAGAGCGTGATGCCGTCGCCGTTTGGATTGGTTATATTGAGACCGCGGATAGCGACATTACTTACGCCGCCCAGGAGTTCTAAGTTACCGATAATGGATGAATCGGCATCGAGACCTTGAATCGTCTTGTTCGATTTTATGCTGATCTTGCCCGCAGTGCTTAAGGTGCTCAGATCGATCGCCCCAGACACGATGACTACTGCGGGAGCCAAAGACCCGGCTTGAGTTTTAAGCCCTTCGGCCGTCGTAACGGTGACTGCGCTGGTCGAACCGCCGCCAGTGACGGTTGAGCCGAAGCCATCGGCAGCAAGTACTGCGGGAACTGCGGTGATGGACAAAACGCTCGTGACAGAACCGGTGTAGGTGCTGTCATCGATTGCGCCAACAACCGTGTAGGATCCAGGCTTGATTGGAGGTGTCGTGCTGCCGTTGTAAGTAACATTAACCGTTAGGCCGGCCGGAACGGTTGTCGCCGTTACGGGTTTCGCCGTTCCATCGTAGATTGCAGCGAGATTTCCAAGTATGATTGAGGCTGTTTGCTTGTTAACGGTAATGGTCAGCGCGGCCGTCCCTGCACCACCGACGTTGTTGGCTGAAAGGTTTACAATCGTGAGTCCAGCCGCGATCGGCGTGCCGGAGATCAGCCCGGTCGAAGCATCGACGCTCAAGCCGGCGGGCAGATTCGAGGCATCGAAGCCCGTTGGAGAGTGGGTCGCCGTAATCTGGTAGGCAAAAGGGGACCCAATGGTGGCGGCAGCCGTGTTTGCGCTCGTGATTTCCGGCGGGGGAAGAATCGTCAGAACCGCGCCATCGCTCGCCGCAGTACCCGCGATATTATTGGCCAGAAAACGGTACTCGTATCCATTTAATGATGACGCAACGCCGATGATCGTAAGGCTGTTGGTGTTACTGCCTGAACAGGCTGTATTGTCGGATAGGTTTGTCCATGATGCCCCCCTGTCGGCCGAGCTTTGCCATTGGTAGCCAGGCAGCGGATTACCGCCGGCGGAACCGGCGAATGTAGCATTCTGACCTGCGGGGAGCGAAAGAGAAACGGGCGAGACTAGATTGTTGGGCGCGACTGCAAGAGAATAGCTTTCGGTGCTTTCCACGCTGCCATTGAACGAGCTGACGAGGATTTTTCCGGCGGAGAACGCCGCCGTAGGTGTTACAGCCGTGATCTGTGTAGTAGAATCAACGGTATAGCTCTTCGCCGGCATACCGTTGAAATAAATGCTAGTGATATCGGTAAAGTTCGTGCCGGTGATGGTGACGGTTGCTCCGGGCAACAACACGCTGGGTGAAAAGCCCGTGATGGACGCAGAAGCTGGCGCGATACGGATATCGCCGTTTGCGATAAAAAGCGTATGCGCGTTTCCGCCCGTTGCGCTCAAAACATTGGCTGCAACTGCGACCGGGCTGGCCCGGTTCGTGAGCGTGCCATCGCCCAGTTGCCCGGAGGCATTTTTGCCCGTCGTCCATAGAGTGCCGTCAGTTTTAACGAAGAGGCTGTGATTATATCCCGTCGCAACTGATTGCACGTTAGTCGCGATCTGCACCGCAGTATTTTTGAGCAAAGTAGTGCCGTCGCCCAGCTCGCCATAAGCATTATAACCTGACGCAAAGAGCGAATGATCGGTTTTGAGAAAGAGGCTGTTCAAGTTGCCTGAAGCCACAGCGATATAAGTGCCCGCAATCTGGGTTGGCGTAGTGCATTGGTAAACTGATTCACCGTTTCCGAACTCTCCATAAGAGTTATTTCCCATCGCCCAGGCGGTGTTATCATTCTTGACGAACAATGTATGTGAATCGCCGCCGCTTACCAAATTAACGTTCGTGGCGACCTGCACGGCAGATGAACGATTGGTAGTCGTGCCATCTCCCACCTGGCCATAGTAATTTTGCCCCGTCGCCCAAAGTGAGCCGTCGTTCTTGGAGATTAGACTCCAATAAGCTCCCGCCTCGACAGCGCTGGCGTTTGTGGCGACCTGCACGAGATTTTGACGTTGTACCGTGGTGCCATCGCCAAGCTGCCCGTAGCTATTTGCGCCGGTCGCCAAGACCGTACCATTCTGTTTAAGGAATAGAGTGTGATAAGAGCCAGCGCTGGCTGATTTCATTCCTGAAGCAATCTGGAGAGCAACAAAGCGAGTTGCGGAACCTCCGTCACCAATTTGTCCAGAGTTGTTGCTTCCAACAACCCAGCAACTCCCATCGGTCTTGACATAAACCGAGTGACCATATCCGGCCGATGCATTTGCAACTTCTGACGCAACGCAAATTGGCGCAGTCCGTATACCCAAATTTCCCGCGTTGCCGAGCTGATTGTAATAGTTATCACCCATGGCCCAGAGCATGCCATCGGTTGTGACAAAGAGTGAATATGATGTACCGCAGGCAACAAGTTGCGCCCGATTCGAAATCTTTACAGGTGTATTATGCGAATTGGTTGTCCCATCGCCAAGCTCATGGTGATAATTATCTCCTAATGCCCAAAGGGTCGAATCGGATTTAATATAAAGAAGATGGTACCCACCAGCGGCCATGGTTCGTACGTCTGAATCGATAATCGTTGGAGTCGAACCGGGGTAACTCGAACCCAGCTGCCCGTCGGTATTGTAGCCCATTCCCAAGAGCGAACGTTCGGTTGTGAGATAATAACTGGCGTAGGGACTATTATTGCTGCAAGAAACTGCTTTAACGTTGGTGGCGATTTGTAGAGGAGAACTCCGGTTAGTGGTGGTACCATCGCCGAGCTGGCCATTGCCATTGTTGCCTACCGTCCACAAGCTACCATCGGTCTTGCAGATGAGTGTATGGCTTCCGCTACTGGCGACCGATTGCACACCAGACAAGCATAACACTGCAGTTGCATGCGAGGTAGTGCTGCCGTCGCCGAGCTGCCCGTAATAATTCACGCCCGCCGCCCACAGGTCACCGTTGGTTTTGATAAAGAAAGTGGTTTCACCGGCTGCGGCGATTGAGGCGACACCGCTGGCTATTTGTCCAGGAGTCGATTGTGAAGTGGTCGTGCCGGTTGCCAGCTGACCGTAGCTGTTGTCACCGCAAGTCCAAACAGTACCGTCTTGTTTCAGGAAAACGCTATGGTTGTCACCGGCGACCACGGCTTTGACATTGGTTGCAACCTGAACGGGAATCGCGCGGGAGGTTGTAGTCCCGTCACCGAGTTGTCCGTAAGCGTTATATCCAACGGCCCAGAGCGTCCCGTCGTTTTTAACGTACAAAGTATGGCTATAACCAGCCGCGATCGCTTTCACCGAGCTATCTGCTACGTTTGGATAAATCAGCCCCGCCAGCCGATTGTCTGCGAGTTGCCCAAAATCGTTGCCGCCGACCGCCCAAAGTTCGCGAATGGGAGTACCGGCAGCTCGCTGCGTGAGGGTATGGGTCTGGTCTCCGATGGTAATCGTTGCGGTGCGCTCCGTGGCAAGCGGGTTGGGCGCAACGGTGACCTCCAGGGTGCCTTCGAATGCGCCGGCGTTCCGCGACAACGCAATCCAATTGGCGTCTTTTGTCGCGTTCCAATCAGTGTTGCTACGCACGACAATCGGGTAGACCACCCGGCCGCAGCCAACGGTCCGCGTTGCAGGAGTTAAGCTCAAGACGTGCCCGCTATCTGTGGCGTAGACCGAGAGGATACCTTCATTGCTAATCGTGGTACCGGCGACGGTGCTTGCCTTGACGGTGTAGGTCCCTGCATCGGCAAGCGTAAGACTAGAAAAGGCAAGAGAGTTAGAAGTGGCTCCGGATACGACAACGCCGTTCTTGTACCACTGATAGGCGGGCGCCGGGGACGAGGTCGCTGTTGCGGTGAGCGTGATTTGAGTGCCCACGTATGCCGACTGATTCAAGGGTTGAACGATAAAGACCGGCACGCTTGCCGGGGTGACGGTAACGATGGTCGCCCGGCTAAGCGTTGTACCTCCGACGTTGGTCGCCGCGAGCTGGTAGCTACCTGCGTCCGAGAGTGTGACCGATGATTTATTGAAGTAACTGTAGGTCGCCCCAGCGATCGCCACGCCATCCTTAAACCACTGATACGATAGAGTCGTTGAGGAATTGGCGAAGCCACTCAGTGAGAATGAGGTGCTTTCCACTACGGTTGTATCGGTTGGCTGAGAGGTGAATACTGGCGGAGCCGGCACGGTTATTGTGACCGCGGCCGCGTTGCTGGCAACTGACCCTCCCACGTTGGAAACAATCACGCTGTATTGCCCGGCATCGCTGGCTATCGATGAAGTGATGGAGAGCGAGCTGCCAGTGACGCCCGAGATACGTCCGCCATTGAAGAGATTTACCCCACCTTTCTGCCATTGATAAGAGAGGCTGGAAAGGCTCGAGGCTGATACTGACAACGATATAGTATTAGTGAGATATACAGTAGCATTCGCCGGCTGTGTAGTAATAGTCGGAACCGGGGGTACCGTAATGCTGACTGCCACCAGATTGCTCGTCGTCGAACCGCCGATATTGGTAATAATAACGCGGTACTGACCTGCGTCGGCGGATTGGGCGGAACCAATAGACAGGGTGCCTTCGCGCGCCCCAGTAATGCGACCGCCGTTGATCACATTGATTCCGTCCTTCTGCCATTGATAGGTTACCGAGGAGGAACTCGATACAGAGACTGAAAGCGAGAAACTGTCATTGCGGTAGGCCGTTTTGCCCGCGGGCTGGGTCGTAATGGCGGGCGCAGCGGGAGTATTGACGGTTACGGTGGCCGCGCTGCTCGTGGCGGACCCACCAGCGTTGGTCACAACAATCCGATACTGACCCGCATCGCTAGCTTGAACGTAATTTATAGATAAATACGAGTTAGAGGATCCATAGATCCGCCCGTCATCGATCAGGTTCACGCCGTTTTTTTGCCACTGATAGGTGACATCGGTGGTGCTTGAGACGGAAATTGAAAGCGAAAGAGCGTTTCCTAAATTTACAGAGACGCTCGCTGGCTGTGTCGTAATCGTGGGTGGCGCCGGGATGGATATAGCCGCCGTCGCGGCACTACTTGTGGTGGATCCAATGCTGTTTGTAACAATCACACGGTATACACCGCTGTCGATGACACGCGCTGAATAGATATAAAGCACACTATTGTTGGAGCCAAAATGGCTTCCATCATCGACGAGATTGACGCCGTCTTTCTGCCATTGATAAGAAGTATTGGTGGTGTTGCTAACCGAAACAGAGAACGTCAGTGTGCTTCCGGTGTAGGCCGAGACGCTTGAGGGTTGGGAGATAATCTTCGGGGGAAGTGGCGCGGCGACAGTAACTGTGGCGGCGTTACTCGCAGTGGAACCGCCAAGGTTGGTGACAATCACACGGTATTGGCCAGCGTCGCCAAGCTGAATATTATTGAAGGAAAGATAGCTGCTGGTTGTTCCTGAGCAACTACCTCCGTCGGCGATATTGACGCCGTTTTTTTGCCATTGGTAGGTGGCAGAAGTGGCACTCGTGGCACCCACCCACAGGGAAAAATAACTGCCGACCTCTTTGGATAGGCTACTGGGCTGAGTGGAAATAGAGGGCGCTTGAATTTGGGTAATGACGGTGACGGTGGCAGGGGCGCTCGTGGTTGCGCCTGCTGAATTCGTAATGATGACACGGTACTGACCGGCGTCGCTCGCTTGAGCACAGCTAATGGACAAGGAGTTGTAGGATGAACCGGAGATACGCCCGCCAGAGATGAGGTCGACTCCCTCTTTCTGCCATTGATAACAAGCCGAAGAGCCATCGGAGGTGGCTGCGTAAAGAGAAAAATTATTGCCGGCGTAGACCGTAATATCACTTGGTTGGCTCGTAATGGCAGGAGGCAGAACGCCGTTAATTGTCACCGTTGTTGCGTTGCTGGTGGCGGTGCCGCCGGCATTGGTGACAAGGAGCCGATATTGGCCGGCATCACCGGCCTGGATGTAATCAATATTTAAGCGATCACTATTAACACCCCAAATGCGGCCACCATTGACAAGATCAACACCGTCCTTCTGCCATTGATAAGAAAGCGTTCCGATTCCGGATCCGTAGCCGTATAGGTAGAGACTGCCACCTACATTCACCGAGGCGCTCGAGTTCATTGGATAGATCGTTGGAGGGGGAGGTGCGGCGATAAGTATCGTGGCTGCCGTGCTGGTGGTGGAGCCGCCAGCGCTGGTTACAACGACTCGATACAGGCCGGCGTCGCTGGGCTGTGCACCGTCAATGGAAAGATAATTTGTGTTGGTGCCAGAAATGCGTCCACCCGACGCTAGATCAATGCCGTCCTTTTGCCATTGGTAGCTCACGGTGGTTGGACTCGCTACGGAGACGGCTAATCCGAAAGTGCCACCACCATAGACTGATGAATCGGCGGGCTGCGTAATAATAACTGGGGCTGGAATTAAGGTGCTCACCGTTACCAGCGCAGAGGTGCTGGTCGCGGAGCCGCCGGCATTGGTGACAACGACGCGATATTGGCCTGCATCGCTGGCTATGGCCGGGCTGATCGTTAAGTTATAACTGGTTGCGCCCGATATGCGCCCGCCAGAGATCAGGTTGACGCCGTCTTTTTGCCACTGATAGGTAACATCGGTTGGACTTGATACCCACACCGAGAGAAAGAGAGTATTTCCACTGTAGAGATCGGTGTTTTGAGGCTGACTGGTAATAGTCGGGACCGGCGAAATGGGGACAATAACAGACGCGGCGTTGCTGGTCGTTGAACCACCGGCATTCGTGACGATGAGGCGGTATTGACCCGCATCGCTGCTCTGAGCCGATCTTATAGAAAGATACGGCGTGGTTGAGTTCGATATACGCCCGCCATCAATGAGGTTAATACCGTCTTTCTGCCATTGATAAGAAGGCGTAGTCGCACTGACGCAATTGGTATAAAATGAAATGTAACCGCCGGCATAAACGGTAAGATTTTGGGGCTGGTTAACGATGGTGGGGACCGGGATCGCTGCCGTGATCGTGATTGTGGCAGTATCGCTCGTGGTCGCACCACTGGCGTTGGTGGCGATGAGGCAGTACTGGCCGGCGTCACTGGATTGAACTCCGGCGATGGAGAGCATGCTGCCGTTGGCGCCAGAGATGCGTCCGCCGTTTGTCAAATTTACTCCATCTTTTTGCCACTGGTAGGACAGTGTGATGGGACTATAAACACTGGTACTAATCGAGAGCGTTTGTCCGATATAAATTCTTGTATCACTAGGCTGCACGGTGAATACAGGCGCAGAAGCAGGAAGGATCGCCAAGGTTGTGGTGTTGGTTGTGCTAACACCGCCCGAATTGGTTGCGACGAGGCGATATTGACCGGCATCACCGGCTTGGAGGGAAGCAATGGACAGATAGCTGCTCGTTGCGCCAAAAATCCTTGCGCCATTGATTAGGTTAACCCCGTCTTTTTGCCACTGACAGGTAACCGGGACAGGACTGTAGACAATGGAAGAAAAACTAGCGCTCGTGCCAGCGTATGCACTGGTGGCTGCGGGCAGGCTGGAGACAACCGGGGCAGGCACAGTGCTGACGACGGTGACGGTGACGTTGACGCTCGTGGTTGAGCCGCTGGCATTGGTGACGATGACGCTGTATTGGCCCGCGTCGCCGGCTTGGGCGGAACTAATATTCAGGTAATTGTAGGTCGCACCTGAGATGCGTCCGCCATTAGTTAAATTGACCCCGTCCTTTCGCCATTGGAAAGATGCGTTGGTCAAGCTGGTTGCGGAGACGGACAGCGACAGGGTACTGCCGCTATAGACGTCGGTGTTGGCCGGTTGAGTCGTGATGATGGGGGGCGGTACGTTAAAGCGGCTGACCGTGATTGTCTTGCTGGTGGTGGAACCGCCCGCATTAGTGATGGTGACATGGTATTGACCGGTGTCACCCGCCTGAAAAGAGGAGATGGATAAATAGCTGCTCGTTGCGCCGAAGATTCGTCCATCATTGGTTAAGTCGAATCCGTCTTTCTGCCATTGATAAGTGGCTGTCGAGGCGCTCGAAGCTGTGACCGCGAGTGAGACGCTTTGACCAACGTAAGCCGCAGTGTTGGTTGGTTGGCTCGTGATAACGGGTGGCGTGGCGACAATTATATTCACGGTCGCTGGGTTGCTAGTCACCGAGCCAATCGCATTGGTGACGACGACGCTGTATTGACCGCCATCTCCTGCTTGCAAGCCGCTTATCGATAAATAGCCGGTCGTAGCCCCCGCGATCCTTCCCCCGTCAGTCAAGTTCACACCGCTTTTCTTCCATTGATAGGTTAACGCAATCGGACTGGCAGCCGTTACCGATAGCGACAAGGTATTGTCTTTATAGACCGTAACGCTCTGCGGTTGGGCGATCACCACAGGAGCAGGCGCCAAAGCGACCTCAACGGAAGCTGTATTGCTCGTGGTGTTGCCTCCAGCGTTGGAGACAACCACACGATAGGAACCGATATCGGCAACGGTGGAGGTACTGATCATCAGCGTGCTGCTGGTTGCGCCCGCGATGCGTCCTCCGTCGGATAGAGCGACACCATTCTTTTGCCATTGATAAGAGGTCGGGGTGGGGCTCGAAGCCGATGTATAAAATGTGATTGTGTTCCCTGCGTATACCGCGGTGCTTACGGGTTGTGAAGTGATGACGGGAGCGGGTGGTGTATCAAGTGTGACGACGGCGACATTGCTGGTGGTCGCGCCGCTGCCATTGGAGACGATTACGCGATATTGGCCGGCATCCGCCGCCACCGAGGAAGAGAACCAGAGAAGGTTACTCGTTGAGCCGGAGATACGTCCTCCGTCCACCAGGTTGACGCCGTCCTTCTGCCACTGGAACGTAAGGGTACCGGAGCCGCTTGCAGAAGTGTATAGAGTGAAAGCATTGCCGGTGTAGGTCGTTACGTTGGTTGGTTGGGTCGTGATCGTCGGAGGCGGGATCGCGGATAACACGACGGCGCGAGTCTGCCTGGCACCGCTCGTAGTATTGGTGTATGTGACAGCATCGCTGTAGGTTCCGGCTGGTAGGGCGGCGGCCGTGGCGTCGACCGCAACTTTGACGGTGGCGCTGGCACCGGCTGCGAGTGTGCCAAACGTTGAGTCGAGGGTTGCCCAAGTCTGTGTATTTGCCGCAGTCCAGGACAAAGACGACGTGCCATTATTCTTAAGCGTATAGGTTTTCGACGCAGGACTAAATGGCCCTCCAGGTGGACCTCCGAAACTTGTTTGAGCCGTTGGGGTGACACCTAAGTCATCCGGCAGATCGAAATTTTCGACTACGCCGGTTGTCGTTGAATTTACTGGTGACGTGGCGTTGAAACCCATACCGCGTTTAGCGAACGCGTTCCAAAGCGCGATCTTGTTGGCCCCGGCGTTGTCAACCAGGTCTGCCTGCAGGATAGCATCGCGGGCTTGTAGAAAAGTAGGATTAGCGGGTGCCAATTTCATGGCATCGGTCACCAACTGCAGGATGAGTTGGTTGCCAATCGTGTAGCCGTATTTGGTGATTAAATTTGCGCGGGCGTCCCAAAGCGTGACACACCAAACTTCGCCCATGTTATGGACTTCATTTGCGTAGGGAAAGACGGTGGGGCTGATTGGAATTCCGGTGTGCGCGCTCGCCTGCGCTGGATCGATATCCTTGAAGGTGAGAGGGTTTTTCGATAAATTCGTCGAATAGGGATAGCGGCGGATTCCGAAATAGTAATTTTGGTCAAAACCCAGTTCCAACAGGTAAGAGGCGTAGGCACCTGATGGGTAGGTGCCGCTAAGATTATCACCCGCCTCGCTCAGCAGCGTCATCGCATAGAAGTCTGACCAGCCTTCGCCCATGCCTGCAGGCTGGAGTGCGCTAATGCCCACGCCACCACCGACCAAGCGATTGCTTAAGCCGTGGGTGTATTCGTGTAAGATAATTTCAGCATCGAAATCGCCATCACGGTTTGGTGTCGGACCCGTGAAAACATACATTTGCATACGTCCAGGCGAGCCGTCGGGAGGGGTAGAAAAGTTTGCATTATTGGTGCCAGAACCGTCTTGCGCGTCGGCTTGGACTGCGTCGTTGCCCAGGCCGCCCCGGCCAAAATTGTTATTTTGGAAATTTCCTGAGGCTTCGGTGAAGCCGAGAGCGTAGAGGCGATCATGCATCCAATTGCACCAGTAAAACAAGTTCACCACCGCTGCGTCCTTATAGGTGCTGGGGGCCATGCTGAGGTCGAGCGCGGGATCAAAAACACGATCGGTGCCCGTGGCTTGCGGACGGGGCAAGTCAGGTTGGTCGTCCGCGTTGATATCGGTGTGTGCGTCGACGTTGTTACCGCGGGTTTCCCTCTCTCCGTCGGCGATCCATCCATTGGGGGACGCAGTGGTGTCCAGTGCGGAAAGCGTGACCAAGCTGCGTGCAACCGTTGCCGGTTGTGTACTTGCGGGGGAAGCTAGACCGGGGGAAAAAGGCGACGGGCTGTCACTGGTAAATACGCGATACGACGCAGGACTTAGGTCGCTGGTGAGGCTATGCCGAACCATCGCTTTCCCCGAATCCGCATCAATGATGACACGGAACATCGCATTTTGAGTTTTACTGGTGAGGAGCACTTCCCAGCAAAGCCGCATTGACGAAGTATCCATCGGGAGCCAGACGTAGCGGACTTCACAGCCGTTTAATAGCGGGGCATGATAATATTGGTGCAGATCAGATCCCGTCGGGGCATCTGAAGCTACGATGTCCTTCTCGGCCAGCGCCTCGCCGATATTGTAGACTGCAACGGCGACAGCGGCTTGGGCCGATATTTTTTGAGCCTGTGTATTGGGTGAGGTATTATTATTGCCTTGCAGCGCAGCCTGCCCGGGAGCTGCAATCAAATTACTGGCGATATTTACCAGTTCGCCACGTTCCGTCAGATGTGCCTGAAGCGTCGCTTCAAAAATTTCGATGCCTCCAAATTCCTGACCCCATACCGTTGTGCGCATTTGGTTGTGAGCAGTAACAGAATCCCGCTTTATGCGTGCATTCGCGAGTAGGTCGGAATGGTGACCAAACATTGAAGAGTTGCTGTCGATAAAGGCCTTGACCGTTCGGTGCGGATCGCCAGGCGAAATTGCCGCGAAACTTGCTGCGTCGACTGCAACGCCGACACCATCGGGTCCGGTGAGAAATCCGTCGGTCGTGCGAACAAATGCGGGCGAGTTGACGATCTGGTCCCGATCTATTCGAACGCCTCGGATTCCGGTTACTGGAGCGGGGGCGGAGCTCACCTGGCTGTTCGGCAAGACCGGGGAGCTGAGGGAATTGGCGGTTTTTTGTGGTCCGGCAACACTGTCAGATAATATCGGGCGCAGATCAAAATTCGGCAATCTGGCGTCTGCGCCAGCCACCTCTTGGGCTACAACCGCGATGATGCTGCAGGTCAAAGCAGCAATCATAACGACCTTTCTGAACGCGACACACCTCTCGACAGTCTTTGGGACTTTCATTCGCTGGAAAATTATAAACTGATGCTGCTCCAACCGTGAGGAATTGTATCTAGCTATTTGTCGCCACGCAGGTGTAGTCGGCAGGGTTATTGTGAAAATTAGTTTTCGTGATTCAGACAGTTGCTGCTACAGGTAGCTTCTGAGCCCAGCGACAACCCGTAGCACGTATCCTGAACGTGCCAACATGACTGCAAAGCACGCAGCACCTCTTTGAATCGAAGAGACCCGGTGTGGTTTACGACATGACATCCGAAATAGCTGAAGCGCCAAAGCCTATGCCCGAACCAATGTAGCTATAACAAGAACCCTTTGTTTTTCGTCAGAGCTGGCTCGAAGTATCCCCGAAAGACAAAATCCAACCGGGTAAAGGCTCGCAAAATCCTCGATCGGCTTGCAGTCCCGAAAGCATCCGTTGTGGCCGCGCCCTTTTGTCGTGCCCTTCTTGCCCGCAGCCGCGGCCTGTTGCCGCGCTGGACCTTCTTCCAAGCGTTGGATCGCCGCCTGCCTGATCGCCGCCTGCTTCTTCGGGTGCTACGAATTTTTCACCAGGCTCGCGGTGCCGCCCGTTTTTTCCCACACAGTCTGCTGCCAGCGTGAATGACGGTCGGCCTCCTCACTCTGCTGCAACATGGACAGTTCGCGCTCAAGGCAACCATCGTGGCGGGGACGTCGGCCTGCTCGTATTTCGGCGTGAAACAGCTGCCAATATTGCTAGCCTTGTCTATCCGATCGACAGGTCCAATCTAATTTTTGTTCGGTGCGCTCCCTATCCCGGCTGAACGGCCGACCTGGCTGGAAATGGCAGGCGTCGCGACGACGATCGAGTCTTTCATCGACTGCGGTATTTAGGATTTAAAAGATTGAAGGGGCGATCGGATTGGCGGTGTTACTGTGTTAAGCCCGGTTCGCTTTCGCCCTTCAATCACTCCTCACCCCATGCAACGTCGCCAATTCCTTCAAACCGCCGGCCTGGCCGGATTATGCACCTGTCTCGTCGCCCGGGCATTTGCCAGCGATCCAACCTCTCCCGCCAAGCCCGCCCCGGAAAAAGATTGGCGCATGGAATTCGCCAAACAGCGCTATTCGAAACTCCTTTCGGTCGTGGCCACGCGGGTGGATGAGAAAACGTTTCGCGAGATCGTCGAGGAAGTGGGTCGCTTCTGCTCAGAGTCCAATTTTTCGAAAAACTACGTCGGCCAGCTGGAGGCCTACCTCGCTGAAATGGAGAAGCGCTGGAACGCAAAAACGGCCTACGACGCCGAGCACAAGCTCGTGCAGCTTTCCTTTCAAACCGAGAACAAGGACTGCGGGTGTCCGTTAATGGGCAAAGGGCTCGTGCCGGGAGCGGCTTGTCAGTGTTCGGTCGGTGCGATGAGGCGGTCGTTCGCCAATGTCACCGGCCACGACGTCACCGTGGAATTGAAGGAATCCCCCTTGCAAGGTGGCCAACGCTGCAGCTTTGAGATTCAGCTAAGCCCTGCCTGAACGGAAACCTTGGGCGAAAAAACAAGACGAGGTGCCTAATCTGGAAGGCTGGAACTCAGGAACGGGCAAAGCGGAGACTTGTGTTTTCCTGAGTTCTCGAATTCCGGATTAAGAGCTGTACGGGAATTTGCCACGGCCATGCTCAAAACGCGCTAGCAGAAGGTGGAGCCCGATCTCCGAGCGGGCTATTCGACGTGGTAGTTTGACCGAGCTCAACTGTGCGTTAGGGACAACGCGCACCACCTCTTCCGCATGATGTTACCGGTCGTGGATATTTCTCAATTAAAGCCGGCCGTCTCCAGTTCTCGCACAGCTCCAGATCATTTTAGGCAAAGCGGTAGCCGCTGCCATACAAGTGGCGGTGAATTGTTTCAGGCCCAAACCCGCGCCCTAATGCACGCGGCTACTCTATTTTGAGATACTCTACCTCAGGGTCGTCTCGTCTTGCGCGGGCAATGGGTGCGTTGGCCGCGAAGCTTTGGTGACTAGAAAAGCAAGGACAGCGACTGCCGCACACACCGAGACGAACCAGTCGCCATGTTCTGTGTAATAACTTTGCACGCCGACCCAGCGTTTGTCGCGCGTGACGTTCACTGTCGCCGTTCCGCGGAAATAGACGGTGGCGGCAGCGAACTCCTTGTCGGCCGGGTCGCCCTTGGCCTGCGTGGTGATCACGCCGTTGGGTAGCCGTTTTACCTCGGCGCATACATTACCGAACTCATCGATCCAGCCGCTCCAGCCACCGTTGCCACAGCGCAGCACCGGGCGGCGTGTCTCGACGGCACGCAAGACGGCGTGCGCCGCGTGCTGGTAGGCGGCCGCGCCTTCGCCGTACCAGGCGTCGTTGGTCACCACCGCAAGCACGTCGGCGCCGGCCAGCGCGCTTTGACGCGACAGACCGGCGAAAATATCTTCGTAGCAAATCAGGGGCCCGACCGTGAACGCACCGCTCGCCGAACTCACCAACATCGGCGAAGCATCGGTGCCGCGCATGAAATCGCCCTCCCCGACCTCGGTAAACTTTTTCAACCAGCCAAACAAAGGCCGCAACGGCACGTATTCACCGAAGGGCACCAGATGTCTTTTCGCATAGCCCTGTGGCACCAGCCCGTTGGCCGGGTCGATAAGGTAAGCGCCGTTGTGCCAGACTTCCTCCGGCGTGCCGGGGTTCTCAACCGCAACCGAGCCCATCAAAACCTGGGTGTTCGCGCGCGCGACGAGATTCTCCGTCCAACGACGCATCTCCGGGTAGGCGTTTACTGGATACGGTGTGACCGCCTCAGGCCAGAGGATGAGGTCGGGATGCGTCGCCGCCGCGCGCAGCGTCACATCCTCGAGCGTCTTGAGGATTTCCGGCGCCTTCGACTCGTCCCACTTCACCGCCTGTGGGATGTACGGCTGTACAAATGCAATGCGAGCCAGCGGAACCGTGAAATGCCGGCGGCCGGTCGAAGTCACGGCGAAGATGCAGAAGCAGCCCAGCACGAGAAAGAGCGCGAGAAAGAACTCCTGGCTGCGCTTGCTGAACCCCTTGGCACCTTCACGGAAAAGCCGGTGTGCGTACGCAGCGAAACCGATGTTCACCGCAATAATCATGAACGAAACACCGCCCGCGCCGGTGTAGGCCGCGACCTGCAAAATACTCACCATCGTCCACTGGCTCGCGGCCAGCGGCAGCCACGGAAAACCGGTGATGAACCACGTACGCGTCCATTCCAGCACGACCCACAATGCCGCCAGACCGAGCATCGCCGCCAGGCGGAAAGGCGTCGCGCGCCCCAGCATGCGCGGCATCGTCCACCATACGGCGAGATACCAGACGCCCACCCAGGCGCCGACAAAAGGCCCGAGCAGAAAAAGCCCGAACCATGTCACAGGGTGCAACCAGCCCAGCAGAATCGTCCACGCCACCGCCTGAGCCGCCCCCATGGTGATCGCAAAAAGTCTAAAGCTCGGCTTGAGGTAGGCCCAATAAATTGCGGGCAAGGCAAATGCGTAGGCGGCCTCCGGGTGATAGGGCGGAAACGCCGCGACCGTGAGCACCACCGTGGCGACAGCTACACTCGCCGCCCAGACCCAGTCGCGATGACGGTCAAAAAACGTGGGCGGCTGGTTGTAAGGATCGTAGGGATCGGCGGGCGCTTGGGACATGGAATGCCGAGGGTATGGCGATAAAGCGAAGTCAGGGAAGCCGGAAAGCAGGTGAATCCAAGTCCCGCCCGAAATTCGCGGGAATCCTCTGGCTGGACGCTGCTTCTAGCTTTGAAACGCTGGGGAATCGTGCATGCTGCGGCTCATCGATCCCGCTTGATGACCCTGTCGCCCCACCTCAAAAGCCGGCTCGCTGCGGCGTGTTACACGCTCGGGCTGGCAATCGCTGTTTACCTCGCACTTCTGAAATTATTTGCTCTGCCGTGCATCGGACCCGGCAGTTGTCAGGCTATTTTGTACAGTCGCTATGGTTCGGTTTTCCAGATCCCGGTCGGCGTGTTCGGAGCCGCACTCTGGCTGGCAATCATCTTGGTTCCCACGAAGGAAAAACGCGACCTTCTGCTCGTGATCATGGCCGTGGGCACGGCGCTTTTCATGATCATCCAGTTTTTCGTGCTGCGCGGCTTCTGCCTCTACTGCACGCTGCACGCCGTGGCCGCCTGGGGCGCACTCAGCCTGCATCACGAGCGGCCCCGAGCCTGGATGGCGTTGCTCGCTCTGGCGTTCGCTGGCGGTGGATTTTTCTTTTCGCGGCAACAGGTGGTCACTCACGCGCAGACCGAAGTGGCCCGGGCGCCCATCCTTTCCGTGCTCGCCGACGACCCGGCCGCATTGTCCTGGTTAGGCCCAGTCTGGCCACGCAGCCCCGCCCTCGTGCTCAGCCTCGACTGCGCAGCCTGTCTCGATCTGCTCGACCAGCTCACGCGCGAGAGTTACGTCGGCCGGACCGCCGGACCGGCTGTATTCTTAAAAACCAACGCCGCCAATCGCGACCTCACCACGGAGTTGATCGCGGCCGTGCTTTCGCAACACGGGCTGCCCCGGCGGGAAGCCTTTCTAGCCGTGCTCACCGTGTTGCTGACTGAAAAGGAGGCAACGCTCGCTGGCCCGGTGGCCGCAGCAGCCCGGTTGGCGGCGATCTTTCCCGCCTCGGCCGGTGAAAAGCTGACCGCAGAGAAAATTGTTGCCGCGCAGTCGAAGACGCTCGAAGCCGCCGGCCTCGGCGACACCACACCGCTCCTGATTTCCCGAGACGGCCACGGGCAAGTTTTTCTCAAATCCAGCGAACTGTTTCCCTGAGAACGGAAGACTCAGCCAGGGGCCTGCCGCCGAGATCGCGGATCACGCTAGGAAAATAGTCCGGGGCTTGTCTCGTTGGAATCGCGACTAATACCCTTTCGCACTCTAACCTATCAAAAGCGGCCAAGGTAGGGACGACCCGCCGGGTCGTCCGCGAACGTTGCCTGCCACTGGCCCATGTCCAACCGGACGGCCCGGCGGTCCGTCCCTACCTCCAATTGCCAGAGGTTCTTGTGCGTTTGAAAGCGAGATGGTATCAGCGCCGCCCCCGACACGACTTTCGCCAGGCAGCACCGCGCCTTAATGGGCGCGGTGCTTCAAAGCGAGGGAGCCGTTCTAGTTAACCCTGTCTATTGGTTCGGCTCGCACGATGACCGGAAGCTCCGCTTCCAGGCTTTCGCCGTCATAGATCCGCAACAGCTGCGTAAGCGGGCCGGGCGCGGAAGGGGTGAGGACAATCTCAAAATGAAACCGGCCGCTCTCCTGCTCAAGTTTTCTGGCCTGTCCCTGGTTCAGCTCCAGGCGCGGTTCGCCGGTTCCGCTCCAGCCGCTAATCACGATTTCGTGGCTCGCCGATTGACCCAATTTGATCGTGGGCAGCACGACGGGATTGGGCGTGATACGCAGGGCCGATGTTACCGGAACAAACACATTAAAGGTAAGCTGTGGTTCGGCTTGATCAGAGTTTTCCACGACCACCTTGACGGAGTGATTGCCCGCGGGGGCATCGGCTCGCTTTATAAAATTGATGGAGAATACTTTTCCATCCGCACCGGATGCAGTCGCCTCCAACCAGGCCGGTGTGCTCGCAATTTTTCCGAGGCTCGCCTTGCCTCCGCCCGTGTACTCCAACGTCACTGCCATCGCCGCTTCGCGGCCTTTTTGACTGGGAGGCAGCACGATCACCGCCGGATTAAGCTGCCACGATTTGAAAAGCGAAACCATCACCTCGATCGGAATGCTGAGTTGGCCGGCGGAGGTCTGCACATGGACATTGCGATGAACCACTCCCTGGTAGGTGCGGGTCTCCACCACAATCTTCAGCGGCGTGCTTTCTCCTGGCGCGAGCAGGTGCTTCTCAGGTGTAGCCACCGTGCAACTACAGTCGGCGTTGACTCCGGTGATCTCAAGCGGGCCGGAGCCGGCATTGGTAAGGATCACCTCGGCGGCCACGCTTTGCTGCTGCTGGTGGCGCCCGAGATTCAGGGTGGTCGGGTCGGCCTTGAGTTGAGCGCGCGCCTCAGCCATTCCGACTAAAATCAGGAGGGAAAACAGGGCAGGCTTCAGAAATTTGCGCACCGGGAAAAATTGCCCGTCTTTTGAACCGACCGCAAGCCGTGAACCCGTCCGGGCGCCCACGCTCAGACCTTTTCTTCCAGCACCGCGCGGATGGTGCGGGAAAGATCACTGAGCTTGTAGGGCTTGGGTACGACACCGCGAAAACCGTTCACACGATAACCGGCCAACACCGGATCGCTCGAATAGCCGCTCGACACGATGGCGCGGACGTGCGGATCAATTTTCAGCAACGCTTGCATCGCCTCTTTGCCGCCCATGCCGCCCGGGACAGTGAGATCCATGATGACCAGTCTAAACGGCTCTCCGTTATTTAGCGCTTCCTGGTATGCGGCCACCGCGGTGGCACCATCGGGCACCGCGATGGGAGTAAAACCGAGGCGTTGCAGAAGCACGGTGGCCACAGTGCAAATCGTCTCCTCGTCGTCCATGAACAGGACCCGGCCGCTCATTTTGGCCACTTCGACGGGTTCCTCTGGTTCAGCCACGGCGGTCGCCAGCACGGCTGGCAGCCAGATGTAGAAGGTCGTCCCCTCGCCGAGTTTGGATTCCACGTCGATATGCCCCTGATGGCGGCGCACAATCGAATAGACGGTCGCGAGGCCGAGACCGCTGCCCGACTGCTTGGTCGTGAAATAGGGGTCGAAAATCCGCTGCAAATGCTCCGGCCGAATGCCCATGCCTGCGTCGCCAATTTCCACCCGCAGGTATTTGCCGACACGCAACGGCCGGGGCGATTCCGCGGTGACTTGCTCGTTATGAATGGAAATGGTGATTTGCCCGCCTTCGGGCATCGCCTGCACCGCATTGATGACGAGATTCTGGACGACCTGGCCGATCTGTCCCTTGTCGACATCAGCAGCCCAAAGATCGGGATCGAAATTAAACTCGCTCCGGGCCTTTGAGCCGTGGAGAGCAAACTCGGTCACCTCACGCACGATTTCCGGCAGCTGAACGGTTTTGCGCACGGGTTCACCCCCCTTGGCAAAGGTGAGTAGTTGCTGCGTGAGGTCGCGGGCCCGCAAGACCCCGCGTTCGGCCTCACCGAGCCAGCGCCCGGCCACCGCCATCACTCCGCTATCGAGCATGGCAAGGGTGACATTGCCCATCACCACCGTGAGAATGTTATTGAAATCATGGGCAATGCCGCCGGCCAGGATGCCGACCGACTCAAGCTTGGAGGAACGCAACAGTTCGGCCTCAAGCCGGGCGCGCTCCGTCACGTCGCGGAAGACAACAACGGCGCCAATCGCCCGCCCGGAAAGGTCGTGCATCGGCGCACAACGCCCGTCGACCACGCAATGCACGCCCTGGCGGTTGACCAGCGTTGAGTGTAACGGAAAATCCACTACACGATGCTCGGAGATCGCACTGGCAACCGGCATGGTGATGTTCGCCCGCGTCTTTTCGTGGCGAAGCAGACAGACCTGCTCCACGCCACGGCCGATGGCGGCACCGGCCGTCCAACCGGTCAGACGCTCGGCCGCCTCGTTCATAAACTGGACCACGCCATCGGTGTCGGTCGTGAGCAGGCACTCGGCCATGGCGCGCAAGGTCACCCTCAGTCGTTCCCGCTCGGCCGCCAGCGCATCCTCGGCCCCGCGAATCTCGGTGATGTCGACCAGAACGACCAGCACCCGTCCCAGATCGAGGGAGCCATCTTCCAAACGCGCCATCGACCAGCGCACCGTCTGGTGATGGCCACGCCCATGAGCGTCCGTGTAACTCACTTCGGCCGTGGTCTCATCCCTCACCTGTAGAATGGCGACCAGTTCGTTCTTGAATGCCTGCAGCACGCTCTCCGGCGGGTTGATCTTTGCTCTTGGCAACTGTTCGCCCAGCGAGGCAGCGGCCAGGTAGGCGATCGCGTGACGGTTGGCTGCGCGCAACTTTATGAGACGATAGCCCTCGAGCAGCGCTCCCGGCGTCCGGGCCACCAGGTCGTCGAGGTCCTCTGGATTGTTCACGCTGTTCCGCCGCAGCCACGCCCCCACCTCCAGAAAATCTTCCTCGAGAATCGCGACCGGGGTTCGTTCAAATAACTCCCGATAGCGGGCCTCGGATGCACGCACCGCCGCCTCGGCATTTTTCCGTTCGCTGATATCCGTGTGCGCGCCGATCATGCGCACGGGCCGGCCGTTTTTATCAAAGAAAGCACGGCCGCGGCCCACGATCCACTTGTACTGCCCGTCCTTGCAAAGCATGCGATACTCCACCCGATAGGTGGCGATTTCGCCCCGCAAGTGGGAGCGCAACTGCGAAAGCACCCGGTCGTGGTCGTCGGGGTGAATACGTGCCTGCCAGTTCCCCCCATCGTTCGGTAGCTCGTCCGGCGCAAAGCCCAACATGCCTTTCCACCGATCAGAGACAAACGTTTCGTTGGTAATGTAGTTCTTTTCGAAGATGCCGACGTTGAGCGCACGCACGGCCAGTTCCCAGCGGTCCTGCACCTCGCGCAGCCGCGCCTCGGCCTCCCGCAGCTGGCTCAAATCCGAAAACACCACGACCACACGTCGCAGATCCAGGCAGTCATCGACCTTCGTCACGCTCCAATGCATCACGCTGTGCCCGACCGAACCATCCAGGCGGCGATAAGTAAGATCGCACACCACCTCGGAGCGCCCCTGCCAGATGGCCTCCAGTTCCAGCCGAAACGCCTCCAGGACTTCAGGTGTCACCGACGACGATGAACGCCGCGAATACGTTTCGAGATCAGGCGCTGCCATCATCTTCAGCGACGCCGGGTTCGCGCCAACCACCTTCACCTTCGTAAATTGCTCAGCGAGCAAATCCGGATGTTCCTTCAGATGAGCCAAAAGGTCGGTCACCCCGGCCGCGCGCAATTCCT
>Ga0302322_100000615_pt1 | contig 27581 bp, 16 predicted proteins | sample Fen_T0_2_FD_203757 | JGI IMG/M metagenome (GOLD analysis project Ga0302322, IMG submission 203757) | Peat permafrost microbial communities from Stordalen Mire near Abisko, Sweden - Fen_T0_2 | ecosystem: Environmental > Terrestrial > Soil > Wetlands > Permafrost | place: Sweden: Abisko...
GGTGCCACCATGAAACACACGGGGGTTAGGCTGTGCTATACCTTCTATCGCATTTTGGGTTCCAAGGTTGTGTTTTGCCCTGCCTAATAAAATTACACCGCCCCAATCAGCCTTGGCTCTTGCACCCTGTGCTTTATTTGAAGTGAATACAATTGGGTTACAAGGTGTACCATTGGCAATTAATTTACCGCCTCTCTGTACAACAAGTGATGAGTTAGCTACAGTCTCATCGCCACGGATAACTGTACCTGGCTCAATGGTTAATGTCGCAAGACTGTCTACAAATACCAATCCCTGGATCTTATAAGTATTGTTCCGGGTCCAGGTTACTGAACCGGTTAATACTGTATTGGCTGCAATGGTAACATTGGTCGCAGGGTAAAAAGTATTCTGTGGGTCCCAATTGGTCCAGTTGTCAGTCCACATCGCCGTGGGAGCCGGAGCAAATGCACCACGGTATGTGGTGGGAACCTGGGCGTTAACCAATGCTGCTGTAAACAGGCATGCTGATAAAATAGCTAAAAATTTCTTTTTCATTGTTTTGGTTTTTGTTGTTTTTAATTAATTTTTTTGTTTGGTTAGATTGTTGATTTGTTTTCAGGATTGTTTTGTTTCAGTACTTGAAAAATTTTGTTATTAATTTGGTTTGAAATGATGGCGTTGTTTTAGTTGGGTGTTGTAATTTTCAGAGGTAAAAGACTTACAGTTTTGCACATAATTTTACCGGAAAAGTCATTGGCTTTATAATCGATGATAATTCCCGAAATAGGGTAGCCGGAGGCTTCTGCAGTAACATTGAGTACAATAACAAGGGGTTTAAAATATCGTAATGTGGCTGTGGGAGCAGCGATATGTAAAATGAGAAAAATGAATAAATACAAAAGCAGTGGCATGGTTAAAACATAATGGTAAACTGAATTATTAAGCACTGTATATTTTAAATAAACTGCAAACCCTCATTGTTTCTTTTACCCTGGTTACCGGACACAAATCTAAATGCACTGTTAAACCTTTGTGTTATCCTGCAGTTATCAAATCTGTACTTTAAAATGAACAAATCATAAACTTCATACCTTATAGCATGGGCAGGAAAAACAAGGCCCCATGCAGGTTTTAGCAACCTGCAACACCGGTAGTAACCAAAAGGCTGTTGATTGAAAATTGATTTTAAAACAGGAATTGGACGAAAAGAAAAAAGAGAAGCGTTAACTTGTTGGGTTAGTTAAACAAAACTTTCTTAATTGCAAATTCGTCAACAAATATATACAGAGCGATCTTGCAATGCCAGTAAACGGCATTACGAAATAATGATGAAATAGTAACCACAACATAAATAAATTGTTAACAGGTGATTTTACAAAATGAATGTGATCAGATAAAACGCAATCCCCAAAAAAGGCATTTCTATTTTACTTTTTTGCAGGCAAACCAGTGTGCGGGATTAGCGGATATTTAAAAAACCAGCAGCAGTTTAAATGCTGTCATAGTTTTTCAAACACAAACAGATTATTCAATCCAAGCTGAAAGCTTTCTTCATAAATCATTTTAAAATATTTGCCTGCAAATGTCTGTATGGTCTCAACGGGTTTAAAACCGTAATGTTCTTCCAGGCTCATCCCATCTGTTAATCTTAACCAGGTTAATGCTTTGAGTATATTATCAACTTTTGGTGATGGTACCGTAATAATTACCCTTCCGTTTTTATTCAGAAGCTGATAACAGGTTGCAGCTAATGCAGGCTGGACCTGGCGTGGAATGTGCTCCAGTACGGCAAGCATGGTTATTACATCGTAGGTTTTATCATCTCGGCACGCCTCAGGAAAATTGCCGGGCAGCAATGTGTAAAAATCTGTTTCTGTTTTATGCTGTAATAGTGGGTCAATGCCTGTGCCAGATACATTAAGGTCACGCAGTATCCTGAAAATAACTCCATCAGCGGTTCCTATATCAAGCAGAATGTCATTCTTTATGATAAATTTTCTTGCTTTGGTTATCCTTACCTGCTGCAGGTACCTATCTATTGCCTTCATGTTCTTTTTAGTTTTAACAAAAGAAGTATGATTACAAAAAGCATAGCAATCTTTTATGTTTTAACCAGGTGGGGCCTTCTTCTTATTTTAAGAATTCCCAGGAAAAAACTGGAGAATAATAATTGAATGCCCAAGAGAACCAGCGTAGCACTGGGAACAACGATTCTCAATATCTCTTTATAATTCAATGGACCAAACTTCGCCTGCTGCCAGATATAAAACGAATATATGGAACCTGCTGTTCCGCACAATAAAATAACCAGGCCGATCAGCACACCCGTTTCCAGCGTAAAAAATTTTTCAATGATATCATCCATTTTATGCTTTGGTAAAAATCCTTCTTCGGTAGCATACGTTCTTGTAAATAATCCAAGCGTAATACATGAAAAACCCGTAATGATAAACACACTGGCAAAAATGAGTGTGTTGGTATCAAAGTAAATTCCTTTTAAAATTTCAAACGGCTTCATCACCGTTAACAACATTAAAATAAGGCCTAAAAAGAAAAGAGAAATTCCGGGTATGTAAAAAAGCCATTTAGGCGAATGCATAAGCAAAAAACGCAGATGTCGCCAGCCATCCCGCCATGTTCGCAGGTGTGACTGCCTTGTTCTTCCATGAATGGATAAAGTTGTCGGTACTTCGGCAATGCTAAGATTAAATATAGATGCCTTTACAATCATTTCACTGGCGAACTCCATTCCTAAAGTCTGAAGGTTTAACCGTTCAACAATATCTTTTCTGAAGCCTCGTAAACCACAGTGAAAATCGCCGATGGCTGTTTTAAAAAATAATCTTCCAATAAAACTAAGTACAGGATTTCCGAGGTATTTGTGAAGAATTGGCATTGCTCCTTTTGCAATACCTCCCACAAACCGGTTTCCCATAACCAGGTCGTTGCCTTGCCGGAGTTTGTCTAAAAATAAATTCAATGAAGAAAAATCGTAACTGTCATCACTATCGCCCATAATAACATACTTCCCTTTTGCATGCAAAATTCCAAAGATCAAAGCGCCTCCATATCCCTTGTCGGGGGCATCAACTACTGTTGCACCCAATTCAAGGGCTATTTGTTTTGATTGGTCTGTACTTCCATTATCTGAAATTAACACCTCTGCATCAACTTCGTTTTCCAAAATCCACGCATTTGCTTTATTGATACAAATGCCTATTGTCTCGGCTTCATTTAAACAGGGCATTAAAATCGTTAATTCCATACATTAAATTGAATAGAGAACAATTGCTTCATTCATATAAACCAGTGTTTCATCACTCAGATTTGGTTTCACACAATTCAGCTTCGTCGTACATTTTTTTATCCTGGAAAAAAATAGAAAGGTTTTTAAAAATATTAGGAGTATGTATGGTAGAGTTTTCAATACCGGTTACAGAATAATGTATTCCTGCTGTGTCAAATCCGTTGGTAAAACACCAGGTTGCTTTATTTTGATCGTCAATAGAAAATGATTGCTTTTGCCAGAGCCCGTTTATCAAAACCATCAGCCCCCTGGGCTTTGATGCTTCAATAGTAGTTTTAAGCCGGACCGCTGCACTCGGGCCAGCATGTTTTAATATTTCAGCTTCAGTTAACGCCGGCAGATCAGGATAATTATTTACTTTTAAATAGATAACAGACAGTCCGTCAAAATAAACAGCCTTGTATCCCGATCGTTCTTTATTGGATAGAAAATAATTCCACCAGTAAGAAGCCTTTATGTAAGGAAAGATAACAATGTCAGGGCTGTATGCACCCAGCAGTTTTTTTAAACCGTTGGGTTCGGTAAGGCTTTCGTAATATTCTTCAAAAAAATCCTCTTCAAACAAATCCATCCGGCCATCAATAAAAACAGGTTCTTTATAGTTTGCCATCAGGTATCCTCCAAAATCAAGATGGTTTAGCAGTTTTCCTTTAACTCCGTTTTTATTCAGAAATGCAGTTGCATCCACAGGCAACTGATCATGGTCGGTAATAAAACCAAACCTGTTGGGCGAATGGATGAACAGGCGGTAACCATCTGTAAAGCAGGTAACGCTTATGAAAACTGAAAGCATAATTGAGGCCAATGCAAATCGTTTATACAATTTTTGATTTACCGGTTCAGTATTTGCAGGTTGAACTTCTTTCTTTTGTGATGAAATTTTTTGTTTGATGCTATTCCTTTGTTCTAACCAGCTCAATATATACTTTACAAACAGCGGCAGGCTTACAAGGAAAAAAATACCATAATTGCGGTGTGCCAGGTATAACAGTACAAGAAAAGCAGCCAGCAATAAGGCATTGGTAAACTGTTTCAGTTTTATTGCACTAAAAATTGAAAATACCGACAGCAATGCCGAAAGGTGAATAATGAGGAGCGGATTTGTAAAGTATTTTGACCCCAGCATGTTTATTTCCCTGGCAGTAAATGGTGATTGTAATTCGCCCAGGTATGATTTAAAAAGGCTGTTGCCGGAAATAATACCAAACTGCGATAAGGAATAGAGAAAGCCGTCGAAAAAATAAGGAGTGATAAAGAAAGCAGCAAAGGACAATCCTGAATAAACCAGAAGCCGTCGATCAGTTTTCTTCTTTTCTAAAAAAAGACCAACATTATAAATACCAATAACCACCAATCCTAAAATGGCAATACTGTGCATATTTGCCCAGAGAAGCATAATAACTGGTAACACGAAAACTGCTTTATGATTCCTCTTTTTATAAGATTCTAAAAATAATAAAGTACAGTTTAAAAATATCCACGAAACAACCTGGGGGCGTATTTCGAAAGACAATGGCTGAATAAAAAGCAACAGCATAAAAGCGAAAAAGCCCAGCTTTACATTTGCTTTATTTATTTCGTCATTTTTTATAACCCTTAACCAAACCAGCACCAGGGAAATAACGATAAATAAAGCATTGGCAACAATTAAAACAGCTTCACCCTTTTTGTACAGTGTATAAATAAGTAGCTGGTAAAGCCATTGAAGATCAAAATATTTGTGGGCTGAAGATCCGTAACTGAAAGTATCAGTATGAATAAACTGTTTGTTTTCCAGCATCCAGGCTGCTGACTTTAAATGAAAGCCAAGATCGGGACTATATATCTTTAACAAACCCATTATAAAAGCCATCAACAGCACTGCTATAACTGCTGTCAATCCAAAAGTGAACCTGAACCTGGCCAGGTGCTGTTGTAAATCCTGTTTATTACTATTCACTAATCTTAATGGATAATCAGTAGATATCATGTCTTACAGTACTTAATAAAATCTGGCTTTTTTAAAAGCATCAAAATTTAAATGTTGCGCTAAGGCTAAAAACCCTGGGTGCTTTGACGGATGATATGTACAAATCTTTTTCTTTTGAAAATAATTTCTTTTCAGTATCATAATCGTCATAAAAACTTATGTTTTGTGCCAGCAGATCTTTTACATTCAATTTCAGTTCTATTGTGTTTTTTAAGAATGATTTTGCCAATTGAAAATCTATAACTGTTCTGGCTTTTTCATAAATATCAGGCACATCGGCCGCTCCGGCAATAGCCAGCCTGTCGCCAACCCTGTTAAAGGAAAGTGTAGATGATAAATGTATTTTATCATCGGTAAAAGCCAGGCTTCCATTGATGATATACGGCGATTGCCCCTGAAGTACTGTTGTTTCAGGCCTCGGAAAGGGGTTTTGAGGCGATACCGGCCGATCTTTAACTGAAGATTTCATGTAAGCCCCGTTAGCAGCTAAAGTAAACTTGCTTAAAAATGAACCTTCCTTTTTTATACCAAAAATAGTAGAAACAAGTACCCTTAATTCGGCTTCTACTCCATAAACGAGAGCCGATTTTTCATTCTTGTAACTGGCCTGGCTGCTTGTTTGAGGTTGCAATACAAACTCAATAGGGTCTTTAAAACTTTTATAAAATGCAGAAACTGATAGCAACTGCGATTTACCCGGAAAAATTTCGAACCTGAAATCATAATTATTTATCTTTGCCCTTATTATTTCAGGGTTACCACTTACACTAAAACCAGAAACATCATCAAAAAAAAGAAAAGGTGCCAGTTCCCTGAACTCGGGCCGGTTTAAAGTAGCCGCATAGGAAAGCCTTAGGTTTGTTTTGGGCGTAAGTGCATAAACAAAATTTACAGAAGGCAAAAAATCAGTAACAGTCTGGTTAATCCGTATGGTATCGTATAAGTCTTTTAAAGCGTTCAGTTTTTGGTTAAAATCTTCCATCCTCACGCCATATATCAACCTTATTTTTTTAAAAAACCGCTGATCATTCATCAAATAAGCATGGGTAATGGCAGAAGATGCTGTATAACCGGCATTGGGAAGCGTAGCATCATACAAAATAAAACCCCATTTTCCATTATTAAATTTTCCAAAATGCCCGGGTATAAATAGCTGGTCTTCAGGGAGGGCAGTTAGCGAATTATCAAATACCCCTCCCGTAGGAGAAAGTCCATCGTATTCTGCAAGTGCCAGGGTGCGGCTGCTGAATGTACGTTCCCTTGTTTGATAGCCTACCCCGGCCTTAATGAAATTCTGGCTGTTTTTCATAAAAGTGTAGGGCTGCGTAACGTCATACTTAAAGCTTTTTATATTTTCATCGGTTCCAGACGAAAACATAACCCCCGTACCGGTGGTTTGTATGGGATTAGTACGGGTAGAGGCTGTCATTGTGCTTACATCAGGATAGGGGCCATTATAACTCGTTCTGGCCAGGTTAGGTATCTCCCTTTTTACTTTGCTGTATGCACCCAACCAGCTTATTTTTGTTTTAAATGATCCAATGGTATGCTCACCACCAATCTGTGAAGTAAATATCTGGTTAGAGGTATAAAGCCTTACCGTGTTCTGAACATAATCATTTGGTGAACCATCTAAATCAAAGTTACCTATCCGTCTTAAAAGTTTATTATCGGTATTTATACTCAGGTTACTTTTCCAGGTGATATTGTTCCGGTTATTTATTTTAACCCCAATATTTGCTAATACAGCCAAAACCACTTCATCATTATAAATTGAATCTTTATATTTTCCCCTTTGTATAATTTTTGGAGAAGGGTTTGGAGTATAATAAGGATTTCCTTCAAAACTATTTCTTTCACCTTCGTTAAAACTATATGTTTTATTATAGTTGAGAGAAAACAAGGCGCCTAAAAATTCCTGTTGTTTTCGCTGAATATTAAATCCCTTTGAAAATTGAAAATTATAATTCGGGCTGGTTTTAAAATCATGCTTAACCCCCCATTTAAAATTTCTATACAGTTTTGCCAATTCTCCTTTTTCAACAGAAGGGATTGCGTTAAAGTCGACTGCCTTTATAGCACCTGGAATACCTTCGGGTGTTCCCCTGGTTCCATCATCAAAACCAAGCCAGTCGGTTTTGCCTTTATTTTCTGAATAGAAGCGGTCTTTTCCTGTAATCAAAGTGTTGTAAGATGCTCCAAAACTTAAAGTAGTAAAGTTTTTAGGTGTGATTGATTTTGTAGTAATGTCTATGATACCTCCCGCAAATTCGCCACTTTTATCCGGCGTGGACGTTTTATAAATTACCAGGTTATCCAGTATGGCAGAGGGAAATATATCAAATGCAAAAGCTTTTCTGTCACTCTCGGTACTGGGCAGCGGAGCTCCGTTAATAAATGCGGAATTATAACGGTCATTCAATCCACGGATAACGGCAAACCTGTCATCCTGGATACTGGCACCGCTCACCCTTTTAATTACATCGCTTGTTGACTTGTCGGGTGTTTGTTTAATTTGCTGGGCAGTTATACCATCACTTACATTGGCACTGTTTTTTTGTGCTACCAGCAACGAAGCAACTGTTTCTCCCGCTGCTTTCGACCTGGTAGCAGTAACCACTACTTCATCAGATTTTTTTTGTTCAAGTGAAACCGTGACTACGGTGTTATCGTTATCTTTTAAAATGATCTCATCCACTATTTTTTCCACATGGCCGGTAAAACTGCATTTTACAGAATACTTACCTGCAGCCAGTTTGCCAAAACTGAAATTTCCGTTCTGATCTGCAGAAATTGTTTTTGAAGTTTCAATTAATGTAACTGTAGCGCCATCCAAAGCCCGGCCCGACGAAGCGTCAATTACATTGCCCGAAATTTTACCTGATTGTGCCAGTGCAGCAATGGAAAAAATAAAAAAAAAGGAAACGAGATATAATATTCTCATGAAGTTCAGTTTTCACAAAGGAAATGGTTTATTGCCTTTTCTATATCAACAAATTGTTATCCAAACATTAACTTTTACACGGGCAGCATCTTTTACTTTTTGAATAACTCAACAGCGAAATAAAATAAAGGAAATAACATTTAGATAACGATTATGTAATAGTGTTGATGGAATATTGACCCTTGGAAAATCTAAAAAAAGTGATTTGCATTGTTATTTCCCTTTACAGCTTTTGCAAACACTTCAGGTTGTTTTTGCTAATTGAAATTTCACCATGTAAAATATTAAAATGAAACTCTTTAAATTATTTGCGCTTGTTTTATTTAGTGCTTTTATTTCAAAAACCGCTGTTTCGCAAAACATATCGTTAAATGTACTGACACAAAACTCAGGCATGATAAATACAAATGGAACGGTGTTTCTAGAAGTTACTGTTTGCAATACCAATTCAAGTATCTCTGTTCCGGCTTACAAACTAAAGCCCCAGATCAGTTTTCCTTCCCAACTGGTTAGCATTCCGGATACCGGTCATATTCTACCGGCAGGATGGAAAATTATTTTTAATAAAGACGGTGTTGTAAGGCTTTCAAATGGTGATGACGAGTTTCTTCCAAACCAATGCCGCACGCTATTGATCGCTGTAAAAGGAAAAGAAGTTGGAGGGCCATCCACTATTTCTGCCAGCCTGGGTTTTTCAAACGGCATTGCACCGGGTACAGCATCGGGAGGACCAACAAAGGGTGACAATCCCGCTGATAATGCTTCTACTTCTACTATAAAAGTTTATAGGTAGTTGCAGGGCATAAAATAATAGTTATACAAATTCTGTTGACGCTTAATTAAAAAAGAAATGAAAATTTTAAAATTGCTATTCCTGATTTTTGCAGGTTCGTTTGTTGCATTACAGGCCGCTGCACAGGCAAATGCCAATATAAATATCCTTACTTTAAATTCGGGCCAGGTAACTTTAGGGGGCACAGTAGATATACAGGTTACAATTGGTAATACGGGCCCCGTATCCACCATTAATGCAGGTAAAATAAGGGCTGTGATTACGGTACCCAATTCAATTGTTTCAGTAGTGGCCAATGCTCAACAAACGGGTATTCCGGCTGGCTGGACAATTACAGCCAACACTGGTACCGCCATGACAGTTTGCAATAGTACCGACCCTATCCCGGTAAATGAACAGCGTATTATTTTGGTTAAGATACAGGGTAATGTTATCGGAGGTCCCCTGACTGTTTTAGGAACCATTAATTTCCCAACAGGTTTGTGCACAGGGCCAAATGGAAGTTTACCTGGTGACAATTCTGCCGATAACAGCTCTACATCATCAGTACAGGTAATACCCGGTTGTCCGCTTACTGTATCTGCTTCTGCAGGAACAATAGTATGTAACGGTGGCACCACCACGCTTACTGCTACAGCTGCAGCAGCGGGCGGCCCTGTTGAATATAGTATCACAGGAGGTGCTCCCTTTCAGCCCGGCAATACATTTACTGTACCCGCAGGTACCTATACTGTTACTGCCCGGGAATCGGCTAACACAACCTGCTCAGCAACTTCCTCCCCGGTAACAATTACTGATCCGGCGGCCGTACCGGCACCAACAGTCAGCGTTGTTGACCCAACCTGTACCGTGGCAACCGGTACTATAACAATTACATCCGCTACTGCAGGATTAACTTTTAGTTTAGATGGTGGGGCTTATGCTGCTTATCCGGCTGGTGGGTATATAGTTGCTGCAGGAGCACATACGTTAAAAGCGCAAAATGCAGGCAATTGTCTTTCGGCGGTTACCAATATTACAGTGAATGCACAGCCGCCAACACCGGCTGCACCAACAACCAATATTGTCAATCCAACATGTACAGTTGCCACCGCAACAATAACAATTACATCTGCTACTGCCGGATTGACTTTTAGTTTTGATGGCGGAGCGTATGCAGCTTATCCCGCCGGTGGATATACAGGAGTTACAGCGGGAGCACACACACTTACAGCACAAAATGCAAATACCTGTATTTCTGCGGTTAGCAATATTACCGTTAACGCACAGCCGCCAACACCGGCTGCACCAACAACCACGGTCATTCATCCTACATGTACAGTGGCAACAGGTACAATCACCATAACTTCTGCTACCGCTGGATTAACTTTTAGTTTAGATGGTGGAGCTTATGCAGTTTATCCGGCAGGAGGATATCTTGTATCTGCCGGAGCACACACGCTTACTGCGCAAAATACAAGTACATGTATTTCTCCAGTTAGCAATATAACGGTGAACCCACAGCCTCCGACACCTGCTGCACCAACAGCCGGCACCATTACACAACCTACCTGTGCGGTATCAACCGGTTCTGTTGTACTAAATGGCTTACCTGCCGGCAACTGGACCATCAATCCGGGGGCTATAACCGGAAATACTGCCTCAACAACGATAAGCGGGCTTGCAGCAGGTACTTACAATTATACAGTAACCAATAATGTAGGTTGCACTTCACCTGCATCGGCAGATATTGTAATTAATCCCGTACCGGGTGCGCCAGCTGCACCAACAGTCAACGTGATACAGCCAACATGTACTGTAGCAACTGCAACCATTACTGTTACATCCGCTACGGCTGGTTTAACTTTCAGCCTGGATGGTGCTTCTTATGCTCCTTATCCTGCTGGAGGATATATAGTGTCTGCGGGAGCACACACACTTACTTTGCAAAATGCGGCCAGTTGCATATCGCCGGTTACCAATATTACCGTTAATGCACAGCCGCCAACACCTGCTGCTCCAACAGTTAATATAGTTCATCCAACCTGCACAATAGCAACCGGCATCATAACAGTAACATCTGCAACGGCAGGCCTTACTTTCAGCCTGGATGGAAGTGCTTATGCTCCTTACCCTGCAGGCGGATATATAGTATCTGCGGGAGTACACACGCTTACAACTCAAAACACAAGTAATTGCATTTCCTCAACAACAAATATTACTGTAAACGCACAGCCGCCAACACCGGCAGCACCGCTTGTAGGAACCATCACGCACCCAACCTGTGCAATAACAACAGGATCTGTTGTGTTAAGTGGTTTACCTTCAGGCAACTGGATAATCAATCCAGGTGCTATTGCCGGTACGGGTGCCAGCACCACAGTGACCGGCCTTGCACCTGCCACCACTTATAACTTCACCGTTACCAATGATGTTGGATGTGTATCTGCACCATCTGCAAACGTGGTTATTAATCCTATTGCAGGAACACCTCCTGCACCAACGGTTAGTTTGGTTCATCCAACTTGCACAACAGCTACAGGAACAATAACTATTACCTCATCAACTGCAGGGTTGAATTTCAGTCTTGACAATGGGCCCTATCTTCCTTATAGCATTCCCTACACTGTCACCGCAGGTGCACACACACTTACAGCACAAAATATTGTCACAAGCTGTATTTCTTCCATTACGAATATTACCATAAATGCACAACCACCCACACCGGCGGCACCAACAGTTAATGCTGCTCAGCCAACTTGCACGGTAGCAACCGGAACCATAACCATTACTTCTGCTACAGCAGGATTGACTTTTAGTTTGGATGGAGCGGCTTATGCAGCCTATCCCGCAGGCGGATATATTGTAACGGCAGGTGCCCACACACTTACTGCACAAAATACAAGCACCTGTATTTCAGCCGTTACAAATATTGTTGTAAATGCACAGCCGCCAACACCTGCAGCGCCAACTGTTAATGTCGTTCAACCAACATGTACCGTATCAACAGGAACCATTACAATTACTTCTGCCACTGCAGGATTAACTTTTAGTTTGGATGGAGCCGCTTATGCAGTTTATCCTGCCGGTGGATATATTGTTGCAGCAGGGGCTCACACGCTGACTGCACAAAATACCAGTACCTGTATTTCTGCTGTAACAAATATTGTTGTGAATGCACAACCACCAACGCCGGCAGCGCCAACAGTTAGTGTAATACAGCCTACATGTGCAGTTGCAACGGCAACAATAACCATTACTTCTGCAACAGCAGGTTTAACATTTAGCCTGGATGGTGCGGCGTTCGCAGCTTATCCTGCTGGTGGATATATTGTCGTGCCAGGTGCCCATACGCTAACTGCACAAAACATAACAAACTGCGTTTCCAATGCCGCTAATATTACCATCAACCCGCAGCCAACCACTCCAAGCGCAACGTTATCTGCTGGAAGCATAAGTTGTTTTGGAGGTAATACAACGCTTACTGTTACAGCAACAGGCGGAACAGCGCCTTATCAATACAGCCTCAACGGCGGCACATTTCAATCTGGAAATACGTTTACTGTAATTGCAGGATCCCACATAGTAACCGTAAGAGGCACAAATCTTTGTACAACCACTGCAGCAATTACCGTAACACAGCCAACAGCAATTACTGCTTCGGCCTCAGTAATTCCTATAGCCTGCAATGGAGGTACAACAACATTGACTGCTACAGCAACAGGCGGAACCACAGCTTATCAGTACAGCTTAAATGGCGGTACCTATCAAACATCAAATACTTTTACTGTTGGTACAGGCGTTCAAACTGTTACCGTAAAAGATGCCAATGGCTGCACCAAAACAGCAACTGCTGTTACAGTAACACAACCAGCAGTGTTAAAAGCATTGGCCGATGCTCCCAGGATTACGACCTGTGGTGGAAAGACCCTGGTTACAATTACGGCAACAGGAGGAAGAACTCCTTATACCGGTACAGGCACATTTTTAAAAGGCCCCGGTACCTGGAATTTTACCGTTACTGATGCCAGTGGCTGCCGGGCCGATACAAGCATTAATATTGAGCCGCCCGGCTGTGTGGACCTGGAAGTATTTCCAAATCCTGCACAAAATTCAATTAATGTAAATCACTCTGTTGCAGAAGCCGGTGCCGTTATGCAGGTATTTGATATGAAAGGAGCCCTGTTGTTTACAAAAACAATTCCGTTCGATGCCTTTTTAACAACTATTGATATCAGCAGGCTTCCGGCCGAAGCGTATGTACTGGTATTTACAAATGGTAAAGACAAAAAATCGGTTCGTTTTGAAAAACTAAGGCATTAACGTAAAGGATTTTACCATCTGCCGTAAAAATAAAAAAACGTTACCCTAAGTATACTTTTTTGTGAAAGAATCGGCTCAACTTCGAAGAAAAATAAAAACGACCATGAAATTAACTAATAACAAAATTCTGATCACAGGCGGTGCAAGTGGTATTGGCCTGGGCCTCACTGAAAGATTTATCCTGGAAAACAATACTGTGATCATCTGTGGAAGAAGGGAAGCAGCACTAAAAGAAGTTGTAGACAAATTTCCTGCTGTTATTACCAAAGTATGTGATTTGTCAATGGAGGCAGACCGTATTGAACTGTATAACTGGGTTGCCCAAAACCACAGCGACCTGAATGTATTGGTAAACAATGCAGGTATCCAAAACTGGATGAGTATTTCAGAAGAAAATTTTTATCAAAAAGCAAATGCAGAAATTACGACGAATATTTTGGCGCCAGTTCATTTGGCAACCCTTTTCACAGGCTTAAAATCTTTAAACACGATCGTTAATGTAACCTCAGGCTTGGCTTTTGTTCAGCTTGCAAAAGTGCCGGTTTATTGTGCAACAAAAGCATTCTTCCATTCATTTACTATGTCACTGCGATACATGCTGAAACCGAAGAATATCGAAGTAATAGAAATGATCCCCCCGGCTTTAAATACAGATCTGGGTGGAAAAGGTTTGCATGATGGACAACCTCCTGTAAGCGATTTTATAGAAGCTGTATTCAAACAAATGAAAGAAGGTAAAACAGAGCTTACATTTGGATTTAGTGAGATAATGACGAAGGCAAATCGGGAGGTTATTACTGAGACCTTTAACAAAATGAATCCATAGTTCTTTTTACACTTTTGGAAACTTCATTCATAACATTTAAAGACTTAACTTCAAATGTTGCTTTATTTTTATCAATATGCAAAAGCTGCTTTCAGAAATAAGAAGTTGTGTTGTTTGTAAAAAATTTTTACCAAACAAGCCACGTCCTATTCTGCAGGCAGGCATTCGTTCTAAAATAGTAATTATCGGCCAGGCACCGGGGCAAAAAGTGCAGGACTCCGGTGTACCCTGGGATGACCAAAGTGGCAATGAATTAAGGCGTTGGCTGGGTGTAAGCAAAGAACAGTTTTACAATAACAATTTATTTGCCTTGATTCCAATGGGCTTTTGTTACCCCGGCAAAGGTATATCGGGTGACCTGCCGCCAAGACCTGAATGTGCTCCGCTTTGGCATCATCAGCTGTTCGAAAAAATGAAAAACGTAAAACTCACCCTGCTCATAGGGCAATATTCGCAAAAGCTTTATCTGGGAGAAAAGTTTAAACCAACATTAACGGAAAATGTAAAAAACTATCATGAGTTTTTACCAAACTTTCTACCGCTGGTTCATCCATCTCCAAGAAACAAAATCTGGCAAAAGAAAAATCCCTGGTTTGAATCAGAAGTTGTTCCTACGATACAGAAAATCGTTAAAGGTTTTGTATAATTTTAAATCAAAAATCTGACAAGGCAACCCACACAACATGGCCTGCACTATTGTTATACCGAAAATTACCACATGTTTGGCTTTCGTTTTTGATAAGATTTTTGTTTCTTTACCATCATCGTAGCGTTGCCTGGCGAACAATGAATTCCACAAATTCGTCAAAGCCGGATCCTTGCAGGGAACTATTCAATGCATCGATTATCATTTGAAAAGTTAAACTAACCGGGCAATACCTTAAAATACACAATAATGAAAAAATTCTTAGTAGGGTACAGGTTTTTAATACCGCTTTTTTTTGTTTTTATTATTTCATGCAACAATGCTACTGAATCTGTCACAAGTAACGAGCGTTCTCTTGTGAGGGACAGTGTGCAACGCATGACTAATTCAATTGCCGAAGATATTTCGCATAATGGGCCCATTGCATGGCTCACATATTTTGAAAATTCGCCTGAATTCTTTATGGCAGCAAACGGTCAGCTGGTATTTCCAAATATTGAAACAGCAAAAAGTTTTATAAATAACACACTTGTCAAAATCATGCCTAAAATTGATTTGCACTGGAGTAATATTCAAATTGATCCACTCACCAATCAATTGGCAGGTATTTCAGCAGCTTTTCATGAAGACATTATGGATTCAACCGGAAAGCTGACCCCTCATGATGGATATTTCACAGCGATTGCTCATAAAACTACTCAAGGATGGAAATTACATAATGTTCATTGGTCAGGCGTAGTACAATAGCAATGCACTGCCTTGGTCGCCTTTAAGCGGTTTGGCAAAATGCTGATGAAAGTGCAATCTGCAAAAGCATGTTTCAATGATTAAATAGGCGACTCAAACCCTTTAATTTATAAACAACAGCAGGTATTATGATATTTAACATCCGGACTATTACAGTACTTTTATTTTTGAATATTTTCTTTTTACTTTCCTGTAATTCAACAAGGGTTAGTAAAAATAAAACGGGCGTGGAAGCTGCAATGAAAAAATATGATGGTTTGATTTTAAAACTAGATGCAGGCGCTATTTCCCTTTTATATACGCCGGATGGCAACTTAGGCAACATAGCAATAGGACGGGATTCAATAAAAAAGTTTTTATCTTCTTTTAAAAATGTCAGGGTCTTATCGCAATCTTCAACAACTTCGTCTATAATAATAAGTGGCGATTCCGCCGTTCAAAAAGGAAGTTATTTACAAACTGACTTAATTTCAGAGAAAGACACAGTAAAAGTAAAAGGCGATTATGAAACAGTTTGGCAATGGATAAAACAAAAGGGTTGGCTGATAAAGAAAATGACAACTACACCAAAAAATTAAAATTTATCGAAATAATGCTGCCAGATGTCAGGCTCTGTTCCCCCGATAGCATTACCAACTGAAAAGAGTTGGAGCCTTTTTTAACAACTACTTTTCTGAAAGAATCAGAACAGCATTACAAAAAATGGTATCAAAAACTGAATGATTACTCCTTAATAATTTTAAACTGTTGCCTGCTCCCATCAGGCAAAATTGCGGACAGGATATAAAGCCCCGGAGCAAAATTGCTGATATCAATATTGTTTAAACCACCTGCTGTAATTTGTTTTGTCAGCATCGTTCTGCCACTGATATCCGCAATGCGCAGGCTGATTGGATTTGCTGTAGTACTGGTAGTAACAATATTTATCCTGTCCTTTGCAGGATTGGGATATACATCAGTAATGATCTGCCCCTTAACGCCAAACCTTACCGGTACAATATTACTGTAAGTAAATGCACCGGTGGTTGATACCATCTTCAGGCGATAGAAAATTTTATTGGCAATGGATGCAGCGTTGCGGTGTGTAAAGCTGTAATTCTTTTCGCCTGTACCATTTTGTGCAATACTTTGTCCTGCTGTTAAAAAATTGCTGCCATCGGTACTATAAAGTATTTCATAAAAAGCATGATTGACCTCATTGGTTACTTTCCATTGTACCAATGCGTCATTGCCTTTTTCAGTGGCATTAAACGAAAGCAGGGTAACAGGAAGTATAAAGTTGCTGGTTTGTACAATAAATCCACTAAAGCCGGTTACATCAAAACTTACTTCCCACCTCGATTCTATGCTGTTCCAGATAATATCATTATCTGCAGGGTTGATAACGATGGGAGTACCGGTTGTATAAGAATATGGCAAGCCGCTTCCGTTATTGCTAACGCCGGGATACTTACCTACACGCAGGTTGGAAATACCAGTTGCATCTGCCGGGCCGGTTGGCAGGTTGAGAGAACTGGCAGGGTCGCTGTTGAAATTGTCAAACTCGGCCTGTGTAAAATATAAAGTTAACCTTGCAGTTGCAGTTGCGGCACCCGTTGTTGGTGTAATTTCATAATGCCGCTGAACAAAAGGCTCCCCCGCCTGTAATGGCACGGTAGGCTCTATCCAAACCCTTGCATTTACATCATCGCTTACCGGGCTTGCACCGTTCTGATTTAGTTTTGCAATGAGCCCATTACAATCTCCATAAAAAGTAGTAACACCCTGTGTTGAATTAATAGATGAATAGGCAACGGGCAAAGTACCGGGTATCAGGCTGAATTCATACACGGTAACTGTTTTACTTATTTCTGAGCTTGCAATAATTAAAGCCTTACCTGTAGGGCTTTCGTAAGCAGGTACAAAAAGCAACCCCTCAACACCCAGGTCGGCGGGATTATCTATAAACTGTTTAAACACCGGAGCATTTGGATTGCTGATATCGTACACCATAATATCTGCCGAACGCTCCATTCCAACAAAAGCATATAAAACACCATCCACAGTACCGGTTGTTACCGATTCAGGCTCGGGCCCACGGCTATCACTGCGGGTATCAAAAGTTGAAAAAGTATTGTTGGTATAATCTGCATTAAACCTGCCTGGCAGTTCAGATGCGATGGTTTGCTCCAGTTGATCACCGCTATCATATATCTGCGAAAAAGTGTTGTTCCAAATGCTGAACGAGCGGCCACCAAATGCATGTATTTCATCAAAAAAACCGTCATTATTTGTATCACCTGTTGCAGTACTTACATGAAGGCGGCCCAGGTTTTCATCAAGTTTAAGTATAGCTGCGTTGGGAAAAATGGCAGGGTCCAAAACATAAGAGACCGATCCCACCCTTACATCTTCTGTGTATCCTGTGTAACCACGTGAATCGCCTTCATTGGCAGTAATGTAATAACTGTTGCCATTAACAGTAAAGCCCGCAATACCATCAGGTTGATACATTCCATAAATGGGCCAGTTCTGAATATTTATTTTTCCGGAAGTTGCTGTTGAATCTTTGTCACTTGCATCCAGCCCAAAACCTATTGCATCGTGGTCTTTAAGGTCAAGCGGTAATATCTGCAAAACAGTTGCTGTTGTAATATCTATCTCTGCCACTGCATTATTCTCCTGCAGCGCAACATAGGCTTTTAACCCATCTGCCGAAAACGCAATGTACTCCGGTTCCAGGTCCTGCGCCACCGTGGCACCCGGACCAAATATCCTTACACCCGCCGCCTGAAGCGTAGCAATCTGAGCATTAAAGCTCGTAAAACCTGCTGTTGTTACCGTTGCCGCTGCCACACCGCCCGAAATATCAATGATGGAAACAGAACCTTCAGGATCAAAAGAATTTCCTTGTCCATAACTATTTGGCTCGCCTTCATTAGCAGATAAAACTTTGGTGCCGTCCGGAGAAAAAGTGATCATATCCGGCTGGTAACCTACTGTTACCCGGTTAAGGTAAGCCCCGGTTGATGCATTATAAAATGCAACCACTCCCAATTGTTGAGCGTTGCTTACCGGGTCTTTGATGGAATAACCAACCGCTGCAATGCCATTTTTAATGGTAACACTGTTTGGTATAATATTGTTACCGGGCGATGTAAAACCAAATGGTATATTAACCGGACCTGTTAACACACCGGTATTGCTTATATTATAATATTCCACAGCTGGTCCGCCAACAGTATATATTTTTTTGCTGGACACATCAAAAGCAGATATTTGTGCACCGTTTGTACTAACGGCAGTTGATTTGCGTATCAGCGGCAAACAGGTAAAATCTGCGATCGTTACACTTTGAGAAATAGTGGTGCCAAGTGAAATACCGGATGAAGGATTGAGAATAGTCAATATGGCAGTTTCTGTTCCTTCTGTTTCCGCGTCCTTTCTTATTTTAAATGTTGTTGTGCCGGTTGTAGTACCATCAGCAATTTTTATAGATGTTCCGGCCAGTACATAATCGTACAATGTTATTCCACTGCCACCAACGGTAATGTCAATAGACTGGTCGCCTGTCACCGCCGTTTGTGCTGTTGCTGTAACTGTTATAACTGTTGAAGAAGCTTCATCACCGGTATTACTGCTAACAGAAAGATTTACCGGATTGGGAATTTCGTTATCAATAATATCAATATTTTGAGTAAGTGTTGCACCCAAAACAATTCCCGAAGAAGGATTACTGATAGTAAGTATTGCTGTTTCAGTTGATTCGATCAACGCATCATCCACCACAGTAAATGTTACCGAGCCTGTTGTTGATCCGTTAGGAATTGTAATAGTGCTGTTTGAGAGTGTATAGTCGCCGGCCGTGATATTAGTACCCGTTACAGCAAGGTTTACTGTTTGATTGCCCGTTACAGCTGCTGATGCAGTAGCTGTAACTGTAATTACGGTTTGTGCAGCCTCTGTTCCTGTATTACTGTTTACCGAAAGATTTACTGATGGATTGGAAACCGGCACTACCGGTGCAAAAGCCACGCCCTTAATGATCGTTCCGGCCCCGGTTGTATACAATGTTACGTTGCTTGCAGTGGTAATGTTGATGGATGCATTATAACCGGCAGCATCGTTCAATTTAATAACACTGTTAGCGGTTGTAGCGCCGGCACCGGTTGATACAAATATATCTGCCCCGGCTCCATTCTTTTTTGCTGCCATACCAAAACCACCAAAGCTTGTTGTATAACTTCCATTGGCAGTCCAGCTTCCTGCCACTAAAGAAAATTTTGTAATAGTTCCGGCAGTGGCGCTGGTATTCGAAATAATGTATAATACATCAAAAGCATTTCCGTTAGATCCGGATGATATCAGATAAAAATCCTGAAACGCATTATTAAAACCAAGGCCTGGTAAAGCTGTGATCGTACCGCCCGTAGGTGCAGATACCGTAGCCACCTGGATAGCGGTTGTACTTTGCTGGCCAACATAAACAATACCACCGAATGATTTTATCCCTCTTAAATTACCGGTTGGGCTGGCAGCCGAAGTACCATTGGAATAGACCCCTCCCTGGTCTGCAATAAACCAATTCGAACTATTTATGCTGGTCGCACACCTGGTTTGGTTGCCCGAAATGCCTGTATAGGTTGTTGGTAACGCATAAGTACCTGCATTATTAAAAGTGCCAACCGCACGGGGGTTAAGCGTATTTACATTAGATGCGGTATTACTGCTGTTTGCACCCGTAAATGCCAGCAGGCTTCCATCATTGCTGTTTGCAAGATAGGCCGTGGAAGTTGCACTGCCCGAAAAGCGCAAACCATTTCCCACACTGGCTCCATCGGGTATTGCGTGGCTCAATACTCCTGTACCGGTGGTGCTGAACTCCACAATACTGCCTGTTGTATTACTTGCGCTGGCTGTTGCCACAAACACTGCAAGGTTGCCTGTTGTAAATGATTGTGCATTTGTGATTAAACAAATGAATGTTATAAAAATGGTGAGCGCTGAAATTTTAGCGGAAAAGTAAATTTTCTTCATGTTTGCCTGAACTTTAATTAAGATAAATAAATAGCTATTGGAAACGGCAAATCAGCAGTGTATTGGATAGCAGGCAAAAGTATTTCTTACAATACTTGCTTCCAGTGTATTACAAGAAGTTAACAGATTGTTCTTTTTTACTTAACAGAAAATTAATGCAACCGGTGGCCAGGGGGTAAATGGGAAATGGATAGCAATCAAAAAAAGAAACCCGTTAAATAAATTTAACGGGCTCCCTTGCGTAAAACAAAAAGTACCAATTTTAAAACGCTTAATTAAACAGGTACCTTATCCCAAATTGCATCTGCCAGCGTGAAGCGATAGAAGTGCTGTTTGAAAAACTATTGGTATAAGGTATCTGGTTGGCTGCATCCTGCAGGGTAAAAGAATAGCTCGGTGTTTTACCATCTGCAGCAAGGCCTTCGTACCTGAGGAAGTTGGTAACTGAAGGAGATTTTACAATACCCCAGTTTTTATTAAGCAGGTTACCTACATTCAATATGTCAGCCGAAAGCCTGATGGTATGGCGGTTTTGGCCAAACTTAACTGAAATATCCTGTGTAATATTCAGGTCCATTTTTTTAAAGTAAGGCAATATAACTGCATTGGCTTCGGCAATTTTACCGCGGTGAGATGCCAGGTAATTATCCTGGCTGATAAATGCATTTAACTGCGCCCACTGCTGAGCGGCAGTACGTACATCACTGCTGGCACCGGTGCCCAGTCCGCCAGAACCCGATTTTACCAGGTTAATTTCGCTGGCTGCTGCAGGAATATAGATCAGGTCATTATTATTACCATCACCATTCAGGTCGCCATTGTATATATAAGATGTAACTCCGGCCGGTGCTGCCTCAAAGTACATACCAACACTGGTTGAAAAATATTTGGCATAACTGAATTTATAAGAGGCAAAAGCAATAACCCGGTGAGGCTGATACCAGGATGCATTGGAAAGATTGGCTGCATTGGGATCTGTTCCCTGAACAGCTCTTCCGCTCCATAAACTTCCTGCAGTACTTCCGCCTTCAGCAGTATTTTTTGAACTTGATCTTGTGTACGCTGCACTCAGGTACAAATTCTTGATTGTTTTTTGTACCCGGAAAGTAAGCGTTGTAGAATAACCTTTATTTGTATTCTTCATCAAAATAGCATTACCCAGGTTTGGATTGGCTGCTGTTGTACCAAAATAATATTTGTTTGAATTGGCAGTAGTAGTTAAATAACGTAACCTGTTATCTGCACCGTTCAAAGCAAAGGCATTACTTTCATTCAGGTTCACGTTCGAGTAATACACTGCATTAATATCCTTGGTATAAGTTCCTTCCAGCGTAAGTATCCAGTCGTGCCTGAATTTTTTATCGATCGCAAGTCCTGATTTTAATACCGAAGGATATTTGAAATTCTTATCGGTTAATGCTACACTATAAGAAGTATTGGCAGCTCCGGCTGTTGGCCTGTAAGCATTCGGGTCTGGATTGAAAGGCGTACTTGAAGTTCTGATAGAAGAACCAAACTGCACTCCGTTGTTGCTGGCCTGGTTACTGATCCATACAAATGGCGGAGGACCAGAGAAGATACCAGCACCACCTCTTACCTGGAATGATTTATCGCCCAGTACATCCCAGTTAAATCCAAGCCTTGGCGAAACTAATAAAGCATTCTTTGGCTTTCTGCCAACATCATATTTTTCACCATTGGCAAATGCAAGATTCGCAAAATTAGGGTTCTGGTCAAAAGTGCCTGTATAGATAGAATTGTCAAGCCTTAAACCATAGGTAAGGGTAAAATTCTTTTGTACACTCCATTTATCCTGCACAAATAAACTCAGGTCGGTCGATCCTGCTTTTGCATAAGGAAAAGAACCATCAGGTAATGCTGAGTATTGTATGGCATAACGTGCTGCTGAAGTTGTTTTGTTGGCAACACTGTTATAAAAATCAGTAAGACTTGCAAACTGGTACAGTCCCTGGTAAGCGGGTGCAAAACCATTCAGGTATTTTCTGAAATAATTTTGAGTACCTGCTGTTATCTCGTGCTTTCCTTTGTAATAGGTAAGTATATCAGAGAACTGGAAGGTATTGGTGTTCAGTTTATTGTTGTAGGTAAAGGGTTCGTAACCAAACGTGGTATAAATATTTCCGTTCAGCAAAATATCAACCAGCGGCAGATCAGAATTTCCCTGCGTAGATCTGAAATCCCTTAATGCGGTGTAACCAACCTGCAATTTATTTACGATCTTATTGCTGAACCTGGTGTTTAATTCTGCAATAAAAATGTTGAAGTTATTGTTGATCACATAACCACTGCCCTGGAAAGGCATAGATGTATTACCCGGCTGTCCGCCTGTTACAAAACCGGCAAACCCGTTACGACTGGTGCTGGCAAACTGGTCGGCGCTTGATTTAAGATAATTGTATTTAAGCGTAAGCGTGTTTTTGCTGTTGATATTCCAGTCTATCTTGGCGGTTATCTTATCGCTCTGTGTTTTTTGATTATATCCCTGGAATGGCCCGGCGTTGTAACCAAAATTTGTTTGTAAAAATGCAGCCAGTTTTGCAAGTGTATCGGCATTGGCAACAGATACACTGCCTGGTGTTGCCGGGTGACTTGCATCAGAAGCTGTAAAACTGGTGGCTGGCAGTTCCTGCCTTACCTGTTCGGCACTTACAAAAAAGAACAGTTTGTTTTTAATAATAGGACCGCCCACTGCAAAACCTCTTAAATTAAACTTGATATTGGTTTTGGTAAGTTTGGTATTGGCAACCTTATATCCCTGGTCGTCTTCATTTTTCAGGTAGGTGTAAACCGTTCCTTTAAACTGGTTGGTTCCACTGCGGGTAACGGTGTTTACGCCGGCACCGGTAAAACCTCCCTGGCGTACATCATAGGGCGATACGTTTACCTGTATCTGCTCAATAGCATCCAGGCTAATGGGTTGCGATCCTGTCTGTCCGCCCAGCGTACCCGATAAACCAAATGAATTGTTGAAATTAGCGCCATCAACCGTTACATTATTGTATTGGTTACTGCGTCCGCCAAAGCTCAGGCCGTTTGAAGTAGGCTCCAGTTTGGTAAAATCCTGCAGCGAACGGTTAATGGTTGGTAATCGTTCGATCTGTGTACGGTTAATCACCTCCTGGCTGCCGGTTCTGTTATTGCTGAAGATCTTGTCCTGCTTCTTTGCAGATACCGCCACTTCGCTTAAAGTGGAAGTTTTCGCCTTCAGGTTAAAATCTGCTTTATAAGCCTGGCCAAGCAACAGGGTAATATTATCCTGCTTGGCGTCATTAAAGCCCACAAAAGTTACGATCATTTCGTAAGGGCCGCCAATGCGCAAATTGGGCAGGTTGTACCGCCCGTCTTTACGGCTGGTGGTTACATACTTCGTTCCTGTGGGAACATGAATGGCGGTAATGGTTGCACTACCTATCCCGGCATTGCCATTCGCAACAATACCCTGGATCTCTGAAGTGGTCTCCTGCGAATACGCAAAGAAGCCGCTTAGCATAAAAAAACATGCAAGTAAAATTTTTGATCTCATCTTTTTAAAATTTATTTGCGCAAAGGTGCAGTAAAATAAAACAGGAGCACTTTAATAAATCGTTAACAACCTTGTGGTTGATTTTTAAGGCAATATCAAACGGTTGCAGCAATAAAAGGCATGCATAAATATACTTATGCGCTGCCCTTTCTGTAAATCCCGGGCACTGTCGTATTATGCCTTTGTTACTTCAATTTTTTCTTCTATTCTTGATTTGATGCTAAAAGACTGATTCAGGAACAGCTTCTTACCCGATACTTCAAAATTTATATTACACATCTCGCCCTTTGCAATTTTATACCGTATGTTATAAAATGCTGTATTGATCTTTTGTTCAAACAGGGTATTATTATCGCCATCAATAATACGGAGTTTGCTGCCCTTTGCCGGCAGGTTGGTAAGGTGCAGCTCAAATACAAGCATATCCCCCTCTGCCTGTACAAAGCGGATGCTGCCGGTAGATTCATTGCCTGTAACGCCCTGTGGTTGCACCTGTGCCTGTGCAATGCCGAATGAATTCGAAAGCGACACTAAAAAAAACATACAGGCTGTTCTGATAAAAAATGATTTCAGAGATTTCATAATGGTTGTTTTTTTGATTGAGTATTTTAACAACACAAAGATCCAAAGGCATTGTTACGGGATTGTAACTATGCGGTTAAGTGAAAGTCATTAAATTGTTTAAAAAATAAAACGGCAGAAAGACAATTGTAAAAGATTATAACAGATGAACCCTGCATAAAACAATACTGTTTTATTTATTGCCGGCCGGTCTATCATTTAGTTATTTCTTCAGTATTAGTATCTCCTTCCTCATCCTTTGTTTTATGATAATCGTTATTCACCTGCTCTTCAAAATCCTTTTCATCTTTGCGGTTACGTACCACCAGGAAAACGGTCAATGCAATAGCTGCAATGCCAAACAGTATCAGTATTATCCAGTTCATGGTAAATGGTTTCCATTAAAGTTAAATCAATTACGGGTTGGCTATATTAAGTTACTGTTTGCCGTTAGATTATTGATATCATCATACCACTTACTAAGCCACTTCCACCAGTTTACCAAACACTTCATCCATTTCATTATCCATATACGACTGCACCAGGTTCACATACCGGTAAAACGACTTACTGTTATCTGCGTGTCCCGATATCTTTCTTACCACATGCTCCTTCATACCCAGCATCAGCATGGTGGTAATGGCTGTGCGCCGCATGGTATGCGATGATACCAGGTCGCAAAAACGATAAACCTCCTTATTTGCTTTACCGGAATTTTTAAAATTTACCCCGCGTTTGCTACGTATCCTGCCCAGGTCATTTACCCAGCCGGCCATTTCGGCAATGGCTTTTAATTGGTTGTTAAATCGGGTCCTGGGTATGGGAGGAAAAATAGCTTTTCGTCCCCTGGCCGTTGCCTGGTATTTTTCAATGATGGCAATGGCATAGGCCGGTAATTTAATACGCACAGCCACACCGGTCTTGATTGTTTTTACCGGCAGGTAATAATGCGGGCCCATCCGTTCAATATCGGTAAACTTAATGGCAAACAGGTCCGATACCCGCAGTGCTACCGTGCAGCCAAACACAAAAATATCCTTTGCTTTCTGTAATGACTTTCCCAGTTGTGCATCAAACCCGCTGTTGTTTATTAAAAACTGTAATTGTCCGGGCAGCAGGGTTACAATGGGTACTTCCTCCCGGCACACATAAAAGCTTTTGTAAAACATACCAGTGGCAATACCCATTTCCTTATTTAAAAAATTAAAGAAGATGCGTATGGTTTTTATGACCGTACCCACATAATTATCGTAACAATCTTTTTTGTGGTACATAAAATGGGTAAACTGCAGGTAAAACTTTTTCCAGTAATTGCGCTCGGCCATAAAAAGCCGCTTGTTATCGCTGTTGATACTTTTAATACGCAGTACCGTATCGTACTCCTTTTCATACTCCTGCAAATATCGCAGCACATAGTTGTAATTATCCACCGTTTGTGGTTTTATACGGTTACCATCGGGCTTTAAGCGTTTACCCTTGTAACTATGGCTAATAAATTTCTGAAACAGGGGTACCAGGGGGTATTCTTTTGTTGTCATAACGGGTTGTTTTTAGGGTTAAAAACTGTATTATTTAACTAATTTAAGCTAATTTACAATGCAAACAGTTCTTTGAGAGCCAATACTGCAAGCGGTTTTAGAATAATGACTATTATCCGTTCGGAATGAACATGCCGGGACGCAAGTTTGGCGCCGGAAGTGAGTATAGATATGGATTTAATGGGAAGGAAAATGATGGTGATATTGAAGAAGGGGCGCTGGATTACGGACTGAGGATTTATGATAGCAGGTTAGGAAGGTTTTTAAGTGTAGACCCGCTGTCTAAATCTTATCCATTTTACACGCCATACCAATTTGCTGGAAATGGGCCAATTACTTTTATAGATATTGATGGAGGGGAAGCAGGAATTCCTTATGTACAACAAAAAGCGTTTTCAGAAATTACTAATCCATTTACCAATGAAAAGTTAATACGGGGACAGACGGGTGATAAATTAGGAACAGAACTGCCATATACAAAAACTCCATTGCAAAATTTATGTGATCAATTATGGAGTAGTTGTACATTTGGTGCAGTCCAGTGGTTTACTCCTGCTCAGCCATTTCCTTACATATCGCAGGCAATAAATTTTGCATCGGCAATTGGTACAACGCCAGCATATGATTATAATAATTTAACCTCACTACCAGTGTCAGATTTCGAGCAATCGGTAAGACCTGCATTAGAGGGCCTCACTGTTTATGTACAAATCCCTAAAAGTTCAGAAACAGCTAGATCAATTCTTTCAAACTTGAGAAGTAGTTCTGGACTTGAAGAATTGAGTGATGATGAAATTATAACATATATAAGTGGCGCAAAAATTTTATTTGAACCCAGTAAAGATTATAGTTCTTACTTTTGGAAAAAACCAGAACGCAAATTATTATTAAATCAGGTAGGGCCAACTGCAATACCTTTATCACCACCATCAACAATTGTATTAGTACCTCCATCAGGCACTACCGGAGTCAACTCACCTGCCGGTTCCGTAATTGTAAGTCAGGAAGCTATTTCACAGGAGATGGCTGCTACTCTTGCTCCTGGTTTAGTACAGATGGCTAAACAAAAGAAGAAATTGCTTAGTGATAATGAGTTGGAAAAAGCTCAAGAACAAATTGAAGGAATTGAGGCTAGAGTTCAAAAATTAAATAAAAATAAAGCTGATGGTGAGAATAAGCAAAATAAAATTAAAATCGGAAAAAGTAAACAAAGAGTTAAAAATGCGCTTAAGAATGTTCGTAGTCTAAATGATGTAAAAAGTGAATAAAGATTCTTACATAACAGCTGCAGATAATCGCGTTTTTGAAGTTTTTTTCCTCTTGAAGGAGGAGGGAAATTTTATAGATGCGTTTAATGTACTTAACCCTTTAGCTAAAGAATATTCTAAAAATTTTAAAATATTTTT
>Ga0302322_100000617_pt1 | contig 27531 bp, 15 predicted proteins | sample Fen_T0_2_FD_203757 | JGI IMG/M metagenome (GOLD analysis project Ga0302322, IMG submission 203757) | Peat permafrost microbial communities from Stordalen Mire near Abisko, Sweden - Fen_T0_2 | ecosystem: Environmental > Terrestrial > Soil > Wetlands > Permafrost | place: Sweden: Abisko...
GGGTTGGTCGCCTGAATTTTTGAAAAATTTAGAGTTCTGCTTTTCATGGTCAAAGAATTTACGCTGGGCCATGCGTGGCCCAGGCAGGCAAAGGTGAATGGGCTCCCAGCTTGGGCCGTGGAGCAGATTTCTGCTATATTTTTTAAACCGACTTTATTTGCTTGTCAAATATTTTTTGCAATTTTGTCGGCGGTGTCTATGGGGCGTGGAATAATCCTTGGATTAATACTTGGCCGTTGCCGCACGGGGAGCACCTTGGAAAATTGGCTGGCCAAACCCATTGTTCCTGGGTAAACCCGGCCTACCGGCATTGCCCGCATTCAATGCCGGTAGGCGAGACGTTTTAAGCCGCAGTGGTTGCGGACATCAAACCGATGGTCGGGGGACAGTTAGCAATGCGCAACTCCATGACCTGATTGGGACGGTGTGGCTGACGCCAAACCGCTGGCGAGGTGGTCGCCCATTGTCAGCCAAGGTGGCGGCGACCCGGGCTCGGGCTCTTCCCTGGATTCCTTCCGGCCAGCCCTCGAAAACTGAAATCCAATCTTCTATGCCATCGAAAATAGCGAAGAACCGCTTACGGATTAGGAAGTGATTGATGGCGAAAAGGTTACTTACGGCGAGCGCACGCGGTAAAAGCGGTTCAGATAATTCGTGCGCGGTTCGCTGAAATAGGCGGTGCCCGTCGTGAGCGTGTTGGTCTGCACGGCCAGCCAGACAGGGTGGGCCAGATTGGTGCAGGCTTCCACCACCGCGGTCTGCCCGCTGGCCCAAAAGAGATTGAAACCAAAGCGATTGCTCTGCACGCCGAATTGCCCGTCGCGGGTCTGCGCCTGCGGCAACCAGGGCGCCAGTGGAATCAGCGTCGCCAGGGCGCTCCAACCGGTGGAACCCGCCAGATAATAGCCGGTGACGTTGGGAGCGGGCGAGAACGACAGTGACGTCACGCCGGGAGCATTCCCTTCAAAATAGATCCCGGTCAGATTGGAGCAGTAGGCAAATACGCTGTCGCCGAGATTGGTCACGCTGGCAGGCAACGTCAGGCTGGCCAGATTGGTGCAGCGATAAAAGGTGCCCTCCCCGACCGCCCCCAGATTGGTGCCCAGCGTCATGGTTTTCAAGCTGCCGCAAAAAGCGAACGCATAATTTCCCAGGCTGGCGACCCGGTTGGGGAGAGCGAGGCTGGTCAGGCTGGCACAACCGTAGAAAGCCCCTTCCCCAAAACTGCTTAAATTGGTGCCCAAGGTCACGGTCTGCAGACGGCTGCAACCGTCAAACGTATAACTCCCGATGTTCGTAACCGTGTTGGGAATCGTCAGGTTGGTCAGACTGGTGCGACCAAAGAACGCGGTCGGCCCCAGGATGGTGACCGGGTAGCCATTGGTCGTGCCGGGGATGACCAAGATCCGGTCGGACCCGGCATAGCCCGTGATGGTGATCACCCCGCTGTTGGTCGTGAAGGTGTACTGCGCCTGCCCGATGGCGGGCCAGGCCAGCAACACCAGCAAATAGAGTTGGATCTGATTCCGTATCGCTTTCATGGTTCTAAAAACATTTTGCGCCCCTCCCTGCTTAAGCCGTCTTTCGCAGTCCAGAAAACCGTGGGCTGCTGTCAAGGGTGCAGCGAGCTGGCAAGCAAATCCTCGAGCAAAGCGTGAACGCCGCCGGGCTTGGACGTCTGCTGCGGCCGCGGACGGCCGCGCTCCCCTACCCGGCTGCCAGCGCGCGGGTGACGAGCTCCTTTTCGCGTTCGCCGAAATTGAGCTTCAGCGCCTCCGCCCGGCCGGCTTCGGTCATTTTCTCCCAGGATTTGCGGACGGCGTTGATCATCTTTTCCTCGTCGCTTTTCGCTACGAGCGGGGCGAACTGGAATTCCATGAAAACCAGGCACAAGGCGTCTTCCAGCACGCGACAATCGGCATCGGCGGGGAAATTCCTTTTCAGGTTCAATTCCTGCACGCGCTGAATGGTCGCCTCGTCAAAGCCGACCTCACGGAGGATGGCCCCGGATTTTTCCGCGTGAAATTTCTTCAGGTCGGCGCGCCATTTCAGGTAGCCGGGCCGGGTCATGGGATAATTTTCGCGCGGACTTTCCCAGCGGCAGATGTGCTGGCAGCGCGCCGCCAACCGGAGCGGCACCGAAGCATTGGGGGCCAGTTTCAGCACCCAGTTCGTCAGGCGTTCGGCGTAGAGCAGTTCGCGCGGCCGGCCCTGCTCCTGATTTGGATCCCGGGAGTTCTCGGCATCAAAGCGGGCAATGGCGGCGGCGAACGGATCGGTCATGCGTTCAGTTTTGCCAATGCGTTCCGTGGTGCAAGCTTATTGTAACAAGGGGCCTTGAGCGCCAATCAAAGGCTGATTCCTCAGGGCGTCCGCAGCCGGTAGAAGCGGCTGGGCGACTGCGGTTCAACAGGCGCGCTGAAGTTCACGGGACCGCTGTCGAGCGTATTGGTTTGCACCGGCACCCAGACGGGCGCGGCCAGATTCGTACAGGTTTCCACCACCACCGTCTGGCCGGAATCGCCGCCCACGGTGAAGCCCACGGTGCCACCGATGACGGCCAGGTTGCCGAGGCTGGGCGGGTTCAGCACGGCTTGCCAGACCACCACGGTGAGATTGGTGGTGAGCACGGTGCCCCAAACATTGGTGCAGCTGTAGGTTAGCGTGTAGTTACCGACGACGTTCGTGTTTACCGTGCCGCTGCCCGTCGTTACCGTTTGGGAAAACGAGGGGATCGGGGTCAGGCCGTTATAGTTGTATCCCCAGGCGACGACCGTGCCGTCGGCCTTCAACGCCAGACTGTGCTCGCCGCCTGCGGCGATGGCGACGACGTTGGTGACCGTGGTTGGAACGTCGGTCTGGCCGGAACCGTTGTTTCCCCAGGCAACGACCGTGCCGTCCGCCTTCAACGCCAGACTGTGCTCGTCGCCTGCGGCGATGGCGACGACGTTGGTGACCGTGGTTGGAACGTCGGTCTGGCCGGAACCGTTGTTTCCCCAAGCGACGACCGTGCCGTCCGCCTTCAACGCCAGACTGTGGTAGAAGCCTGCGGCAATGGCGACGACATTCGTGGCCGTGGCCGGAACCGTGGTCTGGCCGGAACCGTTGTTTCCCCAAGCGACGACCGTGCCGTCCGCCTGCAACACCAGACTGTGGTATCCACCTCCGGCAATGGCGACGACGTTCGTGGCCGTGGCCGGAACATTGGTCACGCCGTAACCGTTGAATCCCCAGGCGACGACTGCGCCGTCCGCCTTCAACGTCAGACTGTGGTGTCTGCCTCCGGCGATAGCGACGACGTTCGTGGCCGTGGCCGGAACATCGGTCTGGCCGGAATCGTTGTATCCCCAAGCGACGACCGTGCCGTCCGCCTTCAACGCCAGACTGTGGTAGAAGCCTGCGGCAATGGCGACGACGTTCGTGGCCGTGGCCGGAACCGTGGTCTGGCCGTATTCGCTCCATCCCCAGGCGATGACGGTGCCGTCGGCCTTCAAGGCCAAACTAAAATAGCCTCCGGCCGCGATGGCGCGGACGGGAATGGTCACCACGCCCCCCGGATCGCTGAAGCTGGTGTGCAGCGTATTGCTTTGGGGATTGTTTCCGTTCCATTCCCACTTCAAGGGGGAAACCAACCCCCGGCAACTGAACGCCAAGCCGTAGGCGTTGCTGACCACCACCGCATAGGCTCCCGCATTGGTGGCCGCCAGGCTGCTCCATGACAGCGTGGCATTCGTGGCCTCCGGCAGCGGCCGCAGATTGGGGTCATACCATTGATAATACAGCGGGGCGGTGCCAACAGCAGCCACGCTCAACTGCGCCGGCGCGCCAATCCAGGCGGCGACATTCATCGGCGGCTGCGTGATGGTCGGAGGAAACAACACCGTCAGAATGGCATTGCTGCTGGTGGCGGTGCCGGCGACGTTGCCGGCGACCAGATAATAGACGCCCGCTTGATTGGTGGTCACGGCGTTCAAGGTCAGCGTGGCATTGGTCGCACCGGCGATGGCTCCGGGTCCTTGCCAATACCATTGATAACTGATGGGAGCGGTGCCGGTGACCACCGCGCTGATCTGCGCGGTGGTGCCCACGGGCGCCGTCACATTCGTCGGCTGGACCGTCACCGTCGGCGGCACCGGCAGGGTCAACGTCACCACGGGACTGGTGACGCTCAAGCCGGAAGCGACGCTGGTCAACACGACTTGATAATCGCCCAGATCGGTGCTGGCCACGTTATAGAGCCGCAACGTGGGGCTGGTGGTGCAGGTCACCCGGCGGACAACGTGATTGCCCACGTCGGCAATGAACAAATTGCCGCCATCGTCCATGGCCAATCCAGGAAGCCATGGAAGGGGCTGTCCACCCAGGCTCAACTGCGCACTGGTGGCCGTGCCGCCGTCGCCGGAATAGCCCGACGAATTCCCCGACACGCTACAGCCAGCGTAGGTGGTGATGATGCCGTTGGCGCCCACCCGGCGGATGCGGTCATTGCCGGTATCCATGATGAACAAGTTGCCCGCCCAATCCGTCACCATGTCGGCGGGAAGATTCAACTCGGCGTTGGTGGCCAAGCCGCCATCGCCGAAACAATAACTGGCGAGGTTGGTGCCCGCCACGGTGGCGATGACTCCGTTGGTATCCACCTTGAATACTTTAGGCAGGGTGGAAAAGAACAGATTCCCGGCCGGATCCATGAAAACGCCGAGCGCATAGTTGGCGCTTACGGTGCTCATGATGCCGTTGGTGGCCACTTTGCGAATGCGGCTGTTCCCCGAATCGCCGATATACAAGTTGCCCGTCCGATCCAGATTCAAAGCGGCGGGCTGATTCAACGCATTGGTCACGGCCAGCCCTTCGCCGGAATAACTCGCGTAGCCCGTGCCCGCCACGGTGGTGATGATACCCGCGGCGCTCACTTTGCGCACATGGCTGTTGTCGGGGTCGGAGAAATACAGGTTGCCGGCGGCATCCGCCACCACACGCAGGGCGCTCACCGCGGCATAGCGCGCCGGACCGTCATCCCCATCGCAACCACTGCTTCCGTTGCCCGCCACGGTGGTGATGATGCCAGCGGCATTCACCTTGCGAATGCAGGCCATGTCGTAATCGGCGATGAACAGATTGCCGGCTTGATCCACCGCCACGCCGGTGGGGGAATTCAGCGTGAAGTTGGCGGTGGCCGGACCGTTTTCTCCCCAGAAATACGGTCCCATGTTTCCACCGCCCGCCACCGTGCTGATGATGCCGGTGGGCAGGTTGGTGCCGTTGTGAACCCACTGGTAAGTAAATGCAGTGGCGTTGGAAATGCTCGCCGTGAGGGTGATGGCACTCGCGAGGCTACTCACCCGGTTGCTCATGCCGCCAAAATCCACCACGGTCAGAAGGGCATTGCTGCTGGTGGTGGCGCCGCAGGCATTGGTGAGCACCACAAAATAATTCCCCGCACTGGCAAGAGTGACATTGGTCAGAACCAACGTGCTGTTGGTCGCGACAGCCATCAGTGTGCTGCCGGGGCCATACCATTGATAACCGGTGACATTGATCGCTCCCACGGTAAAGGTTGCCGTGCCCCCGGGCACTGCCAGTTGAGGCGCGGGCGGGCTGGTGATGCTTGGCAGCCAGGGAACCGGCGAGGCCATCCAGGTTGTCCCGTTGGTGGCCTGGAGAGTGACAGCGCTGCTGCCGCCGATGGCCGCGCAATTGGCGCCAGTGCCCTCGTCAAATTCCCAAGCCGCGATCAGACCGGATTCGCCCCCAGTGGGTTTTCGGTTGTATTTGAACTGGATTTCCGTCGCGTTCAAGGCCCGGCTCCAGACGCGCACGTCATCCACGGCACCCGGCCAGTATTCCCCATAGCTTCCGTATTGTCGGCCCAGGCAGAAGGAGTTAGTGGCCGGGTTGGGGATGGCGGTGGCGATGCTGGCCCGGTTGGTCCCGTCCATATAGAGGATGGTATTGGTGGATGACTTGACCACGGCGATGTGATGCCAGCTGTCCAAGGGGAACACGACCCCGGTATCCATCCAGCCGTCGCCCAGGCGGATGTTTCCGTTGCCATCGGTTTTGCCGAGGTAAAAGGCGTTGCCCAAGCTGCCTTGGGAGATGATTTCCCGCAGGCCGCCCACCGCGTTGGTGGGGCAAAAGGCCCAGCAGGCCACCGTGTAATCCCCATTGGTGGGAATGATGCCCCTGCCGGCGTCCAAACAGGCGCTGGACCCATTGAAAAAGAGCGCATTGTCTGCCGCCGGCCAAGGTATGCCGGAAGGCACCCGGCGCATGCTGCCGATCACCCCGTTGGTCAGAGCCAGACTGCCAATGGTTGCGCAGTTCGTGCCAGTTCCCTCGTCAAACTCCCAGGCGGCCACCAAACCCGTCTCCGCGCCCGTGGGCCTTTGCAGACGGTTGGTCAAGATTTCTGTCGAGCTCAACGCCCGGCTCCAGATGCGCACATCATCCAAGGCCCCGGGCCAGTATTCAGCATAGCCGCCGTATTGCCGTCCCAGCCGGAAAGCGGTTGCCACCGGGTTTGCCATGGTCGAGCCTTTGCTGACCCGATTGGTGCCGTCCAGATAGAAGATCACGTTGGTGCTGGACTTGACCAGCGCCAGATGATGCCAGCCCCCCACGGGAAACGCCACGCTGGGGGACCAAATGTCGCCCAGCCGCAAGTAGTTGTTGTAATCCGCCCCGATATAAAGCGCATTGCCAGAAGTCCCTTGGGAAAGGAGTTCCTTGTGGGCAGACGTCCCGGCGGGCAGGTTGACCCAGAGTTCCACGGTGAAATCCCCACTGGTGGGAATCACAGCGGTGCCGGTGTCCACATAAGAGCTCGAGCCATCCAGCGAAAGGGCATAATTCGGGGCGGCCACGGCCGGCACGGCCACGAACAGGCTCAAGCTCAGGGCCGCCATACTGGCGACGATACAACCGGATTTATTCATTATTTTTTGACTGTTTACGTTTAAGAATTTTTTAAAAAAGATTATTTCAGGGCGTCCGCAGCCGGTAGAAGCGGCTGGGCGACTGCGGTTCAACGGGCGCACTGAAGTTCACCGGGCTGCCGCCCAGCGTATTCGTTTGCACCGGCACCCAGACGGGCGCGGCCAGATTCGTACAGGTTTCCACCATCACGGTCTGGCCGGAATCGCCGCTCAGGGTGAAGCTGATGCTGCCGCCAACCAGCGCCAGACTGGCGAGGCTGGGCGGGTTCTGCCCGGCTTGCCAGACCACCACGGTGCGCCGGGTGCTCGCCACGTAGCCGAAGGCGTTCGTGCAACTGTAGGTCAACTCGTAGGTGCCCGGCGTATTGACAGCCACCGCCCCGCTGACACCCACCGGCAGATTAAGGCTGTAAACACTCGCTGGAATCGTGGTCTGGCCATAATTGTTCCAGTTCCAGCCGATGACCGTGCCATCGGCTTTCAACGCCAGATTGAAGGCAACGCCGGCGGTGATGGCCACGATGTTCGTGGCCGTGGACGGAGTGCTGAGCTGGCCGGCCGCATTGTTGCCCCAGGCGACGACCGTGCCGTCGGCCTTCAACGCCAGGCTGTGAAATTGACCGCCCGCAATGGCGACGACATTGGTGGCCGCGGCTGGCACCGTGGCTTGGCCGTCATTATTGCGTCCCCAGGCGACGACCGTGCCGTCGGCCTTCAGCGCCAGGCTGTGGTAAAACCCGGCCGCGATGGCCACGACGTTGGTGGCCGTGTCCGGCACGATGGACTGTCCGAAATCAGCGCCGTCGGATGGATTGCTCGTCAACCCGGCTCCCCAGGCGACGACCGTACCATCGGCCTTCAACGCCAGACTGTGATATTCCCCACCGGCAATGGCGACGACATTGGTGGCGTTGGCCGGAGGCGTGGTCTGGCCAAAACCATAGTCGCCCCAGCCGACCACCGTGCCATCCAGCCGCAAGGCCAGGCTGTGGTAAGCGCCGGCCGCGATGGCCACGACATTAATGGCGGTGGCCGGAACCGTGATCTGGCTGAGATTGTTGAATCCCCAGGCGACAACCGTGCCGTCCAGCCGCAAGGCCAGACTGTGACATTCACCGCTGGCGATGGCCACGACGTTCGTGGCGGCGGCCGGCACGATGGCTTGTCCGTAGTTAAAAACACTGCCGGCTGAACTGTTTGTTGAACCAGCGCCCCAAGCGATGACCGTACCGTCCGCCTTCAAGACCAGACTGTGGAGGGCCCCCGCCGCGAGGCCCGTCGGGGCCGCAATGGCCACCGCGCCGGGATCGTTGAAGGCGGTGTGACATTCATTCGTCAGCGGATTCGCCCCCAGTAATTGCACCGTCGGCACCACCACGCCCAAAGGCATCCAGAAGATGCCGCCCGACAACGTGTTGGTGACCGGACTGGCACCGATGGCGGCGCAGTGGGTGCCGCGTCCCTCGCTGAACTGCCAGTTGGCCACCAAGCCGGCTTCCGTGCCGGTCAGCGTGGCACAGCAGTTGGTCCGAATCTGCTCGGCGTTCCGGGCAACGTTCCACACGCGCACATCATCCAAGCCGCCCACCCAGTATTCGCCCCACCCGCCGTATTGGCGGCCCAGGCGCAGCCCGGTCGCCGCCGCGGGATTGGCGATGGCCGAGCCTTTGCTGGCGCGGTTCGTGCCGTCCACATACAGGATGGTATTGGTGCTGGACTTGACCACGGCCAGGTGGTGCCACCCGCCCACCGGAAAGGGCACGCCCGTAACGGAGCACGTATCTCCCAACCGGAGATTATTCCCCGTATCGGTGCCGATATAAAACGCATTGCCGGAACTGCCTTGGGACAGGACTTCCTTGTACGTGTAAGGCGCGGCGGGCAGGTTGACCCACACCTCCACCGTGAAATCACCACTGGTCGGAATCACGTCTGTGCCGGTATCCACATACCCGCTGGTGCCGTTGAAGGCCAGCGCGTAGTTGGGGACGGCCACGGCCGTTGCCGTCAGCCACAGATTCAGGGCCAGAGCCGCCAGACTGGCGACGATACAATTGTATTTATTCATTATTTTTCGAGTGTGTATATTTACGGGGTTCAATTTAAAAAATTGTTTCACGGCGTCCGCAGCCGGTAAAAACGCTGCGGCACAGCCGGCGCGTTCGTATCAATAAACCCGTAGCGCGGCGTGGCCGGGCCGAGGTCCAGCCAGTCCGTCAGATTGGTGCTGCATTGCACGGTGAAGTTTCCCGCCAGGTCGTTGGTCAGGCCAAACGTCACGTTCGTCCCGCCCAGACCGGCCACATTCGTCAGGGTCAGCCACGCACTGGTGGGCCAGTAGTTGGCCAGCACGGCGTTGGCTTCGTTTTGATCCACCACCCCGTCGCCGTTCAGGTCGCCGACGATGGTGGTGGTGAAGGTGTGATCCGCGCCGGGGGTGGTGCCCGCCGGGCTGTTGGCGCTCACGCGGTAGTGATAGGCGGTGCCGGGAGCAAAGCCGGTGAGCGTAAGGTTGGTGGAGACAGAGATATTGGTGCAACCCAGGTAGAGCGTGGCGCTGGTGCCGCCGTAGCTGGTGGTGATGCCGTAGTCAATCCAGACGGTGGTATTCAGGCCGTTGGGATTGACGCTGAAACTGAACATGGCCGAGGAAAGACCCGAGGCCAGGTTGCTCACCGTGCAGGAGACGCTGCCGAGCGACGGCGCGGAATAGCCTAGGCTGACGGCATCCAGTTCATACGCGCCGATGTCCACCTGCCGACCGGACTTGCGGGCCGAGCCGCGCTGGTCGGTGCCGGTGAGGGTGTCATCACCGGCATCAAGGGCCGGACTGCCGGGGAGCAGCGCGAGGGTGGGCGTGGGGCCGCCATTGTTGGTGAGCGGGCCGAGGCATGGATTGACCGGAGCGGCCACCGTGCCGACGAGGTCGTTGTTGACGCCATTGACCAATCCCGTGCTGTTGCCGGTGATCCGCACGAGATTATGACCGAGCGAGGTGAAAGCGCCGGACAAATCGGGATCAAAACCGGCGATACCAAGGAGCCCCATAGCCCAGCCGCCAGAGCCTGCCACGTTCAGTGCGAACAAGCTGTTACGCAATGTTGCGAGCGATGCGTTGGTGTTATTGAAGACACCCCCGCCGCTGCCGCCGTTGCCGCCGTTGCCGCCGTTGTCGCCGCCACCGCCGTTGCCGCCATATCCACCAGCGTTGGCGCTGAATGTGCAGGCGTTCAGCGTGAGCATACCGGCGTTGTAAACACCCCCACCATTACCGCCCTGACCACCATTACCGTTGCGGACGAGAGCGCTGCCTTGGCCACCGGTGCCACCGGTACCTGCCGCATTGGTGTTCAACGTGCAAGCCCATAGCGTGAGGGTGCCGACGTTATAGACTCCTCCGCCATGGCCGCCATTGCCGCCGGTAGCGCCATCGCCGCCAGCGTGCCCAGTGCCTGCCGCATTGGCGTTCAACGTGCAAGCTGTGAGCGTGAGGGTGCCGACGTTATAAACACCACCGCCATTGCCGCCATTGCCGTAGGTGCTAGTGCCCGCCACATTGGCGTTCAACGTGCAAGCCGAGAGCGTGAGGGTGCCGACGTTATAGACACCACCGCCATTGCCGCCATTGCCGTATGTGCTAGTGCCTGCCACATTGGCGTTCAACGTGCAAGCCGAGAGCGTGAGGGTGCCGACGTTATAAACACCACCACCATTGCCGCCATTGCCGCTAGGGTTGTTCGTCACTTTGCCATTGCGGATGGTGAGACTGGAGATCGTCACCACGGCGTTGGCGCTGCTGATGTTGAAGACCCGGCTATTGGTGTTGCCACTGATGGCCAAATTCGTCGCCCCGGGACCGGTGATAGTCAGGCTGTTGGTGATCACCAGTTCGCCATTGGTCAGGGTGATGGTGCCGTGGGGGGCAAAGACAATCGTCTGACCATCGCAGGCATTGGCGAGGATCTGGCGCAGCGTGCCGCTCCCGCCATTGTCAGCCAGCGAGGTCACCGTGTTGGTCCAGCCAATGGTGGTGAAGGCGGCATCCGCCCCCGGCGTCAGTCCGTCCGCATTGGTGGCCACCACGCGGAAGTGAACCGTTTGGCCCGCCGTCAGGCCGCCCAAGGCGGCGCTGACCGCAAGATTGATATTGGTGGCCGAAAGATTGGTAACTGCCGTGAGCTGGCCGTAATTGGCGTCCGCGCCCCACTGGAACCAAGCCGTCGTGGGCAGGCCGTTGGGATTGACCGTCGCATTGAGCGTGGCGTTGGTGAATTGCACGCCGCTGGCCGCCAGCGTGGTCACCGCGGGCGGCAGGATGAGGTTGGTCCAGATCACGTCACCGCCCGTGGACACGCCCGCGTTGTTGCTGGCCACAAGCTGGCCGTGATACGTCTGACCGGGCGTCAGGCCCGCCAGCGTGGACACCACCGAGAGGCTGGCGTTGGTTGCAGGCAGGGTGGTGAGCGCGGTGACATTGCCATAGCTGATGTCCGCGCCCCACTGGAACCACGCCGCCGTGGCCAGGTTACCGGGATTCACCGTGCCGTTGAGCGTGGCGTTGGTGCGGCCAATGCCCGTCGCCGCCGCCGTCGCCGCCGCGGGGGCGGATTGAAACGAGGGAATGGTGGAAACCACCCAAGCCGGGGCGTTGGACAGCAAACCGTTGCAGGCGCTGCCGGTCATGGCGGCGCGGTTGCTGACGGTGGTTCCGCCGGCTTCATCAAACGGCCAATACTCCACCAGACCGGTTTCGTTGCCGGTCAGCGAATGGTTCATGGCGGCCTGGATTTCCGCCGGGCTGCGGGCCACGTTCCACAGGCGCAGTTCATCCATCAGGCCTTGGAAATGGTATCGCCCATCCAACGCATCCAGGCCGATGAGGAGACGACTGGTCGTGTTGTCCGTCGGGCCGGTGTAGGGCACAGAGAGGTCGGGCTGGCCGTTGAGGTAATAGCACACCGTGTTGCCGTCCCAGGTGACCGCGATGTGCTGCCAGGTTTGGAAGGCAATGGTGTTGGTGGACAAGTGGGAGTTAAAGGACTGGCTATTGAAGCGGGCATCCAGCCGGCCGTCGCTATAGACGGCAAACCAGGCCTCGCGCGTGAAGCTGTCCTTGGCGAAGAGGGTGACCCACTCCTCAAGATAGGGCCAGTTGGTCTTGGTGATGTTCACCCACGCCTCCCAGGTGAAGGCGTTGGTGAAGGTGAGCGCGTCGTTGTCCGGCACGGTGACATATTGGTTTGTGCCGTTGAGCGAGAGCGCGTAGCCGGGGCCGGCGTGGGCCGGCGTGGCGGCGAAGGTGAACAGGGTGAGCGCCGCCAGGAGCAACGCCAGCAGTGGGAGTTTGGTGTTCATAAAAAATTTAAGGCTTCGGCACTCACGCCCAGCCGCCCGGGCGCAAACAAATGCTCATTGGCGGCTGGGCGTGAGGCCATTCAGATTCATTCCAGGTCTTCGTTTTTATTTGGGGCCAAGCGGCAGCCTGGCCCGGCCAAAAGTTGGTGGGGCGGCGCTGCCGCGCCGCCCCAGGTTCATTTACGGCGAACGCAGGCGGTAGAAGCGCTGGGCGTGGCTGCTCCAGTTGCTGTCGGCGCAAGTGACCGGGGTAAAACTGAGCGCGTTGGTCTGCACCGGCACCCAGTTTGGCGCGGCGAGGTTCGTGCAGGTTTCCAACACCGCCGTCTGACTGAACAGGGCGCTCATCTCAAAGCAGAAGGCGTTGGTCTGGACGGAGCCGCCGGACAGGTTCAGCACGGTGTCCACGCCGGAAACCCAGGCCGGGTTATTTTCCAGCGCGCCGTCACCGCTCGTTCCCGTGGATGTCGCCCGGTTGGCGGCGGTGTTGCCCGCCCCTTCGTCCAGCGGCCAATAGCCCACCAGACCGGCTTCCGTGCCGGCGAGGGTCTTGCCCATGTCGGCCCGGATCTCCGCCTGGCTGCGGGCCACATTCCACAGGCGCAACTCGTCCAACAGGCCGGTGAAGTGATAGCGCTGCTGGCTGTCCCGGCCGATGAGGAGCGGAGTGGCGCTGTCGGTCATGGCCGGGGCGCTGTAAGGCTGGGTCTGTTTCAGCGTGCCGTTCACATAGCAGCAGACGTTGGTGCCGTCCCAGGTGACGGCCACATGCTGCCAGGTGCGCGGCTGAACGGCGGTGGCGGATGACCGGCTCAGGACAAATTGTTGGTTGGCGAACCGGACTTCGAAAGTGCCGTCGGTGTAGAGCGGGAACCACCACTCGCCCGTGAATTGGTCCTTGGCAAAGATCGTGGCCCATTCCTCATAATACGGCCAGTTGGTCTTGGTGAGAAACACCCACGCTTCCCAGGTGAAGGCGCTGGCGAAGGTGTGGGCGGCGTTGTCCGGCACGGTGACGTATTGATCCAAGTCGCCATCGAGCGACAGGGCGCCCAGCACGACGCTGGCGACCACCACCGTGCGGTTGGTGGCATAGGCCGTCCCGTCCCAATTCGTGATCGTGTAGGTCAACGGGTAGGTGCCCTGGGTGTTGGTGTCCACGGTGCCTGCCACCGTGACGGGGAAGGCGGGATGATTCACGCTGTCGGGCACGCTGGCCTGGCCGGCCGAGTTCTGGCCCCAGGCGAGGACCGAGGCGTCCGCCCTGACCGCCAGGCTGTGCATTGCGCCGGCGGCGATGGCCACCACGTTCGTGGCTGAGGCTGGCACACTCGTCTGGCCAGCACTGTTGTCTCCCCAGCCGACGACCGTGCCGTCAGCTTTCAGCGCCAGACTGAAACTGCCGCTCGCCGCGATGGCCACCACGTTGGTCGCCGAAGGTGGCACGGTTATCTGGCTGCTGGTGTTCCGGCCCCAGCCAATGACCGAACCGTCGGACTTCAACGCCAGGCTGTGGGAACTCCCCCCCGCGATGGCCACCACATTGGTCGCGGAAGTGGGCACGTTCGTCTGATTAGAATCATTGCTTCCCCAGGCGACGACCGTGCCGTCCGCCTTCAACGCCAGACAGTGGTCACCGCCGCACGCGACGGCCGCCACACCGGTCAACGCGGCCGGCACGTTCGTCTGCTTATAATCGTTGTTTCCCCAAGCGATGACCGTGCCGTCAGCCCTCAAAGCCAGGCTGTGGTAAGCACCCGTCGCGATGGTGACGACGTTGGTGGCCGTGGCCGGAACATTGGTCTGGCCAGAACTGTTACTTCCCCAAACGACCAGCGTGCCATCCGCCTTCAAGGCCACATTGTGAAAAAAACCGGCCGAGACGGCCACCACGTTGGTCACCGAGGCCGGGGTGGGCGCGGTGAAACTCCCCCAACGAATCACCGATCCGTCGGCCCGCAACGCCAGACTGTGGTTGATACCACCGGCAACGGCCGCCGCCGGGACAGACACGGTCACGCCGGGATCGTTGAAGGCCGTGTGCCATTTGACGGTGTAAGGATTGAGGCCGTTCAGGCGCAGGTCGGGATGCCCGCCCACCGGCGAGGTGACAAACTGCGGCCAGCCAGTCAGCGTGCCGGCGTGCCCGTGCCCGGAAGCGTCCGCCGTGGTGGCGTGCCCGATCACGCCCTCGCTGAACGGCCACCAGGCCACCAGGCCCAGGTCATTGGTATCCGGAGCCTGATACATTCCGGCCTGAACTTCCGCCAGGCTCAGCACCCGGCTCCAGATCTGCACTTCATCAAGCATCCCGTTGAACTTGCGGATGGCATTGTCGCCCAGATGAATCGCCGGGCCGAGCGGCAGGTCCACGGTGCCGTTGGTCACGGTGCCAGAGGGCTCGCCGTTGATGTAGAAGCTAACCGCTTTGTTGGTGGCAACACTGATGGCCAGATGCACCCATCGGTTGAGTGGCACGGGATTCGTGCTGCACTGGCCGTTGAAATAGCCGCAGCGGCCCAGTTCCAGATACTGCGGATCGGCGGCGTTGGTCGTCGCGCTGCGAATGAGCACCTCGACCGAACTGCCACAATTCGTGCCGGTCACCAGGCCGAGGCGGGTGGTGTATAAGTCCCCGCCGCTGCGCAGAAACACCCACGCGCTGACGGTGTAGTTGCTCGCCAGCGCCGGGATGGTGGCGCTAACGTAGTTGTCCGCGCCGTTGAACAACAGAGCGGAGTCCGGGGCGGCGTGGGCGGTTTCGAGGGGTGGGGTTAAGGTTGCCAGGAGCAACGCCAATAATGGGAGTTTGGTTTTCATAATAGTTTCAGTTCCAGGTTGGCTGCAAAAAGGTTTTCCCTGCTTGCGACTTTGCGACTCTGGGCGGCAATTCATTCCGGGTCTTCGTTTTTATTGGGGCCAAGCGGCAGCCTGGCCCGATCAAAGCGCCGGTGGCGTCCGCCAACAAAACATTGGTGCCATTGGCGCTCGTGCACAGATTCCAAACCTCCCCGACACGCTGCGAATCACAGCCGCACCCGTCTGGGCAACCGGACTGTAGGCCGTGCCGGAAAATTGAACATTCAACAAGGGATTGGCCCGGGCTGGGGTGGCGGCGCAGGCGGAAAGAGTTAAAACCGTCATTACGAAGGTCTTAGCAATGAGATGTTTGATCATAAAAAATGGCTGCAAGTTGATAGCGCTCCAATCTCAATTTGATAACGCCTTGTGACCACAAACCGATTCCGGTATGCGGAAAGCACTTCCCCCCAGAGTCAAAATGACACTCGTCTAAATCGAACAGAGAGGTGTAGTTTAATTAGTTTTTGAATGGTGTCAATTCGCTTGACATAAATATCTAATGACTGAGTCAGATTGCCTCCGAACTTAACCTCACCGGCGCCACCCCAAGCCGCCTGCTCACCCCGGTGGCTTTCCATAGCAGTGCCCGAAATGATGTCGGGATAAAGAGCGGGGATTTATAGCAAGGCTTTGAATCGGGAGCATGACTGCCACGGCCTGTAACCGGGCTAAAACGAAGCCAAAACCCAAACCGACCGCCCCCCCCAGCCTTTCCCGCCGCGTAACTGCGGTATTTCTGAAAACCCTCTAAACCACGGTAACCAGTTCCCTGCGTGGCTGTTCCATTTAGGAAAGAAGGCCATTTTGACTCTCCGTGAAAAACCACCGGAAAAAATGTCAAGAAATTACTTTACAATCATACCCAGTCGGCTTAAATCGAGTTAGCATAAATCTACCACAAAATCCGAGCTGGGGGGAGCCCCATTCACCTTTGCCAGCCCTGCACCAACGCATGGCACCACCAAGATTCTTTGACCATGAAAAATAAAATGTCGAAATTTTCAGAAATTCACGCCCCAACCCGGGCCGGCGGCGGCGGTGCCGCCGGCACGGCACCAACCTCCCCGTTCCTCCAACCATGGAGGACTCCGCCAAAATATTAAAAATTACGAAACGAACCCAAACTATTTTTAATGCTAGTCACTGAATTAAAACAACATGCAGTGATTTTACGAAAAACGAAAAGTTGAAAACGAACCCAATAAGACCGCATTAAGCCCCCCTTCAAACCCAATTTTATTACCGCCGCACGTTCGTTTGGAACGCCATTCCGTCTCAAAATGGATGACTGTATCCAGTGGCGCCCATTTTGCCTCGGGCCTGGCTTCGAGGATAAAAACTCTCTGCCAGGCCCGCCCGCAAGAAAAATCAGGCTTTGCCGCCAAAGCTCACATAATCGTCCATGTCGAGCACGTCGAACCAAGTGACGATGTCTTCGCGGTCGGGGGCGCCCTTTTTGTGCAGCTCGTTCAAATATTCCCGGCCCTCGGGATTGTCGGGGGCGCGATTTTCCTGCCAGTTGGACCAGGCGAGAATTTCGGGCACGGTGCGTTTGAATTTGGCGTTGGCGGTAATCCAGGCGAGCACTTCGGTGTCGCTCTTCGTCAGCACCGGTTTCAGCGCTTCCGGATCAATGCCGGCAAATTCGAGAAATCGTTGATCCAGCGGGCAGGCGTAGTGATATTCACCATTGAGTCCGGTCAGTGAGGCGCGGCCTTTGTCGAGCATGCGCGGCAAAATGACAAAGTTGCCAAGGCGAATGCGCGGGCTGCGCGGGGGGAATTTCGTGAGATCAGGAGTGTTGAGTGACATAATGTTTTATCGAGTTTGCGGGCGGCGTCGCCCGTGGTTTCAAATTGACCTCAAAATGCCGAATTGCAAGTGCGGCCGAAAAAAATTAGCTTGTCCGGGTGAAACACTCTGGAAAAGCCTCCCTCGCGGCGCTTAAGCTGATTGGCCTGTCCGGCACCGCCGTGCTGGTGCTGCTGGGCGTGGCCTTTCTGGGCAAGATTATCGGCGCCTTCGTGCTGGGGCTGGCCGGCGTGCTGCTGACGCTGTGGGCGCTGTTTGTCGTCTTTACGTTTTATTTTTTCCGCGACCCGGAGGCGAACACCCCCACGACGCCCAAGCTGGTGATCGCTCCCGGCCACGGCAAGGTGGACACGATTGACACGACGATGGAACCGGATTTCATGGGCGGCGAATGCCAGCGCGTCTCCATTTTTCTGTCGGTCTTTGATGTGCATGTGCAGAACGCGCCGGTGACGGGCCGGGTGGCTTTTTTCAAACATTCACCGGGGCAGTATCTCAACGCCATGCGCGCCGACTGTTCCAAATATAACGAGAACGTCCTGATCGGCATTGAGTCGGTGGAACCGCGCGGCGAGAAGATCGGCGTGCGCCTGATCGCGGGTCTGATTGCGCGACGCATCGTGCCGTTTATCGCGCAAAACGACACGTTTCAACGCGGTGAACGGATCAGCCTGATCCAGTTCGGTTCCCGCGCCGACGTCTATCTGCCCAAACACGCAAAAATCAAGGTCAAACTGGGCGACCGCGTGGTGGGCGGCGAAACCATCCTGGCCGCCTTTGACTAAAGCTCATGGCCGACAAACCTCCCATTTCATCCGCCGCCGTCCCCGAAGGCGAACGGCTGAAAATATATTTTCTGCCGAACCTGTTTACGGCGGGCAATCTGTTCTGCGGCTTTGTGGCGCTGACCAAGATTGTGGAAGCGGATCCGTTCAGCCCGGAATACTTCGGCCAGATCAAGCTGGCCCTGGCGTTCATCCTGCTGGCGTGCATCTTCGATTTATTCGATGGCCGGGTGGCGCGCATGGGCGGTCATGAAAGCCCGTTTGGCCGTGAATTTGATTCGCTGGCGGACTTGGTTTCCTTTGGCGTGGCCCCCGCGTTTCTGGTGCAGCGGGTGGTGCTGGCGGATGTTTTTGGCGACTACCGTCAATTCGGCTGGTTCATCGCCTCGATCTACCTCATCTGCGGCGCGTTCCGGCTGGCGCGGTTCAACTGTCTTTCCAGCATGAACCTGCCCGGGGCCGGCAAGGACTTTCTCGGCTTCCCCATCCCGTCGGCGGCGGGCCTGGTGGCCTCGCTCACGCTGTTCATGATCAAGCTCAACGAAAATGACAAGACCCTGGGAAATTCGCGCTACATCCTGCCAGTGGTGCTGGTTTTTCTCTCCGCCATGATGGTGAGCGAAGTGAAGTATCCGAGCTTCAAATCGCTGGGTTTGCGCTCCACGGCAACGTTTTTGAAGGTCATCGTCGCCGCGCTGTTCGTGGGCAGCCTCCTGATTTTTAGGGAAAAGATTTTGTATTACGTCCTGCCCCTGTTCTTCACGGGCTATCTGGTTTACGGTTTCATCCGCCCGAATATTTCCCGCGCCTGGCGGAAAGAAATCGAGGAAGATGACGATGACGAAGCGGAGGCGGGAAGCTGACATGGCCGAAACGCAACCCATTTTTCTGGCGGCACTGTCGGGCTTCGTATGCGCCTTGATTTTCGCTTCGATTCCTGTCGGGCCGATTAATCTGACCATCCTCAACGAAGGCACCCGCCGCGGCTTTGCCTGGGCGCTGTTCATCGGCCTGGGGGCTTCGGTGATGGATGCGATTTACTGTGCCATTTCGTTTACCGGGCTGTCGCAATTTTTCAGCCAGGGCAACGTCAAAACCGGGATGCAGATCATGAGCTTTTTCTTCCTGCTGTTTCTGGGGATCAAGTTTCTGCTGGCGAAGACCGTCAAGGCGCACACCAAGCTGGAGGCGGCCTCCGAAAAGCTGGAGGCCCGCATCGAGCAAAGAATCCATCCGCACTCCGCCTTTGCCACCGGTTTTGTGCGGGTGCTGGCCAACCTCGGCGTGCTGGTCGCCTGGGTGGTGCTCTCGGCCAGCCTCATGAGCAGCAAGGCGTTTTTCACCGATCAGGAGTGGGTGGACGACACCTTTGTAGCCAAGGCCGCCTGCGTCACCGCCGTTTTCGCCGGCACAGTGCTGTGGTTCTTTTTTCTCAGTTTTGTGGTGTCGCGCGGCCACGGAAAATTCAGCGAAAAAACCCTGTTGCGGTTCCAGCACGTCTCGGGACTGTGCCTCATTGTGACCGCAGTTTTTGAAGGGGGCCAGATCGCCTGGCACCTCGCGCAACACACCATTTAATTTATGCTTAAAGCTGGAATCGTCGGACTGCCCAACGTGGGCAAATCAACCCTCTTTAACGCGGTCACGCGCACGCGCAAGGCCGAGGCCGCCAACTATCCGTTCTGCACCATTGACCCGAACGTGGGCGTGGTCACGGTGCCGGATGAACGGCTCTATGTGCTGCAAAAGATCGCCAAGACCGGCGTCGTCATCCCGGCGGCGGTGGAATTTGTGGACATCGCGGGCCTCGTCAAAGGGGCGTCGCAGGGCGAGGGCCTTGGCAACAAATTTCTGACCCACATCCGCGAAGTCGACGCCATCGTGCAAGTCGTCCGCTGTTTTGAGGACGAGGACATTCACCACGTGACGGGTTCGGTGGATCCCGTGCGCGACATTGAGATCATCACCACCGAGCTCGTGCTCGCGGATTTGGAGGCGGTTCAGAAGCGCCTCAACAGCGTGGCCAAGGACGCCAAGCGTGGCGACAAGGAAGCGCTCGCGCAGGAAACGGTGCTGAAGAAACTGGAACCGCACCTCAACGCCGGCAAACCCGCGCTGACCCTTGACCTCACCCCTGAGGACAAGGCGATTTCCCGCCTCTTCTGGCTGATGACGGACAAGCCCACGATTTTCGCCTGCAACGTGAAGGAAGGCGATCTGGCCACTGCCGAAACGAACGGCTTCGTCTTGAAGGTCCGCGAATATGCGGGCCACCATTTCGGCTGTGAAGCCGTCGTCATCAGCGCCCAGATCGAAAGCGACCTGACGGATTTGTCCGACGCCGAAGCCAAGGATTTTCTGAAAGAACTCGGGGTCAGTGAATCGGGCGTGGGCGCGCTCATCCGCGCCACGTATCACCTGCTCGGTTTGCGCACCTATTTCACTGCGGGAGAAAAGGAAGTCCGGGCCTGGACCATTCACAACGGCGACACCGCACCGAAGGCTGCCGGCGTCATCCACTCCGATTTTGAACGCGGTTTCATCAAGGCGGAAACGGTCGGCTACGACGATCTGGTGAACTGCGGCAGCGTGGCCGCCGCACGGGACAAAGGACTCTACCGGATGGAAGGCAAGGAATATGTCGTCAAAGACGGCGACGTGTTGCTCTTTAAATTCAACGTCTGAGCCCGGGCCTGAACCGCCTGCTCACCCGCGTCCGTCCGGAACCAGATAGCTATTCGCCGCCAGGAGGGCGGCGACTTTCTCCGCAATGATCTGTTCGCAGCGGGCGACTTCTTCCTGGCGCAGGCTCAGGTATTCGTTCGCGATGCTTTGCAGATCGTCCACGTTGTAAAGATAGACGTTGTCGAGTTCGCTCACGGCGGGGTCGATGTCGCGCGGCACGGCGATATCAATCAGCAGCAGCGGCCGGTGCTGGCGGCGGCGCATGAGCGGTTCCAATTTCGCGCGATCCAGGATGTGATGCGGTGCCGCCGTGCTGCTCACGGCGATGTCAATCTTCTCAAATTCATCCGGCCATTGCGCAAACGGCACGGCGCGTCCGCCGAGTTCCGCGGCGAGGGCCGTGGCCCGCTCGGGTGAGCGGTTGGTCACCACCACGCCCCGGGCCCCGCGCGAAAGCATGGCGCGGGCGGTCTTCTCGCTGGTTTCGCCGGCCCCGATGACGAGCACTTCGTGATCGGCCAGGGAATTGAAAATCTTCTCCGCCAGTTCCACCGCCGCCGACATCACGGAGACGCTGCCGCGCTGGATATTGGTCTCCGTGCGAATTTGCTTGGAAACATTGAAGGCGCGCTGGAAGGCCTTGTTCAACCGCGGGCCGGTAAATTTGTGGGTGAAGGCCAGGTCGTAGGCTTTCTTGAGCTGGCCAAAAATTTCCGTCTCGCCGATGACCATCGAGTCCAGACCGCTGGCCACTTTGAAGAGATGATGCAGGCTGTGCGGCTCGGCGAGGCTATACAGTTCCTCCCCCAACGCGCCCTCATAGGCGTGGTGGGTGACAAGAAACTGGCGCAGGGCGGCAAACGCCTCGTCGGGCGCGAGGGGAGTGGCGACGTAGAGCTCCACGCGGTTGCAGGTGGAGAGGATGGCGGCTTCGGTGGCCAGGCCGGAATCGCGCAACTGTTGGAGCGCCCCGGGAATCCCGCCCTCGGCAAAGGCGAAGCGCTCGCGCAACCCGACGGGGGAGGTGCGGTGGCTCAAACCGATGACGACAACGCTCATGGATTGTGCAGCGCGGAAAACAGGTTGGTGATCCAAAACGTCAGCAGCAGCCCGACAAACGAGGCGATGATACAAATGGCAAAGCGCCGGCTGGGGCGCCCGAGATATTTGTAGGCCACGAGTGATTCCAGATACACCAGCCAGAGCAGCGCCGACCAGATGACCTTCGGATCTGAGAAATACGGCTGGCCTGCATGCCGCGGCAATTGCTGGCCCGCAGCGAGGCCGATGGTGAGCAACACAAAGCCCACCGCCACCAGGCGGAAGGTAATCAGTTCCAGCCGCTGCATGGACGGGAGCAGCGAGAGCAGCGCGCGCAGCTTGTGAAATTTGAGGTCGTGCCGCTGCATCAGAAACATGCCGGCCGCCACCGCCGCCAGCCCAAACGCGCCGTAGGCTTGCAGGATCGTCGCCGCGTGCAGGCTGCGCAACGCGCCGGAAAATTCCGGCTTCGGCCCGTGCGGCGGGTCGAGCGAGGGCATGAGCGCAAACACGCCGACGGTGAAGAGCACCGGGGCGGTGAATGCCGCCAGAAACTTGAAGCGCGGCAGCAGCGCATAGACGAGGCACGCCAGACCGAGCGCCCACAGCAGGAAGGTGGTGGCTTCGTAGAGATTGTTGACCGGGCAACTGTGCAGGGTCAGCCCGCGCTTGGTCATCGCGAGGGTGTGCAGCAACACCCCGGTGCCGAGCAGGAAATAATTGACCCATTCGTCCCGGCGAAACCCCTTGCGCCAGAGAAAAACGGAATAGACGGTGCTTGCTCCGTAAAGCAGCACCGCGAGCATAAAACAATGCCGGTCAGTGAACCACGCCATGCGAACAGGTTAAAGACGATATTAGCCGGGGCAAGCGGCAAAATCCGGCCGCCGGGGCTGCCATATCACGACCACAGCATTCCGCTACGCCTTGAGCACTTCGATGAACGCTTCCTGGGGAATGTTCACGTTGCCGATGGATTTCATGCGCTTCTTGCCCTCCTTCTGCTTCTCCAGCAGCTTGCGTTTGCGCGAGACGTCGCCGCCGTAGCATTTCGCGGTCACATCTTTGCGGAAGGCGCTGATGACTTCGGACGCGACAATCTTGCCGCCGATCGCGGCTTGAATCTTCACCTGGAACTGCTGGCGGGGGATGACTTCCTTGAGCTTCTCGGCCAGGGACCGGCCCCGGCCCTCCGCCTTGGTGCGATGCACGATGCACGAGAACGCGTCCATTGGTTCTGTGTTCACCAGCATGTCCAGCTTCACCATGTCGCTCTCCTGATAGGCATCCGGTTCGTAATCCATGGAACCAAAACCGCGCGTGATGCTTTTGATGCGGTCGTGGAAATCAATCAGGATTTCGTTCAAGGGAATCAAACTGGTCAGCATGACCCGGCGCGAATCGAGCGTTTCGGTGTGGTCCACCGAGCCGCGCTTTTCAGAAATGAGCGCCATCATGTCGCCGATGTTTTCGTTGGGGCAGATCACGAACGCCTTGACCATCGGCTCCTCAATGCGGCTGATGTAGGTCACATCCGGCATGAACGCGGGGTTGTCCACCTGCTTCATGGTGCCGTCGGAGAGATACACCTTGTAAACCACGCTGGGATACGTCGCGATGATGTCCATGTTGTACTCGCGCCGCAGGCGTTCCTGCACGATTTCCAAATGGAGCAAACCGAGGAAGCCGCAGCGGAACCCGAAGCCGAGCGCGACGGATGTTTCCGAGGAATACGCAAACGCCGAATCGTTCAACTTGAGTTTCCCCATGGACGATTTCAGCTGCTCGTAATCGGCGGTGTTAATCGGGTAAATACCGCTGAACACCATCGGATGAATTTCCTTAAAGCCGGGCAGCACCGGCGACGGATTCCGGGCATCGGTGATGGTGTCGCCCATTTTGACTTCGGCGGCGCTCTTGATATTGGCCGTAAAATAGCCAGTTTCGCCCACTTCCAGCTTCTCGCGCAGGTAAGGCTTGGGATTGAAACTGCCAACTTCCTTCACTTCGACGTTTTTGCCCGAGTGCAGCAATTTCACCTGCTGGCCGGCTTTCAATTCGCCGTTGAAAACGCGCACGTGCGTCACCACGCCCTTGTAGGTGTCAAAATAGGAATCAAACGCGAGGGCCTGCAAGCTGGGTTCGCCCGAGGGTTTCGGGGGCGGCACGCGGGTGATGATGGCTTCGAGGATATCCTCAATGCCAATGCCCTGCTTGGCACTGCAGGGAATCGCCCATTCGCTGGGGATTGCCAGCACATCTTCCAACTGTTGCTTGGCCTGCGGCACATTCGCATGGCCCAAGTCAATCTTGTTGATGACCGGAATGATGGTCAGATTCAGTTTCGCCGCCAGGTGGTAATTTGCCACGGTCTGCGCTTCAACGCCTTGGGCGGCATCGATGACCAGCAGGGCGCCTTCGCACGCGCTCAGACTGCGGGAAACTTCATAGGCAAAATCGACGTGGCCGGGAGTGTCTATGAGGTTCAGCTCGTAGGTCTCCCCGTTCCGGGCCTTGTAAAGCATGGTGACCGGGTGCGCCTTGATGGTAATGCCGCGTTCGCGCTCCAAATCCATCGCGTCAAGCAATTGATCCGACATGTCACGAGTGGCAATCGTGCCGGTCATGTGCAGCAGGCGATCGGAAAGCGTCGTCTTCCCATGGTCAATATGGGCAATGATGCTGAAATTTCTAATATGTGCGGCGTCCATTTAATTACTCAATTAGAGCGCAACAGAATAACACTCAAACAAGTGAAGAAAAGACAATTTGACCATTGACCTATGCCGCAGCACGGACCCTGGCGGTCAAAAAACAGGCCAGGCCAATCCCAATCATGATGAGGCGAGCGTCCAAGCGAGCCGCGAATCCGTTGCTGCCCTGCCCGCGCACGAGGACGCGCCCCCGCCCGATGCCGAACCGGCTCAAAACGGTGTGAAGGCTGACCAAGACTATCGGCGACCGAATCTTGGCAACTGGGTGCCAGCCAGGCATCGGCCAGCTACAAAAATCACCCCTCCGTCGGCAGCCCGACTTCGAGCAGGAGCGGCAGGTGGTCGCTGCCCACCGGGGGTCCCAGCCGTTTTTCGAGTACACGGATCGTTGGTGAAACCAAAGCATGATCCAGCGGAATGCGACCGAACGGACACCACGCTGGCCAGGAGCCAAACAGTCCGCGCCGAGGCGAGGCGTTTTTCATTCCGCTGTCGCGAATCAGATCGGTAAAATAGGGGCTCCACGGCGTGCAGTTCAAATCGCCCAGAACAACGGCCGGCCGGTTGCAACTCCGGGCCCACCCGGCAATGGCCTGCAACTGGTCATTCCGCCGCCGGGAGTAATCCGCCGAACCGGGCGGCAGCGGATGGGTGCCGAGCAAAGCGAACTGCCGACCAGCCCTCAAGACCGTTGTGGCGATGGAGGGCACGCCCGCCTGCCCCAGTTCGACCACCTCGCTGTTCGTCAGAGACAGGCGGCTGAAAAGTGCGATGCCAAAATTATCTGCGCGCGGTTCGGCAATTACCTGCCCATAGTTGGTGCGGAGCGGCTGGAGCGCCGCCATCCAGGTGTCATTTACTTCCATGAGCAGAATGACATCGGCATCCGCCTCCTGAAGAAACTTCAGCACGCGGTCGGTCTGTACGTTTTCAGTATGGACATTGAGGCTGACCAGCCGCACCCGGATTTCCGGCTGCGGCTTCAGGTTTTCCACCGGCAAAAGCACCAGCAAAACCAGCCCGGCATTCACCGCCGCAAACGCCGCTCCGGTGACCACCAGCCGCCAATGACGCAGCCACGATGCAATTCCCACCAACGCAAGGAGTCCAATCGCCAGGTGCAAACGAAAGTGTGCCGCCAGCTCAAACACCCACCATAGCCGGGCGAGGAAACCAGCCAGCGTCGCGGCACACAATAGCACGCACCCCACTTCCGCGAGCCCGCGAACGGAAAACGATGCACGTCGCACCGGTGCCTGGGTCTGGTTCATGCGTGAAGATGGCCTAAAAAGGATTGTTACCGCGCGGCCCGGACTTGGCCCCACCACCGCCCTGCCCTCTGCGCTTGGAACTTTTTCGATAACTGGCGGGCTTGGCCGCCGGCGGACCGCCGTCAATCATGTGCTTTAATTCCTTGATCTGATCGCGCAACAGCGCGGCCTTTTCAAAATGTAGGTCCTCCGCCGCCTTCAGCATTTCACCTTCGAGTTCGCGGATGGTTTCCGTCACGTCCAGATCGGTCGTAGTTTCTCGCAGCAGCCCCGCAGCGGCGGCATGCTGGTCTTCCTGCACCGCCAGGCTCTCCTCGACGGCACGGCTGACGCTGCGGGGGGTGATGTTATGCGCCACATTGTAGGCAATCTGGCGCTGACGGCGCTGGTCCGTGACGGCGAGAAATTTCTTGATGCTGTCGGTCATCACGTCAGCATAGAGAATGACCTCGCCGTTCAGATGGCGGGCGGCGCGGCCGGCGGTCTGGATCAAACTCGTTTCACTGCGGAGAAACCCTTCCTTGTCCGCGTCTAGAATGGCCACGAGGGAGACCTCGGGCAAATCCAGGCCTTCGCGCAGCAGGTTGATGCCGACCAGTACGTCGAATTCACCTTTGCGCAACGCGCGGAGAATTTCCACGCGCTCAATCGCGTCAATTTCGCTGTGTAAATACCGCACATTCACGCCGACGTCGCGCAGGTAATCCGTCAGTTCCTCCGCCGTGCGCTTGGTGAGCGTCGTCACCAGCGTGCGCTCATGCTTGTCGCTGCGCTTGCGGGCTTCTTCCATCAGATCGTCAATCTGCCCCTTCAATGGCTTGATGGTGACCTTCGGATCAATCAACCCGGTTGGCCGCACGACCAGCTCTGTCACCTTGCCCCGCGACCACCCGATTTCACGCGGCGACGGCGTGGCGCTGACATAGATGGTCTGGTTTTGCAGGCCCTGAAATTCCAGAAAGTTCAAGGGCCGGTTGTCCAGCGCGCTCGGCAGGCGGAAGCCGTGGTCCACCAGCACGGTTTTGCGCGACTTGTCGCCCTCGTACATGCCGCCAATCTGTGAAACGGTGACGTGCGATTCGTCAATCACCAGCAGGTAATCATCCGGGAAAAAATCGAACAGCGTCGTCGGCCGCGAGCCGGCCGGACGCCTGGCGATGTGGCGGGAATAATTCTCGATGCCGGAGCAGAAGCCCATTTCCTCCATCATCTCGAGGTCAAACTCCGTCCGCATCTTGATGCGCTGCGCTTCCAGCAATTTGCCATCGCGCTCAAACTCGGCGATGCGCCCGCCGAGTTCCTCCCGGATCGCCAGCAGGGCGCTCTTCATTTTGTCCCCGGTGGTAACGAACTGTTTCGCCGGGAAAATCATGGTGCTCTGGAGCGCTTCGAGTTTCTTGCCGGTCAGCGGCTCGAAGCGGGTAAGCTTTTCAATGACATCGCCGAAGAATTCCACGCGCAAGCCGTCCTCCCGGCCGGCGGGCCACACTTCCACCGTGTCGCCGCGCACGCGGAAATTCCCGCGTTCAAAGGCGACGTCATTGCGCGAATACTGCATGTCCACCATTCGCGACAGGAATTGTTCACGCGCCAGCTCCAGACCCAGGCGGAGGGGAATGATCATCTGCGCATAATCCTCCTTGCTGCCGATGCCATAGATACAGGACACGCTGGCGATGACGATGACGTCGCGCCGGGTGAACAGCGACGCCATCGTGGAAAGCCGCATCCGCTCGATGTCGTCGTTCACGCTCGAATCCTTCTCAATGAAGGTGTCGGTGCGGGGGATGTAGGCTTCGGGTTGGTAGAAATCGAAATAGCTGACGAAGTATTCGACGGCGTTGTTCGGGAAAAAACTTTTGAACTCGGCGTAGAGCTGCGCAGCGAGCGTCTTGTTGTGCGAAATGACCAGCGTAGGCCGGTTGACGTTGCGGATGACGTTCGCCACGGTGAACGTCTTGCCCGAGCCGGTGACCCCGAGCAACGTCTGATGCTTCGCGCCGGCGGTCAGGCCGGCGGTCAGCTTTTCAATCGCCTGGGGCTGGTCGCCGGCGGGCGCATAATCAGA
>Ga0302322_100000619_pt1 | contig 27494 bp, 15 predicted proteins | sample Fen_T0_2_FD_203757 | JGI IMG/M metagenome (GOLD analysis project Ga0302322, IMG submission 203757) | Peat permafrost microbial communities from Stordalen Mire near Abisko, Sweden - Fen_T0_2 | ecosystem: Environmental > Terrestrial > Soil > Wetlands > Permafrost | place: Sweden: Abisko...
GAACGAACGTGGGAGGCCGCGGCCAGAGTGATAGTCGAGGATGGTCGATTTGTTGTGGACGATATCCGCATCTTCGATAACGATGGATATCGCTCCTCGGACGGTCCCTCTCATCTCCTCTCGGGCTCATTCGCTGGCTGCGACGGACCTCACTGGACTGGAGTGGATGCCTCGAAACAGTAACAACGCCTCAGTCAATTTCTGTTATCAGGCGATTACACTAACTACGCCAACAGAGCCCGCCATCAATCCTGCACGGATGGATTGCGAATGCAAAACGGAACTGAAAGCCCACAAAAAATGGGTAAGAAATGAACCTTCCTTTTTGCCCGAAGGCGACCCGTACCACTCCCACGGGGGGTGGCGAGCCTCGTAGATAGGCGGAGTAGCTGACGCAGCGCCAAGCTGTGTTATCGTCGTCGGGGCCGGTAAAAGCACCTACGTCAATTTCGAAGGTGATGATTCCACGGGCCGATCTACTGAAACATGGGACACCGAACCGAAGCAACATGTCGAGAATTCCGGGCGCTGCGTGGTCTACAGAAGGGCAGCGGAATTGCTTCAGTTTTAGAACATATATGCGCTCCTTCATTAGGTCTTATCGCGCCGTTTACTTCATTGTTGCCGGGCCAGTTCTGCTGCTTGTGGGGACGTTCGGATGTGCCCGTCGGAGTGAAGTACCGAGCCATGACTACTACGTTCGCGCGTACCAAGACGGCAGCTACGTCATCGAGCACGACGGTCGCCAGTTAGCCGCAACCTGTCGCGAGACATTGACTTGGCAGGACGGTACAGACAAACTCGGCCAGCCAATGGCGGACCACGATTGCACGTATATGACTAGTCTAGTGGGGCGGCACATCGGTTCGGAATTGATGTGGCAGCAGGATAGGGAACTGCGCTATCGACCTTGGACAGGACAGAACACGGTTCAGACAGCGGACATTTTGGACATTGTTGCTGAAGCTCCCGTAGGTTCCAGACTGCAAGGGCCTTCGCCGAGGACGAGCCCAGAAATTGTGAAGACGTTGAACTGGATTCGGAACACGCTGGCGGATGAAGAAGGTAACACGTCTTATCTCAATAAGGGCGGTGAAGAACGAGTAAATCTTTTGCCGGACCTGAATGGTTGTCAGGTGACTTTCGTTTACGCGACACGAAGCGGATGGAAGGAAACGTATCACACTAGACAGCAGGTTAATTTGGCAGAACTCGACCCTACGTCCCTCAAGGTGGATACCGTCTCTCACGATGTTCTTGGACCTGTGAGTATTGTGACTGTGTACACTACGGACAAAACGCCTGCGGTCCGTCTAACCACAGGTGATAGGAGTTGGCAGGGCGCAATGACCTTGCCTTCTACGGACCTCACATGGGAACTACCTGCATCATATGCTGCTCGTTTCGCCAAGGCTCTTCACCAATCCATCACACTTTGCGGGGGAGAGCCTTCGTCTTTCTAGCAAAGAAGTGACGTTTGAACTAAGCCGATTACACTAACCACGCCTTCTATGCACTGACACCCGAAGCACAGACTCAGCTCCCAAACTGAAAATCGTATCCAAGAGCGTATGGGTCTTTTGTGGTGTCAGTTCTGGTGTCAGTTGACTTTCCCTTTTCGTGCACCTTCATACCCTTCCGTGCCAGAAGTCGATACGCGATAACTCCTTGTCACTACTGAGGTTTGCACTCTGTTGCCGTTAGGTGCGCGCTCATGCAGGAAGTGCCAAGAATGGATTTTAAGTCCCGTGCGTCTGCCAGTTTCGCCATCCGGGCATAGGATGAAGGCAGTACAATACCTGTAATTATTGCAGAACAATCCTGTTTCAGACGCGGTCAAGGTAAACAAAGTTGATGAACACTAAATGCCTACGACGAGGGCGTCAATTCACTCGCCGCGAAGTTCTTCGCACCGGTGTACTGGCGGCCGCATCGCTTCCTCTGGCACCTTTCGCTGCCGGCATAGCTGGCCAACCACTTTTTGTGGAGCCGCAACGGGTTCCCTACTCCGGATCGGACGACGCCCTTCTCGATGAAATCCAGCGCACCGCGTTCGAGTTCTACTGGAACGAGGCTGGGGCGACAGGCCAGGTCAAAGATCGGGCGGCAGCGACGGGCAAAGACAAGTACACAACCGCTAGCATCGCAGCCACCGGATTCGGGCTTTCCGGGTTGTGTATTGCAGATGCTCGCGGCTATGGGAACAAGAAACAGATTGCCGATCGGGTGCGGGCGACTTTACGATTCCTTTGGGAGAAGCTTCCCCACGAGCACGGATTCTTTTATCACTTCATCGACATGAATACCGGCACGCGTCAGGGGAAGTGCGAGATCTCTTCAATTGACACTTCCCTGCTGCTTTGCGGAGTTCTCACCGCGCGCCAGCATTTCGCCGACGCCGAGATTCAAGATCTGGCGACCAAAATCTACGAGCGCGTGGACTGGCCCTGGATGATGAACGGCGGGGATACGCTAACCATGGGTTGGCATCCAGAGTCCGGCTTTATCGATGGGCGATGGAAGCACTACTGCGAACTGATGATGATCTACCTCTTGGCGATCGGATCACCTACACATCCGATTCCCGCCGATACTTGGAAGGTTTGGACTCGCCCCACGGTTGAGTTTCAAGGCATCAAATACATTTCAGGCGACGACCCACTTTTTACGCACCAGTATTCTCACGCATGGTTCGACTTCCGCGACCAACGCGATGCCTACGCCGACTACTTCGACAACTCGGTGAAGGCGACCAAGGCGCACAAGCAGTTTTGCATTTCGTTGCACGGTGAGTTTCCCGACTATGACGATCATCTCTGGGGAGTCTCCGCTTCAGACTCGGCCGCGGGATATCAGGCGTGGGGCGGACCGCCGCGGATCGGCAGATTGGACGGCAGCATCGTGCCTTGCGCAGCGGGAGGATCGCTTCCCTTCTCGTTCTCTGACTGCATGCAGGTGTTGCGCACCATTCGGGAGCGCTATGGCAAGGCATGGGGGCGCTATGGCTTCACCGACGCTTTTAATCCGCTGACTGGCTGGTATAACGACGATGTGCTTGGCATTGATCAGGGCATCATCATGTTGATGGCAGAAAACCACCGAACGGGCCTGATCTGGAAGACTTTCATGAAGAACGTAGAAGCGCAGACGGCCATGCATAAGGTGGGATTCCATCGGGGCTAGCTTGATACTTAGGACACTCGCAGTCTCTACGCTGCTGGCTGCCTCGGCACTCGGGGAGCAGAAGGCACCGACTCCGGTTGCGAACCCAACTGCTACCGGCGTAATCCGATTCGAAGAAATCGCAGCGAAGGCCGGCCTTAACTACATCACCGCCAACGGCAACACAGAGAACAAGAACCAACCGCAAACCATGGTCGCCGGCGTCGCCCTGTTCGACTACGACAATGACGGCTTTCTCGACATCTACTTGGTCGGCGGCGCCGCCATTCCTTCGCTGAAAAAAGAAACGCCCGAGTATTGGAATCGCCTGTTCCACAACAATCACGACGGCACCTTCACCGACGTCACGGAGAAGGCCGGAGTAGCCGGAGCAGGCTACGGCAGCGGCGTTGCCATCGGCGACTACGATAACGACGGCTGGCCCGACATTTTTCTCGCCAACGTCACCGGCAATCAACTCTTCCACAACAACCACGACGGCACATTTACTGACGTGACCGCTAAAGCCGGCGTCTCTGGCGCCATGTTTCAGGGGAAGAAGATGTGGTCAGTAGGAGCGGGTTGGTTTGACTACAACAAAGACGGCCTACTTGATCTGTTTGTGGTGAACTACTGCGTCTGGGACGTCAACAAGGACCCGTACTGCCCATTGAAGGCCGGGGTGCGGGCATACTGCCACCCTAAGCTCTACACATCCCTGCATAACACGCTCTACCGCAACAACGGGGACGGCACCTTTACGGACGTGTCGCAGGATACGGGAATCGCTCCACATTTCGGCAAGGGTATGAGCGTTTCGTTTGCCGACTACGACGGCGACGGATTTCTCGATGCCTTCGTGGCCAACGACACTACACCGGCATTCCTTTTTCACAATATTCGCGGCAAGCGTTTTGAGGAGGTAGGAATTTCTACCGGGGTTGCCTACGCGCCCGACGGCTCGACGCTTTCTGGAATGGGATCAGACTTTCGCGACGTCAATAACGACGGCTTCCCCGACATCTGGTATACGGCCGTCGAGCACCAGAGTTTCCCCCTGCTGATCAACAGCAAGCACGATGATTTCGACGACCGCACCGTTGCGAGCGGACTACAGGCGACGTCCGACATGTCGGGATGGAGCAACGGCATTTTTGACTTCGACAACGACGGCTGGAAGGACCTGTTCGTGGCGCGCTCGAACGTGATGGACAACGTCAACCAGTTGCTGCCAAACCGGCATTATCCCGAACCGAACACCGTGTTTCGAAATACCGGGGAAGGAAACTTTATCGAGGCCACCCACGCAGCAGGTCCGGATGTAGAGGCCGAGGGCGCCCATCGTGGCGCGGCGTTTGGTGACCTCGACAACGACGGGCGCATTGACGCCGTTGTCACCGTGCTCGGAGGCAAGGTCAAGCTCTTCCACAACATCACCGAAGGTGACAGCCACTGGATACTACTCAAACTTGTCGGGACCAAGAGCAATCGCATGGGTATCGGCGCACAGATTCGCATCACGATGGCAGATGGGCATTCGCAGTGGAACCAGGTTACGACTGCGGTGGGATATGCTTCATCGAGCGACAGCCGTGTGCACTTCGGATTAGGCACCAGCCGGACAATCAAGGAAATAGAAGTGCGGTGGCCGAGCGGAATTCGGCAGACGCTCCACGATGTAGTCGGTGATCGTGTGCTAACGATCGAGGAGCCGAAGCAGTAACGATTACTGCGGCGAACCAGGGGGCGTAATGCTTTCCGGCTGTTTTCCACGCAGACCCTGCTCCTCGCCTCCGAGAGACGACGCCGCGCCTTCCCTAGTCAACTTCTCAAACATCGCGCGGGCACGCACGGCATCTTGCTTGCGTCCTGCACGCGAATAGGCGCTCCCCAATGCAAAGTAGAGCTTCGCCTCCCGCGGAAACGACTTCTGGGCGATCTCCAACTCGGGCAATGCTTGCTCGTATTTGTCGGTATCCAGCAGCAACAGGCCGAGAAGGTAGTGCGCGAACCCCAACTTTGGCTCCATTTTGACAGCTTCTTCGGCATAGGGAATTCCCGCCGCCGAGTCTTCCTTGTACAGAATCGCCGCAATCCGCAATCGCGCCAGAATATGTGCTGGGTTATTCTTCACCTCTAGATTGAGTTCTTCAATCGCGTTCGGCAGTTCACGCAACTCCAGCAGAAACAGGCCGTAGGCGTAATGAATATTGGGAAAACTCGGATTGTCCTTCGTTACTCGATCGAATAGAGGCCGCGCCTCTTCGTATTTCTTCTGACCTGCCAGGCATTCGGCCCGCCCCACCCGCGGGATCACATCTGCTTCGACGGTGCCGGCCGACGGCGGATTTTTCGCGGTCAATCGAAGCATCGTCATGCCTAGCGCGTTCGTGACCTCATTGCTTTGCACGCCTTGCAGACAGAGTTCTTCGAGCGTCTCCTTGGCGGCTTCGAATCCGCCCTTGCGTTGCAGCAATACGCCCTCGTGATACAGGACCACGTGCCAGAAATCAACATCCTTGGTCAAGCCGATGTTCTTCCCTTTTTGAATGTGCTGGAGCGCCGAACCTTCGTGACCAAGTTCGAATTCGCTGAGCCCGAGCATCGCATGCGCCATGCCGTTGTTCGACTGGAGCACGACCAGTTTCCGAAAATCCGCCGCAGCTTTTGCGTAGTGGTCCCTGTCATATTCCAGAGTTCCCAGCGCCCACCAACCGTCTACCCACTTGGGACGCAGGGCTAGCGCCTGTGCGTAGAGGCGGGCAGCGTCGTCCAAGCGGCCTTCGTCGCTGGCCTTCTTGGCCTTCTCGGCTAGACGCATGAAATCGGGGTTGCCCGCTTGGGACGCAGCTACCATCGGCAAAGTGGAGGCAATGCAGACGATGACTGCCAACGCCCCTGTCAGTCGCACCGTTCGCAACCGAAATCTCCGTTCCCCGGCAAACACTCAGTCGTCTCCCAGACGGCACCGTATGCGCGCAAAGCTCTTCTCAACCGCAAGGCCCGCAGCTCCAACCACCATCATATTCGGAATCCGTCACAAATAAGAAAGGGAGGCGGTTGTCCGCCTCCCCAAGTTAGTACCTAGATCAAAGTTAGAAGTTGAATCTGGCCTGCATTTCGATGACGCGCGAACCAAGTGCGTTCTGCGCTTCGCCGAAGTTTGTGTTGTTAATGTCCGTTTGCACGTTCCAGAGATTCAGCTTGTTGAACAGGTTGTAGAAGTTGGCGCGGATCTCCAGCTTCGCGTTTTCTCCCATGATCGGAAGCTTCGGCAACCCGAACGACTTGCTGAGGGTTGCATCGATCCCGAGGTAACCAGGTCCGTAGAACGCATTGCGACCGATTCCAGGCTTGCCCGGCAAAGGTCCAAGTGGTTGTTGACCTAGGGGACATGCAACCGGGTCAGGATTTGCAAATAAGCAGTCGAATAGTGGACCAGCAACTATGGACGGTGCAGTGAAGAAGGCATTTCCACCAGTCGCTACGGTAGCATTACTACGATAGTTGGGGTGAAAACCGCCCAAATACGCTGCAGGGAGCAATTGATCCGTGCCGGCATCACTGGATGAGCCACCTCCGCCTGGAAGCGTGCCAAAGTGGAAGACTGGATCGAATCCACCTTCATAATTGCCCGCATTGTACTGCGGCGTCCACGGGAAACCCGTGTGGGCATTCAAGATTCCGGAAATGCTCCAACCGCCCGCAATCTTCTCGGCCCAGTTGTGCTCGCCCCTAAAGATTGTCGGAGACCACACGCCAAATACTTTGAATGCATGACGTGCGTCGTAGTCGGATGTGCCGAAGTTGGTGGCCATGTTGTACTGGTAAAAGCCGCCAGCGTAAGCGTTCGAACCTGAGTCCATGGTCTTGCTCAACCGATATTGCGTGTCAATCGAGAAGGAGCGACTGAAAGTGTGTTTGACTTCCAGCAGAAGGGCATTGAAGCGGCCCGAGCCGTCATTTCCATAGTAGGTCACGCCAGCTACTTTCGGGTTGAGGGCGTAACCGAGAGCCGCTCCCACGTTGTAGATGTTGTAGTGCTGCGTAAGGTGGCGTGTGGTGCTTCCCTGATACCCAGCCGATGCCACCCATTGGTGGCCGAGATCGTATTCGCCGCCGAGTGTGTAGTGGTAGGAGTAGGTTGTCGGCTGATTAGCTGCAAGGGCAGTCAAATCCACGCGGCCGGTCAGAGGCAAGTTATTGGCGTCAAACGTCACTTTGCCGTATGGGTTTGCCGCGTAGCCGTTGGGATCGTGAACATTGGCCGGGAAGCTGTCGATGTAAAGAATCTGGTTTCCGGTTAGAGAGGCGCCGTTGTTCACAAAAGGCGGATTGAAGCGAACATCCAGGGTGTTGGATTGAGCTACACCGTTGAACGCGATACCGATGCCGCCGCGCAGAACCAAGCGGCTATTGAAATCGTGTCCCATTACATCCTTCGGGCTCCAGGCAAAACCAAGCTGCGGCCCAAAGTTCGACTTTTGGGCGTTGAATTGATCTCCACCTGTGCGTAGCTTCAGGTTGGTAAACATGTTGCTTCCCTGCCCGAAGACTACCGAGGCCAGGTGCCCGTTCTTTTCGTGGATTGGGCCAAAGTATTCCCAGCGTAAACCGGCGGTGACGGTCAAATTGGACTTAACCTTGTAATTGTCCTGGAAGAACAACCCAAAGACTGTCGATCGGAGGTCCTTGCGGTTAGCCGAAGGAATACCGGTCGTGGGATCAAACTGCGCGTTCTCCTGTATCGGAGCATCGTTGAGGAAATCCCAGATATTGTTGAATTGGTATCCCGGACGATCCGACCAGAATGGGGCATCCACCGAAAGCAGACGGGTATATTCGCCACCCATCTTCATTGTGTGTGCACCGTGTACCTTGGTCAAAACATCTTTGCCGGCATAGGTCCACTGATCGAAGCCGTTAAAGGATCCCACTCCCCACCCTTTGAAACCGATGCCACCAATGTTATTGACACCGACCGACGGCAGTCCAAAAGGTGCGTTCGGATTCTCAGCGAGATCTTTTTGCATCCAGCCCGCGGCATTAATACGGGCTTCATTTGCCATGGTTGGATTGAAAGTGTGGTCCCACAACAATGTCATGGCACGGTTCTTGTAGGTTGTGTTAAAGAGGTTCATCTGGCGATCGCCGTTGCCGTTGATGAAGGTAGACGAGTTCGGCACGAAGTACATGCTGAACGCAATCAGATCCTTGCTGGTGGCGTTGAAATCGAGGCGTCCATTGTACTGACGGTGCGTACCTGTGTTTGGTTCCCGAGTGCCGCTGTAAAAAGCGATATCCGCAGTATTGCTCAAGTTGGCAGGATCACCGGTTCCATCGCCGCCCAGACCGGGGTGGTTGTTGTCAATATACGAAGGATCGTGCAAGCCGTACCCAACCGTCAAAGGTGAGCCAAGGTTGATTCCTGCGCCAGGAATATAGTGACAGTTCGTGCCCTCCACGAGGCCTAAGAAACCGCAATCCAGCGTAGCACCGTTCAGGGTATCCACGCGTGTTCCACCGAGAGGGGCCACTCCTGGATAAGTCAGAAACAAGTTTGAGTTGGTTCCAGAAGTTGCCAGCGCCCGGTAATCCGGCGTTTCGTACCATCCCCCACCGGTACCTTGCTGGGCATTGTTGCTGAGCGTTTCGTAGGAGAAGAATGCAAAAAGCTTGTTTTTCCAGATCGGACCACCCGCAGTAGCGCCCCAATCGTTGAAGCGGCTTTCATCTCGCTGCTTGGTGCTGCCGTAGCCGTTGTACTTTTGGAAAGCGTTTAGACCAGGTCGGTGCGCTTTAAAGAACAAGCTGCCGTGATACTGGTTGGTGCCGTTCTGCGAAATGATCTCGACCTGCGCGCCGCGGTAACGTCCGTTTTCGGCGTCGTAGTTGTCGGTGACCACGCGAACTTCTTTGATCGAATCTTCGTTCGGAGTGATGACTGACGTCCCGCCCCAGGTAACGCTGGTGGTGCCGACACCGTCGATCTGGTAGTTATTTTCACCCGTGCGAGCCCCGTTGGCCGTGATCTGGCCGCCGTTTTCAAGCTTGAAGACGCCATCCGTAGCGCCCGTGCCACCAATCGTCGTGCTGGGCAAGTTATTTGAACCGCCGCCTGAACTCTGCGACCCGTCACCGAATGCGCCGGGAGCTAGTTGCAAAAGCTGGAATGCGTCGCGGCCGATCGAAGGCAGCTTCTGAAAATCCGTCGACCGGATCGAACCGCCAAGGTTTGCCGATTCTGTATCGAGCAGCGGAGCGGCGTCACCGTTCACAGTGACGGACTCGCTGGCCTGGCCTACTTCAAGTTGCACGTTGAGGGCGTTGGACTGCTCGGGGACGATTCCGAAATTCTCGACTTCCTTTTTCTTGAAGCCTGTCCGTTCAACGGTCAGTTTGAATTTGCCTGGCGGCAATCCGTTGAAGTTGTAAAGTCCGCTCCCATCAGAGGTCGCGGTCATAGTGCGATTGGTTTCCGTATCTACAAGCGTGATCGTCGCGCCAGGAACAACTGCTCCTTGCTGGTCGGTCACTACGCCTTGGATGGAGCCGCGATACTGAGCTTGAAGCAACGTGGCCGATAACAAAACTGTGATGACAAGCAGTACGACGTGGACTGCAAAACTCGGACGCCTCATGAAATCTCCTCGGTTTAGCGAAAGCTGATTCAGAAAATAAGTAGCAATCGGGCGACTTTCTGAACACGTTACTAAATCAATGACAAATCGATTTAGTAAAGCTTACGACCGTTGTGTATAGCACGCGAGATTTCCGGCAGTCAACAACATAAATTGAAAGTACTAGCGCCTCTGAAACATGTATGGAATTGAGAAGAAAAGTATGAAAATCAGGAGGAAAAAGACTAAAATCGCGCCGGATTTTTGTGATCAAATTTGCATAAACGATTATGCATTTTCTTTGGTCACACGTTTGTCCCGGCGTCGCACCGGACACGTACTTTCTCGCACGACTAGCTCGGGCTCCACAATGTGTTGGTCCTGACGATCTGCTTGCGGACGGTTGATTCGCTTCAACAAGAGTTCGGCTGCGGTCCGTCCCATCTCGCGCAACGGTTGACGAACCGTGGTAAGCCCCGGGTTGTGATAGCCCGCACTCTGAATATCATCGAATCCCACGACCGAAACATCTTCGGGAACGCGCAATCCCGACTCGCGCAATGCGCGAATCGCACCCATCGCAGAAATATCGTTGAAGGCGAATAGCGCGGTGAAAGGCTCCGCCGATGCCAGCAGCGCTTTCGTCGCACTGTAACCGACTTGGGGCGAAGGTGAGTCGCCGCGCAGCTGCGTAATCAGACGGGGATTGATCTTCAAATCAAATTGCGCCGCCACACGCGTAATCGTCTTCCAGCGAATTTCCGTGTCGGAACTGAATTCCTGTCCTTTAATAAATGCGATCTGTCGATGACCCAAATGGAAGAGATGCTTCAACGCAACTTCGGCAGCGCGCTCATGATTGAGAACGATATTCATCACGCCTTTTACGTTGTTGTGGCCCGATACAGTCACAACCGGCACCGACAGATTGAGAGTCCACGGCGTATCCACGGCAATCAACCCATCCACCGACCTTTCCAGAAACATGCGGGGATATTCTTCGATAAGATCCGCACGGTGGCGATGGCTGGCAACAAAGTAGAAGTATCCCTCCTGGAGCAAATAGTCCTCAACACCGCTCATCACCGTAGCGGAATAGCCTTCGCTGACTTCGGGCACGATGACACCGATAGTGAAACTTCGCTGGGTTCGCAGCGAGCGGGCAAAGAAGTTCGGACGGTACTTAAACTTCCGGGCGGCCGCAAAGATCCGGTCCTTTGTATCCTGGGGAATGGAGTCGGCTACGGTGGACCGATTGATGACCAGAGAAACCGTTGCGGGCGAGAGGTCGAGGTGCTCCGCCAACTTTTTCAGACTCATGGGGTTTCCGGCACCTCGGGCGGGTGCGGAACGGCTAGACTTCGGCTTGCTCGTGGCCACGAAGCGCAGTCTCGCATAACGGTGTGGCTGCGGCAAGGACCCTGACAGGCCGGTACGTGTTTCTATTCCTTGACATCTGCCCAAAAAGCGTATTTCATACAGAGCGTCAACGTTTTACTAACGCGATTTAGTTGGGACAAATGTCGTGTTTCCGAGAGGTATTACCTGTGTGGGCTAGCGCGTTTCCTGTGCACCTTTCTGATTATCCATATTTTTCTGCTTCCCTTGATTTGTGGCGCCGAAGGGTCAGCTCGCTGATTCTGGCGGGATCCTTCGCACTGGCCGCCTGTACGGGCGCTCCGGCGCAAGCTCCGGCGTCGGCTCCGGGAGAAACCCGCAGGGCAGCCGATTTCGGAGACTCCAAACTTAACGCTCGCGTGGAAGAACTACTTAAGAAGATGACGCTCGACGAGAAAGTCGGCCAGCTCGTGCAATATTCCGCAGGCCAGCCCACCGGTCCGGGTACAGGGCGCACCGACTACGAAGACATGATCGCCCACGGCCAGATCGGTTCCCTGCTGAATGTAATCGACACGCCTCTCATCAATAAATACCAACACATTGCCGTCGACAAATCGCGCCTCCATATTCCGATATTGTTTGGACTCGACGTAATTCATGGCTATCGCACCGAATTTCCATATCCATTGGCGATGGCGTCCACGTGGGATCCCACGCTGATTGAAAGGGCTTCCCGTGTGGCGGCGATCGAAGCTTCGGCGATTGGCATTCGCTGGACGTTTTCTCCAATGGTGGATATCGCACGGGATGCGCGCTGGGGGCGTATTCAGGAAGGTGCGGGGGAAGATCCGTATCTGGGCTCGTTGATGGCCGCTGCGTACGTTCGTGGCTATCAAGGCTCGCGTCTGGATGCTCCCGACACGATGGCTGCCTGTGCCAAGCACTATGTCGGCTACGGCGCCGCTGAAGGTGGCCGCGACTACAACTCGACCGAAATCTCGGAGCATACGTTGCGGGAATTCTATTTGCCGCCGTTTCACGCAGCGGTGAGCGCGGGTACTGCAACACTGATGAGCGCATTCAATTCGCTGAATGGCGTGCCATCGTCAGCGAATCCTTTCACTCTCACACAAGTATTGCGCAAGGAATGGGGTTTCCAAGGCTTCGTCGTTAGCGACTGGACATCAGTAGGCGAGTTGATCCCGCACGGAATTGCCACCGACAGCGCGACTGCCGCGCGCAAGGGATTCCTTGCCGGCGTGGATATGGACATGGCAAGCAGCTTCTATCACGACAACATGGCCCAGCTTGTACATTCCGGTGCCGTACCAGAAGCCAGAATCAATGAAAGCGTGCGCAATATTCTGCGTGTTAAGTTCGCACTCGGACTCTTCGATCACCCCTATGCTGATGAAGGACGCGCCAAGCACGTCAACTTCCTGCCGGAGAGTCTGCAATTGGAGCAGACGATCGCGGAACGATCACTGGTGTTGCTGAAGAATGCACCCGCTGCCAACGGAACCTCGCTGCTTCCGATTTCAAAAGAAGTAAAGAGCGTTGCCCTTATTGGGCCCCTGGGAGACAATCCCTCTGATCCCGATGGTTTACGGCCAGCAGATTTCCCCAAGAGTGGAGCTCCCACGTTCCCGTCCGAACTTGCCAAACGCCTCGGGGAGGGCAATGTCTTTCGCGCGAAAGGCGGCAGCATTAATGAGAGCAGTGATCAAGAAATCGCGGCAGCAGTCGAAGCCGCCAAGCGGGCTGACCTCGCAATCTTAACGCTCGGCGAACCGCAGGAAATGAGCGGCGAGGCCACGTCGCGCACGAATCTCGGACTGCCCGGTCGTCAACAGGAATTGCTAGAGGCTGTGGCCGCAACCGGCAAGCCCGTCGTTCTGATCGTTTTCAGCGGCCGACCACTCACGATTCCGTGGGCAGCGAAACAGATTCCGGCGATTCTGGCAGCCTGGTCTCCGGGAACCGAAGCCGGTCCGGCACTGGCACGCACGCTGTTTGGCGAAGTCAATCCCAGCGGCAAGTTGGTTCTCAGTTGGCCGCGAAGCGTTGGCCAGGAGCCTCTCTACTACAACGCGTTGAACACTGGCAGGCCAGCGGCTAGGTACGACCTTACGCAACCTCCCACTGACACAGATTCGAAATATGTGTCGCGCTATATCGATGAACTCAACACTCCGCAGTTCCCTTTCGGGTTTGGGCTCTCGTACACCACGTACAGTTACAGTCCAACGACGATCAATAAGAACCAGCTAAGCGCCAAGGATCTGAACCGAACGCTCAAAGCGAACGACAAAGCTGTCTTGACCGTCGAAGCCACCGTTTCGAACACGGGCTCACGCGCCGGAGACGAAACCGTTCAACTCTACGTAGGTCTGCGTGGTACCAGCACGGCGCAGCCTGTTCGCGCACTTAAGGGCTTCCAGAAGATCGCGCTCGCTCCGGGCGAAACTAAGAAGGTTACATTCAGTCTAGATGCAGATGCGCTGGCCATCTGGAACGACCACAACGAATTCGCGGCGGAGCCGTCCAAAGTCTCGGTCTGGATCAGCCCGGACTCCACCAGCGGTTCAGACGCGAAACTCGAAATCCTGCCCTAGGAAGACATCACATGCGGCCACGCTCTCTCGCATCGATGGTTCTAGTCGGGGTGGCGTTATTTGCCGTTTCCGGCTGGTCACAATCTGCCGACAAAATTACGATTGACGCGCACGCCAAGACGCGTCCCTTTCCACATTTCTGGGAACAGATGTTCGGTTCCGGCCGCGCGATTCTGACCCTGCGCGAAGGATATCGCAGCGATCTTCGCGAAGTGAAAAAGGTCACTGACTTCCGCTACGTGCGCTTTCACAACATCCTCCACGACGAAGTCGGCGTGTACGCCGAGGACGAGCAAGGCACTCCCATCTACAACTTCTCCTACGTCGATCAGATCTACGACGGGCTGCTAAAAAATGGCGTGCGTCCCTTCGTCGAAATCAGCTTCATGCCCAAGAAACTCGCGCTGCGGCAGGACGTGCATCCTTTCTGGTACAAGCAGATCGTCTCTCCTCCTAAGGACTACAGGAAGTGGGACGACTTAATGAAAGCGTTTGCCCAGCATCTGGTCGATCGCTACGGCATCGACGAAGTTGCGCAGTGGTACTTCGAGGTCTGGAACGAGCCGAACATCGATTTCTGGACCGGGGACCCCAAGCAAGCGACGTATTTCGAACTTTACGATCACACCGCCCGCTCGCTGAAGTCCGTGAATCCGCGCCTGCGCGTTGGCGGTCCCTCTAGCTCCTCTGCGCATTGGGTTGACGCATTCATCCAGCATGCCGCCGAACAAAACGTCCCTACGGATTTCATCTCCAGCCACTCATACGGCGATGACACCGTCGAAGATTTGTTCGGCACGAGCGAAGACATCCCGATGGACCAACGAGTCTGCCGTTCGATTGCAAAGGTCCACGATCAGATCGCGGCCTCGAAGCGTCCCGGTTTGCCGCTGATGTGGACGGAGTGGAACGTTCCTTCTTTTGGTCCACTCAACGCCCGCGACACGGAATACGTTGGAGCCGCGCTCGCCGATGACATTCGCCAGTGCGACGGCCTCGTGGACATGATGTCCTTCTGGACATTCAGTGACGTGTTTGAAGAAGGCGGTCCAGGACGCCAGCCATTTGACGGCATGTTCGGACTGATGGCGCTCGGCGGAATCAAGAAGCCCAGCTATGCCGCCTATGCCCTTCTCCACCACCTCGGCGAAGAACGCATCCCGCAGGATCCTTCCAACATTCTCGTGACGCACCGCAAAGATGGCACGCTCGTGATTGCAGCTTGGCATCTGGTGGATCCTGATAAGACAGGAAAAGCCCGCACAATGGAGTTCCACATCAACGGCGTTTCTCCCAACAGCAAGGTGCGCATTCGCCGGGCTGATGCGCTACACGGCAACACCCTCGCTACCTACAAGAGTATGGGAAGCCCGCGCTATCCCTCGCTAGCCCAGATCCAAGAGATGAATCGCGTGGCTGATAAGGCCGAAGTCGAAAGTCGAGAGTTGTCGCAAGGTGCGATCAAACTCGATCTGCCCGTCAACGGGCTCTTACTAATCGAAGTACCAAATAGATAAGCCCACTGCATTTCGCCTGTGGAGTGAAATCATGAGAATCATCGCCAGGATGTCAGGACAGCTCTGCCGTCAGACCGTAGTTCTGCTCGCAGCAATGATGTTTCTGTTCGCGTCATTGGCCGAAGGCTCGGACTACTATCGCCACGTCATCTTCGATAACAGCCTGACTTCGGACTGGTATTTCTCAAGCCAGGTGCAATCCACCGAACCAAGCTTCATTGAGCAGAACGAACACCGGCTACCGGTCGAGACCAAGACTTTTGTTACGCCACCGAATGCCCTCCGCATGACGTGGCAGTCTGAGCGCGGCGGCGGATGGATTGCCCAGATCCACGTGATGGACATTCGCAATCGCCTCCCGGGCTTCGTCGGAACGAATTTGTATTTCTCGATTTTTTCGCCCGAACCCATTGCCGCAGCCAACCTTCCAAAGATCGTTCTTTCCAATTCGCGCGAAGGCCTACAGATCGCCGAGTTCCCTGGCAGCTTCAGCGAACCGCTCGCACTCGGCAAATTTGTTGACGGAGTGCCGGCCGGCCGCTGGATTCAGGTCCGCATTCCTCTTTCCGATTTTCGCACTGCGTCCATCTATCCCTTCCGCCCCGAGTTCGTACAAAGCATCCTTTTTCACCAGGACAGACCCGACGGCGTGCGACATACTTTGCTGATCGACGACATGCGCATCGGTGACGACGCAGCCGCCGCAACCACGTTGCCGGTTCCCGAGCATGTCCGCGCCACCGGTTACGACCGCCACGTTGAGCTGGAGTGGGACCCGCGCGACGATCCGGCAATCGCCCATTACCTGATCTATCGTTCGCTCGACGGCACTCACTACTCTCCGGTGGGAATTCAGCGGGCAGGTGTCTTTCGCTACGAAGATTTCCTCGGAAAGTCCGGCGTGCACGCGGAATACGAAGTTGCCGCCGCTGATTGGCAAAACCGCCTGTCAAAGCCTTCCCTCATGGCCCGAGCATCGACTCGTGAACTCACGGACGACGAACTCCTCACCATGGTGCAACGAGCCTGCTTCCTTTACTACTGGGAAGGCGCAGATCCGCATTCCGGCATGGCGCGAGAGAACATTCCTGGAGACGATCGAGTGGTCGCCACAGGTGCAAGCGGCTTCGCAATTATGGCGCTCATGGTGGGAACCGATCGCGGCTTTATTACTCGCGCCCAGGGCGTCGAACGCATCACCAAGATTGTCAACTTCCTCGAACACGCGCAGCGGTATCACGGCGCATGGTCGCATTACATGAACGGAAGCACCGGCCAGTCGATGCCCGTCTTCGGCATGTTCGATAACGGCGCCGATGTCCTTGAAACCTCGTTCCTGGTACAAGGGCTGCTCGCGGCACGCCAGTATTTTCACGGCGCTTCGCCAACCGAGCAGGCACTCTACAACCGCATCACCGGCCTCTGGAACACCGTCGAATGGGATTGGTATCGCGACAACGCGACGAGCGATTTTCTCTACTGGCATTGGTCGCCCGAGTGGGCCTTCCTGATTCACCATCCGCTCATTGGTCTCAATGAAACCATGATCACGTACCTGCTCGCGATGGCGGCGCCGACCCACGGCGTTCCTGCCGAAATGTATTACTCCGGATGGTCCAGCCAATCGCAGCGGGCCCAGGACTATCGCCAAGGTTGGTCCGGCAGTCCTGACGGCAATCACTACAGCAATGGCCACACCTATTACGGCATCAAGCTTGACGTAGGCGTCGGCACGGGCGGCCCCCTGTTCTTCACTCATTACTCGTTCATGGGCTTCGATCCCCACGCTTTGCACGACCGCTTCACCAAGTCGTATTTCGAAAACAACCGCAACATCGCGCTCATCAACCGCGCCTACTGCATGGCCAATCCCAAGCACTTTAAAGGCTACGGCCCGGACGCGTGGGGCTTGACCGCGAGCGACGGCCCCAACGGCTACGTTCCGCACGCACCCGACGACAATTCCGACAAGGGAACGATCACGCCCACCGGCTCCCTCGCGTCATTTCCCTATACGCCCGAAGCTTCCATGGCCGCCCTCAAGCATTACTATCGCGATAAAGGTGCCGAAATTTGGGACATCTACGGTCCGCGCGATGCTTACAACGAAGGCGCAGATTGGGTTTCGCCCATCTACATGGGTCTGAATCAAGCGCCGATCGTAGTCATGATCGAAAACTACCGAACCGGCTTGGTCTGGAAGAGTTTCATGGCGAATCCGGAAATCGGCGAGATGCTGCACAAACTGGACGCCGTCACAGGAAAGCAATAAATGAGCGCTAAGCGATTCCTCACGCGCCGCGAACTGCTGGCCTATTCCGCGAAGGCTGCGCTAGCCGCGCCCGCCCTCAGCTTAGGTGGTGCGTTGACTTCGTGCGGTGGGGGCAGCAACTCTTCCACCCAGCAAGGCCCGCCGCCTCTCACCGACGACCAATTCCTCGACGAACTCCAGCGCGCCATTTTTCTCTTCTTCTGGGAGCAAGCCAGCGCAACCACTGGCCAGGTAAAGGACCGCGCATCCGCAGAAGGCAATGACACGCACACCGTCTCCAGCATCGCCGCCACCGGGTTTGGCTTGACCGCGCTTTGCATTGGCCACAAGCGCAGCTATGGCGATGCCGCGCAAATCCAGGCTCGCGTGCTCAATACGCTCACCTTCCTCAACATGCAAACCAACGTCAATGGATTCTTCTACCATTTTGTGGACTGGAACTCGGGCGAGCGAGTGTGGAGTAGCGAAGTCTCCTCCATCGACACATCCATTCTTCTGTGTGGTGTATTGACCTGCAGGCAATATTTCCAGGACGCGCAGATTCAAAGCCTGGCCTCGCAGATCTACAATCGCGCCAATTGGCCATGGATGCTCAACGGCGGCTCGGCATTCTCCATGGGATGGACGCCGGAGAGCGGTTTCATCCCTACGCGCTGGGACACTTACAGCGAGCTAATGATGATCTACCTGCTTGCCATCGGTTCCACGACCAACCCTGTGCCCGCCAGTTCGTGGGATGCTTTCACCAGGCCCAGCTTCACCTACAACGGCCTGACGTACATCACGAATCTGTACGCACCGCTCTTCATCCATCAGTATTCCCACGCCTGGTTCGACTTCCGCAACAAGCAAGACGCATATGCAAACTACTTCAACAACTCGGTGACGGCTACGCAGGCGCACAAGCAGTTTTGCCTTTCGCTGCTATCGCAATTCTCGGACTATCAATCGAACCTGTGGGGCATCACTGCCTCGGACTCTGCGAATGGATATACCGCATGGGGCGGCCCGCCAGTCATGGGCACACCCGACGGCAGTGTCGTGCCCTGTGCCACCGGGGGTTCACTGGCGTTTGTCCCAGCCGATTGCATCGCCGTCCTGCGCAATATCCAAACGAAGTACCCACGAGCCTGGCAGCGCTATGGTTTCCTCGACGCATTTAATCCGTTAACCAACTGGTATGACACCGACGTTCTCGGGATCGATGCCGGCATCACGATGCTTATGGCGGAAAATCATCGCAGCGGTTTTGTCTGGAACACATTCATGGCGAACCCCGAAGCGCAGAGTGCCTTTGCAGCCGTCGGGCTGAAGTAAGTCCCAACAATTTTCTCGGAGGCTTCGTGCCACACCCATTTTCGACAACCAGTTTCTCGACTAGGCGTTCCACGACCGCTCTTTTCCGCGTCGCCTTCTTCATTCTGATTCTCGGTTCGCTTCCCTGCTTGCTTTTCGCCGCCGATGCTCCGCGCCATTTCCCTCTCACGGTCAAGCCCACGGACGCAATCGCCACCGGCAACGAATGGATCTCACTGCCCACCATCCGTGCTTCTGATGCGGCACTCACCAGCTTCAACGTGCTATCCATGCGCGATCGCGGATTGCTCGAAGTGATTGGCGACCGCGGCACGGCCGTCCTCCAACCGTATTTCACTATCGCAGGAAAACCCCTTCCCTTCCAGAATCCCTCCTGGGAACTGATTGAGTATTGGATCCCAGTCGCCAAATCGACCGCAGACGGCGTGGAAATGACCGTCACCTATTGCGCTCCGACCGGCTCGCGCGCAGCATTCGTCCACCTGACCCTCACCAACCATCGCTCCGAGCCAGTCCCCGCGACTCTCGGCCTCAAAGCCTCGTGGGGAGCGCTTAACCGAGTCACATACACACCGGTGACTCTGCGCGGCGAGCGCACCATCTCCTCATCCCCCTGGGTCGATCCCGGCGAAGTCTTCAGCTTCATCACACACGACACCATTTTTGCCTGGTCCATCGTTCATCCGCATTCCGAGGGACAGATGCTCGTGCCCCCGGTAGTGGTCGCACCAACGCTGGATGCCACCCGCAAAGTCACGCTGGCCCCCGGCCAGACCGCCGAAGCAAATTACGTTCTCGGCGCCGGCATCGAGGAATTCAGCGCGCCGCACAACGCCAAAGCACTCCGCGAACTGATCGACCGCAGTGGCGCCGACGCGATCATCGATCAGGCCGCAGCCTGGTGTCACGCCCGCCTCCGCACCACGGGCAAGCCCGACCTCGACATGCTGATGAATCGCAACTATCTATTCACAGCCCTCTACGCCTGGGGGCGAACGATCGATACCGAGCAATTCGTCGGCGTCACCTCGCGTAGCCCGCGCTACTACGTATCCGCCGCCTACTGGGATCGCGATGCCATGCTCTGGAGCTTCCCCGGCCTGCTGGACGTGGACAAAGCTCTGGCCAAAGAGGCCCTCGAATACGCTTTGACCATCCAACTGCGCAATACTGGCACCCACAGCCGCTTCATTGACGGTGTGGTTCTTGAAGACGGATTCCAACTTGACGAAGGCGTAGCGCCAATCCTCGCGACAGCCGCGTACATCCGGCGCGCCAACGACGACGCATTCCTCGCCTCGCATCGCGACGCCATCTTTTCGCTGCGTGATCGCCTGCTCGATCGCTACGACGCCGAGACCGGCATGTATTCCTCGCTCCAGGATTCGCAGGATGAATACCAGAAACAATCATTCCTGATTTACGACAACGCGCTCAGTTGGAGAGCCCTTCTCGATCTCGCGGGCCTGTTTGAGCGTATGAAGGACCCTGCTCACGCCAAGGCAATGACGCAACGCGCCGACTCTCTGCACAAGGCAGTCCTCAAGTACGGAGTCTCCGATCAAGCCCCCGGCGCTACCGGATCAATCTTCGCCTGCGCCACCGATGGCAAAACGCCACTCTTTGTCGATGTTCCACCAGGTTCCTTGTTGAAGCTGCCAGCGCTCGGTTTCATCTCCGAAGACGACCCCGTCTTCATTCGTACATACGAGTGGCTCCACTCGAAGAATTACAAGTACTCCTTCTTCGATCAGCCTTACGGACTACCCGGCAGCTATCGCCTGCCGATTTCGACCTCGTGGAGTGTCGCCGATCACCTACTCCTCGCGCGAGGAAGGGAGACAGCATTGAAAGTGCTCCACGCCAGCACCTGGGACGCGGGGATTATTTCAGAAGGACTGGACCCGAAAACCGCAAACATGGACGCCGCCGGAGGAGCATTTGCGACCGCAGCAGGTTACGTCGCACATGCAATCTGCCAGACGTACTGCCCGGACTACAAGCCGTAGCTAGACGGACACTGTCAGAACCGGCGCAGCGCAAGGCCGCTAGCGTTTTGCAGTGCCCCGCCCAAGCGGACGGATGGCCACTTCCTTGAATCGTACATCGTCCTTATCGTTCTGCAGCCCGATGTAGCCCTGCAATGGCCGTCGTCCGCGTAGCGGCTCGAAATCAAACTTGCGGTCGGGCACTGGATCGCCCTCCCGATAGTCAGTCACCTTCACGCCATTCAGGAAGACGATCGTTCGCGGTCCATCCAACGTAATCTCCAGCGTGTTCCATTCCGGCCCGGGCTTCCCCGATTTCACCAACGGCTTGGTTAGCGAATAGAGCGTCCCTGTGACGTGTGTATCGTCTTCCGGTGGATCTCCCCGCTCCGGATGATTATCGATATTCACCTCGTACCCGTAGTTCACTGGCATCCACGCTTCCCGCGGCTCCATCGGAATGCGGATGAACACTCCGGAGTTTTCGTTCTCGCCGCCCATCCGGTACACGACTCGAATTTGACAATTCCCTATTTCGCCCCCGGTCCAGTAAAGAAGTCCCATTCCTCCGTAGGTTCGAATCAGCCCGCTCTCGACGGCCATGCGGCCCTCGCCAACATGTTTCCACCCGGTTAGATCCTTGCCGTTATAGAGCTGCCGCCACGTTCGCGGCCCCGATGCGCAGATATTCCCTTGCTTTGCCGTGGCCGAAACCACGAGCGCAAGCACGACTGCTACCGGCACCCATATCCGGCACGTCTCATTCGCTTTCATTGTCTTGAGTGACAACCCCCACGGGATGGAGAACAAACACCGATCACGCAAACACGCGAGCGCGTCCGCTGCCCTGGCGTTCACTGAACTACGAGCGCACCTACTTCAAGTTCTTCCCCACCCAGTTGTCGATCCGGCTCAGCGCCTTGTTCAGGTTCTCCAGTGAGTTAGCAACGCTGAAGCGAAGGTATCCCTCGCCGAATGCTCCGAAGGCCGTGCCCGACAGGCAGGCCACACCAGCTTCTTCAAGCATCGCATCGGCCAACTTCTTTGAACTCCAGCCAGTCTTCGTAATGTTGGGGAAGGTATAGAACGCGCCCTTCGGCACGCGGCAGGAGAATCCTTTGATCTTATTCAGACCGGCAACGAACACGTCGCGGCGATGACGGAATTCCGCACTCATCTTGTCCACCGATGCCTGATCGCCGCTCAGCGCTTCGATCCCTGCTATCTGGCTAAAGCTGGCGGTACAGGAATTTGAATTGGTCACCAGCCGCGCAATCTGGGTCGCCAAATCGGCCCTCATCACGCCATACCCCATGCGCCAGCCTGTCATGGCGTAGGTCTTTGAGAAGCCGTCGAGCAGGATCGTGCGATCCTTGAAGCCCGGCACGCTCATGATCGAGAAATCTTCCCCTTCATAGATCAGCCGGCTATAAATCTCGTCGGAGAGCACCATGATGTTGCGATCGCCAATGGCCTCGGCGACTCCCTCCACATCCTTCCGAGACATCACCCCGCCGGTTGGATTGTGAGGCGAGTTCAGAATGATCAGCTTGGTTCGGTTATTGATCAGCGAAGCAAGTTCGTCCACATCGAGCGAAAAGTCGCGCTCTTCGCGCAGAGGAATGGGAACTGCCTTCGCGCCCACGTAATTGATCATCGACTCGTAGATCGGAAAGCCGGGGTTCGGATAAATGACCTCGTCTCCCTCTTCCACCAGCGCTAGCATGGTATTGAAGATAATCGGCTTGCCGCCGGGAACCACCACCACTTCCTCGCTCGCCACTGGCACGTGCCGCGTCCGACTGACGTAGTTGGCAATCGTCTGGCGCAGGTCCGGGAGCCCAGCTGCTGGTCCGTAGTGCGTCCATCCTTTGTGTAGCGCGTTCACGGCCGCTTCAATCACATTCGACGGCGTGTCAAAATCCGGCTCGCCGATTTCCAGGTGCACGATTTCCTTGCCCTGTTTCTCGAGCATGCGGGCTCGATTCAGAACTTCAAAGGCTGTTTCGGTGCCGAGCCGCGACATACGGTTGGCGAGACGGAGTTCGAGCTGTGTAGTAGGCATGATCGCGGTAGGCATTATAGCGCCTCTGGGGCCAGTTGGCCGCTGTCAAGATTCTCCTCTTAAACAAGACCTCGAGTCGTTCTCAAACATCACATCGCCATGTGACGTGAAACACAAAGCTTGCTCTGAACATCAACGCGCGAGCATTCAAGAAAAGCGAACTTACTTCGGTTATCTTCCGTCCTCTGTCGGCTCGCAATATGGTCGTAGTTGTCGAAGCAGCTCAAGAACGACGTCAAGCGAAGCTGCTCGGGCCAGATATTGGATCTCACCAGGTACCTTTTCGCAGATTTCTGGAAGCAACCTAGGTACACATGAGCAACCCAACGGATCAGGCACGGGGCCGTAGCCCCTCGCCAATGAAGATCGTTGCCGTCGTTCTCAACGAATTCCGAACTTGTCCGATAGTCAGACTATTGTCGTTAAACCTAAGTCGAGAATGTACCGACACAGACACGGGAGCACTGTGGTGATGACTTCAAAAATCGGCTGGATTGCATTAGCTGGCGCTTTCCTCTTCGCCGGCATCGAGGCGCGACACTCTGTAGTCTTCGCGCAAGAGCAACGCAGCGTAACACGCGAAATCAAGCGGCGCGTCGCGCCGGATTATCCGGAACTAGCCAAACGCATGAACCTGACCGGCAAAGTCAAAGTGGAAGTAGTCATAACTCCTGCCGGGCAAGTCACTCTCACGCGTGCCATCGGCGGTCATCCGGTACTCGTCCAGGCAGCCGAAAGAGCCATCAAGGAATGGAAGTTCGCTTCCGCCTCGGAGACTACCACTCAAGTGGTGGAAGTGGTCTTTGCCGGCACCGAGGTGCACTGATGAAAACCTCCCGTATTCGCAATCAACGCAAAATATCAGGAACTGTTCAACAAGGGGCACTTGGGATGAGGAACATTTTGTTCGTGGCGGTATTGCTGAGTCTGGCGATTGCGCTGGGGAATGCGCAGGTACCGCAATCAGCGCCAGCAGAAATCTATGGCAAGGTTACGGATAGCGACGGCCATCCCATGGCAGCCAAGGTCTCTCTCCGGGGCGCAAATCTCGGAACGTCCCAAAAGGATACGTCCACCGCGACTGACGGGTCGTATCATTTTTCGACTCTCACGCCTGGTAGCTACTCGCTTCAGGTCACAGCCGATGGCTTCGAATCTCTCCGTGTTTTGACTCTCGCCGCCGGCCAGCAAGCCGACGCCTCTTTCTCTTTCTCGTCCAGCAGCGCCGAACCCATGAAGCTCTCTGTCGACAACGCGGCAGAACAGATGTCCGGGCAGCAAACTGGAGGCGCTTTCGCCGTCACGAAGCGACTCATCGATAGTCTGCCCATCGATGGCCGCAACTATGTGCAATTCACGCTTACGAACTCACAGGTGAAGCGCGACTCCGCGCCAACGATTTCGGTTCTGCCCACTTCCGGACTCAGCATCAATGGCCAACGTGCCCGCACCAACCTGGTAAACGTCGACGGCGGCAACGCCGAAGACAGCGTCAGCAATGCGATCGGCTCCACAGTCTCACAGGAGGCCGTGCAGGAATTCAACATCCTCACCAGCAGCTACGCGCCAGAATACGGTCACGCCCTCGGGGGCGTGGTCAACGTGGTGACTCGTGGCGGCGGCAACGACTGGCACGGCAGCGCTTACGCATACGTTCGCAACCGCAATTTCGCAGCCGTCAACCCCCTCAGCAACGTATCGAATCCGGCCTACACGCGCGTCCAACCCGGCTTTGTGCTGGGCGGTCCCATCAAGAAGGATCGCTCCTACTTCTTCTTGTCCTATGAAACCACCCGTCGCCAGGAGACCGGATTCTCTAGCATCGGCCGCGGAAATTTCGGACTGGTTGACATCGATGTCGCCCGGTTCTTCGGTCAAGGAGCCACGATCCAAGGCACTCCGATGCAGGCGGCCTTCCTGACGAATCCGCTGACCCCCGTCAACGGTCAGACCACCGCCTATGCCGCTCTTGTCGGCGGCGGATCAGGCGTAGCACTGACCGGCGCTCAGCCTATCTTTCTTGGCGGCTCTTCCACGTTCGCAACTTCGGGCGTGCCTCTTCCCGCATCCTTCACGCCCCTCAGTCTCATCGGCGGTAACTTCCCGGTTTCTGAAGGAACCAGCCTCTGGTCCATGCGGATCGATCACCGCCTCACGAATAGCCAGCAGTTGATGCTGCGGGCCAGCGTCAGCCCGAGCACCATCAAAGGCATTCAGACCAGCGGCCCATCCGGCTCCACCAACGGCCTCACAACCTTTGGCCGCTCCGTGCAGCAGCAATATCGCGACTTCAACGTCCTCGCGACCCACGTCACCACCATCGGGGCGGACAAGGTCAACGAAATCCGGTTTCTAGCCTCTCGCCGTGGCCTCAGCTTTGCCAACGCCACTGGCGTCGGTGCAGATGTAGGTGGTCCCGGGGTTGATCTTCCCGGTTACGCCTATTTTGGAGAGGATCCTCTCAGCCCTCTCAGCTACATCGAAAAACGATTCCAGGGACTCGATCAATTCAGTTGGACCCTCGGCTCGCACACCATCAAGTTCGGCGGAGAATTCACCGACATCCCGGTTTCGACCGAAGAAAGCGTACAAAGCGGTGGTGGCTACGTTTTTGGCAATACCACTCTCTTCCCCGGCCTACCGGCATTTTCAGCCGTACAGAGCTACGGTTTGGGTCTGCCGTTAACCTTGCTGCAAAGCATCGGCTTAGGTCAGGTCAGCTACTCGAATCGCCGCATCGGGTTTTTCGCCCAAGATTCCTGGAAAGTAAACTCCCGCCTTAAGTTCGACTACGGATTCCGGTATGACGCCGAGTTCAATCCGGCGGCTGAGCCCACTACTGCACTGGCAGCTGCCGGACAAAAGGCGTTGGGAGTCCAAAGCAACGTACCCTTAGACGGGCGCGGAATTGCACCCCGCTTCGGACTGGCATGGGATCCCGCAGGCGACGGCAAGACCATCGTGAAAATGGGTTTTGGCATGTTCTTTGACCATCCTCCCGCAGGGGTTGATGCCTACGCTGCCATTTACAACGGCACCAAGACACCTTTGCTGTTACTCACCGGCGGAACACCGTGTCCCGTGGCGGGAGGTTCCCCAAATCCCTTCAATCTTTCCGCGACCAACACTTTTCAGGGCTCGCTGACCAATAGCAACTGCTACGGTCCACTGCCTGGCTTCGTTCCCAGCCAGCAACGATTCGACCCGATGGATCCCGGCGCGATCGCGCTCTTCTCCCAGCAGGGATATCTCGCCGCGGGCGTTCCCCTGCTTCAGCAACCGACTGGGCAACTGATCGCAAGCCATTTCCGCTATCCCTATTCCCAACAGGCGAGCCTTCAGATTGAACGCGAAATCGGCAAGGATTACATCGTCAGCGTCGGCTACGTTTTCAATGGTGGACATCGTCTGTATCAGCCGCTCGATGCGAACGGCACTCTCGGCACACCGTTAGTCGACAACTGGGAGAGAGCCGTTGCAGCAGGAGCAGCCACGCCCGACTCATCGCCCTACGCGGTTGCGAGCTGCGGAGTAGGTCCGGCCGGAATGTTTGCTCCCGCTGCCCTGCTCAGCTTCTTCCGCCCCTCTGGCATCAACCCTTCGCTCACGGCAGCGTTTGCTCCGTGTATGCCGCTGGCAACTCAAGTGGCGACTGAATTCGGCCTCGGCACTGGTAATCCACCGGTTCCGTTCAGCAGTATCAACGCACTCTCCTCCACGGCGTCATCGCAGTATCACGGCTTCACGGCGGGTCTGCGTCGTCGCATGGGGCCTCATTACCAGTACCAGGCGTCCTACACCTGGTCGCACGCCATCGACAACGCTAACGATTTTTACGTCAACCCGCAGAACGATCTTCAACCCGCCGCTGATCGCTCCAACTCCTCTCTCGATCAGCGCCACCGGTTCGTCTTTAGCGGGATCTACCAGAGCGGAAACGTCGCCGATGGCAAGGGCTGGAACCGCCTTCTCAGTGATTGGACACTGGCCCCGTTGATAGGGATCGGCTCGGGGACACCGTTCAACCTCCTGGTCGGCACTTCCTACGCCGCCCGCCCCAGCATCGCAACTTCCGCCGCGCAAACGGATCTGTGCGGAAATACTGCGGTCGCATCACGTTACTCGCCCACCGGCTACCTCATTGTTCCTTGCACCAACGACGGCGTGTACGACGGAACTGCAACGTTACCCTTCAACGGTACTCTGGGCCGCAACGCAGGCCTGATGCCTAGCACCGTGTTCACGGATTTCCGCGTATCTCGCCGCATTGCATTCTCGGAACGTTTCCATCTCGACGCCAGCACCGACGTTTTCAATGCCATCAACCGCTTCAACGTTTCTGGCGTGAATACGATTTACACCCAGGCAGGAACCGCGACAGCGGCCTATGCTCCTCGAGTCTTGCAGTTTGGATTGAAGATCAGCTGGTAGGCTGGAAGACGCCGCACCTGCCCAAACTACGAACGAGAAAAGGGGGAATCTAGCGTAGATTCCCCCTAACTCATGAACTCAATTTTCGCGAATCACGCAACAACCACCAGTTACTCTGAGATCGTGCTCTCTTCGCTCTGCGCCCGCAACACGCGATCCACCGAAT
>Ga0302322_100000621_pt1 | contig 27490 bp, 20 predicted proteins | sample Fen_T0_2_FD_203757 | JGI IMG/M metagenome (GOLD analysis project Ga0302322, IMG submission 203757) | Peat permafrost microbial communities from Stordalen Mire near Abisko, Sweden - Fen_T0_2 | ecosystem: Environmental > Terrestrial > Soil > Wetlands > Permafrost | place: Sweden: Abisko...
AAAATTCCCGCCAGGTCTTTGAGGAATAAGGACTTATCGGTAAAGTATTTATAATTCAATCAGTTATGGCGAAACAGTCGATTTCGAAGACAAATGCGGTGCGGCTGCTGGATCAATTGGGGATCCAATACGAGCTACGAGCGTATGAGGTGGATCCGGACGATCTGGCGGCGGAAACGGTGGCCGCAAAGGTGGGGCTACCAGCGGAGCAGGTTTTCAAGACGCTGGTGGCTCGTCCCGCTGGCAGTAAAGACCGTGACGGGGTGGTGATGGCCGTTATCCCCGGAGACCAGGAGTTGGATTTGAAAGCGCTGGCTGCGGCTGCCGGAGAGAAGAAGATTGAGCTCGTTCCGGTGAAGGAGCTGCAAGGGCTGACCGGCTACATTCGCGGAGGCGTGACGGCTCTGGCGGGGAAGCGGGACTATCCGGTTTTTGTGGACGAGACCATTGAGTTGTTTGACGTGATTTCAATTTCCGCCGGGGTGCGGGGACTCCAGATTCTGGTGGCGCCTGCCGAATATCTGAGAGCGACCAAGGGGACGATTGCTGCGCTGGGTGTGGCGAAGAAATGAGAGAGTGGTGGTAGCACGGCAGAATCTTGAATTTCTCAACCTACCGTCACAAAGAGCGCACTGTATGGAATCGGCCCACTTGAGAGATCGAGCACACTCCAAAGTCGGTTGTGCATCGAAATGGGTGCCGCGCTCGAAAGCGATTTCGAGTAGCGAGAAAAACTGATTGGAGGAGATTACCTTTGTATCGTACATATTTTTCTGCCATCGCGTTCTTTCTAGGTATCCAGCTGAGCGTTCCACTTGCTGCTTCGACTGCGCCGCTGACCACGGTTGATCATGTGGATCTGAGCCGCTATGCCGGGAAGTGGTTTGAAATTGCCCGCTATCCGAACCGGTTCCAGCGCAAGTGCGAATCCGACACGACCGCGACCTACACGATTCGTCCTGACGGGAAGGTGCAGGTGGTGAACTCGTGCCGCGAGAAAAACGGGAAGATAACAACAGCGGATGGCACCGCCAAGGTCGTGGATGCCAAGACAAATGCCAAGCTCAAAGTCACGTTCTTCTGGCCGTTTTATGGAGACTACTGGGTGATTGGCCTGAGCCCGGACTACCAGTACGCGATCGTCGGTGAGCCCGACCGGAAGTATTTGTGGATTCTGAGCCGGACACCGAGCATGGGCGAAGCGACGTATCAGGAAGTGCTGCGCCGTGTGGAAAGCCTGGGGTACCAGCCTGCGAAGTTAATCGAGACACCGCAGACGAAGTGATGCCGAAGGAACACGAAGCACGATGAGCGACGCAGTGAAAACTCCGGCCCTACTCGAACTCGAGAACGTCAGCGTGATGCGGGGGCAGAAAGTGGTGCTCGACCGCATCAATCTGCGCATTGGGTTGAGTGAGCACGTCGCGATTCTCGGCCCAAATGGTTGTGGCAAATCCACCTTTATTAAGACCATCACGCGAGAATGCTATCCGGTGGCGGACGAAGGTTCGAGTATCCGGATTCTGGGCGAGAGCAACTGGGATGTCTTTGAACTGCGGTCGTTGCTCGGGATCGTCTCGAACGACCTGATGTCCTTGTGTACGGGCGAGGCCAGCGGTCTCGACGTCGTGATCTCCGGCTTCTTCAGCAGCACGCGGATCTTTCCGAACCACGTGATCGATCCGGAACATCGACGGCGAGCCGAGGCGGCGTTGCTGCAAGTGGGCGTTCCTCATCTGGGCGGACGAGCGGTCGAGGAGATGTCGTCGGGAGAGGCGAAACGGGTTTTGATTGCGCGCGCGCTGGTCCATGAGCCGAAGGCGCTGCTTTTTGACGAGCCTTGTAATTCGCTGGATATTGCGGCGCAGCACGATCTGCGGGAAACCATGCGGGTGCTGGCGAATGCGGGGGCGGGAATCATTCTGGTGACGCATGAATTGCTCGATATCGTGCCGGAGATTGAGCGCGTGGTGCTAATGGCGAACGGGCGGATTGTTGCGGACGGGCCTAAGGATGAGGTGCTGGAGGCTGGCGCCCTTGCTCGATTGTTTGGGTGCGAGGTGGAACTGGTGCGGAGGGGTGGGTGGTATGGGGTGTGGTGAAGGCGGTCAGTCCGGCGGAGACGGGGCAAGCCCCGTCTCTACGCTACACACGCGGGGTATGGCACAAGCGGGGTGCAGCAATGCTGAAAACGCTCTAAGAACGCAGCGACGCACTTCTCCGCAAGCCGGTCTTCGAGAGTAGACTAACTAGTTTGGTTTTTTTGCACGAGGTCCGAAATGTCCAGCGCTACCCGCACGAACCCGCTCTCTTTTCTTACCAATCAACTCGACGAACTCAAGGCCAAGGGCACGCACTTCAAATTGCGCGTGCTGGACGATGAGCAGGCTGCGGTCTGCACGTTTGATGGCAAGAAGGTCATCAACCTCGCGTCGAACAATTATCTCGGGCTGGCCACGCATCCCAAGTTGCGCGAAGCGGCGTTGGAAGCTACGCGCAAGTTCGGTGTCGGTTCGGGCGCGGTGCGGACGATTGCGGGCACGATGCGCATTCATATGGAGCTGGAAGAGAAGATCGCGCGCTTCAAGAATGTCGAGGCCTGCGTCGTTTTCCAGTCGGGATTTACGGCCAATGCGGGTACGGTCTCGGCGATCCTGGGCAAAGATGATTTCATTATTTCGGACGAACTGAATCATGCTTCGATCATTGACGGCTGCCGGTTGTCACGGGCGAAGATTCTTGTGTTCCGGCATAAAGATGCCGCTCACGCAGAAGAGCAGTTGGCCAGTGTAAAGGATCAGCCGGGGCGCAAGATTCTGATCAGCGACGGCGTGTTTTCGATGGACGGCGACATTGGGCCGCTGCCCGGCCTGTGCGAGGCGGCTGAGAAATATGGCGCAATCATGATGGTGGACGACGCGCACTCGTCTGGAGTTCTCGGGCGGCAGGGACGTGGAACGATTGACCATTTTGGGATGCATGGGCGCGTGGATATTCAGGTGGGGACGCTGTCGAAAGCAATTGGCGTGCTTGGCGGTTATGTCTGCGGAACGCGCGATCTGATTGACTATCTTTATCACCGGGCGCGGCCGTTTCTGTTTTCGACTTCGCATCCGCCTTCGGTGGCGGCGTCGTGCATTGCGGCGTTTGATGTTTTGGAAACCGAGCCGCAGTGGATGGAGCAGCTCTGGGAGAACACTCGGTTCTGGAAGAAAGAGCTGGGGCTGCTCGGGTTCAATATCGGAGGTCAGAATACTCCCGCGAGCGAAACGCCGATTACACCGATCATCATTGGCGATGGGCGGCTGACGATGGAGTTCTCTCGCGAGCTGTTCAAAGAAGGAGTGCTGGGGACCGGCATTGCTTTCCCGACCGTGCCGGAAGGCAAGGCGCGTGTGCGTACGATCATGACGGCGACGCATACGAAAGAAGAGTTGCAGCAGGCGCTGGAAGTGCTGGGGCGGGTGGGGAAGAGGATGGGGATTCTGAAGTAAATCGGAGAGCGGGATCGCGCAAGCGGATGCCGCTACTTATGCTGGCTGAGCGAAAGCACATTCCCATCCGGGTCTTTGAACCAAGCAACTTTGTCGCCGCTCGGCGCAGTCCAGATTCCTAGTTGCTGGTCTTGTACGAAGGGATATTTCTCAAACGCAACTCCTCGCTGTTGAAGCCATGCTACGGTTTCCTCAATGCTGGAGACTTCCCAGCCGAGCACGGTGTAGGAGGCTGGCGTGAAATCCTGCGTCTTGGCAATGCGGATCATGGTTTCGCCGGCGCGCACGACCAGAGCAAACATGTCATCGCTGACGAATTGAAACCCAAGTTTGCCCTCGTAGAAACTTCTTGCTTTGACAGAATCCCTGGTAGGAACGAAACCGATTACCTTGCTGGAAGCTAACATTCACCCTCATTTGTTCGTCTACCACAACTAGTGCGCCGTCGGGGCATCTTTGACGATCGCTTCGACAATCCCATCAATCGTGTCGGTTACGCGTTTGGAAGGAAGATTCAGGTTGTTGGACACGATGGCGAAAGCGACGTTTTGGCCGGAATCTGTAGTGGCGAATCCGGATAAAGCTTTGACACCGCCGAGCGAACCTGTTTTCGCCAGTACTCGCTTTTGCAGACGAGGGTCATTCAATCTGTCTGCAAGCGATCCATCGACGCCAGCCACGGGGAAGCTGGATTTATAGGCCGCGCCCCACGGCTGGGCAGCGGCATATCGCAACAACTGCGCGATCGCATGGGGAGTCGTAAGATTCTGCCGCGAGAGTCCGGAACCGTCATAAAAAACATATTGGTCGGGAGAAATTCCGGCCTGCGTGAGAAATGACCGCAGTACTTCGAGACCGGCTTCGACCGTTCCGGCCGTGCCCCGCTCCCGTCCCAGTAGACGTAGGAGAATTTCCGCATGTAGGTTCTGGCTGACTTTATTGATGACGCGTACGTCGTCCACTAAGGGACGAGATTCGTAGCTCGCCAGTGCGATGGGTTGATCGCTCTTGAGGGGACGGGGTGCGCCACCGCTGCCTTCGTGGGAGGGTGCGATGGCTGTGGCGGTGAAGGTGGAAAGTGTCGCGAGCTCGGTATGGTGCGTGCGTTGGCGACCGTAAACAATGATGCCGCGCTTTTCGATCAACTGACGGAAGAGTCCGGCGGCGAACTCGGCGGGATCTTCAATCGCCAAGGCCTCGGTCGTGCCGGGATCGTCGAGTGGCAGGTCTCCCCACAGCGTCAGAACCGTCGAGCCAGGTTCGCGATTGACGTAGAACTTGCGACCGGTGCCGGCGGGCGTGGTTACGATGCGATTGTCGAGGCGGTAGTAGTCGGCGAAAGGTTTGATGCTGACAAAGGCTTTTTCGCCGGCGCGGTCGGCGGGAAGAATGTTCACGAACACGACGTTGTCGTTGACAGAGAGCGCTGACACCGGCGCGCCATCAGCCCAAACCAGATCGTCCTGGCTCCAGCCTTCGCCGTAACGTTCGAAGGCGAAAAAGGAGTCGTCGGCAACGATGTCGCCGTCGATGAACTTCACGCCTTTTTGCACGAGCGCGTCCGCGAGGGATTCGAGAGCCTGAAGGGCGTTGTCGTTGCGCTGGGTGTGCAGATCGTACGGCAGTTCGCGGCCGGAGAGGTTTGGATCTCCGTGACCGACGAGGACGAGGTCACCGGTGAGCCGTCCGTGGCGGTCGAGCGTGCCAGTGGTTTCGACCGTGGTATGAAATCTGTAGTCGGGTCCGATTAGGGCCAGTGCCGCGGCGGTGGTGAAGAGCTTGGTGTTCGAGGCAGGAGTGAAGAGCTTGTCAGAATTTTGCGAATAGAGAGTTTCGCCCGTCGCCAGCGAAATGACTTCGATTCCCCAAAAGCCGCGGGCCATGTCGGGAGAATTCAGCAACGCAGTAATACGGTCCTGCACTCCATTTGGGACGGGAGGCGCTGGCTGGGTGTTTTGGGTGGAAGCGCAGCCAATCAGTAGCGCTAATGCGAGAACGAGGTGCGCAGTTGGCCGACACCGGGGCATTGACTAAATTGTAACACCCGGGTAAAACCGGATCGTTCTAGAATAGACACGCCAATGCGCGCAATTTTTCAGTGGAATGTGGGTACCCGGGTACTTGAACTGGGGCGCCGCACTTTGATCATGGGCATCGTAAATGTCACGCCTGACTCGTTTTCCGATGGCGGGCTCTACATCGATGCTACGAAGGCAGTGGCTTTTGCGGAACGGTTGCTTGATGAGGGAGCGACGATCATCGATGTTGGAGGGGAATCGACGCGTCCGGGTGCGACAGTGCTCGATAACGGCAAATCTGGCGGTGCCCCGGGTGCGGGAAACGGCTCCTCGAAGGCTGCCGTATCGGAAGAAGAAGAACGCCAGCGGGTGTTGCCGGTGATCCGCGATCTGAAAAAACGACGACCGCAAGCAGTCATTAGCGTGGACACTTATAAGGCAGGTGTCGCTCGTGCTGCCGTTGGAGAAGGTGCGGAAGTAGTCAATGACATCAGCGGATTTCGCTGGGATCCGAAGATGGCGAAGACGCTCGCAGAACTCAAGGTGGGAGCAGTGTTGATGCATACTCGGGGGCGTCCCGAGGAGTGGCGCAAGCTGCCGCCGATTGGGGATCCGGTGCTTCTGGTGAAACGCGAGCTGCGGCAGTGGGCGGAAGCCGCCACGTTGGCGGGCATTAAGCGCGATCATTTGGTGCTCGATCCGGGCTTTGGCTTTGGCAAGAGCTTTGAAGAGAACTACCCACTGCTGGCGCACTTCGCGGAATTGCAGCAGATGGGATTTCCATTGCTGGCAGGAGTTTCGCGAAAATCTTTTCTCGGGCGGACGCTAGCGCGTGATGGGAAAGACGCTCCGCCCGAGGCGCGTTTGAATGGAACACTGGCTGCGGAGGCGGCGCTGATTTTGAAAGGGACGCACATTATTCGCACTCACGAAGTCAAAGGGGCGGCAGAAGCTGCGCGCGTGGCCGACGCGATCGTGGCAACGGGGGGATAAAGAAGGTTGCGGACCATGATTCCCGGCGAGCGCCCCCGCAATTTTTTGACTGGTCCCGATCTGGAAAACCGTTTAGAGCATTCCCTTGAATAACTTAGAGCGATAGGGCACGGTCGTAACCTGCAAACACAACTGCTTCGCGCATTGGCGAGCCTTTCTCCCGATAGAATAGCGAGGAAGAAGGATTTTGCGAATCATTCACAGTCATTGTTTATGACCGGTCGGTCGGATGGGATTGCTACAATGATTCCTAAGCGAATACTGGATTGTTTTGTTTGTACTTAGAGGGTTGCGACGAGAATAGCGTCTTCATTTTGATTTCCGCCGGGACGATTTGAGTTCCGGCGCTTTGTGCTTATAAGAGAGGGATGAAACTTGGACCGCTCAAATGGAGTAGATCACACGAACGAATCAGGTCAAGATCAGGAACATGCAGTGTGTTCGCTTGAGGCCAGTCACGTGATTGAGCTCGACGAGATCGCGAGTCTGACGGCCGAAACAGGCAAGCCGGCGGAAACCTTGATGAACGTGGTGGGGTTGATTGCGCGGCGATTCGGGACGGATGTTTGCTCGGCGTATTTGCTGGAGCCGGACCGGGCGAACGTGGTGTTGGCGGCAACGGTTGGTCTGCGACGCGAATCCATCGGCAAACTTCGCATGGGAATCCATGAAGGTCTGAGTGGGCTCGTGGCGGAGCAGGTGCGCCCGGTGGCGGTGGAGCAGGTTCGGAATCATCCACGGTTCAAGTATTTCCCTGAAGCTGGCGAAGATCCGTATCAGTCCTTTCTGGGTGTCCCGATTATTGACCGCGGCGTGCTGCAGGGCGTGCTGGTCGTGCAGACGGTTGAGTCCCGAGTTTTCCCGGAAAATGAAATCCAGATGCTGGTGGATGCGGCGAGGCGAGTTGCACCCGTAGTCAGCGAGGCGCGGACACTGGACCGCTTTATTGCACCGGTGCAGGAACGCTTGTGGGAGCTAGCGCGTAACTTGTGGTGGAGTTGGGATCACGATACCGCGGGAGTGTTTCGCGATCTGGATCCGAAGCGCTGGAGTCAGCTGAATCACATGCCGGTTTCGCTCCTGAGCGAATTTCCGCTGGAAAGGCTGGAAGCACGGGCCACGGAACTGGGACTACACAGTCGAGTGAATTACGCGTACCGGCGCATGCGGGAGTATCAGGATGCCGAGCACACATGGGCGGCGCGGCGTGCTGGTGTGCTGCGGACGCGTCCAGTCGCATATTTCTCGGCTGAGTTTGGCGTACATGAATCGTTGCCGATTTATTCTGGCGGCCTTGGAGTGTTGGCGGGCGATCACATTAAGAGCGCTTCCGACTTGGGTATACCTTTAGTGGGCGTGGGCCTGTTTTATGGGCAGGGATATTTCCGGCAGCGACTGGATCGTGAAGGTTGGCAGCGTGAAGAGTACATCGAAAACGACGTCAACCAACTGGCCATGGAAGCGGCGATTGGGAAGAACGGGCGCCCGGTTGTAGTGCAAGTGGACACGCGCCATGGTTCCATCCGCGCCAAAGTATGGCGCGCGAAGGTTGGACGTGTCGATCTGTTCCTTCTTGATTCGGATGTTGAGGGTAACGCCCCCGAAGATCGCGAATTAACTTCGCGTCTCTATGGTGGCGACGGCCGTGTACGCGTGCACCAGGAATTGCTACTGGGAGTGGGAGGATTGCGGGCGCTGAAAGCGTTGGGGATCACGCCGGGAGTGCTGCATCTGAACGAAGGCCATAGCGCCTTTGTGGTCCTCGAAGCCATCCGCATGCGCATGCAGGAAGAAGGAATCGGCTTCGAACAAGCGGTGCCTCGTGTGTCGCGCGAAGTTGTTTTCACGACGCACACGCCGGTGCCGGCAGGGCATGATCGGTTTGATGCTGACATGGTGGAAGAACACCTTGGCCCCCTGCGCGAAGCGTTGGGACTCTCGAAGGAAACGTTTATGGGACTGGGCCAGGAACACCCTGGCACTGACGAACGTTTTTGCATGACCGTGCTGGGCTTGAAGATGTCGCGCCGCGCGAATGCTGTCTCCTCACTCCACGGAGAAGTGTCGCGCGCGATGTGGACTGGTCTCTCCGGCAAATCCGAAGACTCTGTACCGATCGGCCACATCACCAACGGCGTGCATGTGCCCTCGTGGCTTGCGCCGCAGATGTTCCGTCTTTACGACCGCCACCTGGGAACGGGGTGGCACCTGAAGAGTAGTGAATCGAAAATCTGGGATGGCATCGACAGCGTGGATGACGGTGAACTCTGGGAGACTCACCTCAACCTGAAATCACGCATGATCGAATTCATCCGCCGTCGGGCGGTGGCACAAGCCGAACGCCGGGAGGAGCCGCGCGAGGAAACCCAGCGACTCAAGCAGTTGCTTAGTCCGGACGCGCTGACCATCGGGTTTGCGCGGCGCTTTGCTACCTACAAACGAGCAAACCTGATTCTCTCGGACATCGAGCGCCTGGCGTCCATGGTCAATGACCCGAACCGACCAGTGCAATTTGTGTTTGCAGGGAAAGCCCATCCAAACGACGAACCCGGCAAGCGCGTTCTGCAGCAAGTGGCGCACCTGATGCGAGACTCGCAATTCCGCGACAAGTTCGTTTTCGTCGAAGATTACGACATCAATGTGGGCCGACACTTCGTGCAAGGCGTGGATGTGTGGTTGAACAATCCGCGCCGTCCGTTGGAAGCTTCTGGAACAAGCGGGCAAAAAGTGGTGTTGAATGGCGGCTTGAATCTATCCATTCTCGATGGTTGGTGGGCGGAAGCCTACGACGGCCTGAATGGATTTGCGATTGGCAGCGGGCGGACGCACACCGACCCGAACGTTCATGACATGCGCGACGCCGAAGATCTGCTGCGCGTGCTGCGCGAAGAGGTCATTCCCCTGTACTACCATCGCGACCGGGACGGCTTGCCCCGCGGCTGGATCAAACGTATGAAGCGCACCATCCGCACACTGGGCTGGCGATTCAATGCAGACCGCATGGTGATGGACTACACGCTGAATTGCTACGTGCCGGCAGCGGGCGGCACGTCCAGCGATCTGCGCGAGAACTTCTGAACTTAAGCCGCCTGTTTTTCACCCGTGACCGCGTGAAAAATCGGCGGCTTTCTTCTGCCCGAAGGATGCGAAGCGGGCACGTTTGTTTGAACCCAGGTTAGCGCCCAAAAGTGCGGGTGCGGACCTGGGACACGTACGTCGGAATTTTCGCTCATTTCGCGATTGCGTCCACTTGGAAGATTCCGAATGTGTTTCCTTCGGCGTCGAGGAAATATCCCTGCCAGCAAGTCTTCGGGACTGCGAACTTGGGCAATGCCACCACGCCCCAAAGTTGCTCGATTACACGTGTAGGGGCGGACACTCCTGTCCGGCTGCCCGTGCCCGGCACAGGCTGCGAGGGGACAACCGAGGCAGCCGCTTTATCCGCACAGGCAGTGATTGATCCCGGCGGTTCGCGGATAGGAATGTCCTCGCCACACGGTTCGCGGGTAGCTTGATCCCCGATCCTCCTGGGAAAGGCTTTTGAACTTGACAGGCATCGCATTCCCATTCAAAATGAATAAATATGCATTACGATGGATAAATATGCCTTCAATGATTTGGCACGAGTTCTTGGTGGGCCAGTGAAGTGCGGATGAACTTGGGAAGTTGAGGATGGCAGGAAAACTCAGAACCGCAGTGCTCGGCGCAACCGGCTATTCCGGGATGGAATTGGTGCGCCTCTTGGGGAGGCATCCGCGAGTTGAAGAGCCTCTCGTGCTAAGACGAGCTACCGAGAACTCCGAAGCTGCGGCACCGCTCTCGACTATGGCCAGCAGCGGACAGTCGCAGTCCGTGCCGTTCTCGTGGGACGCGCTGCAGAAGCACGCCGTTGAACTGCTATTTCTGGCGACGCCGCACGAGTTGTCGCGAGAACTCGCCCCCGAGGCCCGGGCCCGTGGAATGCGAGTCGTGGACCTCAGTGGCGCATGGCGATTGAAGGATGCGGACCATCGCAGAGTGTATGGTTTCAAGGACGCAAATGCAGAAGCAGCTGCCAAACTTGATGCCGATGCGGTCTATGGACTGCCGGAATTGAACGCGGAAGAAATCACAGGCGCGGGGCTGGTAGCGAATCCCGGTTGCTATGCGACGTCGGTCATCTTGGCACTCGCTCCGTTGGTTTCTGCTCGAGTCGTGGATCGTGAGCACGGCATAGTTTCGGATTCGAAGTCGGGCGTGTCCGGTGCAGGCAAAGAGCCCACGGCGCGCACGCACTTTGTTTCTGTGGCTGATAACTTTTCCGCGTATTCCGTATTCGGGCATCGGCACACTGGTGAGATTCTCGAACAACTAGGTATGGAATCGAGCGAATTGATTTTCACACCGCATCTTCTGCCGATCCCGCGGGGAATCCTTTCCACGATTTATGTGTACCTGAACGACGACATGAGAGCGGAGCAAGTGGAGAGCTGTTTTCGCGAGTTCTATCACAGCAAGCAGTGGGTCCGGGTGTTCCCGTCGCCCAATCTGCCACAGATTCAGGACTCGGTTCATACGAACTTCTGCGATATCGGTTTAACGTTGGACACCGACGGGCGGCGGCTAATTCTAGTGTCTTGTCTCGATAACTTACTGAAAGGGGCCGCGGGACAGGCAGTGCAGAATATGAATCTGATGTACGGGTGGGATGAAGGAGAGGGACTGCATTGAAAATGGTGGTCAAAATCGGCGGCGCTGCGCTTGAGGACAAGTCCACGCTGCAGAAGTGCGCGCGCGCGATTGTGCAACTCGTGCAGGATGGGCACCAGGTCGCAGTCGTCCACGGTGGCGGGAGCGCGTTGACGCGAACTCTAAAGCTCCTGGGCAAGGAGAGCGAATTCGTTCACGGATTGCGCGTCACCGACGCGGAAACGCGTGATGTAGCGCTGATGGTGCTTGCAGGCATGGTGAATAAGAGCCTGGTTGCCGCGATTGCGGCCGCGGGACAGCCTGCGATTGGTTTGTGCGGCGGCGATGGTGGCGTGTTTCGCGCACGTAAAAAACAAGACTCCGAGCACGACCTCGGATTCGTAGGAGAAATTACATTCTCCGAACCGCGCTGGATCAAAGCGATCTGGGTGGAAGGCGGGGTTCCGGTGCTCTCGTCGGTCGCTCTCGGTGGCGATGGCGAATACTACAACGTCAACGCCGACCAGATGGCCGCGGCATGTGCGATTGCATGCCAGGCGGATGCGCTGATCTTTCTGACGGACGTGCCGGGGGTGAAACAGGCCGACGGTTCGGTAATGTCGCGTCTGAATACGTCAGAAGTTGCGGGCATGATCGAGACGGCGGTTATCAGTGGCGGCATGATGCCCAAGCTCGAGGCTTGCTTGCAGGCTTTAAAACGCGGCGTCGGACGAGTGCGAATTCTTCCCTCGGCGCAAGCCGAAGTACTGCCGTTGTTTTATTTCGAGCGGATTGACTGTGGGACGGAGGTACTGCGCGCATGACGTTGGCCTCAGTTTCGCAACGGGAAAGCAAACTGCTGCTTTCAACTTATGATCGCCACCAGATTCTTTTTGAACGCGGGCGCGGAGTGTACCTGTGGGACTCGCGTGGGAAACGCTATCTGGATTTCCTGAGTGGCATCGGCGTGAATGCGCTCGGACACAATCATCCGGCAATTCAGCGGGTGATCAAACGACAGGCGAGTCGGTTGATCCACATTTCTAATCTTTTCTACCACGAGTACCAGGCAGAACTCGCGGAGATGCTGACGGGGATGTCTGGACTGGACCGCGCCTTCTTCTGCAATAGCGGGACGGAAGCGTGGGAGGGCGCACTGAAAATCTCGCGGGCGTTTGCGCAGAAGAACACCACAGGTGGCCGGAAACCGAAGTGGCGCATTCTGTCGATGGACAATTCCTTTCACGGGCGTACGTTCGGTTCGCTGGCAACAACGGGACAGAAGAAGTACCGGGACCCGTTTGTCCCACTCCTACCCGGAGTCGTCTTCGCCAAGTTCAATGATCGCGAGGATCTTGAACGGAAGTTCGATGACAGTGTTTGCGCGGTTTGTATTGAGACGATTCAGGGCGAGGGCGGCGTAGAACCAGTGGAGCGGGAATTTCTGCAACTCGCGCGGCATCTGACGAAACGGAGTGGCGCGCTACTGGTGCTTGACGAGATTCAGTGTGGATTGGGACGCACGGGCCGCCACTTCGCCTATCAACACTATGACGTGGCCCCGGATATCGTGACGGTAGCGAAGCCGCTAGCAGCAGGACTTCCGCTGGGTGCGATCCTCACGACGGAGAAAGTTGCGGGATGCATCCACCCAGGCATGCATGGAACAACCTTCGGTGGCGGCCCGCTGGCGTGCGCGGTTGCCATTGAGTTCTTGCGCGTTGAGCAAGGTCTCTTGAAGCATGTGCGTGAAACAGGCGATTATTTCCATGGGGCACTTCACGCGCTGGACAAGAAATACGCGTCGATTCAGGATGTGCGCGGTGCTGGACTGATGCAGGCGGTTGAGTTGGATTCCGCGGATCTGGCCAAAGCAGTCGCGAAAGAATTGCTCGAGCAGGGAATCATCATCAATCGCACGCACGAAACCGTGCTGCGTTTTCTGCCACCTTATATCATTCAGAAGAAGCATGTGGATGAGTTGGTGAGGGCGCTGGATCGCGCACTGCGTGGGGCAGACCAATCCGCGAATGAAACGCAAGAAGCGGGAATCAAAAGATCAAAAGCAAGTGATCAAGAAAAAAACAAGCCGGGTAAGAGGCCGCGCGGGAAAGTCAAAGCCGGGCAAAGCGAAGGTATCCATGCGTACGCGTGAGGCTACGCTTCCTGATGCAGAGCAGATCCACGCGCTGGTATCCAACTACTCCGGCGATGGCACACTGTTGCCGCGCTCCTTGGCGGAGATCTGCGAAAACGTGCGCGACTTCATTGTGCTTGAGGACAATGGTGGCCGCATCATTGGTTGTGGCGCGCTCCATCTTTATGGTTTGCACCTGGCGGAGATTCGTTCGATTACCGTAGAACCGGCGCGTCAGAGCGGGGGCGGCGGGCGGCGATTAATCAAGGCTCTGCTGGCCCAAGCGGAAAAGCATAAGGTCACGTGCGTCTGTCTGTTTACGCGCATTCCGGAATTTTTCGGGCGCATGGGATTTACCGTCGCGTCGCACGAGGATCTTCCCGACAAGATTCACAAGGATTGCTATAAATGTCCGCGGCTTTCGCACTGCGATGAAGTGCCGATGATTCGCGGTACGGTCCCCGCATTCGCCATCCTACCGCCACCGAAGAACTGGCTGAAGATCCAGGCATGAAACCACTGCGCAATGTTCCAGAAAATGTTCTGCTGCCGGCGGGGTTTTCGTTCGCTGCGATTACGGCGGGAATCAAGGCGAGCGGCAAGCCCGACCTCGCTCTGGTGGAAGCCAGCGAAGGCACGGTAGGCGCGGTTCTGTTCACCACGAACCGTGTGGTCGCGGCCCCGGTAGAAGTGGGACGTACTGCTCTAAGAGCGGCTCGCGGCAGAGTGCGCGCCGTGATTGTGAATTCCGGGAACGCGAATTGTGCGACCGGAAAACCGGGAATGGCGGGCTGCCAGCAAGTCTGTCGCGAAACTGCAAAGCTGCTCGATGTACCGGCAACAGAAGTGTTTCCATCGTCCACCGGAATTATTGGAGTGCCGTTTCCGGCGGACAAAATCTGCGCGAGCTTGTCGAAGCTGATCAACGCGAGGTTGGCGACTGAAACGGCAGTCCGGTCGTTCGCTGGCGCCATCATGACCACGGATACCCGGGCCAAGATCGTATCTTCACGTTTTCGCGTCGCCGGCAACGAAGTTACGGTGCTGGGGATCGCGAAGGGCGCGGGCATGATTCATCCGCAGATGGCAACAATGCTCGTCTATTTGTTCACGGATGTACGCGCAACGACAAGCGATCTGCGAACCGCCTTGCGCAGCGCTGCCGATGAATCGTTCAACTGTATGTCCATTGATGGCGATACTTCGACGAACGATACGGCCCTGTTGTTGGCGAGCGGGGCCAGCGGCGCGACGCTTAAAGATGGAAGTACGCGCAAGAAATTTTTCGCCGCACTCACGACCGTTTGCCAGTCGCTCGCCGAGCAGATCATCAGCGACGGAGAGGGTGTGCAGCACGTCATCCGACTGAAGGTCGAGCAGGCCCGTAGCCGCAAAGAGGCGTTGACAGTGGCTCGAACGATCGCGCACTCCGCTCTGGTTAAGACAGCATGGGCGGGCGCAGATCCAAACTGGGGGCGGGTTCTGGCGGCCGTGGGAAGGTCAGGAATTGCTGTCGATCCAACACGTGTTCAGATATTTATTGGCGACCAGCAGGTGTGCCGGAATGGATGCGCATGGAAATTCGACGAGCAACGTGCGCATCAATCTCTTGCGGAGCCGGCATGTGACATTCGAGTTACCTTGGGACGCGGCCGCGAATCGATTGACTTCCTCACCACAGACTTGACGGCCGAGTACGTTCACATCAATGCCGACTACTCAACCTAGGTGAGTCTGCGGTCCGCGATGATTAATGTGCTAGAACGAGAAGGCTGCCTGCAACTCGATCTTGCGGTTGGCAGCTGCACTTGAGAACGGTCCGCCGGCAAGGGCAATCGATCGGCCAAAAAACGGTGAAGTCAGCGTTCCAATCGGATTTGCTGGATTGACTTTGTTCAGAACGTTGCGCGCATTCACGCTGAAGGTGAGGCTGTAGCGTTTGGAACTAGCGCCGCCTCCGAATGGTCCACCGGGTCCTCCGGGGCCGCCGTGACCTCCGCCGCCACCGGGCCGCGGTCCTCCACCGAATCCGCCTGGAGGAGGACCACTTGGACCTCCTCCTTGTGCCGCCGCAGCGCTCTTGTTGTCCGGTCCAAATCCAAAAGTCTTGGCCAATCGCAGATTCAGTGTGAAACGGTTCGGCCCGGTCAGGGAGTTCACAGGGATCGGGTTGTAGGAAGTGGTCGGCACCGTGTAGTGGCAGGCAGCCGTCGGCGAAACGCAGTCCCCCGTTGGATTTACCGCGAGCGCGGGCCGATCGTTGAACAGAGAGTCGTTGCTCAAATCCTGGCCGGCCGTAACGTTGTACGGCGATCCGGAATTGAAAATCATGAATGGGCTGATTCGAAAACCATGGGGCATGGAGATCGACCCGCCCATGAACAGCCGGTGCCGCGTGTCGAAGGAAGCGCGGCCGTAGTCGAGGCCGATGTCGTACTGATTGGAAGCAAACGACGATGCGCCCGCAGCGTCGCTATTGGCGAAGCTCAGTGAGTAGAAACCAAAGAGCGAAAACTTGGCGCCCGCGCGGATGTTGAAATTCGTGATCAGCTGGTTCTGCTTGAAAATTCCTTCGGAAATGTATTGATAGATCGGCCCTGAATCGGGAAAGGGAACCGGTCCCGTGGAATATGGCGTTCCTGGAGTCGGGGCATTCGCGTTGACCGACAGAAGTTGGTGCACTCCGCGCGCATTCAGATAGGAGACGGTGACGTTGGCGATCTTCGTGAGTTGTTGCTCCAGGCTGAAAGCTGTTTGCACAATGTAGGGAGTGCGCGTCTGCGGATTGATCTGGTAGATGGATTGCGACTGAGCCGGGAGCGTGTTGAGCGCGGGAATGTTGGGAAAGAAGTCGATCGGCTGGCAGTTTTGCGTGCAGGTCTGCGGAGAGGCAGTGAGCGTGTATTGCTGCTGGGTTACGCCGTTCATGCGATCGGCATTCAGAATCAGGTCCTGGCCGAACCGGTCATAGAAGAGGCCGAAACCTCCGCGGAGTATGGTTTTCGGCGCGGTCTTTCCTTTGCCCCCAATGCCCCAGGCAAAGCCAACACGCGGCGCCCAGTCGGCGTGATCGCGGATTCCCGTCTGGGTTTCAAAGCGCAGGCCGTAACTTAGCGTCAGCGTTGGGCGCAGTTTGAAATCATCCTGAAAATAGAGGCCGGTATCAACGATGGTCACGGGCACGATGGCAGTCGGTCCGCTGGGTGTGGCGCTGATGGAGAATTGGCTGGCGCCTGGAGCCTCGGTGGCTCCCGCCGCCAAGGCCTGGAGCGCTGTTTGATACGAGGTCGTACAAGTGTCGGGCGGACAGGTGAGATTAGAAAAGTAGAACGTTCCGTTGAATCCCGCGGCGGATGAGTTCACTTCATGGTCGGCACGCAGACGCACTCCGAATTTCAAGAAGTGCTTGCCTTGCGAAAGAGAAGTGTAATTCTGAAATTCATAGTGATTGGACCGATCAGATTGAATTCCACCGCTGCTTCCGCCTCCGTTGAAGGCGCCCGCCACGTTGACGCTCGTCGCCGTACTTAGCGGGTCCTGCCGGTCGGTACTGCGATCGAACGAGAAGCGGGTTTCATTGATGATCTTCGTGCCGAAGATCTGCGTGTCGCTAAGTTGCAAGGTGTGCTCGGCGGAATCGGTGTTGTATCCGGCGGAGGGGAGCGTGAAGCCGCCGACACCAGCGTTCTGCTGGGCGTCGTGATAGTACTGATATCGCGCAGTCAAGGTGTTATTGGCGGTGAGTTGGTAATCCAGTCTAGGGCTGAGATTCGTGCGCGTTCGCGGGTTGGGAACGCTCTTGCTGAAGAGGGTCGGCTCAAGACTGCTGGGATCCAAAATGGTTGCGTTCACGACCGCGATTTCGTTGATGTTGCGTCGCTGCATGTTGAAAAAGAACGAAGACTTCTTGTTGAGCGGTCCGCCGATATTTCCCATGTATTCCGTGCTGTAGTAAGGCTGGGCTCCTGCTGCCTGGAGAAACGGATTGCGTGCATTGAAGTCTGAACTATTGCCCTCCACGCTGAATTGGCCGTGGTATTTGTCGGTGCCAGGCTTGGTGAAGACTTCGATGCGGCCATATCCAAGCTTGTCGTACTCCGAGGAAAATGGATTCTGGTTCACTCGAATTTCGCGAATGGAAGCTTTGGGTGGAAGTTGGCCCCCGCTAAAGCCATCGATATAAATCTGGCCGCCATTAGGCCCGGCCGACGGTCCGGCGAGCGCTTCCAGGTCCGATTGCAATTCATCCGGGTCATCCGGCAGCGCATCGAGGTCTTTGCCACTTAGCACCACTGCATTCGCATTGTTTGACGGGTCCACGTTCACCTGCGGAGTTTGCTCCTGAACGTTGACTTTCTCCTTCTCCACGCTGATTTCGAGGGCAATGTTGAATGTGATGGCTTGACCTGCGGCAACGCTAACGTCGTCTTGAATAGAGGCGGAGAACCCCGGCGCGTTTACTGTAACGGTGTATTTACCTGGCGGAAGGTTGCCGATCTCATAGTTGCCACTGCGGTTGGTGGTGGTCGAGTGTGTGGTTCCGTCCGCCTGCAACACCACGACGGTGGCATTCGGAACCACAGCGCCGGAAGGGTCCGTGACCTGTCCATGCAAAGTTCCGGTCGTCGCCGTCTGGGCCCACGTTGGAGCGACGAGTGTCGCGAACACGATCAGTATGGAGACTAAGAATTTCTTCAACACGCACCCTTATCTTTCGAGGATCACAAGTTACCGCCAACTAAGGTCCGCCCTCGGATTCTCCACCCGAATTGAGTGACCAGGGGGAAAGTAAAGAGGAAGCCGTTCGGTTTGGTGACGCGGTCAAGATAGGCTCGACTCCGGCGAGGAATGTGATCGCCGTCGCTGCGCCCGATTCTCCGCCTTGCGTCGAAAGCACCATCACGGCGTCTCCCTTCGCAAGGTCGGCCAATTTGCTGTTCGGCAGGCGGCTTAGAAGTCGCTGGAAGTCGGGAGGACCGTTTCCGTTCGCCGGGCCGCCTGCACTGTTCGCCCCCGGTCCCTGCTGCGAGCCGCGCGTTTCACTGCTGGGAGGTGGCGCGCCTTGTCCGCCGCCATTGTTGCTGGCGCTTGCATGATCACCGTTGGCACCGGCGTCACCTTTCAAGCGTGCGGCCATGCGTTGCGCCATTTCCGGCGGAAGCTTCTTCACCTGGGAGTCGCCAGAGATTTTCACAACGACCGCAGCTTTTGAAATGCGGTCCTGTATGGTGACAGAGTCGTTGGTCGCATCGATGAGGGTAATCGTCCCGGCAAGATTGCGGAACGTTCCTGACACAATCTCTTCGGCGCTGACGTCGCCCGAGTCGGGGCTTTTGTTGCCCCGGGCGCGTAACTGATCACCCGCCTGAATTTGTGATAGAGGCGCTGCCTTCGCGTCTTCGAATCGAACGGAATTCGGGGCGTAACGACGGAGGACGGTATCTTTACTAATGCGCACTGTTACGTTGTGACTGGTTCCGAGTCCACCGGATGAGATCGTAACAGTGCCGGCTGCGGGGTCCACTTTACTTACAAGCCCATCCACTCCCCGCTTTCGCCAGTCGTCGCGTTCACGCTGCTGTTTGGCTGAGACCTCGCCTTGTTTCATCACGATCACTGCAAGTGCGGTAACAGTATGCGCATCGACCGTGGCTTGTCCGCGAACCAGAACGCGATCCCCGGCTTGCAGGTCCTGCGGCTGCAATACAGCTGCGTTTTTCAGATCTTTTTCGCCGGGGGAAACGCGAAGGATCTTTGTGGTGCTCGACAGAGTTGCAGTTACTTCGCCACCGGATTCCGCGCTGACCGTGATGGAGTCCGGGCGAACGCTCTTGATCGTGCCAACCGATTTGACGATGGATGGATCTGAGGCAGGGCTCCCAGCTTTCTCCTGAGCACTAACTATGCATGGTCCAGCCAGTTCGAGGCAGAGGAGCGCACCCAGCAGATATACCCAGGAAAGACTGTTCGATTTGCTCGGCATTGCATTCACTTTAGCATCGCAGAACCCCTCAGAATTCAGTCTTTACGAAGTTTTACCAGGACTAACCATGGCTCCGTGCAACGATCAATCCTCTGCGCCGCATCCATCTTGTGTCGCTGCTAGTGCTCAGTGAAGTAAGTACAGGCGAAACTGCCATGATTATCTGGGAACCACGGAGAAACGAAGAAGCTAACCCAAGAAACCGGGGAAACTCGGTTGCGGGTAGCTGGCTTTGCGGTCTGACAATCGCCTTTCCGGGTTGGGCCGGTGTGATCTTGGCTTTGTATGCCGTTATTGTTTCTGGATTCGGCATTTTGCGACTTCGTGCCAGATAGAAGTCGAGCTGGGCATTGTGCCGACTGAGAAGCTCAAAGATACGCGTTGTAGCCAGGACTACTGTCGGGCGAGTTCTTCACGGAGCGAGCGATCCAAGTCGGTCTGCTCTCGCGCATTCAATTTGGAGCCGCCTGACGTGAGGTAGAAAACGTCAATTGCCATCTGCCCCTCGGTCTCGATCAGTGCGATTTCGATGTTGCAGTTGTGTTTCGAAATCAGCGAGCACATGCGATAGAGAAGTCCAGGACGGTCTTGCGTCAGGACCTGCACGAGCGTGCAGTGCACGGATGATTGATCGTCGAAGGCGATCTGTGTTTCGATCTTTACCTTGGTGTCGCCGCCCTTTTCCGATTTCAAGCGGTCGCGGAGCATTCGGGCGACGTCGGCTTCTCCCTTGACGACGTCGGCGATGCTCTTCTTGAGCCGGTCCCACTCCTGAACGTTCATTTCCAGCGTGCGAAACCGGTCCGTGAAATAGAAGGTGTCCACAACAATGCCCGCGGCATTGGAAAAGGCGTTCGCCTTCACGATGTTCATGCCCCATGCGGCCAGCGCACCTGAAATCGAGGCGAACAGGAACGGACGATCGGTGGTCAACATCGTCAGTTCATACCAGTGCCGCGCCTGCTTCAAACTGCATTGCACGCCGTTCTGGCCAAGATGCGCCGCCATCTCTGCATGCGCCAGTACATCGGTCGCTCCATGAATACGGAGATACCGCTGGGGCAGGCCTTCGAGAAACACGTTGATTTTTTTACCGGCGACCGGCGCCAGGGAATGCAAGTGGGCTAAATTTGCCTGACCGACGCCGGCACCGTCCTCCCCTGTATGTACGCGTTCATCCGCGCTACGATTCAGGTAGTTCGCGCTAGCGATGTAAAGCTGCCACAGGTTGTCGGCCTTCCATGGCGTCATGGCGTCCGGGTTCACGGCCTTGATGTCGGCATACGTCATCAGGCAGAGCATCTTCAGATGCTCGGGTTCGCCCATCTTCTCGGCAAATGTCTTCACATTCATGGGATCGAAGACGTCTCGCCGCATGGCAACTGACATTTCCAGATGACTCCCTACCAGGAATCGCACTCGCTCTCGATCTTCCGCATCCAGGTCCAGGCGTTCCGTGCAGGTTTCGGTCAGGACTAGCGAAGAGTCCACATGACTCTCGCCGGGAGTGGCCTTTCCAGAATCGTGGAGCAGCAAAGAAAGGTAAAGTAATTCCGGTTGCTCCAGTTCCGCGAGCAGATCGGCAAAACGCTGATCCCACTCCGACTTTGATTCTTTCAGTCGATGCAGGTGTTCGATCGCGAGGAAAGAGTGTTCGTCCACGGTGTAACGGTGATAGAAATCCCGCACAACCAACGCCTCAATTCCCTTCAGTTCCGGCAAAAGCAGGGTCAGCAGATGAAGGGCGTTCATCGCACGCAGAGCGTCAGCGGCGTGCGGTTGTACCAGCGTTTCCTGGAGATAAAGCCAAAGCTCGCCGCCACGCGGAGGCGTCGCTGCAAGAGCGGGGAGGGCCTGCTCCACTTTGTATTCCGTAGTGGTGCTCAGTTTGAGGCCATGCTCAGCGATGAAGTGAAAAAGGCCAAGCAACTTCTCCGGATCCTGGAGCGCAGTCGGTTGCTGCAAGAAGACGAGTCCATCCACGACGGAAAAATCGTCGCTCGAAATCTTCTTTCGCCAGCCTTGAAACTGACGATATAAAGACGACCAGGCTGCCGGGATTTCTTCCATCAGTTGCGCGCAAACGCGATGTACGCTGCGAACGTGCCCGAAGTACACGCGCATCCAACCAGCCGCGTCCGAAACATCTTCGTAAGCGACGCCAATCTTGCGAGCGGCGGCCTCGTCCTGCGCATCCCACGTTAGTGTGTTGTCATGGCGTCCGTGCCGGAAGTGCAGAAAGCATCTCACGGAGACCTGGAAATCCAGCGCCGCCTCCATGGCCCGGCGCGAGGAAACAGGCAAGAGGGTTTTCGTTTCCGGCCACATACCGAGCTTCTCCATGGCGGAGATCAGCGCCAACCAGCCTGAGACGTTGTAGTCGCGCAGACCGCCGGGACCGTCCTTCACGTTGGGTTCAAGGTGAAAAACGGTGTTGCCGAATTTGTGGTGACGAGCGCGAGTAATTTCGCCGAGGTCTTGAATCAGGCTGTGCGACTCTCGTGCCACCAACTTGGGAACGGTCTTGTCGCGGAGACGCTGATAGAGTTCCGGATCTCCTGCGAGGTAGCGGCAATCGAGCAGAGAAATGGCGAACTCGACATTATTTGTATCGAGGCGTTCGCACTCTGCCAGAGTCCGTGTGGCAGGGCTGAGCTTCAGGCGCAAATCCCACAATTCCTGGGAGAAGCGCCGGATTGAATCCTTAAGAATGACTTCAGTTTCGCTGCCAGCGTGGAGGAAGAGGATGTCGATGTCGGAAAAAGGGAATAGCCATCCGCGACCGTAACCGCCAGTGGCAACCAGCGTAAATTTTGCAGGGCCCGCGGGATCACTGGAGATGATCTCACTCCACAGGCGCAGTAGGATGGAGTCGACGAGCGCAGTGCGGCGAGCGATCGCGGCGCGACCATCGCCGGTAGCAAGAAACTCCTGCTGGATAGCAGCCGAGTCTCGTACGTACAATTCCCGTAACTCGCCGCTCACGGTGGCCACGTCGTTCACCCGAGGGTTCCTCCTCTGACTTTCACTTCTGACCTGCAACGGGGAGGGCCAACTCTGCCGCGTCGAACGTTACTGCCATCTGCTTACAGAACACTCTCGCCGCGCTCGTCATTGCGGATGCGAATGGCTTCGTCAATACGCGACAGGAAAATCTTGCCGTCACCGATCTTGCCAGTACGGGCCGCCGTGGCAATGGCGTTCACCGCTTTTTCCACCATTTCATCGCCGAGCACGATTTCCAGCTTCACCTTGGGAATGAGGTCCACCGTGTATTCGCGGCCGCGATAAAACTCGGTGTGCCCTTTTTGGCGCCCGTGACCGCGTGCTTCAAAAACTGTCATGCCTTCCACGCCCACCTCGTGGAGAGCATCTTTGACTGCTTCCAGCTTGGAAACCTGAATAATCGCTTCGACTTTTGTCATTCGGTTGTGTCTCGAATCGCCTCGAGAAGCTATGCCGGCGACTCCCAATAGTATCCTTCTTCTCCGTGCTGCGAGAGATCAAGCCCCTGCATCTCGTGATCTTCCGAGACTCGTAATCCGATCGTCACGTCCACCAGTTTCAGGATTGCCAGTGTTCCCACGATTCCCAACGCCCAAGCGATCGCCACTCCGACAAACTGGTTCAACAACTGATGCGCATTTCCCTCTAACAGTCCCGAAGCCAACGCGTTTCCGTGAGCGTCTTTGAAGATAGGGTTGACAGCACTGGATGCGAAGATGCCGGTCAAGATAGCTCCCAGAGTTCCACCGGCACCGTGAACACCGAAGGCGTCGAGCGAATCGTCGTAGCCGAACACGGCTTTGATCCGCGTCACCATGAGGAAGCAGAACACTCCGGCGATCAGCCCGATGGCAATCGCGGACATCGGCGAAACGAATCCAGCTGCTGGCGTGATCGCTACCAATCCGGCAACGGCGCCAGAGATCGCCCCCAGGGCGCTGGGCTTCCCGTTCTTCCACCACTCGGCTGCGCCCCAGCCTAAAGTTGCTGCGGCTGCGCCAAAGTGAGTCGCAACGAATGCGCTGGTTGCCAGGGTGCCCGCGGAGAGCGCGCTGCCCGCGTTAAATCCGAACCACCCAACCCACAGCAGACAGGCTCCGATAAAGCTGAGCACCACACTATGGGGTGGCATGGGTTGCTTCGGATATCCGATTCGCTTTCCCAAGTAAAGCGCGCAGACCAGCGCCGACACGCCGGAAGTGACGTGCACGACTGTGCCTCCGGCAAAGTCCAGACATGGGAACCTACCGCCTAATGCAGCGTTGAGGATGCCGCCTTTTCCCCAAACCATGTGGGCCATCGGCGAATACACGATCAGCGACCACAAAATCATAAACACGGCCATCGCACTGAATTTCATGCGCTCGGCGAATGCTCCGGTGATGAGCGCGGGCGTGATGATGGCAAACATCAACTGGTACACCATGAATGTCTGCAAAGGAATGGTGCCGGCATAATCGGGATCGGGTAGACCGCCGACGCCGCGCAGGAAGGCGTTGTGAAGCCCGCCAATGAAGCCATTTCCAGGGCTGAACGCTAGGCTATAGGAGACGAGGGCCCATAGCAGCGTCACGATTGCCATCATCGCGAAGCTCTGCATCATGGTAGAGAGGACATTTTTCTTTCGAACCAGCCCGCCGTAGAACAACGCCAGGCCGGGCCCCGTCATCATTAATACGAGCGCGGAACAGACCAGCATCCACGCGTTGTCGCCGGAACTTTTGGCATCGGCAACGGATTGTTCCAGCTTGGCGATTCGGCTAGCTTGGGGATCGGACTGGGCGGCTGAGGTGGAGGGACTCGAAACTGAGGTTTGCGCCAAAGCGGTAGCCGACAAGAGGCACACCAGAATCACGGCACAAACCGTTGCTACTTTTTTCATCAAATCTCGCCTTCTCCTTAGCTTTTTGCAGCGGCAGGATAACAGTAGCGGGTGTGCCGTGAGTACGGAAATCGAAACTATTTATCAGCCGCATCGGAAATCCTTATATGAGTTGGATGGCCGGAAGGTCCGAGAACGCCAAGGGACTCCATTGACGACGGAGCCAGTTGTAGGGTTGGATGGAAGTTGCGTGGTCCCCGCTCCTGCCATCTCCGATCCGGAATCGCGACGGTGGAACCGTCTGGATGTCGTCTGGCTGCTGTTTCTCATGGGTCTGGCAGTCCTGCCTCCGCATTGGGAAATCCACAAGCAACTGATCCTGATCGCTATCGGAATCGTGCAGTTGCTGGAAGCAAAAATTGTTTCCCGCATGCCGGTGCGTGGCGTCACGTACGTCATTGTTCTGAAAATCCTGCTAGCCACGCTGCTGATCGACCACACTTCCGAAGTCGCCATCAATAGCAGTTACTGGCCAATCTATTTCTTCCCGGTTGTGACCGCGGCTCTGTATTGCGGGCCGTGGATTACCCTGCTTTGGACGCTGATCAGCTCTGGTGCCTATTGTTCATTGCTCTATCCTGCGCTGCAGGACTACGACCTGACGCCGGAGGCCGCGGAATATCTTGGCCTGCGCATCATGTTTCTCTTTCTTGCCGCCATCGTTGTCAATCGGTTCTCCGAGGATGGCCGTCACCAGACGCAGCTCTATCGCGACCTGGCGGGACGACTGGCAGAAACGAATCGCCAGCTTGAGCATGCCCAAGCTGAGGCACGGCGGTCAGAACGACTCGCAGCCCTCGGACAACTCTCGGCTGGCCTCGCGCACGAAATTCGGAATCCGCTCGGCGTGATCAAGGGCTCGGCAGAAATGTTAAGCCAAAAACTGGAGGCTTCGGCCGAACTGCCGCGCGAGTTGGCCGGCTACATTCTTACGGAGACCAACCGATTGAGCGCGCTGGTGACAGAGTTTCTTGACTTCGCTCGCCCGCTGCATGCCCAGTTGGCTCCCGGCAACCTGACCGCCCTTCTCGATCGGGCGCTTGGTATCGTACAAAGCCGATGGAAAGGAAAGCCGGTGCGAGTCGAGCGGCAATACGCTGCTGAACTGCCGCTGGTTCCACTCGATGAAAGCTTATGCGAACAAGCGTTTCTCAATCTTGTGCAGAATGCGTACGAGGCGATGGAAGATAATGGTGGAACGTTGCGGGTGGATGTTCATCCGGCAGAGCAAGACGGCCGCGACGGACTGCGAGTGCTGCTTGCCGATACAGGACCGGGCGTGGCGAAGGAGCTTCAGGAAGAGATTTTCAATCCGTTTGTGACGACAAAGAAGACTGGCGTCGGTCTGGGCTTATCGATTGTTTCGAAGGTCATTGACGGCCACCACGGCTCGATCCGAGTGGAAAATAGTCCAAAAGGCGGTGCGGTGTTCACGCTTTTCTTTCCGCTAGAAGAAATCGAAGAAGAGCTAAGCAGTGAGGCAATAAACACAAAATGGAAGCGTCATAATCGAGAAAGCGAGCAGTAAGAGCGAATCGCGAACGACTAACGACCAGCGACCAACGACGACTCATGCCAACCATCCTCATCATCGAAGACGAAGCCAAGATGCGGCGCTTGCTGGAGCTGAACCTGGGAGAAGACGGGTTCAAGACACTTTCCGCTGGCGACGTGGAGACCGGCCTGAAATTGCTTGCCTCCGAGCCAGTTCATCTGGTGTTAACCGATCTCAAACTTCCCGGCATGAGCGGTCTTGACTTTCTGCAGACGGCCAAACAGCAAAACCCGGCGCTGCCCATCGTTGTGATGACCGCCTTCGGATCGGTGGAAACCGCGGTCGAAGCCATGAAGGCCGGAGCCAGCGACTACGTACTCAAGCCGTTCTCTCTAGCTGAGATTCGAATGGTGGTGCGCAAGGAACTCGACCACTCGCGCTTGCGGGAAGAGAATCGCTCACTGCGCGAGGAGCTTGGGCAAAAGTATAGCCATCCGAACTTGGTGGCGCGCAGTCCGAAAATGCAGGAAGTGCTGGCTACGGTTGAACGTGTGGCCCCGACAAATTCCACTGTGCTACTCGGTGGAGAAAGCGGTGTGGGCAAGGATCTGATCGCGCACGTGATTCACGAAAAATCGCGCCGCGCTTCCGGGCCGTTCGTGAAGATTAACAGCACGGCGATTCCTGAGAATCTTCTGGAAAGCGAACTCTTTGGCTACGAAAGAGGAGCTTTTACAGGCGCGGTCACAAGCAAGCCGGGCAAATTCGAACTTGCCGACAAGGGAACTCTATTTCTCGACGAGATTGGCGATGTTCCACCCGCCACGCAGGTAAAGTTGCTTCGCGTGTTGCAGGAGCGCGAGTTTGAACGGCTCGGCGGCACACGTACCGTGAAAGTGGATGTGCGACTTCTTGCTGCCACGAACCGCGATTTGCGAGCGGCGCTGGAGCAGGGAACTTTTCGTGAAGACCTCTATTACCGGCTCAATGTTGTTCCCATCGATATCGCACCACTTCGAGAACGCAAGGAGGATATCCCCGATCTGGCCAATCTATTTCTTGCGCGCTTCGCCAAGGATTCCGGCAGGGAAATTCGCGGGCTCACGCCGGCGGCGATGCAATTGCTGATCGGCCATTATTGGCCCGGCAACGTACGCGAACTGCAAAACGTGATTGAGCGCGCCTGCGCGTTGGCGGCCGGACCTGAACTGGATGTGACCGACATGCAGCTTGATTCCCCGCGCAACCGTCCGGCTGCAAACGGTGATCGTTTCCTGCCTGACGGGATGACGCTCGATCAGTGGGAAGATGAAATGATCCGCGAGTCGCTCAAGCGTGCTAACGGAAACAAGTCGCAAGCTGCACGCCTGCTGGGACTCTCTCGCAATGCTCTGCGTTACCGGCTGTCGAAAATTGGGATTGAAGATAACGAAGGTTGATCGCGACATCCCCTCTAAAGATCGCGCTGCGTGAACCGACGCGTAGCGACGCCCAGCGCCAAGAGCAAGTAGATCCCCGCATAAAAAACCATGGCCGGACTCGGCACCGAAAGCGTGCTAAACGGTGAGATGCGGATCGCGTTGGCCAATGGGGACTGCATTTCAAAAGCGGCACGCCGCCAAAGCGACTCGCTCGGCATGAGCATGCTGGCGATCACGCCAACGTTCACGGCGCGCTGCGTTTGTGTGAATGCGCCGAACTGTTCAATCCAGCCGCCCAGGAAAGCGAGTCCGTGAAGTCCTAGCGCGATGATGCCGCTGGTCAGCGTGGAGAAATAAGTCGCTAGCGCAAAGGTCACCGAAAGCAGCACCAGA
>Ga0302322_100000622_pt1 | contig 27470 bp, 25 predicted proteins | sample Fen_T0_2_FD_203757 | JGI IMG/M metagenome (GOLD analysis project Ga0302322, IMG submission 203757) | Peat permafrost microbial communities from Stordalen Mire near Abisko, Sweden - Fen_T0_2 | ecosystem: Environmental > Terrestrial > Soil > Wetlands > Permafrost | place: Sweden: Abisko...
GTGCGGGGCCTGCGTGGTGCGCGGCCTGCGTGGTGCGCGGCCTCAGTGGTGCGCGGCCTCGGTGTCCGGCAGGACGATGGTGCGCTCGCCGTTCTGGGCGGCGATGTCACCGGCGGTCTGCACCGGCTCGACCGCCGCGGCCGCCGCGAGCTTCTCCAGGCCGGGCACCGGCATGGCCCCGGCGCCCAGGAGGTGCCGCAGCTGGTCGAGGTGGCCGGTGATGGAGTCGCGCTGGCGGATGAGCTCGTCGACCTGGCGTTGGGCGGCGCGGCGGTGGCGTTCGGCTTCGTTCTTGGCTTCGGTGACGACTTTTTCGGCGTGGGCGCGGGATTCGGCGACGACTTGGTCGGCGTTGCGGCGGGCGGTGGAGACGAGGCCTTTGGCGTGTTCGTCGGCGTCGCGGCGGACGGCTTCGGCTTGTTCGACGGCTTTGGCGGCGCGTTGTTCGGCGGCGGCGGCGCGTTGTTCGGCTTCGGAGACCAGGCCGGTGGCTTGGGCGACGGCGGCTTCGTGGCGTTCGGCGTCGATGCGTTCGGCTTCCTCGCGGCGGGCGGCGAGGGTGAGGTCGAGGTCGGTGGTCATCTGTTCGACCTTCTGGCGGGTCTCCTCGTGGTGGGAGATCGCGGCGGCGCGCAGGTCGTCGGCTTCCTTCTTGGCGGCGGCGCGTTCGGCCTCGGCTTCGCGTTTGACGGTGGTGCGTAGTTCGTCGACCTCGCGTTTGGCGTGCGCTCGTAGTTCGGTGACCTCGCGTTCGACGGTGGCGCGCAGGCGGGCCAGTTCCCGGTCGACGGTGGCGCGTTTCTCGCTGGTCTCGTGTTCGGTGACGGACTTGAGTTTGGCGGCCTCGCGTTCGGCGACGGCGAGCATCTCCTCGGCCTTGCGGGTGGCGGAGGCGACGATCTCCTCGGCTTCGGCGGCGGCGGTGGAGCGTTGGTCGGCGGACTCGCGTTGGGCGGTGGCGGTCAGTTCGGCGGACTCGTTCTGTGCGGCGGCGCGGACCTGGGAGGCCTCGACCCGGGCCTGGGCCAGGGCTTCCTCGGCGTCCTTGGTCGCGGCGGCGATCACGTCGGAGGCCTGTTCCTCGGCCAGGCGCAGCAGTTGCTCGATCCGGGCGCCGAGCCCGGAGTAGGAGGGTCGTTCGACCTCGCGCAACTGGCGGTGGGCCTCGGACACCTCACCGGCCAGCTTCATCGCCCGGGAGTCGACCTCCTCCACCCGCGCCCGCGCCTCCCGCAACGCGCTCTCCAACGACCCGACCCGCTCATCGACCTGCGCCCGGTCGTAACCGCGCATCACGGTCATGAATGCCTGCTCGCCCAACCCGGTGGCCATCCGGTAGCCCTCCAGCTCCGCCCAGGATCCGTGCCGGGTCGGGTCTCGACGGCGTGTCGGACCCCTACTACCGGCCGGTGAGCACAACTTAGCCGGATGCCGCGTCCCTCACTACCGACTGTCGCCATCTCGCGCCAATACCAACTCGGTGCGAGTGGGCAACTACTTCTTGTGAACAGTATTGGCGGCAATCAGGAGCTGATCGCAGTGACGCGGACACGCTCCGCAAGCTCGTGAGCGGTCCCGGCGTCGAGCACGCCGGCGCCGGGTGTCAGTGCGTTGGCCGCGCCCGCGGCCACGCCGAGCCGCGCCGCGGCGACCAGGTCGTCCGGGTCGCCGGCGAGCGCCGTCAGCAGTCCGCCGAGCAGGCTGTCGCCGCTGCCCACCGGGAAGTCGCCGCGCACGTCGAGCGTGAGGCGGACCGCGGTGCCGTCGCGGCGGGCGAGGACGGCACCGTCGGTGCCCGCGGTGACCATGGCCAGTTCGGTCTCCGGGAAGGCCGCCAGGAGCTTGGCGGCCAGTTCCGCGGCGTCGTCGCCCCCGGCCGCGCCGGAGGTGTACCCGGTGCCCGGGCCGGTGCCCAGGACGGCGGCGGCCTCCTCGACGTTGACCTTGACCAGGTCGGCGCCGGCTCCCCCAGCAGCCGCGAGCGCGGTCGAATGGGTGTCGACGGCGACCCGTGCCCCGGCGCCCTTGGCCGCCGCGACGAGGTCGGCGATGGCCTCCGGCACCGGCCCCGGCGGCAGCGATCCGGACAGCGAGACCCACGACGGGTGCTCCTCGCAGACCCGGGCGACGGTGGCCAGCAGCTCGGCCCAGGCGCGCGGGGTGATCGGCGGCGCCGGCTCGTAGAACTCGGTGAGCGCTCCGGTCGACCGGTCCGCGACGGACACGCAGGTGCGGGTCGGGCGCGAGCCGGCCACGGGCGCCATCCGGATCCCGGTCCGGGCCAGCATCGTCACCATCCAGGCGCCGGTGTCCCCGCCGAGTACGCCGGTCGCGACGACGGTGGCGCCCAGGGTGTGCGCCGCCCGCGCCACGTTGAAGCCCTTGCCGCCCGCCACCCGGTACACCTGCGGGGGCCGGTGGATCGTGCCGGGGACCAGGGCGGGGACGACGTAGGTGACGTCGATGCTGGGGCTCAGGGCCACGCACACCAGCTGGGCGGACGGCCGGTCGGTCGCCGCCCGCCGTCGGGCGGAGGGCAGCGGCTCGGTCACCCCCCGTTCATACCATCCGGCCACATGGGGCGGGCCGTGCGGGGCGGGCGCCGACGTCGGGGCGGGGGCGGGTCCGCGGTGGTCCCGGGTTTCGTCCGCCGCCGCGACGGCGTGGAAGACTGGCGCGGCCCGGCGCCCGGCGCCCGGCGTCGGCCCGTGCCGTCCGTCCGTCCTGCGACCCGAGGTGCCGTGTCCCGCCTGTCGAAGACCGCCAGCGCGGCCGTCGCCGCCGCCGTGGTGTCCGGTGCCGCCGCAGTCGCCCCCCTGCTCGGGCCCTCGGCGACGGGTGACGACGCCGGCGGGCGGCCCCTGGCGACGTCGTCCGCGTCGGTCCCGGTGCCGCCGTCCGCGCCCGCCGTGTCGAGCCGCGCGACGTCGGCCATCGGCGGCGACGAGGCCTCGGCGCTGCCGCCGGGGTCGGCCGCGTCGAGCCGCGCGTTGGCCGCCCGGCCGACGCTGCTGTTCGTCGGCACCGGCCCGGCGCTGCGCCCGCCCGGCGGTTCGGCGTCGTCGTTCGCCTGCCTGGCGGCGGTGGCCCTGGAGCGGCAGTGCTCGGTCGCGTCCCGGGCGGCGGGGTCGCCGCGGGGCGTGCGGGTGGCTGCCGTCGTCCTCGTGATGGGCCCCGCGGACACCTCCGCGTCGCTGCGGGCGGCGCTGGACGCGCTGCCGCCCGCCCTGCACCCGACCCGGACCGTCATCCTCGCCCCGGTAGCCGTCACCGCGGCGAAGCCGGTCGTCGCGCACCTGCCCGCGATCCGGGTCCTGGCCGCAGCCCGGGGGGTGGACGTCGTCGACCCGGTGGCCCAGGGCTGGATCACCTCCGCGACCCGGGCGGCCTACCTCGCGGCGGACGGCGTGCGGCCGACACCGGCCGGCGCCGCGCACCTGGCCGACCGGCTCTCCCGCGCGCTGGCCGCGGTCGGGGTCTGAGGTCCGGTGGCCCGGGCCGGAGAATCCGCCCATCCCGGACGCGACCCCCGTCCGGAGGGTGCTGGAGATCGCACATTCGGCGGACTTCCGGGAATCGGCGGGCGCGGGCCTGCAAGTTGACGCAAGATGGACCTGCACGTCGCGGCGACCCCCCGAGCGCCGCGACGTGCTTTTCTTTGCACCGCGCTCCGACCCTGCCGGCCCCTGTCGCGGCGGTGCGACGTCAGCCCGCGGTGCGGGCGGCTGTCCCGCGGGGGGCCGGCAGCTCGACGACCACGTGGTCGCGCCGGTTGCCCGCGAGCAGCCGCAGGTACTGCCCGTAGCCGGTCCGGCCGGCGTCGCGGCCGAGCGTCGACAGTGCCGCGTCGTCGATCCAGCCGCGGCGCCAGGCCACCTCCTCGATGCAGCCGATCTTGTAGCCCTGCTGCACCTCGACCGTGCGGACGAACTGGGTCGCGGCTGCAAGGGTGTCGAACGTGCCGGTGTCCAGCCAGGCGGTCTCGGGGCCGAGCAGCGTGACCCGCAGCTGCCCGCGCACCCGGTAGGCCTCGTTGACGTCCGTGATCTCCAGCCGGCCGCCCGGGCGGGGGCGCAGCGCCGCGGCGACGTCCACCACGGCCGCGTCGTAGAAGTACAGGCCGGGGACGGCGTAGTCGCTGCGGGGCCGGCTCGGCTTCTCCTCGATGGACAACGCGTGTCCGTCGCGGTCCAGCTCGACGACGCCGTAGTCGCCGGGGTTGCGCACCCGGTGCGCGAACACGTGCGCGCCCGCGGGGTCGGTGTGGGCGGCCAGGGTCGGGCCGACGCCGGGACCGTGCAGCAGGTTGTCGCCGAGCGCCAGCGCGACCGGGAGGCCGCCGGCGAACCCGGCCCCGAGGACCAGGGCGTGCGCCGTCCCCAGCGGTTCGGCCTGCACCGCGTGGCGGATCGAGATGCCGAGGTGGGAGCCGTCCCGCAGCAGGCGCTGCACGGCCGGGCCGTCGTCTGGGGTGCTGATCACCAGCACCTCCCGGATCCCCGCCAGCATCAGGGTGGCGAGCGGGTAGTAGATCATCGGCTTGTCGAACACCGGCACCAGGGGATGGCTGACCGGTGCCCGGGACCCTGTTGAGCCGGTTCCCCCGGCCAGAATGATGCCTCGCATGGGCCGCAACGTTACTCACTGAGATCGCATGATCACTCACTGTTGCAGCACTGCCGGTGTGCCGTCGGTCGCGTCGTCGGCGGGCCGTGCGGCGACGGGTCGGGGCCGCTGATCGGAACCGTCCGTTGACCCGAGGGCGTTGCACCCGCACGGGGGACCGCCGCAGGTGAGGATGGTCCGATGCCCGGGGTCCTGCACGTCTGCACCGCGAACCGCTGCCGGTCCGCCTTCGCCGAGCGGATGATGCGGGCGGCGCTGCCGGGCGACGTCCCGATCACCAGCGCCGGCACCCGGGCCCGGCGCGGCGAGCCGATCTGGCCCGGCGCCGCGGTGGAGCTGGAGCGTCGCGGGATCTCGGCCCTGGGGTTCGACTCCCACCCGCTGCACCCGGACCTGCTCACCGGCGCCGACCTCGTCCTCACCGCCACCCGCAAGCACCGGGACGACGTGGTGTCCGGCTGTCCGGCCGTGCTGCGCCGCACGTTCACCTGGCGCGAGCTGGCCTGGCTGGTCGACGGGCTGGGCCCGGGTGACCTGCCGGGCGCCGGACCGGCGGAACGGCTGGCCGGGCTCGCCGCCGTCGTCGGGGCGCGCCGCGGCGTCCTGACTCCGCCGCCGCCGCACCAACTGGACGTCGACGACCCGGTCGGCGGGCCCGAGGGGGCCGTCGAGATCGCCGCGACCCAGATCGAGGTGGCCCTGCACCCGGTGATCGCCCTGCTGGTCGCACCCCCCGGTTGACCGGCCCGCGCCCGGTCCGGAACGCCCGGAAACGTTTCTAGCGGGGATATCGGCTGAAAGGCTGAGGGCGGAGTCGGTCACTCGCCGCGGGCGCCTCGTCATTGTGGGCAATCGCCCGACGCCGGCAGGGGGCGCGCGTAGGCTCGCCGAGGGCGGGACGGGGACCGTTCCGTGCCGTGACGGGCACGTCCTGCACGGTTGCGGTGATGTACGTCGCGATCGTCGCTGCACGTCAGGCCCCCTGTCCGGGGGTCGGTGCGCCTGCGGCCGATCGGTGTTCGTCGAGCGTCCGTGCCCCCTCATTGCCGTTTGTGCGGGGTTCTGCGAGGCCATTCAGGGGAGAATTCCGGCGACGTGGACAGAACAGAATTCCCGAACGACGTGACGTTGTGGAGCAGCCCGGGCGATCCCGCGGAACAGGGTCAGGGCCGCACCGGGCGCACCGGAGCGCTGGGCCTGCGGGTGCCGGCGCGGCACGCCACCGGCGGCCCGTCGGGCGACCCGGCGCCGGTGGTCGAGCGGATGGTGGAACGGGTGGTGGAGCGGGTGGACCTCGACCGGCTCAGCCGCGAACGCGTCGCCGTCGACCGTGCCCCGGGCGCTGCCGGGGCCCCCGGTGTGGTGGGCGCTCCCGGTGCCTCCGGCCCTTCGGGTGCTCCCGGTGCTCCGGTGGCCCTGTCCCCGGACGCGGGCGAGGACCTGCGGACGCTGCTGCCGCCCGGGCCCCTCGAACCCTCGGTGCTGCGCACGGGCCCGATCGCCGTCGAGGGCCGGCCGGCGCGCGGCGTGGCTAGCTGGCAGCCGCGGTTCGTGGCCGTGCTGGTGGTCCTGGACGGAGCCGCGTTCCTGCTCGGCGGCCTGTTCGGCCGGTTCCTGCGCTTCGACTCGCTGACCGGTGACGTCGACGGGGTCCCGATCACCGTCGTGCTCGCCGCCGGGCTGCCCGCGTGGCTGCTCGTGATCGCCGGTTCCCGGGCGTACGAGGCGCGGTGTCTCGGGCTGGGCAGCGAGGAGTTCCGGCGGGTGGGGAACGCGGCCGCGCGGTTCACCGCCGTCCTGGCGGTCGCGGTCTTCCTGCTGAAGACGGACGTGGCGCGCGGCCTCATCGTGCTCGCGCTGCCGGCCGCGACCGTGCTCGCGGTGGTGTTCCGCTACCTCGCCCGGCAGGGTCTGCACCGCGTCCGGGCCGTCGGCCGGGCGTCGCACCGGGTGCTCGTGGTGGGGGAGGGGGCGGCCCGCGACGTCCTGGTGGCCAAGCTGCACGCCAGCGTGCACTCGGGCCTGCGGGTCGTCGGCGTCTGCCGTCCGGCGGTGCGGGGCGCGGGCGGCGAGCCCTCCGTGGCGCACATCCGGCGCGTGCTGGAGGCGGTGGACGCCGACACCGTCGCCGTCGCACACTCCGACGCCCTGACCCCGCACGTGCTGCGGCGGATCGCCTGGACCCTCGAGGGCACCGGCGTCGACCTGCTCGTCGCCCCCGCGCTGACCGACGTCGCGGGGCCGCGGATCCACGTCCGCCCGGTCTCCGGGCTGCCGCTGCTGCAGATCGCCGAGCCGGAGTTCACCGGCGTCCGGCGGCTGGTCAAGGGCACGATCGACGTCGTCGGGGCCTCGGCGCTGCTGCTGGTGCTGAGCCCGGTGCTGCTGCTGACCGCCGTCCTGGTGCGGGCGACCAGCTCCGGGCCGGTGTTCTTCCGCCAGACCCGGGTCGGCCGGGACGGCGTCCCCTTCCGGATGTGGAAGTTCCGGTCCATGGTCACCGACGCCGAGGCGCGGCTGGCGGAGCTGTCCGGCGCCAACGACCACGGCCCCGGCGTGCTGTTCAAGATGCGCGACGACCCGCGGGTGACGCGCGTCGGGCGAGTGCTGCGCCGGTACTCGGTCGACGAGCTGCCCCAGCTGTTCAACGTGCTCAGCGGCCGGATGTCACTCGTCGGTCCGCGGCCCCCGCTGCCCTCCGAGGTCGCGCGGTACGAGCCCGACGTGCACCGACGGCTGCTGGTCAAGCCGGGTCTCACGGGCCTGTGGCAGGTGAGCGGCCGCTCCGACCTCGACTGGTCCGAGACCGTTCGTCTCGATCTCTACTACGTCGAGAACTGGTCCGTGGCGCTGGACGCCGAGATCCTCTGGAAGACCCTGGCGGCCGTCCTTCGGGCCTCCGGGGCTCGTTGACAGCAGCGTCGCCAGGCTGATCGAGGCGGTCGCCGGGGCCGGGCCGCTGCGGGCGGCGGTGGCGCCGCGGGAGCCCGCGCGCCCGCCGCGCCCGCGCCGGGCCTGCCGGCCGGTGGCCGGGATCGGCGTGCCGGCGGTGCCGGTGGCGTCGGTGCCGGTGGCGAACGGGTCGGCGCCCGTCCCGAGGACGACGGGAGCCACCGGCGCGTACCCGTCGTACCCGTCGTGGTAGGCGGAGCGGCTGCGCGGGACCCGCGTCATCACGGTGCCGAGCAGGGTGGCGCCGACCGTCTGCAGCGTCTGCGCGGCGGTGGCGAGCTGGTCGGCGCGCGTGCTCGAGGTGCGGGTGACGAGCAGGGCGCCGTCCGTCAGTCGGGCAAGCACCGCGGCGTCGGTCACGGGCAGCAGGGGCGGAGAGTCGACGACGACGGTCCGCCCGGCGGCCGTGTAGGCGCGGATCAGTTCGCCCATCCGGTCCGAGGACAGCAGCTCGCTCGGGTTGGGCGGGAGGGGGCCGGCCGTCAGGATCTCGAGCGGGAGGTCCGGGTGCCACACGTGCACGGCGTCGTCGGCCGCGACGTCGCCGATGAGCACGCTCGTCAGCCCGACCCCGCCCGGCAGGCCGAACAGGTCGGCGATGCTCGGCCGGCGCAGGTCGGCGTCCACCAGCAGGACCGGCTCGCCGCCCTGGGCCAGCGCGATCGCCAGGTTGGCAGCGGTGGTCGTCTTGCCCTCCGCCGGGACGGACCCGGTGACGACCAGGCTGGTGAGGCGACGGTCGACGGACAGGAAGCGGATGTTCGTGCGCAGCTGCCGGTAGGCCTCCGCCCGCGCCGAGAACCCGTCGCTGGTGATCAGCGGGGCGGTCGCGCCGAGCGGGTCGTCCGGCACGGCACCCAGGACGACGGCGCCGGTCAGGGCCATGACCTCGGCCCGGTCGCCGATGCTGCGGTCCAGGCTGTCGCGCAGGACCGCCGTGCCGACGCCCAGGCCGAGCCCGACGAGCAGCCCGAGGGCCAGGTCCAGCGGGATGCGCGGGGAGGCGGGCACGGCGGGGGTGACGGCGGCGCGGGTCAGCGTCACGACCACCGGGGAAGGGTCCGACGCCCCGGTGCGCGGCGGCGTCTCCAGGCGGTTGACCAGCCGGGGGAACTGCAGCGCCACGGCGTTGGCGACGTCCCGGGCCCGCAGCGGCGAGGTGTCCCGGACGGTGATGTCGAGCAGCACCGTGTCGAGCGGGCTGCTCGCGCTGACGGCGTCGGCGAGCGCCTCGGGGGTCGTGGCCAGGCCGAGCTGCCGGATCACCGGCTGGAGCACGGCGGGGCTGTCGACCAGGTCGGTGTAGGACTTGACCCGCTGCTGCACGAACGCGCTGCCCTGGCTCAGCTGGCTGACGTCGGCGGACGCACCCGCCGAGACGAACAGCTGGCTGCGGGCCTCGTAGACCGGGGTCTGCCACCGGCTGACGGCGGCCGCGGCGAGCACGCCTGTCGCGGTCAGGAGAGCCACGGTGATCCACCGCGCGCGGAGAAGTCGGAGGTAGTCGGCGATCGTCACCGCAGAGCCTTCCCCTTGGAGGGACGTCGATCGCTCTACGTTAGCTATCTTTGACAGATAGTAGTTGTGCCGCGGTGTCGTCGGCGGGTTTCGGGCCGTTCAGCCGAGCTGCGGCTCGATGAAGGCGCGCAGCCGGTCGTCCGCGCGGGCGTCGACGTCCCCGAAGCGCAGGCGCGCGCCGGTCTCCCAGACCTGCAGGGCGCGCACCGGGGCGGACACCGAGCCGTCGGGCAGCTGCAGCTCCAGCAGCATGGCGCAGTCCTCTTTCGGCAGGTGCTGCGGAACGGTGGGGAACCGCACCAGCGCGCCGCTGAGCGAGATGTTCTGGGTGGCGCCGGAGACCTGGCGCAGGGTCCCCAGCCACGGGACCAGCCAGGTCAGCGAGGTCTCCAGCCGGACCGAGACGCGGGGATGCCCGCGACGCTGCACCAGGCGGGGCAGGCCGACGAGCTGCAGGACGGCGCCGTCCTCGATGAGGTTGACGAAGCTCAGCACCGCTTCCAGGGTGCCGTCGCCGGTCATGATCTGGGTCACGAACCGGGTCCCGGGGCGCAGCTGGCGCAGCAGGAGGAAGGACTCGGGGCGGACCTCGAGGCAGTCGTCGAACAGGGCCCGGATCGTTCCCCTGACCTGTTGTCCGTGGTGGTTGAGCACGAGGTTCTGGCCTGATCTGGGCCGGATGTCGGGGTCCCGGATGACGAAGCTGCTGCCCACCATCGCGTCGAATCCTCCCTGCGGCCGCTCGTCGGACCCGCCGGTCCGGGGGAGGACCAGGCCGTGCCCCGCCTGTCTATCGGCGTCCCGGTCGGCCGACCTTGAGCCCTCGCCGTCGGCGTGAGCCGCCCGGACGACGCGACGGCCGCCCGTCCTGCGGGCGCGGGCGGAAAACGCCGAGGTGGTCGGGACACCCCACGGGTACGGTTCCCCGGGTGACGGCGAGCGCCTGGCAACGGTGGCACGACGACTACGACCAGCCCGGGTCGTCCCTGCAGCGCCGGCTGGCCCGGGTGCGCGCCCGGGTCGCCGCGGCGCTGGACGCCCAGCCCGCGGGAGAGATCCCGGTGCTGTCCATGTGTGCGGGTCAGGGCCGCGACCTGCTGCCGGTGGCGGCCGCCCACCCGCGCCGGGACGACGTCCGCGCCCTGCTCGTCGAGCTCGACCCGGCGAATGTTGCGGTGGCCGCGGCCGCCGCCCGGGAGGCGGGGCTGGCCGGGGTGACGGTCCGGGCGGCTGACGCGGCCGCGACGTCGGCCTACACCGACGTCGTCCCGGTGGCGCTGGCGCTGGTGTGCGGGGTGTTCGGCAACGTCCCGGACGACGACGTCCGCGGGACCGTCCTGGCGCTGCCCACCCTGCTGCGGCCCGGGGCCACGGTGGTGTGGACCCGGCACCGCCTCGAGCCGGACCTGACGCCGTCGATCATGGACTGGTTCGCCGAGGCGGGCTTCGAGACGGTCGGCCACGACACCGAGCCGGGCTACAGGTACGGCGTCGGGACGCACCGGCTGGTGGTCGCGCCGCGACCCTTCGAGCCGGGCCGCACGCTGTTCCGGTTCGAGGGGGACGGCGGCTGCGCCACCGCCTGAGTCAGGCCGGCGCCGTGCCGCCGTCGCCGTCCTCGGCGCCCCCCGCCTGACTGCCTGCGGCGACCTGCGCCACGGCCCGGACGATGCCGTCGTAGCCGGTGCAGCGGCACAGGTTGCCGGACAGCCCGATCCGGATCTCGTCGATGGCGGGCTGCGGGACGCGCTCCAGCAGGGCGGTCGCGGAGACCAGCATCCCCGGGGTGCAGAATCCGCACTGGACGCCGCCGTGCTGCAGGAAGGCCGCCTGCAGGGCGGTCGGGCCGGCTGCGCCGGACAGCCCTTCGACGGTGGTGACCTCGGCGCCGTCCGCCTGGACGGCCAGGTACGAGCAGGAGTTCGTCGGCCGGCCGTCGATCAGGACCATGCACGCACCGCACTCCGAGTCGTCGCAGCCCTCCTTGGTGCCGGTGAGGCCGACGTCCTCGCGCAGGACCGTCAGGAGGCTGCGGTGCGGGTCGAGCTCGAGCGCCTGCGCGACGCCGTTGATCGTCAGGGTGACGGGGTGGGTCATCCTCAGCTCCCGAAGGTCGTGTCGCTGGCCGGCACCGGGACGCCGCCGCCGCCGGCCCGGGTGATCGCGGTGACGAGGGCCCGGCGCGCCACGACCGCCGCCATCGCCCGCCGGTACGCGGCCGAGCCGCGGACGTCGGAGATGGGGCGCGCGGCCTCGGCGGCCAGCTGCGCCGCGGCACGGATCGCCGCGGCGCCGCCGTCCGTGCCGACGAGGGACTCCTCCGCCGCGGGCACCCGGTGGATCGTGGGCGCCAGGGCGGTGATGGCCACCCGCGCCCGGACGACCTGACCCGAGACCAGGCTCACCACCGCCGCCGCCCCGACGATCGCGATCTCCATCTGCCGGCGGTACTGCAGCCGGACGTAGGCGCTGCCGGTGGCGACACCCTCGCCGTGCAGGGGTTCGGGGATCTCCACGGCCACGAGCAGCTCGTCGGGTGCAGCGGACACCCGACCCGGCGCCGTCCACAGCTCGCCCAGCGGCACCCGGCGCACCTGGCGCGGGCCGTGCAGCACCGCGAGGGCGTCGTGGCAGAGCAGCGGCGCGCCGGTGTCCATGGCCGGCGAGGCGTTCATGACGTTGCCGCCGAGGGTGCCGTTGGCGCGGGTGGCGGGCGACCCGACGATCGCCGCCGCGTCGGCCAGACCCGTCCACCGGGCGAGGACGTCGGCGTGTCCGGCGAGCTCGGCGTGGGTCACCAGGGCGCCCACGCGCAGGCCGTCACCCGCGCCGGGCGGGCCGAGCGGGTGGACCCCCCGCAGCTCGGCGAGCTGGTGGACGCCCACCAGGGACGCCGGCAGCGGGGCCTTGCCGTGCCGGGCGCCGACCACGAGGTCGGTGCCGCCCGCCACCGGCCGGGCGCCGCCGGCCATCGCGGCGAGGGCCTCCTCGACCGTGCCGGCGAGCACGTAGGTGTGGGGCTGCGCCGCCGTCGCGGGGACCGCGGGCGCGGTCGCCGCGCCCGTGGTCGAGCCGGTGGTCGCGACCGGGTCGGCCGCCTTCGTCGGGTCGGCGGTGGCGGTCATCGGTCGCTCCCCGGGGCGCCACCGGCGGCGGGCCCGGTCTTCGACGGGTCGGCGTCGGCCGGGGCCGGATCCGGTTCGCGCCCCGGTTCGTGCTCCGTGGCGCGGTCGGCCTCCGCCCGGGTCGCCCAGACCCGCTCCGGCGTCATCGGCAGGAAGCCGACGTGCCGGCCGATCACCTTGGCGATCGCGTTGCCGATCGCGCCGGACGTCGGCACGCACGGTGGTTCGCCGACGCCCTTCGAGCCCTTCGGCCCGGCGCCCGGGGTGTCGATCTCGATCCAGCGGATGGCGATGGGCGGCGCGTCACCGGCAGTCTGCAGCTTGTAGTCCAGCAGGCCGGGATTGCGCTGCCGGCCCTCGTCGTCGAGCCAGGACGCCTCCGTCAGCGCCTGGCCGAGACCCATCAGGACACCGCCGTACACCTGCCCGTCGGCGCCGAGCCGGTTGATGATGCGGCCGGAGTCGTGCGCGGCGGCGAAGTCGACGACGCGGACCACGCCGGTGTCCCGGTCGACCTTGACCCGGGCGGCGTGCGTGATCAGCTGGGGGGCCAGGAAGGACTCGGTGCCCAGCCGCCCGACGCAGGCCGACACGTCGACCTCAGGCGCCTCGGGCGGGACGCCGGAGCCCTTCCCGATGAGGATCGTGCCGCTGCCGGCGAGGTCGGCGAGGCTCACCCGGGCGGTCGGCGAGCCGACGACCCGGGCGGCGCCGTCCGCCAGCTCCAGGTCGGCCCTGTCCACCTCGAGCCGGTCGGCGGCCAGGTCGAGCAGCTGCTCGCGCACCTCGGCGGCGGCCGCCAGCACGGCCCGACCGTTGTTGAACGTCGTCTGGGAGCCCGAGGCACCCATGTCCCACGGCCCGGTCTCGGTGTCCTGCGAGCGCACCGAGAAGTCCTCCGGGCGCATCCCCAGGACCTCGGCGGCCAGGATCGGCAGGGCCATCACGGCGCCGCTGCCGCACTCCAGCGCCCCGGTGAGGATCGTTCCGGTCCCGTCGCCGTTGAGCTTCACGAACGCCCCCGACGGGCTGGAGAACGACGGCCACCACCCGCAGGCGATCCCGACGGCCTCGTCGTCCGGCAGTGGTTCGCCGTACCCGATCATCTCCAGCGCGGCCTCGAGGGTCTGCCGGGCACCGATCGAGCTGAAGACCTGACCGGTCGGACCGACCGATCCGTCCTCGATGAGCGTGCGGCGCCGCAGCTCCGCCGGGTCGAGGCCGATCGCCCCGGCCACCTCGTCGAGATGCTGCTCCAGGGCCCAGCAGGCCTGCGGAGCCGTGGGCGCGCGCACGGAGCTGGACGGCTGGTTCGTCGAGTAGACGAGGAAGGACTCGACGTCGACGGCACCCAGCTCGTAGGGCCCACAGGCGTGCATGGCGGCCATCTGCGCGAAGAACCCGCCCTCGCCGCAGTAGGCGCCGCCGTCCAGGACGAGCCGCGCGCGCCGGGCGAGCAGCCGCCCGTCGCGGCTCGCACCGGTCTCCAGCTCGACGACCATCCCCTCGCGCCGGTGGTCGGGCGCGATGAACTCCTCCTGCCGGGTGAACACCAGCTTGACCGGGCGGCGGCTGGCCCGGGCCAGGGCCGCCACGTGCGCCTCGAAGTGGAAGTCGCACTTGGCGCCGAACCCGCCGCCCAGCAGCGGGACGACGACGCGCACGTGCGACTCGGGGATCTGCAGGGTGCGGGCGACCCCGGACCGCGCCGCGAACGGAACCTGCGAGGAGCTCCAGATCGTCACGTGGTCGCCGGTCCACTCGGCGACGATCGCACGCGGCTCGATCGGCGCCGCCTGGGACGCGTCGGCCACGTACCGGCTGCGGACGACGACGTCCGCGGCGGCCATCGCGGCGTCCACGTCGCCCTTGACGATGGTCGAACGGCCCAGCACGTTGCCGTCGCGGCCGAGCTCGGCGTCCGCCTCGTAGGCCTCCCACTCCTCGTGGACCAGCGCGGCGCCGGGCGTGTGGTTGCGCTCCAGGTTGGCGAGGTAGTCGGGCAGGGGTTCGAGCACCTCGTACTCGACGACGACGGCGGCGGCGGCGCGGCGGGCCAGCTCCGGGGTGCGCGCGGCGACGGCGGCGACGACGTCGCCCTCCCAGCGGACCTTCTCCCGGGCGAACAGCCGCCGGTCGGCGGCGAGGCCGCCGTAGCGGACGTCGGGCACGTCCTCGTGGGTGAGCACCGAGAAGACCCCGGGCAGGGACCGGGCCGCGGTGGCGTCGACCCGCAGGACCCGCGCGTGCGGGTGGTCGGCGTACCGGAAGGCGGCGTGCAGCTGCCCGGGCAGCGACAGGTCGGCCGTGTAGCGGCCCTGCCCGGTCACCTTCTCCAGGCCGTCCGGCCGGACGAAGGGTGCCGGCACCGCCGTGCGCGTCGCCTGCTGCGTCATGCCGCCCACCTCTCTGCCGTCGGCGAGGGAGCGCCGGCGGGGTTCGTCGCCACGGTGCCGCTGCGGACGGCGTCCTCGCCACCTGCGACGGAGGAAGACTGCCAGAGGGGTCCGACAGTCGCGAGACCTGGCCCGTCGGTGGGGCCCGTCAGGCCGGGCCGGCGTGATGCTCGGCCAGCCGGGTCAGCAGCATGACGAGCAGCTTGCGCTCGGCCGGCGAGAGCGGGGCGAGCAGTTCGTCCTGGGCGATCGCCACCAGCGCGTCCAGCTCGGCCAGGTGCGTCCGGCCGGCCTCGGTGATCCGCACGGTGTTGCGGCGCCGGTCGTCCGGGTCGGGCCGGCGCTCCAGGAGGCCGCGGGACTCCAGCCCGGTGACGGCGGCGGTGACGTCGCTGCGGTCCAGGTCGCAGCGCCGGCCCAGTTCGGCCTGGCTCAGCGGCCCGAACTCCTCCAGGGCGGCGAGCATCGAGTAGTGGTAGCGGTGGTCCTCCGCCTGGGACAGCTGCTCGCTGACCAGGTAGCGGGCGACGAGCGAGTTCTGGCCGATGAGCCAGCTCGGCAGTTCGCGCAGGCGGGCCGGTGCCGTCCGGGACTGCATCGTCCCACCCCCTTGACCGCTGCTTGTCGCCTGCTTACTGTGGGTCTCGCCAACGTTGGCAACTCCCACAGTACGTTTCTTCGAGGAGGCGTCATGAGCCCCACTGCTGACACGCATCGTACCGACGGGTCGACGGCGGTGGCCGATCCGTTCGACCGCCAGGCCGTCGCCGATCTGCTCCACCGGCTGGCGGCGGCCCTCGACGAGCAGCGGTTCACCGAGCTCGGTGAGCTGTTCACCGTCGACGGTTCGGTGGCGACCCCGGGCGGGGAGGCCCGCGGCCGGCCCGCCGTGGCGGAGCAGGCACGCCGTAACCACGCGCAGTACCGGCGAACCCAGCACCGGATGACGAACGTGCTGGTAGACGTCCATGCCGAAGGGGCCGAGGCGCAGTTGCGGGCCGACGCGGTGGCGCGTTTCCTGCGCGAGGGGCCCGAGCCGGTGCTCACGGCCGGGGCCGTCTACCGGTGCCGGGCCGTGGTCTGCGACGAGGGCTGGCGGTTGGCTCAGGTGGAGGTCGAGCCGATCTGGCGCGTGGACGGTCCGTAGCGCCGTTCTGCACGGATCGCTCCTGCCGGTGCCCGGATGCGCCTAGGCTGCCCCGTGTTGATCCGGTCGGGGGCTACCGCGTCTTCCGGAGGTCGACGTCATCGACACCGCTCATCGGCACGAGGCCCGTGCCGACCGTCGGCTCGCCAGCCCTGCCATGATCGCGCAGGGTCCCGTTCTGGCCCGGTGCGCCGCGGCCATGCGGGGCGCGGTCGGGGTCGCGGGGTGCGCCGCGGCGGTCCTCACTCCGTCCGGCCATCCGCTGTGGTGGGTCGGGCTGGGGGCGAACGCGGCCTGGACGGCGGTGTTCGTCCGGCACGCGGTGCGCCGCGGCCTCACCGGTGGGTTGGTGGCGGGCGAGGCGGCGCTGACGGCAGCGCTGTGCCTGACGCAGCGGTGGATCCTCCCGGCGGGCGGGCTGCCCGACGGGGTGAGCTGGATCGCGGTCATCCTGACCTCGTCCATGGTCGTGGTGAACTTCGCCCATCCTCCGCGGCGTGCCGTGCCGATCTGCCTGGGCCTGCTCGTCAGCCATCTGCTCGGTGCCCGGTGGGCCGGCGCCGTGGACGGCGGGGTCGGGTCTGCGGTGATCCACGCCGTGCAGATCGCCTCGTTGGCCCTGCTGATGAGCCTGGTCCGTCGGGCCGCCCGGCTGGTGGACGGCGTGCTGGCGGGCCTTCGGGCGGAGCAGCAGGTGTCCGCAGCCGCCGACGCCCGCCGTCGGGAGGAAGAACTGCGCAGCGACGAACTCCACAACAAGGTCCTGGCCACCCTCACCGTGGTCGCCACCGGGGGCATCACCTCGAGCACCGCCCTGCTGCGCGACCAGGCCGCCGTCGCCGCCCGCGTGCTGACGGCCCTGCGCCTGCGGACCCCCGGGCGCCCCGACGGGGACGGCGACGGGGAGGTCCCGCTGGCCGAGCGGCTGCGCGCTGTCGCCGCCGCCGCCGCGGTGCCCGTCGAGGTGGAACTCGCCGCGGTCCGCGTGCCGGGCGCGGTCGGTGAGGCCGTGGCCGGTGCGGTGGAGGAGGCGCTGGCCAACGTCGACCGGCACGCCGCTGCGGGCCGGGTCCGGCTTCGCCTCACCGCCCGACCTGGGGGCGGGGAGGCCGTCGCCGGGGCAGGGCCGGACGGAGCGGGCGTCGACGGCGTGCAGGTCGAGGTCGTGGACGACGGCGTAGGGTTCGAGCCGTCCGCGGTGCCTACCCATCGGTACGGACTGCGCCATGCGGTGGTGGGTGCCGTGCGGCGGGTGGGTGGGGAGGCCCTGATCGACGCGGCGCCGGGGCGGGGCACGCGGGTCGTCGTCCGGTGGCCGGTGTGACCGGGGTGACGGGCGAGCGTCGCCAGGCGCTCGCGCCGGCTCCGAGGTCCGGGGCTGCGCCGCAGTCGGGGCCTGACGTCAACGCGGTGGGCCCCGGGCTGGACGACGTCCGGCTGCTGGCCGCGCAGTACCGGTGGTTCGGCGGGATCGCGGGCGTGACGATCGCAGCGGGCTGGCACCTCGCGTTCGACCTGCGCGGGCTGATCTCCGGCTGGCCGCAGTACCGCTGGCCCGCGGTGGCGCTGGCGGGCTGGCTGCTCTACACGGCGATCGGCGCCGTGCACGGCATCGCCGTCCTCCGGGGCCTGCTCAGCAGGCGGCCGTGGGTCGGGGCGGCCGCGGCGGTGGCGGTCAGTGCAGGGGTGGCGCTGGCGTCGCCCGCGTCCGCGCTCGTCACGCCCACGAACTGGGCGTGGGGGTCGGTCGGCTGGTTGGGCGTGCTGGTCCTGTGGGACCGGCGGCTGCGCGATCTCGCCGCCTTCCTCGCCGTCAACGCCGCGGTCACGTTCGCCGGGATGGTCGCTCGCGGGGTCACCGACCGGCGTTCCATGGCGATCTTCCTCATGGTGGTCGTCGGGAGCGTCACGCTGCAGCTGGGGTTCGGGGCGGGCGCCCGCCTGCTGACGGCGACCGGCGTCCAGGTGGCCCGGCACGCGGACGAGCTCACCGGGACCGCTGTCGAGCGGGCCCGCGCCGAGGCCGCGCACGACGCCCGGCTGCGCCTGGGGCGGGCGGTCCACGCGGACACCCTGCCGCTCCTGCGCGACCTCGCCGCCGGGGCCGACCCCGCCGACCCCGGGGTCCGGCACCGCGCCGCGGTCGGGGCAGCCAGGCTGCGGCGCCTGCTGCTGGAGACCCGCAGCGGTGCCCTGCCGCTGACGGTCGAACTGCGGTCCTGTGCCGACATCGCCGCCCGCACGGGTGCCGTCGTCGATCTGGAGGCGCACGGTACGGTCCCGCCCCTGGACGAGTCGGTGCGCCGCGCCCTGACCGAGCCGGCTCTCGCCGCCCTCGCCGCGACGCGACGCCGGGCCCGGGTCACCGTGACGGCCGTCGACGGCGAGGTGGTGGTCAGCGTCATCAGTGACGCGCCGGACGTCGACGTCCCGGCCCGCGGCGGGCCGGGGTCCGTCGGGCTGCCGGACACCGTGACGGTCAACCGCTACCCGGTGGAGGAGGGGACATGGATCGAGACCCGGTGGACCCGCACGTGACGGTGACGGTGGCCGTCGTGGAGGACCAGCCGGTCACCGTCGACGGCGTCCGGGCGTGGCTGGACCGCGATCCGCTGGGGCGGGCGCGGGTCGTCGCCGCAGGCGACTCCATCGAGGCGACCCTGGCGGCCGGCGGGGAGGGGGCCGACGTCCTCCTGCTCGACCTCGACCTGCACGGCCGGCTGGTGACGGACCGGATCGCCGGGCTCTGCGCCGGCGGCCACCGCGTCGTGGTCTTCTCGGCGCTCACCGACAGCGCGACCGTGCACGCCGTCCATGTCGCGGGGGCGTCGGGGTTCCTCGGCAAGCACGAGACCCCCGAGCACCTGCTCGAGGCCATCGTCGCGGCCGCGGCCGACCGTCCGTACGTGACGCCGTCCGTGGCGGGTGCCATCGCGGCGGACCCGCAGACCCGGGCCCGGCTGTCGGAGCAGGAGCGGACGGCGCTGCTGCTGTGGTTCCAGTCGATGTCGAAGCGCTCGGTGGCCCTGCGGATGGGGGTCCAGGAATCGACCGTGCGGCAGTACATCCAGCGGGCCCGGCTGAAGTACGCGGCCGCCGGCCGGCCGGCGCCCACGCAGTCCGCCCTGCTCGCGCGGGCCATCGAGGACGGCCTGATCCGCCCCGAGGACGTCCGCAACTACCGGTCGGCCGCGGCTGACTGAGCGGCTGACTGAGCGGCCGACCGACGGCCGATCGGAGGTCCGGCGGTCGCGTGTCCGCCGATCGGCCGTCTTGAGGCACTTTGTCCCGGCCGCGAGGGTAGGAGCGTGACGACGTCCGGGCCCAGCCGATGATCGTTCCGCTCGCCACGCTCGCCGCCCTGCTGGGCGGCGCGGCCTGTTGCCTGCTCGTGGTGCGGCGTCCCGTCGCCGTGCCGGTCCTCACCGTGGACCCGCAGCCCGTCGAGCGGGCGATCTGGTCGCGCAGCGCCCGCGAGCTCTACCGGACCGTCGTCGGCGTCGTGGACGACCTGGACGTCGGCCTCCTCACCCCACCCGGCGGCACCGACACCCCACCCGGCGGCACCGACACCTCGGGCGACACCCCGGCCGACGCCGGACCGGACACCGATCCGGACGCCGCCGTCGACCCGACGGCCGCCCGCGCCTGCCTGCAGGGGGCGGTGACCCGGGCCCGGGGCAGCGCGACGTGGGCCCTCGCGCTGAGCGAGCAGGCGCTCGGCCAGGACGCCGAGCGCGCCTGCGACCACGTCGCCGCCGGGATGGCCGCCCTCGCGGACGCCGCCTCGGCCGCGCTCGCCGATCCCGCCGACGTCGACCGGGCGCGGCGGGTCCACGCGGTCCGGGAACGGGTGCGCGGCGAGGCGCAGCACCTGGTCCGCCTGCTCTGACCGCGCGAACGCACCACGCTGCACCCGGCGGCGAAGGCGTCAGCGGATCGGCCGGGGCGCGGGTGCCGGGCCCGGCACGACGGCACTGACGCCGCGGTGCCGGCGCAGGGTCACCGCCGTCACGAGGCTGCGCTGGTCGGGCGGTTCGGCGAAGCTGGCGACGACGTCGCAGCTGAACGGTGCCCCGGCGACGACGACGCGGTAGGCGACCCGGTGGGGGCGGCCGAAGCCGAGGCGGCGCAGGGCCAGCCCCGGGCCCATCGCGTCCTCGAGGGCGGCCCGGGCGATCAGGGGCCGGGCGAAGGTCAGGCTGAGCGAACGGAACCGGCCGTCCGCCGTCCCCAGCTCGCACCGCGTGGTGCCGACCGGCGGCGGGTCGATGCGCCCGACACCGCGGATGTGCGCCGCCGGGGCGGCCCCGACGCGCAGCGCGGCGACGACCTGGAGGGGCTCGGTGGCGGGCAACCGGCACAGCCGCTCGCTCCACTCCCGTAGTTGGAGGAGATCGACCACGGTGGGCATGCGGCGGCTCCCGGACGCAGTGCCAGTCCTCAGCACTGTAGGTGAGCGGTGGGGGATCGTCACCCCGTAGGGTCGCCCTCGTGGCGGGCGACGTGGGCGTGGTGGAGATCTACACCGACGGCGCCTGCAGCGGGAACCCCGGTCCGGGCGGGTGGGGCGTGCTGCTGCGCTACGGCGACCACGTCAAGGAACTGTCGGGCGGTGACCCGGGTCCGACGACGAACAACCGGATGGAGCTGACCGCCGCCATCGAGGCGCTGGAGGCGCTCAACCGGCCGTCCGTCGTCCACCTGCACACGGACAGCACGTACGTCCGCAGCGGGATCACCTCGTGAATGGCCGGCTGGAAGCGCCACGGCTGGCGCACCTCCGACTCCAAGCCCGTCAAGAACGCCGACCTGTGGCAGCGCCTCGACGCGGCCGCCGCCCGGCACGACGTCGAGTGGCGCTGGGTGAAGGGTCACGCCGGCGACCCCGGCAACGAGCGGGCCGACGCGTTGGCCAACCTGGGGATGGCGGCCGCCCGCCGCTGAGGCGCGCGCGCCGGGCGTCAGTAGCCCGGGTACCGCGCCGACCACCGGGTGACCGGCAGGTAATCGCCGTGCAGCTGCGACCCGCGCGTCACCTCGTACCAGAGGTCGTCGGCGAGCCGCAGCAGCACGCCGCGCGCCTCGACGTCCACGACCCACTCCGCCGGCAGCACCTCGTCGCCGAGGGCGGCGCCGAGCAGCTGTCCGCAGAGCGAGCCGGTGGAGTCGCTGTCGCCACCGTGGTTGACGGCGGCGAGCAGCGCCGCGCGGACGGCGGCCTCGCGGCGGCCCGGGTCGTCACCGGTCGCCTCGCCGCACGCCGGCAGCGCGCAGCGGACGGCGACGGCGAGCGCCTCCTCGGCCACCCACCCGCCGCCCAGCGCCTCGATCTCGCGCGGACTCGGCACGCAGTCGCCGTACGTCGTGGCCGACCGCACCGCCCCCCGCAGCGCGTCGGCGGTCTCGACGGCGTCCGGACCGGCGTCGTCCAGCCAGCCGAGCGCGCCGTCGACCGCGGTCCGCAGCGGCACGCCGTCGACGAGGGTGCGGACCGTCCAGGCCAGGGCCCCGGCGGCGTACCCGGCCGTCGGGTGCCCGTGGGTGAGCCCGCTGCACTCGCGGGCGAGGCCGGCGCAGGCCGCCGCCCTCTCCCAGGGGAGGGCGAACAGCCCGAACGGCGCCGACCGGATGACCGTGCCGCAGCCCTTGGACGTCGCGCACGCCGCCGGCAGCGGGGCCTCCGGCGTCGGTCGTGCCAGCCCGGCGAGGCAGGTGGCGCCGGGAGCCCGGCGACCGCGCAGCTCCGGCTCGTCGAGCAACCAGCTGGTGCGGACGTTCCCGGGCGAGGGCGGGTCGATGACGGGTTCGACGTCCTGGGTGAGCAGCCACCGCTGATAGGCGAACCAGACCGCGAGCGGGAACGACACCACGCCGCGGTCGCTGCGCACGGCGCCACGCAGCAGCGCCTCGACGGTGAACGCGGTCAGCTGGGTGTCGTCGGTGATCGCCCCGAGGTGGCCGTGGGCGGGCACGTACCCGGTGACGCCGTCCGGTCCGTGCGCGGAACGGATCTGCGCCCAGGACGCGAACTCGATCCCCGCCCCCAGCGCGTCACCGACCGCACCACCCAGCAGGCAGCCCCGGATCCGGTCGCGCAGCGTGATCCCCACCCGGTGCAGTCTGCCGTACGGGCGTCAACCCGGGCGGGCACGGCGGCGGGTCAGTCCTCCCGCGGCGGGGCGCTGCGCCGGCCCCGCGCACGCGAGCCGCCGGGCCTGTCGCCGCTGTCGGCTCCGTCACCGTTGACGGTGCCGGTCCCGCCGACGGCGCCGTTCCCGTTGAGCGTGCCGTTGACCGCACCGGGGTGCGCGGAACCGTTGAGCCAGCCCTGGAAGCGTGCGACGTCGTGGTAGCCGTTCAGCGCGGGACCGTCGATGTGCTGCGCGTAGGCGCTGCGGACGGCGTAGGCCGGTGGGCGGTCGCCGGGCTCGAAGAGCCCGTCCCGCAGGTCCACCTGCTGGTACGGCGAGGCCGGCCGGCCGGGTCCCTGGTCGGGCTGCCCGGCGCCGGGACCGTGGACCAGGGCGCCGAAGTCCGACACCCCCGCCGTGAACGCAGCCCCGGCAGCCCCGGCCGTCCCGGCAGGCGCCGTGAGCGGTGCGGCCGGCGGTGCGGCCGGTGGCCCGGCGGCGGCCGAGGGATGGCCCGCGCTGTTCGCCGTCCGGAAGGACGCCCCGGCGCCGAACGGTCCGCCGGACGTCGCGCCCGGCACCGCCTGGTCGGCGTGTGCCGTCACGTACGGGGTGGCGTCGTACGGGGTGACGTCGATCGTGAGGTCCGGCGCGTCGGCACCGGCGACGACGCGGTGGCCGACAGGCGCCACGTCACCGCCGAGCAGGGTCGCCGACCCGGCCGGGTGGGCCACCGCGCCGCCCACCGGCCGCACCGGCTCCGGCAGGGCGGCCGGGCGCGGCGGGGGGGTGGCGGCGTCGCGTCCGGCCGGCATCCGGTCGGGGGAGTAGCCGCCGTAGCTGCCCCCGTACCCGCCGGTGCCGTACGACGACCCGCGCTTGGGCACCCGGTTGAGCACCACGCCCAGGACGGGCGCGCCCGCCGTCCGCAGCGCCTCGATCGCGCTGGAGAACTGCTCGACCCGGGTGGAGCCCACGCGCGCCACGACCAGGGCGCCGTCCGTGATCCGCGCCAGGATGGCGGCGTCGGTGACCGGCAGCAGCGGCGGCGAGTCGACGACGACGGTGATCCCCGCGTCGGTCAGCTCGCGGATGAGCTCCGCCATCCGGCCCGACCCGATGAGCTCGCTAGGGTTCGGGGGCAGCGGCCCCGCGGCGAGCACCTGCAGGGGCAGGTCGTCGCGCCAGCGGTGCAGCGCGCTCGCCAGCGGGACGTCGCCCAGCAGCACGCTGGTCAGGCCGACACCGCCGGGCAGCCCGAACATGTCCGCCACGGACGGGCGGCGCAGGTCGGCGTCGATCAGGGCCACCTGCTCGCCGGACTGGGCGAGGGCGATCGCGAGGTTCGCCGCCGTCGTCGTCTTGCCCTCCGCCTGCACGGAGCCGGTGACGACGAGGCTGGTGATCCGGTGGTCCACCGACAGGTAGCGGATGTTGGTCCGCAACTGCCGGAACGCCTCCGCCCGCGGCGCGAACGCGTCGTGGGTGATGAGCGGGCTCGCCGTCACGTCCGGGTCGTCGCCGACGCTGCCGAGCACCGGCGATCCGGAGATCTGGCTGACCTGGGTCCGGCTGCCGACGCTGCGGTCCAGGCTGTCGCGCAGCACGCCGACACCGACGCCGAGCCCCAGGCCCACCAGCAGCCCGAGCGCGAGGTTCAGCGACTTGCGGGGCGAGATCGGCCCCGCGGGCGGGATGGCGGCCCGGGTGATCGAGACCTTGACCGGGGACGTCGTCGCCCGGTCCGGGGTCTCCAGGGAGTTGACGAACGTCGGGAAGTGCGTGGACACCGAGTTGGCGATGTCCGCCGCGCGCGTCGGGGAGCTGTCGGTCACGGTGACGTCGATGAGCACGGTGTCCAGCGGGCTCGTCGCGGTGACCCGCGCGCCCAGCTCGGACGGCGTCGTGTCGAGGGACAGCTGCTTGATCACCGGTGCCAGGACCTGCGGGCTGGTCAGCAGGTCGGTGTACGACTTGACCCGGGCCTGGGTGAAGGTGCTGCCCTGGGTCAGGTCGCCGAGGCTGGCCGAGCTGCTGCTCACCGAGACGAAGAGCTGCGCGTGCGCCTGGTACTGCGGCGTCTGCAGCATCGACCAGGCGCCCGCGCCCAGCGTGCCGAGTGCGGTCAGGAGCATGACGGCGATCCACTGCTCCCGCAGTAGACGCAGATACTGCGCGATGGTCACCGGATGCCCTCCGTTGGCTCGGCCCGTCGGGGTGACGGTGGCTGTCCCTGCACGTGTTCTGTCGAGTGTCACCGCCTGCCACGACGCAGCCACGGCAGGTGAGCGTAGATCGTGCGAACGGGGGAGGACGGCCCTGGCGCGTTCGGGGGCGCGTTCGGGGCGCGCCCTCGGACGGCGGAGGACGGTCGTCCGTGGCAGGATCGCCGCCGTGCCGGCCCGACGACGACCTCGCCCGGCCCGCGCCCCGCGCCGGTGGGCCCCGCTGCTCGTCACGTCGGCGGTCCTCGGCGCAGGGCTGAACGGGTCCGTCGCGGACGCCGCGCCGTCCGCGAGCTCCCGGCCCTCGGCCGCGGCGGACGCGGGATCGCCGCCGCCGTCCGCACGACCGGCGTCCGCACAACTGCCGTCCGCACGACCGCCCTCCACGCAGTCGGCGGCAGCAGCGGGCCAGGCACCCGCGCCCCGGGGTGCGGCGGCGGCCCCCTCGTGCGTCGAGGCCGCGCTCGGGCGGCTGTCCCTGGCCGAGCGCGCCGGGCAGGTCCTGATGGTGGGGGTGCCGGCGTCGCTGCCGTCCTCGGCATCGACGCTCGTGCGGCGGTACCGCGTCGGCGGGATCTTCCTGCGGGGCCGGACGTCGGTCGGCGTGGCCACCCTCGCCCGGCGCACCGCGGCGCTGCAGCGGACGGCGCAAGCCGGCGGTGGCCTGCGCGTGCACGTCGCTGCCGACCAGGAGGGCGGCCTGGTCCAGGCGCTCTCGGGACCTGGCTTCGCCCGCATCCCGTCGGCGGTCGAGCAGGGCCGCTGGGACGCCTCGCGCCTGCGCCGCAGCGCCCGCGGCTGGGCCGCCGCCCTGCGCGCGGCCGGCGTCACGATGGACCTCGCACCCGTCGCCGACACCGTCAGCCGTCGCGACCGACCCCACAACCCGCCGATCGGCGCCGTCCGGCGCAACTACGGCGAGACGCCCGCGCAGGTCTCGGCGGACGTCGTCCAGGTCGTCGGCGGCTTCGGCGAGGCCGGGGTCGTGGCGACGCTGAAGCACTTCCCCGGACTGGGCCGGGTCCGCGCGAACACCGACGTCTCGACCCTGGCCGTCGACGCGGTGGCCACGCCGTCGGACCCGAACCTCGGACCGTTCCGGTCCGGTGTCGCCGCCGGCGCCGAGGCGGTGATGATGTCGTCCGCGCGCTACCCGGGGCTGGACGCCCACCACGTCGCCGCCTTCTCCCGGCCCGTCGTCACCGGACTGCTGCGCGACCGCCTGCACTTCACCGGCGTGATCGTCTCGGACGACCTCGGCTCGGCGGTGGCGGTCCGGTCCCTGTCACCCGGTGCACGGGCGGTGGCCTTCCTGACGGCCGGCGGTGACCTCGTCCTCACCAACCGAAGCACGGACGCCGGTCCGATGCGGGCCGCACTGGTCGCGGCGGCGCAGCGCTCGCCGCAGTTCCGGCTGCGCCTGGACGACGCCGTCCGGCACGTCCTGACCACCAAGCAGCACCACGCCCTGCTGACCTGCCGGCCCTGACGGCACGTGCCAGGCGCGGGCCGGGCGCGGGCCAGGCGCGTGCCCGGCACGTGTCGGGCACGCCCGGCCCGGCGGGCTCAGCCCGCGTTGAGCCGGGCGAACATGCGCCGCTGCCGGCGGTACAGGCGCGGGAACTCGGCGTACAGGGTGCGGTAGCGGGCCACCGCGGCCGGCCGCGGCCGGAAGGTGCGCGCGACCGGGACCAGCGCCCGCACGTCCCGCGGCGCGAGCTCGCCCAGCGCGACCGCCGCGCCCAGCGCCGCCCCGCGCAGGCCGGCGTGGTCGGGCTCGGCGACCTGCTCGATCGTGCGGTCGAGGACGTCGGCGTGGATCTGGCACCACAGGTCGGACCGGGCCCCGCCGCCGACCATCCGCAGCTCGTCGAGGCGGCGCCCGACGAAACGTTCCACCAGGTCGAGGGTCCAGCGGTCGTTGTACGCGACGCCCTCGAGCACCGCCCGCACCAGCTCGGACGGCCCGGTCGCCAGGGACAGGTTGTGGAACCCGCCGCGCGCCCGTCGATCGGCGACCGGCGTCCGCTCGCCCGCCAGCCAGGGCGTGAACAGCACGCCGCCGGCCCCCGGTGCGGACCGCGCGGCGAGCGCGTCCAGCTCCGGGTACGTCGCCTGCCCGCCGCCCGCACCGAGGACGTCGCGCAGCCACTGCAGGCACCGGCCGGACGTCTCGTGGTTGTTCAGGACCAGGTACCGCCCGGGCATCGCGCCGGGGACGGCGGCGATCTGGTGCAGGACGTCGGTCTTCTTCGCCGGCACGTGGCACGACACCCAGGACGTCGTCCCGACGGACAGGTGCCCCTGGTACAGCTCCACGGCCCCGGCTCCGAGCGCGACCGCGTGCGCGTCGCCGGCACCGGCGATCACCGGGACCCCGGCGGGCAGCCCGAGCCGGGCGGCGACCGCGGGCAGCAGCGGGCCGGCGACCGAGCCGTTTTGCAGCAGCGGCGGCAGCTTGTCCGCCGCGACGCCGGACCGCCGCACCAGCGAGGCGTCGTACCCGCCGGGATCGAGCCGCCGGTTGTCCGTCAGCCAGGAGGCGACCATCGAGGCCTGGGTGGCGGCGGCCCGGCCGGTGAGCCGCATCACCAGGTAGTCCACCGGTTCGAGCAACCAGCGGGCCGCGGCATGGACGTCGGGCCGCTCGCCCGCCAGGAACCACCGGTGCCCGAGCGGGTCGGCGCCGTCCAGGGCGGGCGCCCCGCCGGTCCGCCGCACCCACGCCGTCAGGTGCCGCGGGTCGTAGCCCGACACCGGCCCGCCCACCCGCCGCCGCGCCTCCTTGGCGCCGCGGCTGTCGAGCCACATCACGCAGGGCCCGACCGGTACCCCGTCGGCGTCCACCGGCACCGTCGAGGCCCACTGCCCGGTCACCGCCACCGCCCGCACGCGCCCGGCGGACGGCGAGCCCCCGGCCGTCCCGTCGGCGGCCACCACCCGCGCACCGGCGGCCACGACCAGGTCCCACCAGTGCACCGCGTCCTGCTCGGCCCCGCCGCCCGGCAGCAGGACCAGCGGCAGGTCGTGGCACTCGGTGGCGACCACCTGCCCGGCCAGCGTGACGAGGCCGACCTTGAGCGCCGTCGTCCCCAGGTCGACGGCGAGCACCAGGCCGTCGCCGCCCGCGGGCCCGCCGCGGACCGCGGTCACGGAGCCGGGTCGTAGAAGGCGTCGAGCGCCGTCGTCAGCAGCTGCCGGGCGGCGCTGACGCCGGCCGGTCCGGCGCCCGACAGCCCGTAGAGGGCGCCGCTGCTCGCCGACCCGACGGGCCGGCCGCGCGCGACGTCCACAGCGGCGGCCAGGTCGTCGAGGAAGCGCTCGACCACGCCCGGGGCCGTGTTCGG
>Ga0302322_100000624_pt1 | contig 27466 bp, 20 predicted proteins | sample Fen_T0_2_FD_203757 | JGI IMG/M metagenome (GOLD analysis project Ga0302322, IMG submission 203757) | Peat permafrost microbial communities from Stordalen Mire near Abisko, Sweden - Fen_T0_2 | ecosystem: Environmental > Terrestrial > Soil > Wetlands > Permafrost | place: Sweden: Abisko...
TCCAGATCGGTTCTTTTTCGGACGAGAAAGGCGCCCGCGAGTTAGTGGACCACCTGCAGCGGCGTTATCACACCGCGAAGGTGCTGCACTTTTCGAGCCCCACCGGCGACTGGTGGGTCCGGATCCGGGTACTGGATGACGATCGCGGGCGCGCCGAGACTCTGGCCCGTGAAACAGCCACCGAGGAAGGTTCAGTTTTTCTCGTCCGGCTCGACTAGGCGCTCGCGCAACATGCGGCCCTCGCTGTTGCGCTCTCTCCATTTCTAGGTTGGCCAGCCATTCACTTCAGTGATAGTGTTTTGTTATTCGCATAGGGCCTCGATTTTCCCTGGTTGCATGCTTCGGATCCAGCATCTCAGGGAGGCGGAGTTTACAAATGTCCGAGTGTCTATTCTGCCGCATCGTGAGCGGAGATGTCCCGTCCAGGAAAGTGTACGAAGACGAGCACACCTTCGCCTTTGAAGACATCAATCCTCAAGGCCCAACCCACGTGCTCGTGATCCCCAAGAAGCACATCGCCGGGCTGAAAGAAGCCAAGGCGGAAGACGCCGAACTGCTGGGCCGCTGCCAACTCGCCGCCGCGCAGATTGCACGCCAGCGTTCGATTGAAGATGGATATCGTACCGTGCTGAACGTTGGCCCGCGCGCGGGACAATCCGTATTTCACATGCACGTGCACCTGATTGGCGGCCGCAACCTGCAGTGGCCGCCGGGGTGAAAGCGGTAGCCCGTAGCCGGTAGTCAGTAGCCAGCAGTTGCTGCGCGCAGTTTTTCCACTGACTACTGACTACTAGCTACCGGCTACCTTCGCTCTCTTTTCCGCTTAGCTTACAATCTGGCTATGGCAAATTTGACCCTGGTGTATGGCCTGCGCCTGCTTCCGGCGGAGGAAGTGGCCGAGGTGGGCGACGCCACGCTTAAGCTGAAAAATGGCCGCGAGGCCCACGTCACCATGCACGTGCTCGAAGGCAGCAAGGACGACATTGAGAAGGAGCTGAAGACCAGCCTGGACGCGTTCTTCGACTTCTATCCTGAGATCTAATGATGCGGGAGCCGCTCTAAAGTCAGCGCCGGTATGAGACTCGTTCCTCCGGAAATCGAGAGCAAGCTTCGGCAGAAGGGCTTCTGGCCCGAGAGCTGGACGGCCCGCGCCGGGCTCTATGTGGTCGCGCTCGACATTATCGCCTTCGTTCTCCAGTTACTGGCATCGCACCTCAGGCCCAAGATCGCCGCCAGCCTGGGCGGCTGGGTGACTTTTCTCAGCGCGCTCGCCGTCGTGTTGTTCGCCATCGTCGGATTCCGGTGGCTTCGTTCGCAAATTCTCTGGCGCCTTCGGAACCGGCTGATCGTCACCTATGTCTTCATCGGCGTCATCCCGGTCGTCCTTCTCACCGCGATGTCTCTCATCACGCTCTATATTCTGGCGGGGCAATTCGCCAGTTACGTCGTCGCCTCGGGGATTGCAACCCATCTCCGCAGAATGGAAACGGCGAACAACGCCATCGCGAATGAACTGGCGGTAAAACTCGAACGGCACGCCGAGCCCAACGCGGAGTCCCTGCTGGGTTTGCGGCGAAGCAGTCCCCAATGGTTGAAACGCCAGGTGTGCGCACGATATGGCGACCGCCCGCTTCCCACCTGTTCGGACAAGAACAGAGACCGGTTGTTCGACGCACCCAAGTCCCTGGCCGGCGATTTCAGCGAGATTGTGCAAGATCACGGCCTGTTTGAGCTGCGGACTGGAACCACCATCCAGTTGGGAACCGAGAAACTCCGCGTCATCTCCAGCGAACCGCTCGACCAGTCGCTAATGGCTCGCATTGCAGAGAGTCTGGGCGAGGAAAGCCTGGGCGAAATCACGCTTGGCCCGGGAGATTCCGGCGCCGGCCCGGCCGGCACCGGCGGTGCGGCGCCAGGCGACAGTCACCCGCCGGCCCCGGCGTTTACCGTCGGCGCTCTTCCGCCGGAAAATGGGTTCCTCGATCGCGAGATCAGCTTTCCGGGGGCGCTTTCCGTTGTCAACTGGTCCACCGGAGAACGAGAGCGGGCCGGAGTGTTGGTGCGGGTGCGAACCCGGCCGTCGGTGCTCTATGAACAACTCTTCGCGGCACTCGGCGATTTTGCCCGGGGCTTGGAGTTCGTGCTGCTGTCAGTCGCCATCGTGTTCGCCATCATCGAACTGCTGGCCCTCTGGATTGGAACCAGGTTGACGCGCAGCATCACGTCCGCAGTTGCTCAGCTCTACGAAGCCACCAAGCACATCAATCGTGGCGACTTCAGTCACCGGATCGAAGTCAAGTCAGCCGACCAGCTTGCTACCCTGGCAAACTCGTTCAATTCCATGACGGCTTCGATTGAGAAGCTGGTGCTCGAGCAGAAAGAAAAGCAACGGCTCGAGAATGAACTGGTCATCGCACAGGAAGTGCAGGAGCAGCTCTTCCCCAAGCGCATATCGCAGCTGGAATCACTGGAAGCCTACGGCTTCTGCCGTCCGGCGCGGACGGTGAGCGGGGACTATTACGATTTCCTCTCGTTGCACTCGGACAAGATGATCCTGGCGGTGGGCGATGTCAGCGGAAAGGGAATATCGGCCGCCCTTCTGATGGCCACCATCCACTCGGCCGTGCGAGCCTACAGTCTGGAAGGCGTGCCGTTGCTGCGCGAACCGACTGCGGTCGGCGGCGGCGGCGGCTCTGACCTCATGCTGGCTGCGGAACTGAAAGGCACGGAAACGTCGCCCGCAGCGCTGCTCACGCTTCTCAACCAGCAGCTTTTTGAGAGCACTCCCCAGGCAAAATACGCGACGTTATTCCTCGGGATCTATGACGGTCCCACGCGCCGCCTCACCTACAGCAACGGCGGTCACCTGCCTCCGATTCTGATCTCCGACGATGGGTCTTCGGAGTTGCTCTCTTGCGGCGGAACGGTGGTCGGGATGTTTGACCATGTCACCTTTCCGGAAGCGACTGTACAGCTCCGTCGGGGCGACATTTTCCTTGCCTACAGCGACGGCGTGACCGAACCGGAGAATGACTATGGCGAATTCGGTGAGGAGCGGCTTATCCAGATCGTCCGCGAAAATCGACATCTGCCGCTCGAACGCATCGCGGAACTCGTCACCGCCGCGGTGGACGACTGGATCGGCGACAACGAACAACCCGACGATGTGACTCTGGTCCTGGCCCGCGCAAAGTGAAATGGCCATTCAGCAGTCAGCGTTTGGTGCCCCTCCGAACCTCCCGGCCCCGGTACACACCCTTGTGAGCCGCCTCACCCTGCGACGTGGCACCAGTCACCGCGCCATTTCGCCGGGAGTCATTCAATGGACTCGGACGTCAGATGGAAGCCGGAGTCACGGCCAAGGCGGCTCTCTTCAATGGCAGAAATCAATAAAGTGAGATGCCCTCTGTGCGAAGGTCAGGGCGAACTGTCGCGTTTGGAAATCGCGTTGTTCACAACTCCCGAACTGCGGAAGCGGCTGGACGCTCGCATCGCCGAGATTCTCGAAGGCGAGGGAGTTCTGGCGGGAGTCCCCAACGCGCCGGCCCGCAATTTCGAAAAGGAAGTACACACCTGGAACCCGCAATTGCCGATGTGGCGGCGCAGTCCCAAAGAGTAGGGCTTCGGCTCTGATCTTTGTTTGGAAAGTTTGGCTGAATTGCCTTCCTGGAAGAGTCAAGCCAGCCGGCGGATGGATCGAACCTGGTCCATCCGTTTTCCTCTTGCGATTAATACAAACATGTGGGCAGCGCAAAAGAAAGCGCGGGAAGGAACTAGTCCCTCCCGCGCAATGTTTCAGCGGCCTCGAACTGCTTACACCAGGCCCTGATCAAGCATCGAGTTCGCGACCTTCAGGAAGCCCGCGATATTGGCGCCATTCACGTAGTTGCCCGGCGTGCCGTACTTCTCGGCCGTTTCGAAGCAGCTCTTGTGGATGGAGATCATGATCTTGTGCAGACGATCATCGACCTCCTCGCGTGTCCAGGCGATCCGCATGCTGTTCTGCGACATTTCCAGTCCAGACGTTGCCACTCCGCCGGCATTGGCGGCTTTGGCAGGCCCGTACAGGATCTTGGCATCGAGGAACGCCTTGGTCGCATCGAGTGTGCTCGGCATGTTCGCGCCTTCACTGACAACCTTCACGCCATTCTTGATGAGATTGGCCGCGTCTTTCGCGTTGATCTCATTCTGTGTGGCGCTCGGGAATGCGCAGTCGGCCTTGATGTTCCACAGCCAGCTGTGGTCGAGTTTCTTGTCGGTCGGGTTGTACACGGCTTTCTTGAATTTTTCCGTGTACTCCTTGATGCGGCCGCGACGGTTGTTTTTCAGATCCATCACGAACGCGAGTTTTTCGCGATCGATGCCGTCGGCGTCATAGATCGCGCCGTCGGAATCGGACAGGGTAATGGGCTTCGCGCCCAGATCGAGCAGTTTCTCGACCGTGTATTGCGAGACGTTGCCGCTGCCGGAAACCAGGCACACCTTGCCTTCGAGTGTCTGCTTCTTCGTTTTCAGCATTTCCTCGGCAAAGTACACGCAGCCATAGCCAGTGGCCTCGGGACGAATCAGCGAACCGCCCCAAGCCAGGCCCTTGCCGGTCAGCACGCCCGAGAATTCGTTCCGCAGGCGCTTGTACTGGCCAAACAAGAAGCCGATTTCGCGTCCGCCCACGCCGATGTCGCCGGCCGGAACGTCCGTGTCAGGACCGATGTGACGGGACAGTTCGGTCATGAAGCTCTGGCAGAACCGCATCACCTCGTTGTCACTCTTGCCCTTGGGATCGAAATCGGAACCGCCCTTGCCGCCGCCCATGGGCAGCGTGGTCAGCGAGTTCTTGAACACCTGCTCGAACGCCAGGAATTTCAGGATGCCCAGGTTCACCGACGGATGGAACCGCAGGCCGCCCTTGTAGGGGCCGATGGCGCTGTTCATCTCAATGCGGAACCCGCGGTTGACTTGCACTTTGCCCTTGTCGTCGAACCAGGGCACGCGGAACATCAGGACTCGTTCGGGCTCCGTGATGCGCTCCAGAATCTTGGCTTCCTGATACTCGGGATGACGTTCCAGCACGAGCCGCAGGGACTCCAGCACTTCCATCACTGCCTGGTGAAATTCCGGCTCGGCTGGGTTCTTGGCTTTGATGAGGTTGAAAATCTGTCCAATGTAGTCCGCCGCGGCATTCTTCTTGGGCGGTTCCATAACAGCAGTCATAGGCTTGCCTCCGAATTTTTTAGGGACTGAACGGGTTGTCAATGAGTGCGCCGCGAGAAATATGCGGCTGTAGCTATTGGATGCCGGGAGGAGATGCTCTGCCGTGATTCGCGTCACCCGCACTGGTGATGATTGGGCACGCGTTCTGTGCGTAGGGCACGGGAATGCCCGGGGCAACCGCCCCCTTCGGGCATCTTCAAGGTTACTTCGGGGGTGTGGCTTTTACAACTCTAACGTTGGCCGTCACTTGCTGACCCTTGTTCATCCCCCCCACAATCACCAGGCCGCGTGACGTAACCAGCAGGCCGCGATGATCCATGGTGGAATCGGGGGTGTTTTCGCTGATTCCTTCCCACTTTCCTGCACGGACGTTATACGCAAACGTTACCGGGGAGGGCTCCGAGGGCTGGCCGTCGTAGCCCACTCCGTTGTAATTGTAGGGATTGTCAGTTCCGCCCGAGAAATAAACTCTACCGTCTTTGTCCGAACCCCCGGCCGCGATGCGATAGCGCGCGTTGCCTGGATGTGCCGGCAGCTTCGTCCACTCGATCTTGGTGATGTCCGCCTTGGTGATCTTGCCCATCCAGCACTCGCTGGAGGCAACGTATTTCGGGGAAGCGCCGGCCGCATTCTGGTACGCGCCGTCCACGTAAACAATAGTGTCGCCCGCGATGGCGCCGGCGTGGCCGAACACGGGCGTCCCCGGAATCGGCGTAGCTCGCATCCACTTGTCCTTCTCGGTGTCGTAGACCTGGACTTCCCGAGTGGGTTCGGTCTTCGACCATCCACCGATCAGGTAGATATAGCGGTCGCGATACACGCCCAGCACAAAGTCATCGACCGGCACGGGGATGTCTTCGGCGCGATACCAGCGGTTTTCATAGGGGACGAAGACGTTGACATCGGGAACTGTGGTCTCGCCACCGTAGGCATCCACCACGTACCCGCCCAATAGAAAGATCTGGTCTTTGACGGATGCCGCTGAGGCCGCCAGCCGTCCTGCAACACCCGGAGCCGGCCGTACCTCAGTCCATTTGCCAGTGCTCAGGTCCATCTGAAAAGCACGGTTGGTGATGGCATCCCAGGTTTTCTTCGCTCCGATGCCCATAAACGAGAAGACTTTCGATTCCTTGCCCTCGTGCGAAAGGGCGACCGCGTTATTGGAAACAGCAAGCGGCAGAGGGCCGGGCTTGGGCTGGTCGGCAGCGCGCAGGCTGAGCGCCAGCAGAAGGCATGGCAGGGCTGATAACAGTTTCTTCATTAACGTGATAATAGCAGCGCACACCCTCATGTCTGGGACAGCGGAGGCGGTGGCGCGATCGTCAGCAGCGGGTCCGGGACAGGCGTGATCGGAGCGGGCGTGACCGGAGCCACGGCGAGGGGAGCCAGGAACCGTCGTTGATACCAGACCATCTCGCTGGCACGCTGCCAGAGTCGTGTCCCGAAGCCGGCGAGAACCACGAGTTCGAGGACGAGGAATGTCCATCCAAAGTGCTTCGCAGGCATTTTGGTCCAGATCCACAATCCGAGAGCGAAAACCAGCCATCCCAAGATTGAAATGCGCAAATACATCCAGAACAGGGGTCTAAAGTTGCCAAAGGTGATTTTGAAGGCGCCCCCGGCATTCCGCCACATGCCGGTTTCCTCTTCGACCACGGCCCGCACCTGCGCCATATCGAACCAGAGCCGGATGCACATCAGAAGGAGTGCCATCGCTCCCATGCCTGCCACTAGAATCCAGAAGCCGGTTTTCTCTGTCAATGCGCTTCCCATCGGAGTCGTCCCCTGTTTCCAGACCAACGACACCAGCATCAGCACCGGGATCATAACGATTCCCATCAGAATGAGGAGCCGTACCCAACGCCAGAAATAGCTTCCGCAAGCTTCGAAGAATTCGCGGGTCGTCAGCCTGCGGCCGGAGCGATAAGCCTCGAGGATGCCACCGGTGAGGAACAGGACGATGACGAAGAACACAATGCTGAACGCGATTGAAACCCCGGCCACTTCGAACAGGTTGACTTCCGGGTTCGACGACAACGCCGAAAAAGTACCGTAATCGAACATGTCGGTGAGTCGCCGGGACTGCATGCTGTGATCGGCCGCCCAGTCCAACTTGTGAATCGTTGGCGCGGCGCCGAAATGTGACAGTACAAGATTGATGAAGAAGATGAACCACAACGCGCGCTGATAGTGCCAGACGCGACGAAAGCCTTCGTTCAGGAGTCCGCGTTGATCAGACATGAGTTCTCAGTTCTCAGTTCTCGGTGCAGCGGCTGCGAGCTACGCCAGCCACGATAACCACTGCGAAAGCATCTGCGTAACCCACGTCCAGCAATTCACAATTTTCCATCTCGCGCGCGTGTCTTCCTCCGCAAGGTAGCTGTTGTTGAATAGATCCTTGTCGAGGAGCACCACGGATTCCGGATCGATTTGCGCCGAGACCAGCTTCGCCTTCTTGTCATACGTGTAGCGCACCCAGCGATCTTTGCCGTCCCAGTTTTCCCTCACCGATTCGCCGTTATCGAACTTGATCACGGTCTCCACCGGGAAGATGAAGTCTCCCTTGCGATGAACCAGGACCATGGTGCGGTACATGGTCTCGCCTTTCTTTTCCTTCGGTGGATCCTTCGCGTACCAGTCGAGACGGTCCGAGTTCGCCCGGTAAATCCTGTAGTCCAACACCTGCGTCCCATAGACCGCCTGGTCAAAATACCAGCGCAGATTCTGTCCGCTCACTTCCTCCACCGTCTTCAGAAAATCTTCTTTCGTCGGATGGGTGAAGCGGTACTTCATGAAATACGTATGGATCGCCCGTCGGAGCGTTTCTTCTCCGATCACTTTCTCCAGCGTGAACAGGACCGTCGTGCTCTTGCCGTAAGTGATTTCGCCATACGACCCGCCGTTCACGTACTGGTACGCGAAACGGGTCATGGGATCGTAGTCAGCGGCCGAAAGGTACCCATTGCGCTGCTGGGAATCGTCACTTTCCGTCATTCCCCACAGGTTCATCCCCGACTTGTCTTTGCCGAAAATATCGTCCAGGATCTTGCATTCCGTATAGCTGTTGATCCCCTCATCGAGCCATGCTTCCTCGAACTCGTTGGTGGCGACCATCCCGTACCAGTACTGGTGGCCAAATTCGTGCTCCACCACCTGCTCCACAAAGCGCAGTCCGTCCGGCATCCACCAGGTGGTGTCGCCCGTAATCAGCATGGGATACTCCATGCCGCCGGCTCGCAGATTGCCGGGATCGACCACCGTGATTTGCTTGTACGGATACGGACCGTACCACTGGTCGAAGCGCTTCATGGCTTCTTTCATGATGCGCATGTGGCGGTCGGCCTGGCTCATGTGTCCCGGCTGCATCAGGAGCCGGATCTTCACGTTGCCCATGCTCCCGTTGAAATAGCCTTCCGCCACGCGATAACCAGGTTCGGCGGTCCAGGCGAAGTCGTGGATGTCTTCGCCCCGGAAGCTCAGGGTCTTCGTGCCGTCATTGTTCTTGACCTCGTCGAGTTGCACTCCACTGGCGCCGACGACTTCCTTCTGCGGAACCGTGAGCTTCACGTCGTAGGTTCCGAAGTCGGCAAAGAACTCCGTGTTGGCATGAAACTGGTGACAGTTCCACGCCCCCTGCCACCACACTCCGACCTTCGGGAACCACTGCACGCCCATCATGAAGTCGCCGTCGTAACCGGTGCGGGCAAACACCTGTCCGAACTGGTCGTGGAAAGCGATTTTGAACTGGACTGAGTCGTTGGGCGCAACCGGGTGGGGCAGCTTGACTTGGAACACAGTGCGGTCTTCGGCGTTACCGTCATCCGGCGCGATGAACTTGATTTGCGGGGTGAGGTCGCCCATGCCGACCACTTCCAGCGACTTTACTTCCGCCGACGCTTTGTACTTGTCCTTCCATTCGAATCCGGTACGATCGCGCCGCTCTTCTTTCATGAACGTCGAGGTCGGCTGAAACGCGTTCAGATAGAGGTGGAACGGAAAAGTATCTTGCGGCTTGCCGGTGATATTTCGATAGGTCAGGACTTCGGTCGCGTCCAGCGTGTGCTTGATGGCGTCGAAGCGGGCATCTATCTGGTAGGCAACCACCCGCTCCGACAAAGCCTTATCGGACAAAGTCGCAACCGGCGCGGGCGAGGGCGATTGTACAGAGGCCGCGGACGTTGCTGCCGCACACGGACCCGCCGCAAGAACCACGCACCAGACAGCGACCACGACGTTTTGGGCAGATCGCATCATTTCGCGTCCTTCGGGTGAAAGGGTGAACTGCGAAGCTTACACCGGGCCGCGTAGGATTGGAAGATTCACACTGCGCGCTGCAAGCCTTCTGCCGGAAGCGACAGGGTGGCTCGAAGCTCGCAGCTGCCCTAGAACCAGGTGCGGGCGCGGTATTCACGATAGGCATCGCCGAACTTGTCTTCGAGCACGCGCGCTTCCCGGCGCGCCCGAATGATCTGCATGGGGACGAGAGCCACCAGCACGATCCCTAGATAAGGCTGCTGCCAGATCAGCAACAGTCCCACCAGAAACACCATCCCCGAAACATAGATCGGGTTGCGAATGCGCGAATAGATGCCGTTGGTCACAAGTTCCGTAGCCCGGGCTGCCACCGAGAACGATCGGCCCAGCATATAGCGGGCCAGAATCACCCCGCCCAGTCCGATCAGCCCCAGCCCCAGCCCTATCCACCGGGTCAAGTTGTGCGGCCCCAGTGAGTACTGAAACACATATCCCAAACCCACGAGTCCCGCACACAAGGGCAACCAAACACGAACGATATCTCCTTGCTTCATCGCATCCCCTCGTTGACGACCCGGCTGGACCATGCTTCCCCCTTGCTGTTGCGGTATTCAACTTTCGCGTCAAAGCCGCCGTGCGGAAGCTGGTCGAGGAATTCTCTCTACGCGGCGGCCATCGAATCGACCAGCGCGGCGCATTCCTCAACCGCCGAACTCGGCCACACCGGCGCGCTTTGCGGCTGCCGCAGGATGCGTTCCAGCCAAAGCTTCTGGGCAGCCACCGTGTGTGCCACTAAGCGAAGCACCTTGGGATTCGTGGATCCGGCGGCGCGCAGGGCAGAGAGGCATTCGCGATTCGCCCACCGGTCGTAAGAAAACATCCGCGCGAAATGTTCTTTCGAGTTCATAGGATTTCACCTTGCGATTCCGGCAAATTGCGGTCAGCCGCGCAAAGACGATACGATGACCCAGAGCAGTGCGATGGCTTTTCTGATCCGGCGGCCCGACCCAACGCATCAACGTTTTTGGATGCCGCGCACCCTGCGCTGCGCTTCAATCATTCTTGTTTGCCTCTCCTGCCTGACCGCACAGGCTCAGACGCCAGTCGACACCCGCGAGCAACTGCTGCAATTCCTGGAGTCCGGCCGATTACGGGATGCGATCGCACTGGGAGAAAGGGCTGTCGCGCTATGGCCGCAGGATCCGGAGATTCACCACTATCTGGGATTGGCCTACTTCAAATCCGGGCAACTCCAACCAGCCCGCGAGCAACTGGAACGGGCGCGCGATCTGAGCCCGAAGGAGCCCGCCGTACATTTTGATCTCGCTCTGGTGCTGTTGAGCCAGGAAGACTATGCCGCCGCCGCCCCGGAACTCGAGGCAACTCTGAAACTCACGCCCTCGAACCCGCTGGCGCACGTGCTGCTCGGCCGCTCGTATCTGAATTCGAACCGCAGCGTGCAGGCCATTGACGAATTCAAGACCGCGCTGCGGCTCGATCCAGCCATTCGCCTTGGGCACTACCATCTTGGTTTCGCCTACGCGAGCCTGGGACGCAACGACGAAGCCATCGCGGAATACAGGGTGGAGCTTCGTCAGTCGGGAGAGAATCCCGAGGCCGTGTACGAACTTGGACACTCGCTGCTTGCATCCGGCAAGTACGAGGAAGCGGTGCGCCACCTGCAGCGGGCATCGGAACTCAACCCGAAAAATTCCGATGTCTGGTACAACCTTGGTAAGGCCCAGTTACTGGGGGGAAACGCCGCGCAAGCCGAGCCTTCCCTGCGCAAGGCGAGCGAATTGAACCCGGCGGATCCAAGCCCTCACTATCAACTGGCGCGAGCGCTGGAAAAATTGGGGAAAGCCGAGGAAGCCCGCAACGAGCGGGCGCGGTTCACGGAGCTCAAGAAGGCGCAGCCCGCAACCGCCGGGATGGCAACCAGCCGCGACCAGTAATGTCGCGATCAATAATGATGAGAAAGCGATCCGGAATATCTCTGGCAGCAACCCTGGTGATCGCGCTGGCGTGCGCCGCAATGCTGGCTGGAGCCGCGCAGCAATCGCCAGCGAAGAAAAGGCCTTCCCCCGCCACCGCCAAGTCCGCTCCGAAGACCGCCGGGCCGAACCAGAAGGCTCTGTTCGTGGACGTGACCCGCGCCGCCGAAATCGATTTCCGCCTCACTTGTGGCAGCAGCAAAGAGAATCTCTATATCCTCGAAACCCAATGCGGCGGCGCCGCTGCCTTCGACTACGACAACGACGGCTGGATGGATATCCTGCTCGTGGACGGCTCCACCATCGAGGACTACCGCGCCGGCAAGTGTCATCCTCCCCGGCTCTATCACAACAATCATGACGGCACGTTCACCGATGTCTCGGCAAAATCGGGGCTGAAGTTCTGCGGCTGGGGCTACGGAGTCGCCATCGGCGACTATGACAATGATGGATGGGAAGACGTCTACATCACCGGCTTCCGCGGCTCCCTCCTCTATCACAACAACCATGACGGCACGTTCACCGATGTCACCGCCAAGGCCGGCGTCGGCAATGCGGATCATTGGGGAACCGGCGCGGTCTTCGGCGATTACGACAATGACGGCCATCTCGATCTCTACGTCGCCGATTATGTGGACATCGACATCAACAACCTGCCGGAGTTCGGTAGCGGCCCCTTCTGCCAGTACCGGGGAATCCCGGTTAACTGCGGGCCACGCGGCCTGAAGGGCGACCGCGACCGCCTCTATCACAACAACGGGGACGGCACGTTTACCGACGTCACGGAGAAACTCAACATCGATGCCGGAAATTATTATGGGCTGGGCGTACTCTGGCTCGACTACGACAAGGACGGATGCGTCGACCTGTACGTCGCCAACGATTCTTCTCCCGGCCTGCTGTACCACAACAATTGCAAGGGTGGATTCACCGAGGTGGGCGCCGAGGCGGGTGTGGCCTACAGTTCCGACGGCCGTGAGCAGGCCGGTATGGGGATCGACAGCGCCGACTATGATCGCGACGGCTGGCCCGACATCGTCAAGACCAATTTCTCCGACGACTCCAACAACCTCTACCACAACGACCACACCGGTGAATTCACGGACATGGCTGGCGAGGCCGGGCTCGGAACTCTCAGTATTCCGTACCTGGGTTTCGGCGCGAAGTTTCTCGACTTCGACAATGACGGCTGGCCCGACATCTTCATCGCCAACGGACACGTCGACCCGCAAGTCGAAGGGCAGTCTTTCGGCGTCGGCTATGCCGAGCGTCCGTTTCTCTTCCACAACCTCAAAAATGGAAAATTCGAAGAGATCGCTCAGCGCGCTGGCTCTGCTTTCACCAGACGCTATGTTGGACGGGCAGCGCTCACCGCGGACTTCTGGAACCGCGGCCGCCAGGATCTGCTGTTCACGAATCTGGAGGGATCGCCGGTCTTGCTGCGAAACGAAGTGCCATCCCCCGGACACTGGCTGCGAATCAAGACCACCGGCGCCAAATCAAATCGCGACGGTTTCGGAGCACGCGTCGAGATCACGGCAGCGGGATCCACTCGCTATGCCGAGGTGCGTGCCGGAAGCAGCTTCGAAAGCTCGAACGATCCCCGGTTGCACTTCGGCCTGGGCTCCGCGACCCGCGTGGATGCGATTGTCGTTCGCTGGCCGAGCGGACAACTGGATAGGCTCGGCCCGGAAGCTGCGGACCAGGAGTTGTTGGTGCAGGAAGGCCGCGGAGTGGTCGAGCGGAGTCCCGGGGCCGGTAAGAAACGGTAAGGCCCCTCCGGCTCCGCGGAAACGCCCATGTCACACGGCCACTGAGATTCGCGTCACTCCGCGCTGGTGACCCATCTACCAAATTCGGGAGTCTGCGTTCTCCCTCTCCTTCCTTTCCTCATAGAATCACCCGCGAAAGAAATGTAAGTCTTTGAAAAATAGCGCCTTGTGTTTTGGTTCCCGAAGTGCCAGCTGGTTCGCCAAGGTATGGTTCTAACGCGGATCGCGGCCCAGACATGCGGCTGGTCGCGATCCGCTGGTGTCAGTCAAGAGAGTCAGTCAAAAGAATCAGCAAGATAGCTTGACAACCCTGTACCCGAGGGAGCAAAATTTCGCACCTCACTGCCATAGGTGATGTGGGACACCAGAGCACTGTGATCGCGGTGCCCGCAGCAAGCGTTCCGTGCACGTAACCGAAATACACAAAAGTCTTGAGGGGGTAGGGGAATGAAAAGACTGCAGTTCTGCCTTGCAGTGTTCGCTCTTTTGGCTCTGACCTGTAGCGCATTTGCGCAGATTCAGAACGGCCAGTTTACTGGCACCGTGACCGATCCAACCGGCGCCGCCATCGCGAACGCGAAGATCACGGTTACAAACCCAGCGACCAACCTGAACGTTTCGACAGCCACGAACGCGAGCGGCAACTACACCGTGAAGGAACTTCCCGTCGGCAGTTACAAGCTGACCGTAGAGGCACCGGGTTTCAAGACGGTCTCGAACACCAACGTGCCCATTAACGCCGGCACCATCGCCCACGTCGACTTCAAGATGACGATGGGCCAGCAGAGAGAAGTGATCGAAGTGAGCGGCGAAGTGGCGCAGGTGAACACGGAAGATTCCAAGTTGGCCAACACTGTCAGCGCCACACAGGTAGAGAACCTGCCGCTGAATGGCCGCAACATTTACGACCTGATCCAGTTGGCGCCGGGCGCAGTCAACGTGCGCGGCGTGGTTTCAGAGGGCGGGGCTAACACGGTGGTAAACGGACTTCGCGAGAACTTCAACGGGTTCCTTATCAACGGTTCCTCGAATAAGGGTCTGAGCGGCGGAGCGATCACGCAGCCGATCGAAGACACCGTGCAGGAATTCCAGCAGCTGACCCTGAATATGTCGGCTCAATACGGCAACAGCGCCGGTTCGATGACCAACCTGGTGACCAAGTCGGGCACCAATGGATATCACGGCAGCGGCTGGTGGTTTAATCGTAACGATTGGTTTGACGCCAACACCTTCTTCGGCAACCAGACGGAAACGCCGCGCCAGGCTCTGCGCTTCAATCAGTTTGGCGGAACCTTCGGCGGTCCGATCATCAAGGACAAGCTGTTCTTCTTCTTGTCGTATCAGGACAGCCGTTTCCGCGAGTCCAGTCCTCCGACCGTGGTCTCGGTAGAGTCCCCCGAATGGCGCCAAGCGGTCATCGACGGTGTGCCGAATTCAACGGCGGCCCTGCTGTACAACAATTTTGCGCCGACGGTAATAGGAGCTCCTGTCGATGCCGGCCCCGGCATCGACCCCGACCCCAATTTTCACGGTACGAACCTCGACACCTACACGGGCGGTAACTACACCAAGTACCTGTGCGGGGACGGCCAGAACGCTTTCATTTCGCAGCGGCTAGCTCCGCTGATCGGCGTAACGGCTAACGATCAAGCCGCCATGTCAGCCGCCGAATGCGTCAATATCCCGGCTATCCAAGACGGGACCTTTCCTCGCACGGGCGTTAATATCCTCAACAATACGATTGCCATCAACGGATCACAAAACCAGACCTACACCGGTTCCGGCAATCTCTTCAATGGCTGGGAACTGGGCGGGAAGATCGATTGGAACCCGACTTCGAAGGATCGTATATCTTACGCGATGAACTGGAATCGTCTGACGGACAGCTTCGGCTTCCCGAACACGTCGAGCAACAGCAATGGTCGCGGACCGGGCTTCCGTAATCCTGCAAAAGCAAAATCTCCGAATGGTCAGTTGAGCTGGGTCCACACCTTCAGCCCGAAAGTACTCAACCAGGTAACCGTGGGGTACGCACTGAACATCACCGGTGACGTCACTACGGCTCTTCCGGGTGTACCGGACATCCGCTTCGACGACGGTTCGATGGGATTCGGATCATATTCCGGCTATCCCCAGGTGTTCCACGAGAACATCTATTCGTACTCGGATATGGTTTCGATCTCGCACGGAAAGCACAACTTCAAAGCAGGTGTGGATTTCCGCCGGAACATCGAAAACAGCGAGTTCAACGTGGCTCGTCCGTCGTATTACTTCAAGGATTTCCTGGACTTCGCGGCCGACGCTCCGTACACGCAGTCAGCCGGCGTGGACCCGGGAATCCTTGACGGTGGGGGCGCCCGCCTTTCGAGCAACATTCGCCATTGGCGGAACCTGGAGATGGGGGCATATTTCCAGGACGACTGGAAGGTCACGCAACGTCTGACCCTGAACCTGGGCATGCGTTACGACCTGTACAAGCGCCACAACGAGTTGAACAACCAGGTCACGACATTCATCAAGGGTCCGGGCAGCAACTTCATCGACAATATTTCCACGGGTGCGGGACAGATCAGGGACGCTAACATCGCTGCTGGACTCGAGGGTTGCGACACTCCTGAACAGATTGCTCAAGCGCAGTTGGCTGGCGTTTGCGGACCGGGCGGCTTCCAGACGGCAAAATCGCTCGGCAAGGGTGATCACAACAATTTTGGGCCCAGCGTCGGGTTCGCGTGGGATATCTTCGGCGATGCCAAGACTGCCCTTCGCGGCGGCTTTGGCGTGGCTTATGAAGGCACGCTCTACAACCCGCTTTCCAACTCCCGTTGGAACCTGCCGTTCTACTCGTTCAACAGCGCTTCCAACTTCCTGGACGGCGACGTCAACACGGTTATTTACGGGCCGTATACCTGCGACGGAACCTGCCTGCCGGACAACTCCGCCACGCCGACCTACCTTGGCGCAGCGACTAATCCCGGGCAGGGAACTGGCGCACAGGCTGTTGGGAACCTGACCGGCTGGGATGGTCAGAATCCGAACCTCGCGACTCTAACCGGAATTGTTTTCCCGGAAGGCATCCGCGACCCCTACGTCTACAACTTCTTCCTGGGCGTTCAGCGGGAGATCATGCCTAAGCTGATTGTCGAGGCTAACTATGTGGGAACCGCTGGGCACAAGCTGTTCCGCGCGCAGAACATAAACCGCGTTCCGGGTGAAAAGTTACCTGAAGGCACTTGCGCAGTAGACAACTTCGGGCGGACGCTGTGCAGCCAGATCTCGGACGTCAACCCTGCCGGGCGTTTGAATCCGAACTTCGGCACGCTGCGTGTCTGGCAGAACGTGGTTAATTCGAACTACAACGCACTACAGCTCTCGTTGAAAAAGCAGGCCAGTCACGGCATCACCTTCAACCTGAACTACACCTTAGGTCACGCTATCGATGGCGGCTCAACCTGGCACAGTGGCTCGACCAGTTCGAACGGCGCTGGCGCTGGCGAGGGTTATACGACAGACGTAACTATGCCTCAACTGGATCGCGGCAACGCCATCTTCGACATCCGGCAACGCCTGGTGGCGAACTACGTGTGGGAACTGCCGTGGTTCAAGGAGCAACACGGCGTCATTGGGCACATCCTGGGCGGCTGGCAGTACAACGGGATCATCTCGTGGCAGACTGGTGCGCACTGGGAGCCGTGGACCTTCACTAACGGCGGCTCTCCTCAGGGAACGATTATCAATAGTGCTGGCACGGAGTGTACACAAAACGACATCAACGCCGGAGACTGCCGCAACACCGGCGGCGATTACAACTTGGACGGGGTACGAAACGATCGTCCGAACGTAGCCGCCAAGAATTTCAACCCGGGCCATGACGGCTGGGCGAATGGTTGGGGATCGGACTACACGTTCAAGGGGAATGGCAGCAGCCCCAACGGGTTCTTCTCTTCCCCCTGCCTCGGTTGCGTAGGTAACATGGGGCGGAACACGTTTGTCGGTCCGAGCTTCACTTCCTGGGAGACCTCTTTGTTCAAGAACATCAAGATCACGGAGAGGGTTAACATGCAGTTCCGTGCGGAGGCGTTCAACATTCTCAACCACACGAACTTCCAGTTGCCGGGTGCGGGCGGAGCTACCAACATGCGCACCAATTCGGGGAGTTTTGGTCAGGCTGGCGGCACCTTCAATCCGCGGAACCTGCAGTTCGGGTTGAAGATTCGCTTCTAGGTGGGGTTGTTCTTCCGGGGGTCTGTTCCTTTGCGGGAACGGACCCCTTCATTATTTGGCGGGGCAACATGAAAAGTCGTTCGCACACATCCGTCCTGTTGGCTCCGGCCCTCCTTCTTCTCACCATTCTCACAGTTCCTTCGCATATTTGCGCACAGGCCACAAGCGGGAGTGTACTCGGCGAGGTGCGCGTCAGTCCGGGTAACCCCATCTCCAAACCTATCCTCGTGACCCTGCAGGGACGCGGCACCATAGTCGGACAGGCGTACACCGACGAAGAGGGACACTTCTTCTTCAACAATCTCCCCGGGAACGTCTACCACATCGTCATCAACGAGGACGGCTATGATCCCGTGAACGAGCAGGTGGTCAGCGATCCGGAAACTTCTCCCATGCGGCTGGTGAATATTTATCTGGTCCCGCACAATGCGGAGAAGTCACGTGACACTGCCGTTGCCGGTGAGAATGCCTACCTGACCAACGAAGCCGAATACGGGAAGGTCTATCCGAAAGACGCCATAAGGGAATTCAAGGCAGGCAAAAAGGCTGATCAGAAGGGCAAAGTCGACGAAGCCATCCACCACTACGAAAAGGCCGTCTCTCTGGCGCCCACGTTCTACATGGCGCGCAATAACTTGGGAACGCTGTATCTTGGCAAGGCCGATTACACAGCTGCCCAGGGGCAATTTGACAAGGTGATCGGCACGAACCCAAATGACGTAAGCGCGTATTTCAACCTGGCGAATCTTTATCTTTTGCAGAACCGTTACGATGACGCAGAGCGGTTCGTCGAGAAGGGACTCAGCAAACAATCCAGCTCAGCGTTCGGTAATTTCCTGCGTGGCTCACTTTATGCCCGGACTGGCAATACCCACCAAGCGGAGGCTTCCCTTCGGCGTTCGCTCGAGCTTGACCCCAAGATGGCGCAGACCCACTTGGCGCTGGTGAACTTATTCATGCAGGAAAAGCGCAGCGCCGACGCGATTGCGGAGCTGAAGACCTTTCTGAAGGAATTTCCGGAGCACCAATTTGCTCCCAAGGCACGTGACGTTCTGAACCGCCTGGAAAACTTGGGCGCGCAACCGAATTAGCATAGTCAGCGACCGTGGCCTGGCACAAAACGGCAGAGCTTGTCGTCTAGCCGACATGCCTGATCGTATTCTTTCCCCGCTTGTTCGGCGCGCCCCAGGCGCTGATACGCGAATCCCAGATTGAGGTGCGCTTCTGCGTAGTCAGGATCGAGCTTGAGTGCGCGCTGGTACGTGGCGACCGCCTTCTGTAGGCGGTCAGTCCGACTGTAAGAGATTCCCAGAAAATTGAAGAGCGGTGCCTCGTCCAAGCCAAGGTCGGCGGCCTTTCCCAGATGCTCAGCGGCTTCTGAATAATTCTGCTGCTGAAATTGGAGCATGCCCAAATCGCGACGAACAGGGGCGAAGTTGGGCTGAATCGTAATAGCTTTCTCGTAGGCGCGAACGGCTGCCGGTTTGTCCGTCCGTGATTCCAGGTGGCCGAGTTCATACCACACCCGGTAATTCTGGGAATTGAATTTCAGGGCCCGATCAAGCCATTGCCGCGCCTCTGAGGGATTCCCCAGTTTGTCCAGAGCGCGTGCCAGGCCTGTCATGGCCTGATCGAAATTCGGATTCAATTCGAGACACTTCTTCAGTTCGGTCGCCGCTTCCTCCCAGTTCTGACGGCGGAGAGCGGTCTCTCCCAGCAGGAACGCGACGATGTAGATATCCGGGTCCTTCTCACGCACGGCGGCGAGCAGGGCCTTCGCCTTTTCATCATCTCCGATCTGGAAGGCATCGGTAGCTTTCAGAATTGCGTTGAATTCCCAGAGTTTCTCTTTCGGATCTGCCTGCCCGCTGCCGACGACTGCGTCACCCACCGGCGAGTGATAGGCCATGTACCCGAGGGCGCGCAGTTTTTCGGCGGCATCGGGGTTTAGCTTGGCGTCGGTCACAGCGGACGTTTTCGCCGCGAACGGATTTACCTTCAATCTCTGTTGCAGCTTTCCTTCTAAGACTGCGACGGTTGCAGTCTGCTCTCCGGCGCGGTTTGTCTTTTCTTCGGGATCAGCGACCATGTCATACAGTTCCGGTTGCGGCGCCTCAATGTAGTGGTATCGGCCTGTTTCCAGCGCGCGCAGAGGACTCCACCCGAAGGAACTGAAAGGATAGAAAGTCTCGCTGTACGCCGCGTCTCTGGCGCCAGCGGCGGCAAACATGCTCGGCGTTTGAAACTGGGTTTGAATCGAATCCTTCACACCAGCGAGTTGCAATAGTGACGGAGCCACCGCCGCGGTTTCGACGGGATCGCGGCGACGCTGTGCCTGAATGCCGCTCCCAGCAGGCGGTTTCACGATCAGTGGAACGTGCACAGTGGCGTTGTACACGAAGAATCCGTGCTCATCCTCGCCGTGTTCGCCCAACGATTCGCCATGATCGCTAAGCGCCACGATCACAGAGGAGTCGTAAAGCTTGTTCTGCTTGAGCCAGGCCATCAGCCTGCCGAGTTCGTGATCGGCGTACGCGATCTCGCCGTCATATGGGTGGCTGCGGTACTCGCTGCGGTAAGGCTCCGGCGGATCATACGGGCTGTGCGGGTCGTACAGGTGCAGCCAGAGGAAGAACGGCCGCCGTGGAGTTTTCTTCAGCCACGCGATGGCATGGTCTATGCTTTCTTCGGCGCGGCGATCCACCAGCCCGATGTCCTTCTTCTGGAAGGTCTCTGCCGAAAAAGCGTCGTCGTAGAAATCGAATCCGCGTCCCAACCCCCAACTGCGATCGAGCACAAACGCGCTCACCACCGCGCCCGTCGCATAGCCTGCCTGCTTGAAAGACTGTGCCACCGAGCGGAACTGCGGCGCCAGCGGCTGTCCGGTGAAGTCCTGTACGCCGTTCTGAAACGGATACGTACCCGTAAGAATTACCGCGTGCGAGGGCCAGGTCAGCGGAACCTGCGAAATGGCGCGCTCAAACACGACGCCGTCCCGCGCGAGTCCATCCAGCGTGGGAGTCTTGACGGCCTCCGCGCCGTAGCAGCCCACATGGTCGGCGCGCAGCGTGTCGATCGTGATCAGGATGACACTGGGATGTGGGTTCGACTTAGTCGGTGCCGCTTTCGCTGGAACAGCATTCGCAAGAGGACCCAGGCCCGCGGCCAGTGCGGCAGCCATCACGTGACGAAAAATGGGGGAGCGGTGAACCATGGTTCTATTGCGGCGACGGCTGTTGCGCCCGGCGCATCTCCTGATCCGCTTCCGCAGCCAGCCCCTTGGCCGCGAGCGCCTTGGAAAGCGACACGTGCATGCTGGGCTCCTGCGGCGCCAATTCAACCGCCCGGCGCAGCTCTGAAATCGCTTCGTCAACCTTGCCTTGATAGAGCAGAACATCGCCCAGCGCCCGGTGACCGCGCGCCAGATCGGGATTGATGGTCACGGATCGGCGAAGGGCTTCGACGGCGGGCTCCCACTGCTGCTCTTGTATGTAGGCCACACCCAGATTGTAGGCGGCTTCGAAGTTTGTGGAATCAAGCTGCAGAGCCCGTTGCAGGCTCACGATCGCAGGATCGAACTGCCCCGCGTGCGCCTGCGCCATTCCCAGATTGAAAATTGCCAGCGCATAGTCCGGACTCAACTGCACCGCCTTTTGCAGTTCGTCCACCGCTTCGGGGAACATTTTGACGCGATAGTAGTTCTGTCCCTGCAAGTAATGCACCGGCACGGATTGCGGCTCAGTCTTTTGCGCGGACTTCAGCTTCTCGATCGACTCGGTAAACCGGCCGTGCTGGCTGTCGGAAATAGCATCCGAGATGAGTTCGTAAGTCGCCACGCGATCTTTGGGATCGGGCAGATCGCGATTGGTGATGGTCGGGTCGCCGCCCCCGGAAAACCCGGCATACCCCAGAGATTTCAGCCGTTCCATGAGCGCCGGATCCAGGCCCGTTTTCTCAGCCATCTCTTTGCCAGCGCTGTATTCCCGGATCAGGCCGGCGAGCTTGGCGCGCATTTCATCGCCCACCGCTTTCTTTTCTGAAAGCAGGTTGTGAACCTCTCCCGGGTCTTTCGCGACATCGTAAAGTTCCGGCCGAGGAGCATCAATAAAGTGGTATTTCGTATTTTCCGCCCCCCGCAGTTCGCTCCAATTGAAGTGAAGTCGCGGAAGAAACGTTTCTCCGTAGAGGGTGCGGTCGCGCTCGCCCGCCTTGCCCTGCAGTTCAGTGAGCAAGCTCTTCCCCTGCGCTTGCGATGGAGACTCCAGCCCGACCTTGGCCAGAATTGTCGGCATCAGATCCACCAGTGACACCGGATTGTCGAACGCCTGCCCGCCCGGCTTCCCCGGCAATCGCATGATCAGCGGCACGCGCATGGTGGCGTTGTAAATAAAGAAGCCGTGAGTCTTCTCGCCATGCTCCCCCAGACTCTCGCCATGATCTCCGCTCAGCACAATCACTGTGTTCTGATAGAGCCCCTTCTCCTTCAGAAAACGCAGCACCCGTCCCAGTTGCTCGTCCGCAAATGCAATTTCGCCGTCATACGGCTGCCCGGCATACTCACGCGCATACGGCTCCGGCGGATGGTACGGATAGTGCGGATCGTACATGTGCATCCACAGAAAGAATTTCTTCCGCGAGTTCTTCCCCAGCCAGTCCAGCGCCACATCGGCGACCACATTTGCCGGACGCTCCATCTCATCCAGGTTCGCTTCGTCCAGACGGCTGAAGTCGAAGTGGTCATAGTAGAAATCAAATCCTTGATTCAACCCGAATCTGGAATCCAGCACCGCCGCGCCGATCACCGCGCCAGTCGTGTAGCCGGCCCGCTTCAGCACCGTGGCCAGCGTTGGCTGATCCGCGCTAAGCTTGTTGGCGCTGAAATCGTGCATCCCACTCCGCATCGGATACGTTCCCGTAAGCATCGCGCTGTGCGAAGGCAGCGTCACCGGCACCGGCGTGAACGCGCGGTCAAAACGCACTCCGTCCGACGCCAGAGAATCAATGTTTGGAGTCTTGATCTGCTTGTAGCCGTAGCAACCGACATGGTCGGCCCGCAAAGTATCAATCGTGATCAGGATCACGTTTAGCGCAGGTTTTTCGGGCGTTTGCGCGGCGGACTGAAGCGCGCTGAGAGCTGCCAGGATGAGGAAAATTCGCCGGAGTTCGCAGAACATCGGGGAGTTGTGATTATCTCACGGACGGCGCGGGAAAACCGCTCAACTCCTGCGAAAACATTGTGATAGGTTAATTTCATGAGGCGATCTGCTTACCTTTCGTGCGTCATTTTCTTGCTGGCTCCGGCCTGGGGACAAACGGCCCCTCCGCGGAAATCCCTGCCCGATGTCTTCCTGGTCACGCTCGACACGCTGCGCCCCGACCACATCGCCTGTTACGGCTACAAGCAAATCGAAACTCCAACGCTCGATGCCCTCGCCGCCGACGGCATTCGCTTCACGCAGGCGTTCACTCACAGCCCAATCACCAACACGTCGCACACCACCATCCTTACCGGACTCCTGCCCAGCGTTCACGGGGTTACCGACTTCGGCGTTCCGCTCTCCCCGCAGCACACAACCTGGGCGGAGCTGCTGAAGAAGCAGGGATACCACACCGCCGCCTTCATCGGAGCCGTGATTCTGGATAGCAACACGCTGGCTCCGGGCCTCGATCGCGGTTTCGATTTTTACGACAACTTTCCCGCCAGGACTGACACCAAAGAGCGCTGGGGACGCGTCGAGCGCCGCGGCATGGAGGTCGTTCAGCACGCGGAAACGTGGCTCGACAAGCACCGCACCGGCCCGCGTTTTGTGTGGGTGCATCTCTACGATCCCCATGACCCCTACGAAGCTCCGCCGCCCTATTCGCAGAAGTACAAGGAACCTTACGATGGCGAAATCGCCTATGCCGACTCCGCGGTCGGACACCTGATCGCGTCGCTCAAGAAAGCAGGCGCCTATCAGAACGCGATCATCGTCGTCGTTGCCGATCACGGCGAAGGGCTCGGCGAGCACGGCGAGGAAACTCATGGCCTCTTCCTGTATGACTCGACGCTTCACGTGCCTCTGATCCTCAAACTGCCAGCCGAGGCTCAGCACGGAACGGTCATTGAGGCCCAGGTGCGCACCACCGACATCCTTCCCACTATCCTTTCCCTCACCAACACCGCCGCGCCTGCCGAGTTGAACGGTGAGTCTCTCGTTCCCCTGATCTCTGATCAAGTGACCAAGGGCCAGACCTCGCCCAGCCGTTCGCTCTTCGCGGAAACCGACTATCCTCTGCGCTGGGGATGGGCTTCCCTGCGCGCCCTCCGTGCGGAAAACATGAAGTTGATAGAAGCACCCCGGGCCGAACTCTACGATCTCAAGTCCGATCCGCAGGAACTGAAAAACCTCTACGCCGCTGATGTCACCCAAGTGCAAGGCCTGCGTGGTGAATTGGCGAAATGGAAATCGAAGCTCCCGGCAAGCACTTCGGGCAGCGCCGGAGGAGCTCTGCCCGATCCGAAAGACAAGGTAGAAGTCCAGAACCTGCTGCACCGCGCGATGCTGGCATCGGACGATGAGCGTGCCAGCGATGCGCTCGGCTTCCTCGAGAAGGCGCTGGAACTCGATCCGGCTTCTCCCACAGCCCTGCGCCAGCTCGGCGAGCTCGAATTGGCTGCCGGCGATTTCTCCAAAGCCGCCGCTCACCTGAAGCGCGCCCACGACGTCCGTCCGGAGGATTCCACCGCGGCTTTCGAACTCGGCCAGACCTTGGAGAAGTCGGGCGATCTCCCGGGCGCCCGCAACGCGCTTGAGGCATGCCTGAAACTGGTTCCCAGCCAGATGCCCGCCCGCCTGCTTCTAGGACACGTTTATCTGCGTATGAATGACGGCAAGAACGCCGAGGATCAATTCGAAGCCGCGCAACTGGTGGATTCAAGCAACCTCGAAGCACGACTGGGGTTAGCGGAAGCCCAGATTCAGCAGTCCAAGTTCGCCGACGCCCTGCCCGACCTCGAAGCCCTCGCCAAGGAGCAGCCCACGAATGCACCAGCGCTTCACCTGCTCGCGCGAGCCTATCGCGGAGCTGGCAAAGAGCAAGACGCGCAGTCCGCGGAAGCAAAGGCCGCCGCGGCAGAGAAGAAGTGACGGAGACCGCCATCGGCATGTTTTCGTCAGTTGAGACGACCTCTGCGCTCTGGAGCTCTTGGGTGGCGCAGCGCTTTTAGCGCTGCGGTAGATGCCTCATTTATGATGTCCGGCTTTAGCCGCTGAGGGTCCGCGCTCAAAGCTAGCCCGCCTGCAGCGGATCAGTTGCTGGACAGTGCCGCCTGCCGGTACTGTCCTAAAACTGCGTTGATAAAAAATGAGCAAAGGAAACCCGCCATCAAAGGCGGGTTCTAAGCCGTGCGATGCCAAGCCTTGATTGTCACGGCAGAGTTCACTGCTACAATTAGGACAGTACCCGCCTGCCTTATTTACCCAATTTTCATATTCCTGCTCTATGCTCATGATGTCCGTCAGCGTCCCAAATCGTTCCACTTTCCATGGCAAAGAAACGCGCCTCGCGACCGAAGCAATCTAAAACCCCAGCCGTGTCCCTTTCAGCGGAAGCGTCGCCTGCGGCCAGCACTCCCCAACCCGCTTCTTCCGATGAACTCCTGGCCCTGGTGCTCAAGGCATGCCTGATTGCCCGCGACTCGGTTTTCAATGTGCGCGACTTTCTCACCAACGGCTCACGCATGGCTTTTCTAGCCATCAAGGATTGCGAAAAAGAGTTGGACCAGATCGAGCGAAAAGTGGACGAGCGACTCCCCGGCGCTATCACTCGGGTTGGCCAGGTGAAGGCCCGCCAGTTGCTGGCCTGCCTGAAATTCATCACCGATCTCGAACGCATCGGAGACCTTGCCTACAGCGCTGTAATGCAACTGCACGCGCGGCGCGAAAAACTTTCCACCACTGATTCCCGCCAGTTGATCGAGATGTCTTCCCTGTTATGCGAGATGCTGGAACAAGTCCACCTGGGCTTTCAGGAGCCCGACGTCCAGGGCGCCCGCAAAATTCTGCGAGTGGATCCGGAGGTCGACCGGGTGTGCCACGCCTTGTTCCAGAGGCACTTAGCCGACACCACCGCCGGGGCCCAGAACTTCGATATTCTCCTGATGGCCCAAGCCTTGGAACGCATCGGAGACCACGCCAAGAACCTGGCCGAGGAACTGATTGGCCTGGCCGAAGGCCGCTCCCTCCGGCACACTGCCAAGAAGCTCAATTACGCCTGAAGTCCCGAAATTAACCCGGCCTTAACAGTCCAGCAACACTCCAGCAACATTTCCAACCTACTCTCAGAACAAGACTTACTGGGAACATTCAGGCAGTCGTGTGCTCCCCCATGGATTCGCTGGCAGTCCAGGACAACTCGCGTTCCCGGAACCTGATCTTCGTGGTCGAAGATGATCTGGATATTTCCCGCCTGATCGAGCACAACCTCCACTCCGCGGGATACCAGGTTTCCACCTTTCTCACCGGAGCATCGGTGGTTCCGTCGGCAACGCGCATGCAACCCGCACTCTTCCTCCTCGACATCATGTTGCCCGAGATGAATGGGTTCGACCTCTGCCGCCAGATTCGCCAGCACGAGCAGTTGGCCAAGACGCCGGTGATTTTTCTTTCCGCCAAGACCGGCGAGCCCGACCGCGTCAAGGGCTTCGAGATGGGCGGCGACGATTACATCACCAAGCCCTTCAGTCCTCGGGAACTGGTGGCGCGCGTGCGCACAGTCTTGCGTAGCCAGCCCGATGTCCCGCCTCTGGACGTGATCCAGTTCGAAGAACTGGAAATTGATGTCTCGTCCATGACCGTACGCGTGCAAGGGCGCACTGTGCTCACCACCGTCCGCGAGTTCCGCTTGCTCGAGTACCTGGCGCGCCATCGCGGCCGCGTCTTTACCCGCGACCAGTTGCTTGATGCCGTCTGGAAAGAAAGCGCATTCGTGACCCCGCGCTCGATCGATGTGTACGTCCGCCGGCTGCGGGAAAAAATCGAGCCGGATGCGCGGCACCCCCGCTATCTCAAGACCCTGCGCGGAATCGGCTACCGGTTCGAAGCCGGACGTTAGCCGCTGCACGTTCTCCATTTCCGGCGTGTCGCTCCCGCCGCTCGGCTCCCCCAGTTCAATTTCGGGTTGTTTTTTTTACTTAGGCGAAAAACACCTGTTGATCAATGGCGGCCCGCAACCATGTTCCCCTCAATAACTCATCAGAGGGCGTGCTCTTAATAGGAGGCTCGGCGGTCGATTCAGGGGTGCTTGGCGTTTCGCCGGACAATGGACGGCGACTCTGCTGATTCTGGGTGCCCGCGACAAGGCCGCGCGACTCGTCAGGTAAGTACTCGGATGACTGGACCCCTGCAAAAGGTATGGCTGAGGCACCTCAGCTTGTTATTTTTCACTCTCACGGTAGCTGCCATGGCGAATGGTTCAGAGGCTCCTCTCCCCACTGTTTCATCGGTTGACCTTCAGCGTTACGCCGGCAAGTGGTACGAAATTGCCCGCTACCCAAACTGGTTTGAGCGGAATTGCGTTTCCGATGTAACCGCCACGTATTCCGTGCTGCCGGATGGCAAGATTCGTGTCGTGAACGCTTGCAAGGGAAAAGACGGAAAGCTGAATGAGTCAAAAGGGAAGGCCAAGAGTGCCGATCCGCGAACCAACGCCAAGTTGAAAGTGACATTCTTCTGGCCGTTTTACGGCGACTACTGGGTGATTGATCTCGCGCCCGATTATTCCTACGCGGTAGTGAGCGAGCCCAAACGGGAATATCTTTGGATCCTGAGCCGCTCGCCGCAAATGAATCAAGCCGATTACGATCGCGTCATCGGGAAGATTCAGTCTCTCGGTTTCGATCCTGTCAGGCTCGTGAAGCCCCAGCACTCGGCAGCGGCGCGGCCCGGAAACTAGCGGCTAGTGAAAATCATGCGACACCGTCTCCGCCTGGGTTACGCGCAGCGGCGCAACTTTCTCCGCCCGGACGTGGAT
>Ga0302322_100000625_pt1 | contig 27428 bp, 19 predicted proteins | sample Fen_T0_2_FD_203757 | JGI IMG/M metagenome (GOLD analysis project Ga0302322, IMG submission 203757) | Peat permafrost microbial communities from Stordalen Mire near Abisko, Sweden - Fen_T0_2 | ecosystem: Environmental > Terrestrial > Soil > Wetlands > Permafrost | place: Sweden: Abisko...
TTCCGGCTCTTGGGACGGATTATATATGTATCAATATTTCCTGTTGCTGTAATTTTAAAGGTTACCGCGCCTGAGCATGAGAAATTTGCCACATTAAGGTCCTCCATTTCTTTGCTGCCATACAGGCTGTAATTAAAAGATTGCTGAGTGCTACCGATTCGTTCCACCCAGATAGGATTGTCATTAGCTGTTATTTTAAAATCAGGACTTGTTTTAAGTCCTGGTGGGGCAGGATAAACAACAATTGTAGCTAAGGTGTTACTGACAAATGTAAAGGACATAATAATAACAGCATTTATCAATAAGCTGCAACTTACATTGGATTTCATGGAATTCCCTCCGGTTTTAAGCAGATCCTAATTTAGGAATAATTTAAGCAATTGGGGATAATAAAAAAATGATTATTTTCAAACTATAATCATCTGAGATATCGAATTCTTAAATATATTGATTTGGAATTTATTAAAAAGTTCATCTTTATGAATCTCAAAATCGATGCTGCTTTGTTGCAGCATTGTTTAAATAAAATCTAGAAATCGATCATTGCTTTCATAACACCATCTTTGTAATCAGCAACAAGGTCAAAGGCTTCTTTTGTTCTTTCAAGAGGGAAACGATGTGTAACCATGTTTTTGATAGCGATTGACCCATTTTTCATCATATCAAGAGCATCTTCCACGCAATCCACTTGTCGTCTTATAAACTGAAGCGAAATCTCTCTGCGCCGGGTTACTTCAACATTCATCGACCAGCGGTCAAATTCAGGAATACCTACCACTATAAGTTTACCACCGGGTTTGAGGAGGTCAATAGCCTGATCGAATGCCTCTTGTTTACCGCAGCATTCAAAAGCCAGATCAAGGCCTAATGGTTCTGCTTTCATGATTTTTCCGACAATATTTTCATTCAGCGGGTTACCAGTTAATCCAGCTCCTTCCTTTACTGCGATTTTCAAACGTTCATCTATAATATCTGTAACATATATATTATCTACATCCTGAGCTTTGGCAGCCAGCATAACACTCATCCCGATGGGACCAAACCCGAATATGCCTGTTTTAAGCCCTTTAACTCCCCCGGATTTCTTTACTGCATACACTCCGATAGCAAGAGGTTCGGATATTGAACCATTATCGGCAGTCAACTTTCCTGTAAGAGGGAAACAGCTTTTCTCAGGCATCACAATATATTCCATAAGGCATCCTTCTGCCTGACCCGGACAGCCAAGAAACCTGAGTTTGCGGCAGGTATGATGTCTTCCTGTAAGACACTGGTCACACTCCCCGCAAGGCATTGCCGGATCAATTGCGATCAGGTCGCCGGGTTTAACTCTTCTAACGTTTTCTCCAACTTCAATAACGACTCCTGCTCCTTCATGTCCTACACAAAATGGGTATTCAACTTTCTGAGAGCCGATCTGACCATGTGTATAATAGTGAATATCCGATCCGCAGATCCCCACGACCGACATTCTGATTTTTACATCATCAGGATTTATCAGTGCAGGTTCAGGAATATCTCCCATTACCATCTGTCTGATTCCTGTAAGTATCATTGCTTTCATTCAGCGCAATATTTGTTATTCTGACCAAATATAGGAATAAGTTTGCCATTTTTTGCGCTGTAGCGCTTTTGTGGCAAAAAGGATTACTGTAAAAATGAACTTGTGATGTAGATAAAGTTAAAATTAGTAAATTCACAACGTAACATCATTTTAAACTTACATCAAATGAGAAAAATTTATGGAATAGGAGAAACTGTTTTTGATATTATTTTCAAAAACGGGCAGACACAGGCTGCAAAAGCAGGTGGCGCAATGCTAAACAGTACCGTATCGCTCGGCAGGATAGGTTTACCGGTTTTCTTTATCAGCGAATATGCCAGTGACAATGTTGGTCAGATAATCGATAGCTTTCTTTCAGAAAACGGAGTAGGAACAGGCTATGTTGATCATTATAAAGAAGGTAAAACAAAATTAGCTCTTGCATTTCTTAACGAAAGAAATGATGCCAGTTACACTTTCTATCAGGACTATCCCGAAAAGAGGCTAAGCATTGAATTTCCGAAGATCATGAAGGATGATATCATTCTTTGTGGTTCTATTTATTCTATTACAGATGAGATCAGAAAGAAGTTTATGGATCTGATAACCAAAGCAAAAGATAATGGTGCAATTGTGATATATGACCCAAATTTCAGACCAACTCATTCTTCGGATCTTGAGAAACTGATGCCTATGATCATCGAAAACATGAAAACAGCCAGACTGATCAGGGGTTCCGATGAAGATTTTAAAAACATTTATGGGGCAAATACTCCCGACGAAGCATGGAATGTTGTTAAGAAATATTGCAACTGCATGGTATATACCGCCAATTCTGAAGGAGTTTATGTCAGAACTATCAGTTATGCAGGAAAATTTGCGGTAAAAGCAATAAAACCAATAAGTACAATCGGAGCAGGAGATAATTTTAATGCAGGAATGATGGCAGCAATTTATTTGAATAAAATTTCAGTCGATCAGTTGGATAAAATGGGAGAGGAGGAATGGTCAAAAGTTATCTCAATGGGAGTTGATTTTGCTACTAATGTATGCTTATCATATGAAAATTATATTTCGCTTGATTTTGCTAAAGAATTGAAGAACAAGTAAGTCATTTAATCTCTGTGTCACTCTGTGCTACCCTGCCTACAGGCAGGCAGGTCAGAGTAACTCCGTATAACAAAAATGAAGAACTGTCACAGAGGTTCACAGAGGAATTCACAGAGTTGCACAGAGAAAGAATCAATGAATAGTTCAGATTGGTTTTGCATTGGCAAGAAGATATTTCTCCGCCTCAAGAGACCAGATGTAGTCGTTTTTTGAGACAATTTGGTGAAGTCCGGAATAAAATGCATCCTTTTTCCCAAAATCACCAAGCTTTGACAGAGCCACAAGAGGCATTGATATGTTTGTGTAAATCAACTTTTTACCTCCCGGAATCTGAGGAAGGTTAAGCGTGGTATCAACCGCGGAATCCAATCCTCCTACATGCGTTATCATGATAGCCGGATTGATCTTTCCTTCACCCATTAGTTTCAATGATTCCCTCATATCATCTGTGTTTCCACCTGAGGTCCCCATCGTATGCGTGAAAGCATAATGAACATTATAGAAGTTAAGTTCTGCTTTAAATTCCGGGTTAACAGGACCAGCAAAAAAATTAAGACACCCATCGAAACCAAGGATTGCATCTCCCAGTTCAATTACAGGTTTAACAGGCGCAAAAACGAAAACATCGTCAAATCCTTTGTCAGCAGTTATTTCACGCAGATACCTGGCAGGGTCTTTCATTTTACCTGTGTTGACGAAAACTAATTTAACTCCCTCTTTTTCTGCATGTTCAGGAGTAAATATAGAAGCGGCTCTAATCAGACGGTTATCATCAATGTCGGTAACTACCAGTAACCCTGGTCTTCTCTGCTGATGCAAAGCATAATCGATAGCTCCAAGTCCCATCGGACCGACACCTGCAAGTATTGCCATATTTCCTCCTTTAATGATTCCCATATTATGGGTATAAGTTCCGGGAGGAGTATGATAACTTGCATGAAAGGCTCCAATAATACACGACATTGGTTCTGAAAGCGATGCCGGGAAGAAAGCTTCTCCATCATAAGGAAGCAAACAATCAGCCTCCATAACAATAGCTGGAATTATTATGTGTGTGGCATCGCCGCCTATGAACCTGTAAGAGTAGCCAGGTGCATTAAGAGTACCCAAATGGTTCATGGCAGGTTGAATTGAGAATTTCTGCCCTGATTTGAATTTGTGTTGCCATTTTTTTCCGACTTCCAGAATTACACCGGCAAACTCATGTCCGATTATGGTTGGATTGTTACTGACATCATTCGGAACACGCTTATGATCAGCACCCTGGAGTGCTGCTTTATACGATGACATGCAAATACTGTCGGAGATTACGCTGGCAAGGATCTCATCATCTTTCATCTCAGGAAGGTCAAATTCTTCCAACCTAAGATCTTTCTTACCGTATATTCTTACTGCTTTAGTTTTCATTTATTTTGTTGTAATTAACAATTAAAAAACCCACCCCTTGCCCCTCGCACTTCGCTCTGCGCCGTTATCCCAGCATCACCTGTCCTCCGGTCACCGGAACCGCCTGACCTGTTTCATATTCCTGATCAATTATATATAAAAGTGCCTTCATTACATCTTCCAGTTTGCATCCCCTCTTCATAGGTACCTTATCCTCATAAAACTTTCTGACATCCTCCATTGTTTTTGCTCCCGGGACTTTTCCTGTTTTAAGATACTGTACAAATAATCCAGTGTGTGGATCTGACCACAGGGGGCCTTCATAGAAGTTGCCCGGGCAAATTGAATTGACCTTTATTCTATAAGGAGCAAGTTCCATTGCAAAAGACTGAGTGAGTCCGATGCCTCCGAATTTAGCTCCGGCATAGGCAAAATTGCGGTTGCTTCCCCTCAGTCCCGACTTTGAATTGATCTGAATTATGTCGGTGAAATATCCGGGCTTCTCCTGATTCTGCAGTTTCATGACCTCCGAAGCGTATTTTGCACAATGAAAATACCCGTTGTAGTTTACTCCGGTGGTTTTTGAAAATGTTTCAGCGTCCATTTCCTCAAGCCCGCCTGCCTTTAAAATACCTGCATTGCTTATAATAATGTCCAGCCCGCCAAACTCCCTGACAGTTGCAATTATGAGGTCCCTGACCGAAGAAGCATCCGCAACATCAGTTCTGACAAAAATTGCCCTGTTCTTAGATTTTTTAGATGATAATAAAGAAGCAAAAGATTTCCCTGTTTCTTCATTAAGGTCAGCAATTATTAAATTCATGTTAAGTGAAAACAATGATTCCGCGATACCTGCTCCGAATCCCTGTGCGCCTCCTGTAACTATAGCTATTTTATTATTCAGCTTGTTTCCCGATCCTGCCGGATGTGCGACCTTCCTCCTGTAGTTCTCAACCTCCCACTGATCAATAAAAGCAACCTGTTCCGGGATAAGGAACTTAATTCCACCGCAAAGAGATGCATAGTAGCTTATTTTAATAAGGTCCTCATAAACATCGAGGCACGATTCAGCATCGGTGAAAGTATCACCAATAGAAAAAACGCCCATATCTTTTATTATAAGGACCCTGGGCAAATAGCCATATTCGCTTATAAAATGAGGCAGTTGGTACCGGAAAGAATCGAGTATCTTTTCGGGAGTTGATGATTGCTCAATATATAAATATCTCGTTTTGCAATAAACAATAATATCGGGAGTAAGAGGCAAAGAGATTTTATGAAACTCCTGCTGGTTCTGATAAAACTTTGCAATGAGTGTGTTATTCCGATACCTCAAAACTCCGGGTTGCTCCCCGGAAAGAAGAATTCGTAAAGTTGGGAGAACTTTATTGAGTATCGGATTGTATGGCAGCGGCGTAATTTCAGAAATTGGAGGCAACTGTTCTTTTATTTTTTGTATAATATCTTCATAGATCTTCTTAATCTCTTCTGTTGTGTCAGCTCCGACGAAGGAACCATGATTTTCAAGAAATATTATTTGTGGATCGTGTGAGAATTTCGCACGGTATGCTGTTATTTCTGATTCAAGCTTTTTGAAAAGCGTATAACCGGGATCAGTATAAGGCACAAAAAGAACGCTCTCTGAAAATAGCTTCTGAGTCAAACTCTTTGCATTCCTGCTGCAGAGTATCCCGTTAATCAGCGTAGGATGAAGGTGAACGATAAATTTATACTGAATGATTTCATGCAGTGATGTCTCAACAGATGGTCTGAGGTTTTTCCCGGAATCGAGAATACTCCGGAACAGATCGGTTTTAACCTGTTCCTCACGTGTCACAGGGTCCTCTGAATAAAATGCCGATGAAATTGTATGAAGCTTCTGCCTGTTTAAAGCTACCAGTTCCTCTTCGTTTAGCTCGGCAAGAGCATGTCCGCTGGCCTTGATCCATATCGTTTCATTGTCTTTGAAAGAAGTGTTTCCTCCACCTGCAATCACAAAGTCCTTATTGCTTCCGTAATATTTCGAAATCTCAATCAGTTCAGTTATCTCCGTCTTCATTTTGGTATTTGTTTAAGAAATATTCAATGACTAATTGCCCAAGATTTATTAGCTCTCTCATCTGTTTAACACTATGAGTTCCGTCGGGTAAAACATATCCCTGTCTGCCATCAGCTCTCAGATACTGATGAGCTGCTATGACACATGCACCTTCCCATGCAATTCTTTTTAGCGATTCATCAAGTGGTTTTGAGCCTCTTGATGTCACCGTAAGCGGTAGCATTTCGGGTGTATTATGCTCAGTACCAAATGTTATGATAAAGCCTTTTTTATGAAAAAATTCAACAAAGTTTTTCAGGATGGAAGAATCGTTTCTTCCTGGAATAAGTTCAATACATTCTATGCCCAGCTGTTTAAGTGAATTATACAGTTTTTCAGGATCAGACTCAAATTCTGTGAATTTTCCTGAGGGATCATCAAGCAGAACCGGATAACATGGAATTCCTCCGGCTTTGATAATGATCTTAATTATTTTTCTGAGTTCAAGGAAAGAATTTTCATCTTCTTCAACAAATGCAGCGCCTCCGCTTTTCAGAAGATTAGCCCTTATTTCATTTTCAAGAGCAGCAGGGTTTGACATGCCGGTCTTTGATTTTTTACCTCCATACAGGTTTTCAAGAAAATGAAGTTGGTCCTCTCCTGATGAAGATATTGTTATGGCCAGTTCCCTTAAAGCTTTTGCTATGTGACGTTCTCGTACCAGTTCATGTGCATAATCTTTTTTTATTGCAGTATACGAGAGTTTAAGATCAGGTTTTTCCTGCTCAATAAGCCGGTTAAGTTTCTTTATCATAGCTTTTATCTGAACCTGGCTCTCTTTTTTTACTATCCTGAGTTGTCTTTTCTGAATCAAGCCAACCTGAAATGGAAAATCAAGACCCTTCCCGCTGAAATAAATCCTGCCGGGATTATTCGGATCATTAATCCTTATTCCACTTTTCTGTTCCTCTTTAAGGAGACCTATAAATTCAATATTGAATAAGGGAAATATCTTATTCAGAAGGCAACCTTCATGGAAAGCGGAATAACCATCGGTTACATAAAAATCATTTATGCCCAGAACAGCAATATTTTCTTCAACGGCCATTTTGAAGACTGTATTGAGAGCCGTGAAAGCGCTGAATGAATATGGTGTGTGAATGTGTCCATTTGCTTCGCGATACCCAGGAAAGGAGAGTCCCTTCATCTCTTTATCCAGCATGTCAAATGAGGGAAACTTTGAAAGGAAATTCTTCATTACTGATATTATATTTTTAGTTTAAATTTTAAGTTATTCGTTCACATTTCAACTTCTCTGCTCAATTATTCTTTTAATATTCTAAACTCATACTTTCTTTCCAGCATTTTTACCTCATCCCCCTTGCCCTCTTCTCCCAGGAGAGAAGGGGGTAATAACTGTGATGTTTTTTTGCCCCTTCCACTTGGGGGAGGTGTTGGGGAGAGGTTTAAAGTCACCAGGTCAACACTTCTTCAGGAACATTCAGTAATGAATCACAAATCCAGTCTGCATCCTTAAGGGCTTTAGCATCAAATGATGATGTTACCGCAAGACATCTGCACCCGGCAGCTTTCCCGGATTCTATTCCACTTACTGCATCTTCTACAACCAGACAATCTCCCGGTTTTAACCCCAGACTCGTGACAGCTTTCAGGTAAATATCAGGGAAAGGTTTCTTTTTTTTAACATCAAGTCCGGTAATAATCGTATCGAAAGAATCCCGTGAAAGTCCTATTTCCTTAAGATTTATCTCCATCTTTATCGTATCGGCACTGGTTGCCAGAGCCAGTTTTAATCCTTTGTCCCTGCATCTTGAAATAAACTCGTGAGCTCCGGGAAGCGGGGATAGTTTTCCTCTTACTATTTCTCCGTATATTTTATATGTTCTGGCCTTGACCTGCTCAATATCAACAGTAATTCCATGTTTTTCTGCTACTCCACCAATATATCTGTTTTCACCCATTCCTATAAAAGGTTGAAAGTCAGCAGGAAGCACACTTATTCCCAGTTCACTGAACATCATTACAGCTGCCTTACAGATAAAAGATTCGGAATCGACGAGGACTCCATCCATATCAAAAAGGACTCCCCTTATCATCGGAATAGTCTTTCTAATTCAAGTATCCTGGCTTTGTCGAGAGGTCTCTTTTTACCTGTCATTTCAGTCATCAATGTCATTTTTGCAGCATTTTCCAGAACCTCAATTTTATCAAATGCCTGAAGAAGATTTGATCCGGTTGTTAGTATCCCGTGATTTTCGAGCAAAAGAATATCGGATTTAAGTACATGCTCAGCGGCAACTTCAGCCAGTGCTTTGGATCCCATAACCGCATATCTTACAAAAAGAGGATTGCCTAGTATTGCTTTGGCTTCTGCAGTAAGATTAGTATTAATTTTTGCTTTTATTGCCGTGAAGAGAGAAGCGAACACCGGATGAGCATGGACAATGGCAAGAACATCTTTCTTTTTCCTGTAAATAGCAAGATGCATTGCAGTTTCGATAGAAGGTTTAAGATGTGGTGTCAGGTTTTCTCCGAAAATATTAACGATGCCAACTTCCTTCCACTTCATTCTGCCTTTGTCAGTAGCAGAAGGTGTTATGAGAATTAGTTCATCAGACAAACGCAGGCTTATATTTCCACCTGAAGTAGTTGTCAGGCCATGTTTGTACAGCCGTCTCATGAAATGTGCTACGTCCTTCCGTTCAGACTTATATTTATCCGGGATTTTCATTGAACCAACTAGCTTACCAGATCAATAATACCATTAAGAATATAACGTGGGCGGTATGGGAACTGGTCGATACCATTACGGTCGGTGATACCGCTTAAGACCAGCAGAGTATCGATTTCCGATTCGAGACCGCACCTTACGTCAGTATCCATCCTGTCGCCTATCACAATAGCATCTTCTCTTTTGACCCCAAGCCGTTTAAGAGCGCTTCGCATCATCAGAGGATTTGGCTTGCCTACAAAATAGGCTTTTTTCCCGGCAGCTATTTCTATCGGCGCGATAAGTGCTTTTGTTGATGGAGTTATTCCGACTTCAATAGGGCCGCTTATGTCGGAATTGGTACCAATCAGTTTAGCTCCTCTTATAACAAGGTTTACTGCCAGTTCAACCTTTTCGAAATTATAGCTGTGTGTGTCGCCTACAACAACATAATCGGGATTTACATTATTTACGCTGTAACCAACACTGTATAAAGCGTGAATGAGTCCGGCATCGCCAATTATATATGCGCTGCCGTTAGGTTTCTGATTTGAAAGGAAGCTGGCTGTAGCGAGTGCACTGGTATAAAAATGCTCTTCACCGACATTAATCCCCAGTCTCTTCATCTTTTCATGGAGTTCTTTAGGAGTTCTCTCGCTCGAATTGGTCAGGAACAAATATTTCTTTCCCGCTTCTTCTAACCATGCCAAAAAATCAGTCACTCCCGGCAGGAGTTTATTGCCATGGTAAATTACACCATCCATGTCGATTATATATCCGGTTTTCCCTTTTATGTTTTCTAACACATTTTCCATACAGTACGAATTTATTGACAAAGATACCCAGGATTTCTAATTTAGCTCACTAATTAATCTTTCAAAATCAGCTTTTTATCATCTCTTTTGTACAAAAGATGCAGCAGGGTGGGTAAAATGATCAGAAGAAGAGGAAGTGCAATGATGAAGCCACCTATCACAGCGATTGCAAGGGGCTGATGCATCTGTGCCCCGGTACCTATACCAACAGCCAGCGGCATCAGGGCTATGATTGCTCCGAGTGCCGTCATGAGCTTGGGTCTTAAACGGGTTGAAATTGCGTAAACAAGAGATTCATCGACGGTTCCTTTTTCACGGTTCGTAGTGAACTGCTGAAATGTAAAGATTGCATTCTCCCCTATTATTCCTACAATCATTATCAATCCTGTATAACTTCCAACGTTCAGAGGTGTATTAGTAATGAAAAGTGCTATAAGGCTTCCCGATATTCCGAGTACAGCAATAAACAGGATTGAACATGCAGCTCTGAAATCTTTGAATAGGAAAAGCATAAGAGCAAACACCATCAGGCTTGACAATATAAGAATCATCAGGAGCTCCCTGAAAGATTTCTGCTGATCGGCATATTCACCGCCGTATTCAATATTATATCCCTGTGGAAGAAATATTTTAGAATCTATAGTTTTCTGAATCTCCTTCATGGCAGTGCCAAGGTCTTTGTTATTCAACCTCGCTGTAACTATCGAAACCGATTTCAGATTATCCCTGTTAATTTCAGCAACTCCCTCCTTTAATCCGATTGCAGAGAGCGTGGTCAACGGTTTCAGCTTTCCATCGGGCAGGAAAACAAACTGATTCTTAATATTTTCAAGGCTGTTTTTGGTGCTATTCGGATAAATCATTCTTATAGCGGTCATCTGCTCTTTTTCAAGTATGCTGCCTATTATATTTCCCTCAACCATTGTCTGAAGCTGAAACTGGAATGAGGAAGGTGAAATTTTGAACTGGGCAAGCTTTTGCTGATCAGGAATAACCTCGATAGATGGACCGGCGATAATAACGCCATCAAAGACATCCTCAACTCCTTCGATCTTTTCTACCTCTCCGGCAACCTTCATTGCCAGTTCATTAAGTGTTTTCTGATCACTGCCGAATATCTTGATTTCAATAGGTTGAACTGATGCCATAAGATCACCGAGCATATCGCCGATAACCTGTCCGAAATCAATCTGAAGGGCCGGTTGGGTTGCTTCAATCTTCTTCCTGATATCATCAATTACATCAACTGTACTTCTTTTCCTTCCATCCTTTAAATGAATTAGGTAATCACCATCATTGGGTTCGGTTATAAAAAACCCCATCTGAGCACCTGTTCTTCTTGAGTATGTTGCAACCTCAGGTACCTTTACTATTATCTTCTCAACCTCTACAAGCATCCTGTCAGTCTCTTCCAGAGAAGTTCCGGGAGGAGCTTTGTAATCAAGAACAATAGAACCTTCATCCATTTCCGGAAGGAATCCTGTTTCAAGCCTCGGAAGAATATAAATAATTGACAACAGAAGGAAGAGAATGAAAAGGATACTCACGACAGGCCTGCGAAGAAAAAAGCTTACCCAGTTCCTCGTTTTTATAGTCCTGATATCAGTTTTTTTCTTTTCAGGAAAAAGTGATCTGACGTCTGAAAACCAGATATAAATAACAGGCAACCCTATCCATGTGACAAAGAAAGAACAAACAAGGGTTATTATCATGGTATTGGTAAGAACATTAAAATAGGCACCTGCAACGCCACCGAGTAACATAAATGGTATAAATATCACAATAGTACTTATTGACGATCCTACCATTGATGGCATCAGATATTTTACTGCCTGGTGAACAAGTTTATTGGATGGTCTGTCGGGAAATTCTTCATGTGTCCTGTGTATCTGTTCAACAACTACAACGGCATCATCAATAATCAGACCGATCGCAGCGGCAATAGCTCCGAATGTCATTATGTTGAGGGTATATCCGATACTATAGAGAACAATAATTGTAAAAAGAAGTGTTACAGGAATGGTTACAAGAATAGTGGCACTGGCCCTGAAGGACCTTAAAAACATAATTGCCACCAGGAGTGCGAGCAGAAGCCCCAGCCAGAGGCTGTCATTAACACTTTTAATGGCGTTGTTTACAAAATCTGCCTGATCGTAATATAAAGATATATGAACATCAGGGGGAAGGATCTTTTCCAGTTCTTTCTTCTTTGATGCTACATTTTCCGAAAGATTAATAAGGTTCGCACTGGGTTGTTTCAATATTGCCACAAGGAGTCCCTGGCGTCCGTTTGCATTTATCCTTGTAAACTCAGTTCTTTCTCTCACATTTACATCGGCAACATCCTGGAGCTTAATAAGCCTTTTGCCGTCATTCCTGAGAACAACATTTTCAATGTCCTTTAAAGTATATAGTCCAGCATCTGTAATATTCAGATATAACCTCCGGTAATCGGAAAGAAACCCATTTGATGTAATAAAATGGTTCTGGTTCAGCTCATCCCTGATCATCTCAGGTGTAATAGAAAACGTACTCATTTTAAGCTGATTAAGCTCAATCCAGAATTCTTTTGTTTTTCCCCCGATAATGCCAACCGACGAAACACCCTCAATCTGTGATAAAAATGGTTTAATTATATAAGTCGCTATGAGATTAAGCTCGATTGGTGTTTTCTTATCACTTTCAACTGTGAATCCTATCACAGGCAGAATAGATGGATTCATCTTTTCAATCTGAATCTGAACATCAGGGGGGAGAGCATTTTTTATTTGTGAGATGCGCGATTCAAGCATCTGCTGATTCACATTAATATCTGCACCCCAGTTAAGAAATGCAGATATTTCACAGGTTCCTCTGCTGGTCGTGCTCCTGAGTATTTTAAGATCAGGAACCTGCTTTATAGCATCTTCCAATGGTCTTGTTACAGTCACCATCATTTTATCAACAGGCTGTTCTCCATTATCTGCTATCACTTTTAATTTTGGGAAAGTGATCTCCGGAAAAAGAGAAACCTGAATCTGTCCATAAAGAAATATTCCACCGACAATCATGACTGCCAGTATAACAGATATTGGATTCTTATATGAAAGAAAGAAATTCTTCATCCCTTCATTCTTTTACTATAGTAATCCTGGCAGTATCAGGTAAGCCATAATTACCAGTACGAACAATTCTGTCGGATGGCAGGAATTCAGGATTGGTTATTTCGACTTCTTCATTATTCTCAAATCCTTTGTTCACAATTATTTTAACTGCAGTACTGTCATTTATAAGCTTCATTACCCAGAAGGTTGTCTGTGTTTCATCTCCCAGCACCGCCTGCTTTGGCAGAACCATCGCCTTCTCATTGGTAGATTTCACCAGGTTTATACTCGCTATAAGGTTTCCGGGAAGCCGGTCGATGGACTGTGGTTTAATAACATATCTGATTGTCTGTGATTGCATATCCATTTCAGGAAGTTTTCCTGTTATTGTGCCAATGATCTGCCGGTTATCGGGAAGAATTATTCTGCAGTTCCTGTTTTTCTCAATATACTTTTCAAGTTCAAAAGGGACATCGAGTAAAAAAACCAGACTGTTTTGTTCCGAGATAACTGCCATTTCATCTCCCTCCTGAACAAAATCGCCCTTTTGATAGGAGATGGAATTAATAACTCCATTTTTATGAGAAGCTATATTTATGAGTCCTAAAAAAACTAAACTGGAGTCACCCTGACCCTGTTTACTTAGCGCCATTGCTTCACGTGTCCTTATTGTAAAAAGCAACTGATCAGCAGCAACATAATCGCCAGGATTAATCAATATTTTCTCAATAGTTCCTGCAGTGGTTGCCCTGATAATACTTTTATTCATGTAGGTTGCCACAGCAGATAATGCCACGGTCGAGGTTACTGATTTATAGGTAACCGGAATTATTGTGACCGGTGTTTTAACTACACTGATTTCTTCAATTGACTTTGTTCCATGCTTACAGGAGAATATAAGTTCTATTGACACTATTAGCAAAAAAAGGAAATATTTGGTTCTTCTTTTAATTAACATCGAAGTATATTATTTATTGGGTTAAAAGGAAATTCATTTCATTTATAACCTGCAGCTTCTGAACATTAATCAGGTTAATGTTTCTGTTTACAGTTTTATAGTTTTTAATGGCATTAATGTATTCCGTCATCTGGATATTGCCTGCCTCAAGCTGATCTTTCAGAGCTTTTACAAGTTGATCGGAAGTACTAAGCTGCTCCTCCATACGGGCAAATAGCTCAATCAATGCCTTAAATTCGACAGTAAGTTGTTGAATCTTTTGAAAATATTGTTTGCGATAAGTGTTTTCATAGTTCAGCCTGGTATTCTGGTCAAATTCAAGTTTCTGTTTTTCGATCTCTCTTTGTTTTCCGTCATAAATAGGCATATTTAGACTGATGCCTCCGCTATAGCCAAAATGCCTGTAAAAATTCCATGGATTGCTTGTAAGAAAACCAGCATCAGCAAACCAATTGAGTTTTGCTCTATATCTTAAATCAACTGTTGCTTTTTCGTTTTCTATCCTGATACTATCAATTTTATAATGAAGGAAGGCAGGAGATTTTGAAATATTTGGATCGCCCTTGATTTGTAGTTCAGGTTCGACAAGTTCATACCTTGCAGAATCATTTATTCCACAAAGTTCGTTTAGTGAACTCAGATCTTTTCTGTATTGATTATCAAGCTGTTTGACCAAAATTTCCTGGGATTGTCCCTCCACAACCAATGCAAGATAATCTGTCTGTTTGTAAATTCCGTTCTTCACAAACTGCTTTACGATTTCATTTTCTTTCTTAAATAATTCAAGAAATTTCCTGTTAAATACGAAGTCGCTGTAGCCCGAATAAGTTGTGAGATATTGTTCGGTGATAAGCTTATTCAATTCATTGGCAGAAATTATGGAAGAATTTTTTATTAATTGTTTTTGAAGATTGACATTATTATATTTATTACTCAGCTCTTTTTTATTGAAGATATTCTGCGTTACCCCTACAACTGCAGTATAATTACCTCCGTCTGTTATTATCTCATCATATCCGAAATTATGATAATATGGAGAGTAAAGCAGCTGTGATTTTGCTTCAACAAGAGGTTTTTTTGCTGCTCCGATAATAAGACTGTCAGCAACAGCGGAACTGATCTGATTTCTGTAATCATTCAATAACGGACTGTTCTGAATACCTTGCTTTAGATAATATTCCAGGTTGTGTGACTGGTTATAGGCAATCAGAGTCAGACCGGATATGCAAAATGTAAGGAAAAACCGTTTTAGCATAGATATCAGTTGTCAAAGTTCCAGAAAATGCAATTTAATTAAAATCAGAGTCAAAAATTAAAATTAATTCTGAAGTAATTTTGTACTCTCTTTCTACTAAGACAATCTAAACCCCTTCTTTATTCAGATCAATTGCTTTTTTAGTTGAATAGTCAGTTTTAATCCGGCGCCCGTTAAGCGGGAGTATCATCTGGTGAATTGCATCGAGAATCCAATCGGGTTGAGGAAAGAAATACTCTTCCATTTCGTAGGCAGGAGTGATCCAGTTCCTCGATCCAACTACAACTGGAGGAGCATCGAGATAATCAAATGCCATCTCGGTAATGGTTTGTGCCATCTCCTTCCGAAATGATCCGCGTGAAGTTGCATCACTGGTCAGAACAATCCTTCCTGTCTTTTTTACAGATTGAATAACAGGTTCATAATTGAATGGAACAAGTGAACGGGCATCAATTACTTCTGCACTTAGACCATATTTCTCCTTAAGCTGATCTGCAACTTTCATGACGGGATATAATGTTGCTCCGATTGAAAGAATTGTCATATCATCTCCTTTCCTTTTTATATCCGGTTCCCCGAAAGGAATCTCATAGTAACCTTCAGGCACACCTTCTATATGAAACATCTCGCCAATATCATAAATCCTCTGGCTTTCGAAGAATATTACGGGATCAGTTCCCTGTAATGCTGAATTCATCAATCCTTTTGCATCATAAGGTGTAGCAGGGAATACCACTTTTAGTCCGGGAATATGTGCAGTAAGAGATGACCAGTCCTGGGAATGCTGTGCCCCGTATTTTGAACCTACCGAGACCCTTATCACTACCGGCATTTTAATAATATTGCCGCTCATAGCCTGCCATTTAGGTAACTGGTTGAATACTTCATCACCACATCGGCCAATAAAATCACAATACATTATCTCAGCAATAACCCGTCCACCGCACATCCCGTAACCAATCGCCGAGCCAACAATTGCACCTTCAGATATTGGTGAGTTAAACAGCCGGTGATAGGGGAGTGCTTCTGTCAATCCACGGTAAACAGCAAATGCTCCTCCCCAGTCGCGGTTTTCTTCACCCCAGGCAGCAAGCGTAGGATCTTTGTAAAAACGATCTATGACAGCTTCAAAGATTCCATCACGGAACTGATACAGTTTAGCTTTTGATACGGGTTTTCCTTCCTTGTCTTTATAAAACCTGACTTTGTTTTTCAGTGATTTTACCCGTGGATTCTCCTCAAGTGATAAGAGTACCTCCGGAGTTCCTTCTTCCATTTTATCAACAGAACTGTTTGAAAACATCATTCCACCGATACAGTCAGGATCTTTTTTCAGATCGATCCTTGGTGAGATATCATCATTGATACTCAGCTTAAGTATCTGGCTCAAAAGTTCTTTTATCTTTCTGGTTATATCATCAAGCTGATCTTGTTTTGTTACGCCGGCGAGAACCAGTGATTTGCCATAGGCTAATATTGAGTCTTCCTGCTGCCATGCTTCTATTTCTTCTTTTGATCTGTAAGATGAAGCATCTGAAGGTGAGTGTCCGCTGATTCTGTATGTCAGTGTATCAAGCAGGACTGGTCCCTTTTTCTCTTTTATTATCTGTTTCTTACGTTTGAATGCATCAATAACTGCCAGGGGATTATAACCATCAATACGTTCGGCATGCATTGATTCAGGATTTATACCTGCCCCGACTCTCGCGAGAATGTCAAAACCCATTGTCTCGCCACAGGTCTGGCCCCCCATGCCATACAGGTTATTCATAAAATTGAATATTAAAGGGAGTCCTCCTCTGTATTCTCCATCCCAGAGTGTTTTATACTGATCCATTGTTGCAAAACAGATTCCCTCCCATACAGGTCCGCAACCCATTGATGCATCTCCGATATTGCAGACTACTATACCAGATTTACGGTTAATCTTCTTAAAAAGTGCCGCACCAACAGAAATATCACCCGATCCTCCTACAATTGCATTATTAGGGTAAATACCAAAAGGTATGAAGAATGCATGCATCGATCCGCCAAGACCTTTATTGAAGCCGTTTTCACGCGCAAATATTTCAGCTAATGCCCCATAAAGTAAAAAATTGATTGCAAGATCTTTTATATCGCCCTGGAAATCTTTTTCGACAACTTTCAATGCAGATCCCCCGAAGAAATTTTTCATAACAGAATAAAGAGTGTCTTCATCGAGACTATGAATTGCAGATAACCCTTTTGCAAGGATCTCTCCATGGCTGCGATGTGATCCGAATATATAATCATCGACTCCCAGTGTATATGCCATCCCTACCGCAGAGGCTTCCTGTCCTATCGATAAGTGAGCCGGTCCGGGGTGATTATAAGGAATCCCATTGTATTCATTTGTAGTCTTTATGAGGTTGAGCATGGTCTCAAATTCTCTGATGATCACCATATCGTGATATATCCTGATAAAGTCGTCACTGCTGAATACTTTTTTTTCCTCTTCAATAGTCTTATTGTACTGGTTTACCGGAATTTTTCCGAATTCAATGAATTTTGATTTCCGTACAACTTTCGGATTAATGTTTTGACTTTTTGGCATATTCGTGAAATTATTTTGTGGTACGGAACGGTCGCGACCGTTCCTCTACAATTTTTTAATTATGAAATTTAATATCTGAACGCTTCTATCTGATCTTTTATCTCTCTCAGGAACAAAGTAGCCGGTCCTCCGTCGATTGCCCTGTGATCGTAAGTAAGTGAAAGCCCGATATATGGAACGAAGCCAAATGTGTTGTTTCCCAGGTTAGCAGGGCGGTTTATAATTGTGCAAACCCCGAGTATTGCCACTTGCGGCAGGTTGATAACAGGAGTGAACATTTCAACACCATAATTGCCTAAGTTTGAAACAGTAAAAGTAGCTGAAGCACTTTGAATCAATTCTGGGTTAATGCTTCCTCTTTTGCAGGATTCGGCCGTTGATTTTAACTCTTTTGACAGGTTAGCAAGATCCATATCTCCGGCATTTTTTATGGTCGGTACCATTAGTCCTCTTGGCGTATCAACTGCCAGTCCAATGTGGACTTTATTGAATGTTTTGATACGATCCTCAAGAAAATGGCTATTGGCTTCCGGAAATTTTCCAAGCGCTTTTATCACGCACCAGCATATCATATCGTTAAGAGTTATATCCTGCTGATTTTTATCAGAAGTAAGCTTGATTTTAATTATTTGTCTTGCTTCAAGCAGGGACCTTACATCAGCACTCATATGATGAGTTAACTGGGCAGAATTCCGGAGTGAAGAAAGCATTGCTTTGGCGATAAGTTTCCGGACATTGCTGAGAGGTTGTTCAGTATAATCATCTCCTGCTGACGGAATTTTTTCTATGACAGCTGCGTCTTCAGGATTTCCTTTTTCAATATCCCTGGATATTATCCTTCCGTTTGGGCCTGATCCATGCAGGTTATTATAATTAATACCTTTATTCTCAGCCATTCGTTTAGCTCTTGGCGAGATCCTTATTTTGTTGTCACTTACAGGTAGCAAATTCTCTGTTTTCTTTCCCTGTGCATCCTTTACAGCTTTGAAAGAATCTAAGGTTTCAGTATCCGTTGAGGCAATAGAGGCTTTAGATTCTGAGGAGGCATTTGTGTGACTGGGATTGAATGAATCAGTTATTTCGCCGCTTTTGCCAATTACGGCAACATTAACAAGAACCGGTACCTCTTCGCCATCGCCAAAAAAGACATCAAGTAAAATACCTTCAACTGTTGATTCGAGATCAAAAGATGCCTTATCTGTCTCATATGAAAACAGGATATCTCCCACTGATACCTTATCTCCTTTATTTCTGAACCATTTGGTTATGATGCATGTTTCAACCGATTGGCCCTGTTTTGGCATTATAACTGCTGTTGCCATTTATTTATTAATTTATATGAAGTTACTATGATGCTGTTTCCTTTGTGTTACTTTGTGCATTCCTTTGTGATCTACCCTGAGCTTGTCGAAGGGTGTGTTTATTTCCTGTATCCTGAAATAACATGTTATAATAAGTAAATTAAACCATATGCAATACTAAACGGATATTGCTATATATCAAGGTTTACAAAAATAAAATATTTAACTTGTATTTACAAGTAAAATTATATATATTTACTTTTTATTTCAATTTTTATCATTAATGGTTCATCCTAAAACCATACCACAATACAGGAAACTTTTTGAGATTCTCAGAAAGCATATTCTGGATGGTGTTTATAAGCAGGGAGATCTACTGCCATCAGAGAATGAGCTATGCCAGTTGTATGGCATGACGCGTCCGACAGTGCGGCAGTCGCTAAGTACTCTGGCAAACGATGGATATATCAGGAAGCATCAGGGCAAAGGAAGCATAGTACATAACCTTCCGAGGGAGATTGGAATTCTTTCAGTATCGGGAACAACTTCGGCTGTCGGTGACCGTAAACTGGTAACCAGGATCATCGTAAAACCTGTTTTAATTCAGTGGCCTGATGATTTTATGTTTGCCCTGACAGAGCTCGAAAAAGAATCGGGTTGTATATATATGGAGAGGGTCAGATTTCTAGATGATATTCCCATATTTTATGATATCAGTTATATTGCTAATATTAATCTTCCAAGGATCACGGCAAGACAGTTTGAAAACAGATCGCTTTTCCAGATACTAAGGGATCATTACCATATTGAGATCAGGGGAGGCGATCAAAGGATCAAAGCAATTCCGGCAACAGGAAAGATTGGCAGGTTTCTGCATCTTAAAAGGGACCAGCCTGTTCTTCACCTTGAAAGAAAACTGGAGACCAATAATCCCGGTCTCTTTCTCTACTCCTCGATTTTCTGCAATACCGAAAAATATTCAATATTCGGCAGATTTTAGAGGCCTCAAAATTATATATGTGTGAGAAGAAAAATTACTATTTTTATATCTCTTGAGATCCTGGAAAATGAATGAAATTATTAATTAATAACGAACCGTTATGAAAGATGAAAAAAAACAATGGTCGAGACGCCAGTTCATAAATTCCGGTATTGCCGGTGCTGCAGGAATGATGATACTCCCAAAAATTATATCTTCATCCAAATCCTCAGCAGTAGCTGAGATCAGGCTTGGATTTATTGGCATGGGCCAGCAATCAATGTATCTGCTTAACGGGTTTCTTCAGATACCGGGTGTTCAGGTATTGGCCGGATGTGACGTTTATGGAGTAAAACGTAAACGGTTTGAAAAGCGGGTAACTGCCTTTTATACAAAAGCGGGGAAGGAAGCAAAAGTTGATACGTATGAAAAATTCGAGGATATATTAAGCAGAACTGATATAGATGCCGTAGTAATCGCTGTTCCTGATCATTCACATGCTAGGATTGCCATTGCAGCGTGCAAAGCCGGTAAGGATGTTTATCTTGAAAAACCGATGACATTTAAAATAAAAGAGGGACAGGAACTAAAGAAAGCCGTCCGTCAATACACCAGGATTCTTGCTATTGGCAGTCAGCAGAGGTCAGACCCTGGCTTTCAGCATGCTGTTAATCTGGTTCAAACAGGCGCTATCGGAAAGATAACAAAAGTTAATGCGTATGTAGGAGCACCTCCTAAACCTTACGATCTGCCTGAAGAACCAGTCCCTGCCGATCTGAACTGGGATCTCTGGCTAGGATCACTTCCTACGCCTATTCACTACAATAGTCAGCTTGATCCCCCTATAACAATTGATCCTGAACAGAATGAAAAGATATGGGGAGCCTGGCGCTGGTATTCAGAAATGGGAGGAGGTTATACGACAGACTGGGGCGCTCATATGTTCGATATTGCACAATGGGGACTCGGAATGGACAGGAATGGTCCTGTTGAGGCATCTCCAATCGGTGATGGAACAGAATATATGACGTTTAAATATGCAAATGGCGTTGTTCTGACTTCAGAACCATTCGATAAAAGGAAAACACAAGGAGTTAAATTCTGGGGAGATAAGGGCTGGATCGAAGTGGCAAGAGGATATTTCAAAGCATCTGACTCAAAATTAAATCCGGAAAAGAAAGACAATAATGATGGTCCGTACGAAACTAAAATCCCACATCAGCTGAATTTTATTGAATCGGTACGTTCGAGAAAAGACCCTGTTGTTCCGGTCGAAATCGGACATAGCAGCTGCACGGTTTGTAACCTGGGTAATATTGCCTGTACCCTGAAGCGGAAGATCAAATGGAACCCGGCAACTGAAACATTTATTGACGATACTGATGGTGCTGCTACAAAATTGATGATGTATGAATACAGAAAGGGGTGGAAGCTGGTGTAGATAAAATGATTTTTGTGCTATTTCTTTTAATATTAAAAAGATGAATTTTCAACAGTCTTTTATCCCGATTGCATTGTCCTGTATAACCTTTACCTCTTGCCACTCAACCAAAAATGAACTGATGGTGCTCTCTGCTCCGGCAGGTAATTTATATACATCAATAAACAAGAATGGAACCACAGTTCTACCTAACGGACGGTTGCTGACACCTTCAGGAAGAAGTTTTATGGTTGCCCCGCATCCCTTCGGTCTTATCTTGAGCGGAGACGGGAAGATCGCTGTTACTGCCAATTCCGGTGTTAGCCCGCTCTCAATTTCGATTATCCGAAACCTGACTACCTCGCCGGAAATCATACAGGTACCTCCGGGATCTTCCAGTAATGCAGGCGTTCTTGAATCTGTTTTTATGGGTCTGGCAATATCACCCGATAACAGGAAGGTATATGTTGCTGCGGGTCAGGATAACAGTATTCTTGCTTTCGATCTGCTTACAGGAAATAAGCTCGATTCAGTGGATTGCTCTGTTTCTGCGGATGGCACAAAATTTCCGGATGGTTATATCGGTGATTTGATTCTGTCACGCGATGGCACACATCTTTTTGCAGTTGACCAGACTAACTTCCGTCTGGTAATTGCAGATACACGGAAAATGCAGGTCATTAATTCAGTTCCTGTTGGCCGTTATCCTTTTGGAGTAGCTCTTAGCCATGATGAGAAAAAGTTATATGTAGCAAATGTGGGAATGTTCCAATATAGTAAAATCGGTAAGATAGAAGAGAAATCTGACTACAAAAAGGCCCTTGCCTTCCCGGCTTTCGGGTATAATACCGAAGAGATGAAAAACGGAATTGTTACTGACTCGCTGGTGATTCCTGGTCTGGGAGATCCTAATAGTGACAAGGCTTTCTCAGTCTGGGCAATTTCGATTGAGGATATAGAAAATCCAAAAGTCACGGCAAGAATAAAAACAGGAAACCTTGTAGGGCAGATGGTTGATGGTATCCCTGCTGTAGGCGGATCAAGTCCAAACTCCCTGGTAGCTACTTCAGATTGGCTCTTTGCAAGTAACGGAAATAATGATAATATAACAGTGATTGATCTGAAAACAGATTCGATTGTTAAGGAGATATCTCTGATACCAGATGAGTCAGTTAAACATTTCAGAGGTGTTATCCCTTTTGGTCTGGCCGTGACACCTGACGAAAAACGTTTGTTTGTTGCAGAGGCAGGAATTAATGCAGTCGGTGTGATTGATCTTCCGTCTTTCAAAGTTATTGGACATATTCCGACGGGTTGGTTTCCTTCCAAATTAAAAATTACACCTGATGGTAAGAACATTGTGGTTACAAATGCTAAAGGTTACGGGAGCGGACCGAACGGTGGGAAAGACTTTAAAGAGGGCAGGGAAGGAACGTATATCGGTAATCTTATGAAAGGTTCAGTCTCAATAATTGAGATACCCTCAGAATTGAAACTGAGAAAGTTGACTTCACAGGTAATAAGCAATAATTTCCTTAAGCAGAAGGCGAGTGATCTTCTGAAGTTGCGCAGAAATAACCCTGTTCCGCTTTATGGAGGACAGAAGGAGTCACCAATACAACATATAGTGTTCATCTCGAAAGAGAATCGTACCTATGATGAAATATTCGGGCAACTTGAAAATGGTAAAGGAGATTCGTCAATAGCACGATATGGCCGTAATGTTTCCTTCTCAAACAAAGCTAATACCTTGAGAGTTAAAGGTGCCACGATTATGTCTAACCATCTTAAACTCGCGGAGCAATTTGCCGTTGGAGATAATTTTTATGTTGACTCTGATGTTTCGGCAGACGGACACAGATGGCTGGTAAATACATATCCGAATGAATGGGTGGAGACCTGCACTCCGGCAAGTTACGGAGGGAACAGGGATTATAAACCGGATTCAAGGGCTCCGGGAAGTCTCGGCATGAATGGATCTGCAGGCGCTGTTTATCCTGAAGACTATAATGAATCGGGTTCGATGTGGGACCATTTGGAACGGAATAAAATTGACTTTTTTAATTTCGGTTTCAGTGTAATGTTTGAACCTGCTTTTTATGATGATTCTTACAAATACACCGGAATTAAACAGTTTGCAAACTTTCCTGTTCCGGCACCGATCTTCAATAAAAGTTCAAGGCAATATGCAACATTTAATATGGCAATCCCCGATCAGTTCAGGATAAGCCAGTTTATTAAGGAGTTTGATGAAAAGTGGATGGGTAATGGCAAAACAATGCCTAAGATGCTTACAGTTATTATCCCCAACGATCACGGAGCTAATGAGCGTCCAGAAGCAGGTTACCCTTTCAGAGAAAGTTATATGGTTGATAATGATCTGGCAGTAGGCCGGATAGTGGAATATCTTTCCCATACTCCGTATTGGAAAAATATGGCAATCGTTATCGCTGAAGATGATGCCCAGAACGGGGTTGATCATATTGATGCTCACAGGAGTGTTCTTATGGTGATTTCACCATATGTGAAGAAGAACTGGGTGAGTAAAGTTCACTATAGTTTCGGAAGTATTTTTAAAACATTCTGGGATATACTGGGGCTTCCATATCTCAATCAATATGATGCAGGTGCAACAGATCTTTCTGATATGTTTACAGGAGTTCCGGACTTCACTCCTTATATAGCTTTGCCTCCTGACAAAAGGGTATTTGATCCTCAAAAAGCTTTGTCGCCGCTGGATGAAAAATTCGACTGGAATGCCCTGAAAGAATCCCCTGAACTCGATGATACTAAGGAGATGGTAAAGGACCAGAAGGAGAAACCTGCATACAGGACTGAGAATCAGAAACGGAAGTAATGAAAAAAGATCAGCGTAGATCAGCGTGATCAGCGGGAATCAGAATATATTTTTCCCGCAGATTTCGCAGATTGACGCAGAAATAGCTGCAAAAAAAAGGCTGCACATTTTTGTTACAGCCTCTTTGGTATTAGTTTGAGTAAGATTAATCTACTTTTTTAACTTTTATGGCAACCGGTCCTTTTTCTCTCTGTTCAATTTCAAATTCAACTGCCTGGCCTGCCTCAAGTTCGGTATGGGAAACCTCTAAACCTGAACGGTGGATAAAGATATCCTTGTCATCTTCTGTCTGAAGGAATCCATAACCTTTTACTCTGTCATACCATTTAACAGTACCTTTCATAGTTTTAGAATTTTTGTTACCTACCTGTAGTTATCTCTTCTATTTCCTCCACCGCTACCACCTCTGCGGTCGTTGTTATCACCACCTCTGAAATTACTTCTTCTGTCAGTTCTTTCGATAGATTCGTTAACGATAATGTTTCGACCGCTAACTTCAGCTCCATTTAATTCCTCGATAGCTTTTTTTGCTTCAGCATCATTCGGCATCTCAACGAAACCAAATCCTTTACTTTTCCCAGAGTACTTGTCAATAATGATTTTTGCGGATGTTACTTCGCCATACTCTTCAAAGATTTCTTTTAATTCTGCTTCACTCATTTTAAAATGAAGACTTCCTACGTAAATGTTCATAGTTCAAATATTAAAGTATTTATAAAACAGGGACAAAGGTCATACTTATTTTTGAAAACAAAAAATAAATATTCATATTATATGGTATTTAAACAACTTTTAAGCATTGTGATCTTTTCAAACGTAAAAGATAACAGCTCTGTCAAATACTGGCAGTTATACATATTAAACATTTGTGTTTAATGTTTTGTTCGTTTGAGGCTTATTTTTTCAGTTCTTTAATTCAATTTTTTACTCTGCTCCAACCACCCCAACAAAGGGCTATTTTAACATGATTTTTCTCAGAATAACTCAATGTTCTCTTATTCTCCTGATGATGTTTCAGTTGTCCTTTGAGCCTTTGGGCCTTTATGCCTCTGAGCATTTTAACTCTTCCTGTTTCTGATATAGATATGCTTTATATGGTTCTGTCCTGATTCTCTTTCATCAATTTCAAAATCAAGAGATCTGATAAGTGGTGTGAGTTTTGGGAAACCGAAGTTCCTGGGATCAAAATCGGGTTGTTTCTTAAGGATCAGATTACCTACGTCGCCCAGATAAGCCCAACCATTTTCATCAGCTATGTCGGTTATTGAGGCTGCAATAAGCCTTTTAACAATACTCGCAGGTGTCTGGGTCTCAGGATCTTCACTCTTCTTCTTTTTCACCACAGGTTTGCCCTTCTTCCGCACCTCAGGTGCAGTGTCAAGGGCAGCTGTTGATGAAGCTATTATTTCAAGATAGATAAATTTATCGCAGGCAACTATGAAAGGATGAGGCGTTTTCCTTTCACCAATTCCTATGACCTTCATGCCAGCTTCCCTCAACCTGGTTGCAAGTCTGGTAAAATCGCTGTCGCTTGATACAATACAAAAACCGTCCACCTTGCCTGAGTACAGAATATCCATTCCGTCGATAATAAGTGCCGAATCGGTGGAGTTTTTACCCTTTGTATAACTATACTGCTGAATCGGAGTTATCGCATTTTCGAGAAGAACAGATTTCCAACCCGAAATAGTTGGTCTTGTCCAGTCTCCATAGATCCTTTTAAAGGTAGGAGTCCCGTACTTTGCTATCTCCTCCAGCATCCCTTTTACATTGCTGTATGGTATATTGTCGGCATCAATTAAAACAGCGAGCCGTAAATCGTTTAATGTTTGCATAATACGCGTTTAGAAAATAAAACGCAAGTTAAGCTATTTTGACGGCAATTGATCTAACCTTTGCAGAACAATTGATCTATCGTGTATGCTGCACTCCCTTCTTAGACCACAACCGCAACATTACCACGCCATGTCTTCCAACACTAACGGTGAATTTATCTTTTAAGATCCCTATATCTTTTTGTCTCCAAAGATCTCTCACCTTCTGGTTCCCGGTAATACCCAGATCCGACCAGTTTGCGGTTATATTCGTTTCATTTTCGCCCCTGTTGAATAAACCCACTGCGTGAGATCCATCCTCCAGATTTCTTATCCAAACCTCCAAATCTCCGTCTTTAGATACCCTGTACCCTGGTTTCCCTAACGGATCCTGATCAACTTCAATCACTTCATCATTTGTAAGCAGGCTCAGTGTAAAATCATCAAGTCGTGTGATATCGCCGCTAAAGATCATAGGAGCTGCTACAATACTCCAGAGTGAAACCTGTGTATACTGTTCATTTGGAGTAAGAGGTGTCGGAACTGTCTTACCTTTCCAGTTGCTCAGGTAACCCAGAAGAAGATAATCCGGGTCATTCCATCCTCCTGGTCCCGCATAAAGATGCAGACTATCCCTGCTGTAGACATCAAATCCATCCCTGAAAAGAGCAGTCCCGATACCTTCGAATGAACCTCCGAGATCATCTGCAGTCCTCCAGCTTTGTCCTCCGACTTGTTTTCCCCATTTCCATACTTTGCCCATTCCGTACTGGCACAGATTAAGTACGATATCCCTTTTTTGTTTTTTTAGTATTGAACTTACAAGTATATATGGTTTCTGAAGATCAGGAAGAGTATCCCTTCTTGCTAAATTGTCATATGAACACCAGTCATATTTCAAAAAATCATAACCCCATTCCACAAACCGTGATATATCCTGTTCCTCATGTCCGTATACCGCTGTATGACCTGCGCATGTGAGAGGTCCGGGAGAAGTATAAATACCTGCTTTCAACCCCTTTAAATGCAAATAATCAGTCAGCGCTTTCATGTCAGGAAATCTTTTATTGGAATTGATCATTCCGTTTTTATCGAACGGTTCAACAACCAGGCTTGAGTCAGTTGACCCGGGCTTTGCAGACCAGCAATCGTCGATGTTTACATACATATATCCATGATCGATCATTCCTGTACTTACCATCGCATCTGCTGCGCCACGCATGATTTTATCAGTTACATGATTCTCCCACACATACCAGCTGTTCCAACCCATGTGAGGTGTAAGAGCCAGTTTGTTACCACAAACTATTTTAAATTCCCTTTTAGCTGATCCGAAATTATTCGAGACACGAAATATAGTGAGATATTCTCCGGTTTTCTCAAGAGATCCTGATATCTGACCAGTCACCGGATCACATCTCAACCCTTCAGGAAGATTCAATACTTCATATTTCATTGGTCTCTTTCCTGTGGCCGGTATAGTAAACAAAAAAGGAGAACCCGGTCTGACTCCAAATATCTTTGCCCCGTTGATCCGGGGTTCTGGTCCGGGTTTTGGAGTAA
>Ga0302322_100000626_pt1 | contig 27414 bp, 20 predicted proteins | sample Fen_T0_2_FD_203757 | JGI IMG/M metagenome (GOLD analysis project Ga0302322, IMG submission 203757) | Peat permafrost microbial communities from Stordalen Mire near Abisko, Sweden - Fen_T0_2 | ecosystem: Environmental > Terrestrial > Soil > Wetlands > Permafrost | place: Sweden: Abisko...
CCTTGTTCAGCGGACCAGGTGTGAACTTTTTTGCATCTGACAACGACGATGCCGAGCCCATGCGAGGCTCCGCGATGATGTTCGAGCTGAGCGACCGAAATCAGACCGAACACCTTTTCAATCGACTCGCCTTGGGCGGCCGCATTACCACGCCGCTCGCCGTGCAACCCTGGGGCGACTACTACGGCAAATTGACCGACCAATTCGACGTGCAATGGATGCTCCATTGCGCCCTGCCAGTATCAGATCAGGGGAAGCCCTGACTGAGGCTCGCTCGCCGTCTCGGAGACCTCTGGCCGCCCAGCGCGCGTGAACACCAGCGCTGCCCAGGCGGCTGCGATGAGGGCGCCAATCAGTGCCACCACGTGCATGCCCTCGGTGAAGGCGCGGCGCCCTCGACGATCTCGATGAGTCAGATTGTGGACAACCGGCAGGGCGCTGTCGCGGCGTCTGGGAGCGCGATCGCTGCGCAGCAGAACTGGTGGGGATCCATGAGCGGACCGAGCGGCGCTGGCAGTGGCAGCGGTGACTCGGTGACCGCAGGCGTAGACTTCTCGAGCCCGCTCACCATGCCACCGCTCTGAACTGGCTCGGCTCACTGCGCGTGCCGGATTCGCCGGAGCCCCTGGCTGGCCTGCTCCAGGTTCACGCTGAGAGAAGTTCTCGTTCAACAAACGCTGCTCTGTGCCGATCATGACGGCCTCCAAGTTTCGTGCTCGCACGTACAACGCTTTCACGTGCGAGCGGCCGGTATTGACGCTCGCAGTCAAGGCGGGCCTATCTTTGCTTCGGCTTCAGGCTGAGTCCGAACCGCTGGTCTTGGCAGCGGAGGAAAAGCGCAGCAAGCGTTCCGCTGCTCCGACCACCCACTCCGCGTGGTCCAGCACCTCTTTGCTGGCCGTCGGCTTGCCGAACAGCGCGCGTTCTTCCAAGAACGAAAGTCCGAGCGAGTACACCACCATCCAGATTACATGGCGGAGTTCGCTGCGCTCTGCCTCGTCGCGCCCGAAGGCGTTGGCGAGCAGGCTGAAACCCGGGTACAGCCGCTCCTCGAAGACACGTTGAATGAAGGCGCGATTCGACTTGCTCTCCAGCGCGACCACGAACATGAAGCGCACGAAGCGCGGGTGGCGCTCGGTCGACCACAGACCGACTACGGCGCGCATCGCGAAGCGCGGGATGTCTTCCTTACGCTGAGGCGGCGGCAGATCGAGCGATGAGGCCAACATCTTGTCGGCGCAATATTCGACGACCGCGCTGACCAACGCTTCCTTACTCGCAAAGTAGTGGTACAGGCTGGGTTGGCTGATGCCGAGCTCGGTCGCGAGCTTACGCAGGGAAGCGCCAGCGACGCCCTGCTCCGAAACTAGTGTGAGCGCGGTCTCCAGTACTTCTTCGCGGCGCGCTGGGGGTTCGCCGTCAGCACGGCTCTTGTGCGCGACCCGTGGCTTGGGCGATTTTCCCATCGACTCGGCGCAGCCTAGTCGTTTGCGCGGGGCTTGCCACGGATCTCGCGTATTCGTGGACCGAGCTCAAGAGCCCGCCGATGGCCACCATAATCACGACGAACGCGGGCGCGAGCGGCACAATCGGCAGCATGAACAGTGCCAAAATGAGCAGCACAACGGCAAAGAAACACCACGTGATGCCGAGCAACAGCAGAGCGTGCAGTGGGTAACGCAAACGGACCTCGGACGCAGCTTCTTTCATGATGAGCCTTTCGATAGCCGCCTCCCGCAGGAGCTATCGATCGATAGCCTGAGACCTATCGCTCGATAGGTCAAGGGCTGGGCTGAAAATTGCGCGATTATCTGGGTTGGCCGAAGCGAGCTATGCTGCGCAGTCTCGATGAACGAGCGCGCGCTGATCACGCTGGGGCTACTCATGGCCGGCACTACCCGCGGGGGTCCGGGGCAGGCCCTGACGCGCTTGCACGAAAAGATGCGCGACTATCAGGCGCGCGAACCGGCCAACGCCATCGTGCTGACCGTGCTGGGAGCGGCCGCCGCATTTTACGTCGCTGAGCGCGGTCGCAACCCGAAGGTCAGCTCGTTCTACGACGCGCTGGTGTACGCGGCGACCAACTTGTCCGTTGGCTATTCCGATATTTTCGCGAAGACTCCTGGTGGCAAAGCAATCGGCGCGCTGCTCATGACCTATGGGCCGGCGCTCGCGACGCGCGCGCTCGATGCGCCAGGGACGATCTCCGGCGCGCCGATGGCGCATCCGGGCGGCGTCGATGACGCTGCGGTCGATAGAATCGTCGCGAGCCTCGATGCGATTTTAGCGCAGCTTCGCGCACGCCCGCTATGACCGAGGTCTTTGGGCTCGCGCTCTCTTTCCCGGGTGTCGTTTACACGGTCCTGCTCGGCGTGGTGCTCGTGTATTGGTTGTTCGTCGTACTGGGAGCAATCCACCTAGGCGACGGCTCCGCGGACGGTCACTTCGACGGCATGGGAGACGCGGATGCGGGCGATGTAGGCGATGGTAGCGACGCGGGCGATGCAGGTGACGGCGATGGCGACGGCCATGAAACGTCCGCGCTCTCGTCATTGATGCATGCCTTGCACCTGCGTTCCGTGCCCATGACCGTGATTTCTAGCCTGATCATCACGTTTTCTTGGCTCTCGTGCATGGTCGCGATGCAGCTCGTTTCGCGTGACATGCCGGCCGGTTCTCGAACGTTCCTGGGTTGGCTGGTACTCGCTGGGTCACCCATCCTGGCCCTGCCCCTCACTTCGCTCTCGGCCCGCCCGTTGGCCAAAGTGTTTGCGCATCGGCACGCGACGTCGCACACGGACCTGATCGGGAAGACCTGTGTGGTGCGCACCGGCACCGTAACCTCCACGTTCGGCGAAGCATCGCTCGAAGACGGCGGCGCGGGTCTCGTGCTGCGTGTGCGCGTCGATCGCGAGCTAGCGGTGAAGCGCGGCGATCAGATGCTGATCGTGGAATGGGACCGCGAGCGCGAATCGTTCCTGGTCGAACCGCTCGATGAGGATATGAAACAGATCAAAGATCGCGCCTAATCCCCCTCACGTCTGTTCAGGTTGCTTTTGGGGGGTCCGCCGCGGCCGAAGTCGTGCGATCTTTCCCGGCAATGAACACTGGGGATCCTCAAGTCGTCGGGCTCGTTCCGGTTTTGATTGTCGTCGGCGTCATCGTCGTCCTGTTGTTCGGAGTGCTGGCCCTGCTGTCGCGCTTCTATCGACAGGTCGATCAGGGGCGGGCGTTGGTCGTGAACACGATGCGCAGCGAACCGGTGGTGGCCTTTACCGGCGCCATCGTATACCCGGTGATCAACCGCGCAGAGGTCATGGACCTGTCAGTCAAGACGATCGACATCGACCGGCGCGGCAAGGAGGGACTGATCTGCAACGACAACATTCGCGCAGACATCAACGTCACCTTTTTCGTGCGCGTGAACAAAACAGTGGACGACGTGCTCAAGGTCGCACAATCGGTCGGCTGCCAGCGTGCCAGTGATGCGGCGGCGTTGTCGGAGCTGTTCTCCGCCAAGTTCGCTGAAGCGCTGAAGACGGTAGGTAAGCACTTCAACTTCGAGGAGCTCTATACCAAGCGTGATGCGTTCAAAGACAAGATCATCGAGGTGATCGGCAAGGACCTGAACGGCTTCATCTTGGATGACGCGGCCATCGACTATCTGGAACAGACGCCGCTCGAAGCCCTCGACAAGGACAACATCATGGATGCCGACGGCATCCGCAAGATCACCGATCTGACGGTGATTCAAAATTTGAAAACCAACGAGCTCCGCCAAAAAGAGCGCATGGAGACCGGCAGCCAGAACTTGACTGCGGACGAGGCGGTATTTCGCTTCGAGCAACGCCGCTCCGAGGCCGAAGCAAAGAAGAACAAAGAGGTCGCGGTCGCCCAATCACGTGAATCGAACGAAGCGCTGCGCGTGGCCAGTGAAGAGCACAAGAAGACCGTGCTGATCACGACCAAGAACGAAGAGGAAGCGCAGATCGCCGAGCAAAATAAGGAACGAGGCGTCGCCATCGCGCAAAAGGCCCGCGAGCGTGAGATTGCCGTCGAGACCGAGCGGGTCGAGAAGGCGCGCGCGCTGGAAGCGATTGGCCGCGAGCGAGAAGTCGCACTGGTTGGCATCGCCCGTGACAAAGAGGTCGAGATCCAAAAGAAGGAAATCGCGAGCGTGATTCGCGACCGGATCGCGGTCGAGAAGAACGTGGCCGCCGAAGAGGAGCAGATCAAGGATTTGCGGAATACCTCGGAAGCCACGCGCAAGAAGGAGTCGGTGCGCATCGCGGCCGAAGCCTCCGCGCAGGAAGGATTGGTCAAGCAAGTGAAGGCCGCTGAAGCCAGCGAGGAAGCGGCAAAGTTCAAAGCGCGCGAGCGGATCTTGCTCGCTGACTCCGAGCTCGATACCGCGGACAAGACCGCACGCGCCAAAATCCGGATTGCCGAAGGAGTGCAAGCCGAGTCTGCGGCGGAGGGACTGGCCAAAGTGCGGGTCCGCGAAGCGGACGCGGCGGCCATCGAGAAACAAGGACTGGTCGAAGCCAAAGTCACACGTGAAAAGTTGGTGGCGGAGGCCGCGGGGCTCGCTCAAAAGGCTGAATCGATGAAGCTGCTCGACAGCGCTGGGCGGGGTCACGAAGAGTTCCGGCTGCGCTTGGACAAAGAGAAGAGCGTCGAGCTCGAGAAGATCCGCGCTCGCAAAGAGGTGGTCGCCGCCCAGGCTCAGATCTTGGCGCAGGCCATGGGCAACGCGCGCATCAACATCGTCGGCGGCGACGGGCAGTTCCTGGAGCGCTTCATGAGCGCCATTTCCATGGGTCAGTCGGTCGATGGCGCGCTCGAGCAGAGCGAGACTTTGCGAGATCTGGTGCAGAGCTTGATGAACGGCAATGGCGGTGCGGGCTTGGCTGAAGCACTGGACAAACTCGCGCCGCTGGTGACTCAAGCCGGTGGCAAGGACATCTTGGTCGAAGAAGTGCAAAAACCGCGGATACGTTGATCGAACCGCACCATGGCTCTAGTACTGCTCGTTCAGATCGTCCCGAACATGAATCGTCCCGCTTCACCGCGACCTTCCTGGGGCGGGGCTTTCCCATGGCGTCGTGCGATCCTCGCGCGTCGTGAGGCAACCGGCGCCGGCTTCCGTCGTGGCTCGTGCCTACCCTCGACGATCGACACGCTTCGTGACACCCGAAGGGCTGTGATCTGATCGTGCCAAAGACTGATCAAGTAGTACCCGGGCAAACGCTCGCTAGCGAGTCGAAGCTCGAGGGCGGTAGCTACGACGTCATCCGCAGGCGCTTACTGGACCGCGCGGCCGAGCTGGGCAAGCGCTGTGAAGCGCTGAACGCCGCGCGCTCCAAATTGTTCGGTGGGCGTGAACTCGCGCTGCTCGCGACCGAGCGCGTGCGCACGGAGAACAATTGCGTGCCGCGGGACGTGGTGAGCGTTGCCGGGCATTTGTTGTTCGGGTTCCAAGTCTTCATCGGGCTGAAGAGCGAGACCAAGCCGAGTGATGCGCTCTCGACCTACCGTTTTCAGCGCAACGCGGATGCATTCGATTTGTCGAGTGCGCCCTTCGACGGGCCGCTGGCATTTTTGGCCAATCCAGATTTCACGCGCGAATTCAGCGATGTCTTTCGCTATTACAAAGACGCGCGGCTACTTCAGATACGGCGCACCGACACGCGCCTCTTGATCGTGACGCAGATCGGCGGGACGGCCCGCGACGTGAAGGTGTTTCGATTCGCGATCGACGGGCAGAGCCGAGTCTCTTACATGGATGCGCGGGGTGAAGGAGACGCGCTCCCGCCGCGCCCGCACGCCTTTGCCTGGACGCCGACCACGCGCGAGAATCAGGTCGCCGGAGCGCACCCGCACATCAACGTCTTGAACGAGGTGTTCGTCGAGACCGTGGGCGGGGATCTGACAATCAAGATCGAGAACAACACCCAAGATGGCTTCGGTGTTTACCGTGAGCCAGTCGACGACCCGAACCAGACTCTGGATGACGCAGAGATCGCGTACGCTAAAGTCGGCAGTCTAATCTTGCTGAAGATCAAGCCCTTCCGCGAAGAGCGGACGCGTTACCTGGTCTACAACACTCGCACTTCTCACGTCCTGCGTGAAGATTCGATCGGTCTTTCGTGCCTGGAGCTACCGGAAAACCACGGCATCGTATTCCCTGCGGGATATTACCTGGAATCAGGCGAATACAAGGTGTTCGATCGCGTCGCCGATCTGAGGATCGAACGCGTGCTGCCGTCCCCAAACGGTGAAGACGTGCTGTTCGTCTTCTATCGCGAGGACGATGGCGAGTACGAGCTCTTGCCGTACAACCTGATCAAGAAAGAGGTGCAAACGCCGCTGCGCTGTCACGGCTACAGTTTGTTCCCGGATGGGACGATGCTGATCTTTCGTGCGACGCCCGCGCAAGAGCCGACACGTGTACATCCGGTTCAGGTCTGGCAAACGCCGTTCACGACCGTCGAGTTCGCGGCCTCGGCAGCCACGGACGGTTCTTATCTGGCCAAGGTCGGCAACGCGGATCTGGTGGCGGGAATCAGCGAAGCTTTGACCATCCAAAAGCTAGCTAAGCTCGAGCTCCCGACGCGACGCAGCTTCGAAGACGTGGTGAGCTTTTCCCAGCGCTTGCTGGACGCCCATCATTGGCTCGGCCATGCGGAGGCCTTCGATCTTGCCGGTGCGGTGCGCGAGACACAGACTGCTGCGGCGCTGATCATCGATGAGTTCGAGAAGCTGCGCGCACTCGAGAGGACCGCGCAGAGCGCCGTGCGCTCCGCAGAAGATGCCCAAAAGGAGCTACTGGACAAGCTGCGCCCAGCAGACTTGCGTTCGGTGGACGCTTTCTTGGGCGCGCTCAGCGCGCTGAAAAGACAGCGCGGCGCACTCGTGTCACTCGGAGACTTGCGCTCGGTGGACCGAGCGAAAGTCTCCGGGCTGGAAGCGGCGATCGCCAAGCGCTTCGATGAAGTGAGCGCAGCGTGCGTCGGCTTCTTCTTGTCGGCGGACGCTTTCAAGCCATTGCTCGACGAGCTCGACCAGTTGGTGCTGAAGGTCGAATCGACCAAGACCGCGGGCGAACTCGCGGGGGCCCGGATCGAGCTCGACCGGATTTACGAGGGCTTGACCTTGCTCGCGGAAACAGTCAACGGACTGAAGGTCGCCGACCCGACCGCGCGCACCAGTATCCTCGATGGTACGAGCGCAGCCTTCGCCAAGCAGAATCGAGCGCGAGCGATTTTCGATGGGCGCTACCAAGAGCTCTCGGGCAGCGAAGGCCGCGCGGAGTTCGCGGTTCAATTCAAGCTGCTCGGCCAGAACGTAGTCAGCGCGCTGAGCCTGGCCAAAACCCCCGAGAGCTGCGACGAGCAGCTCGGCAAGCTGATGCTGCAGCTCGAGGAACTCGAGAGCCGCTTCGGAGCATTTGCCGAATTTGCGCCGGAAATTGCCGATAAGCGCGAAGAAGTCTTGGGCGCGATCGCCACGCGCCGGCAAGCCATCGTGGAGGAACGCCAGCGGCGTGCGCAAAATTTCGCGCTCGCGGCCGAACGCGTCCTATCCGGGATCGTGCGCCGCGCACAAAATTTCAAGCAGCTCGATGAGCTGAACACGTTCTTCGTTTCGGATCCGACTCTTGGAAAGCTCGAGCAGCTGCGCGCGCAGTTGCTCGAGCTGGGCGATGCCGTACGCGCCGAAGAACTCGACTCGAAGTTGAAGTCGGCCCGCCAAACTGCGCTGCGCGCCTTGCGGGACAAGACCGAGCTCTCTGGTGGAGAGGATGACTCGATCCGCTTCGGTGAGCATCGCTTCCTGGTCAACACCCAGCCGCTCGAGTTGACGATCGTCGCCCGGGAGGGCGGTCTGTTCAGTCATCTGACGGGCACCGACTTCTATGAGCCGCTCAGTGACGAAGGCCTGGAGCGCGGACGTGAGTTCTGGGAGCAAGCGCTCGTGTCCGAAAGCGCCGACGTGTACCGCGGCGAGTTCCTGGCAGTCGCGATGCTGCTGGACGCGGAGGCCGGTCGCGCGGGCTGGAGCGTTTCTGCCTTGGAGGCCGCGCTACGCGAAGAACGCCTGCCCGAACTCGTGCGCGCGTACGCCGCAGAACGCCTCGACGAGGGCTACGAGCCCGGGGTTCACGACGCCGACGGCGCAATCATCCTCGGCAAAGTCCTAGTCTTGAAGAAGGCCGTGGGCCTGCTCCGCTTCTCGCCCGACGCGCGCGGATTGGCTTGGCTCTTCTGGCAATCGCTGCCAGAGGACCAGCGCGACCTGCTGTCGCGACGGGCGGGAAGCATTGGCCGGTTGCGCGCCATCTTCAGCGATCTCGGGCCGAGTTGGGCGCTGGCGCGGGAGTTCGAAGCGCCGATTGCGAGCTACGCGGCAAGCGTCGGCTTGGGCAAAGCGGTGCCCGCGGCGTTTGCCGCGCGCTACCTGATCGAGGAGCTCGGATTGCCGAGTCCGAGCTTTACGGTCAGCGCGCGCGCCGAGCAATTGCAGACCGAGTTTCAAAAGCATCTCGAAGAGCTCGCCGTACGGCGCGGCTTCGAAGAGGATCTGTCACTGCTCGAGGCGCACGGTCCGGAGCGGATCGGTATCGCGCTGGCTTACGTCGACGCTTTTCTGAAGCAGAATTCCGACAAAGATTTCTCTAGGCATCGCCTGGAGGTGGTCGCGCGTTTCATCGCGCTCGGCGGAGCCGCCGTCAAGCTGTCCTCGGCACCGACCGAGGCATTGGTCTCGGGTTTGCTCGGTACTCATCCCCGCATCAAAAATCGCGAACTCGCGCTATCGTTCGACGAGTTGCTCGAACGCGTCAGCGGTTTCATCGAAGAGCGTGCGCCGCGCTACCGCAGCTACAAGAAGCTGAGGTCCGAGGTAGCAGCGCGTGAGCGCGCGCGGCTGCGGCTGGATGAGTTCACGGCGCGTGTGCTCACTTCCTTCGTGCGCAATCGCTTGATCGACGAGGTGTATTTACCGCTGGTCGGTGCCAACCTGGCCAAGCAATTGGGCGCCGCTGGCAGGACCAAACGCACCGACTTGATGGGGCTCTTGCTTCTGGTCTCGCCGCCCGGTTACGGCAAAACCACGCTGATGGAGTACGTCGCGAGCCGACTCGGTCTGGTGTTCGTCAAGGTGAACGGCCCAGCGCTGGGCACGGCCGTGGTCTCACTCGACCCGAGCGAAACGCACAACGCCACCGCGCGCCAAGAGGTCGAGAAGATCAATCTCGCGCTCGAGATGGGCAACAACGTGATGCTCTACCTCGACGATATTCAGCACACGAACCCCGAACTCTTGCAGAAGTTCATTTCCTTGTGCGATGCCCAACGCCGCATCGAAGGCGTCTGGAACGGCCGATCGCGAACTTACGATCTGCGGGGCAAGAAGTTCTGCATCGTGATGGCCGGTAACCCGTACACCGAATCAGGTGCCCGCTTCCAGATCCCGGACATGCTCGCCAACCGCGCCGACACCTACAATCTGGGCGACATCTTGCACGGGAAAGAGCAGGCGTTTGCGCTCAGCTACCTGGAAAATGCGCTCACCTCGAACGCGCTGCTCGCACCGCTCGCTGGTCGGGAGCCGGCCGACGTGCACAAGCTGGTGGCCATGGCGGAGGGACAGGAGGTGCCTGCGTCAGAGCTGTCGCACGGCTACGGTGCCGCCGAGATCGAAGAGTTCGTGGCGTTGTTCAAGCGACTGCTCCAAGTGCAACGCACGTTGCTGCGCGTGAACCAGGAGTATATCGCGTCCGCATCGCAAGACGATCGCTATCGGAACGAACCGCCGTTCAAGTTGCAGGGTAGCTACCGCAACATGAACAAGATGGTCGAAAAGATCGCCGCTGCCATGAACGAGTCCGAGCTCGAGCGGCTGATCGACGACCACTACACGAGTGAAGCCCAAACTTTGACCCGCGGCGCGGAGCAAAACCTGCTCAAGCTCGCCGAAATGCGAGGACGTCAAAGCGATGCGCAGAAGGCGCGCTGGGGCGAGATCAAGGAGGCCTTCGTGCGCGTGCAACGCATGGGCGGCAAAGACGAAGACCCCGTGGCGCGCATCACCGGTTCGCTCAGTCTGCTCGATGACCAACTGAAGGGGATCCGCGAAGCCCTCGGTCGCGCGGTCACGGCGAGCCGCGACGCGCAGTCCGCGGGCAGCCAGCAGGATGCGCTCCGACAAGGCCTCGAATCGTTGGCGCGCCCGAAGCTCGAGGTCCGGCTGCACGACGCCGCGCCGCAGGACCTCACGCGTCTCGCGAGTGAACAGCTGGCGCTCTTGCGCGAACTCTTGGCGCCACTGATGGCCGCTGGAGCTTCGCCCGCGAATAGCAGCCAAGATCAGCGACTAACCGAAATTGCCACCGCCATCGCGGGCATGCAGCGCACGATCGAGCGCGGCATGAGCCGACCGGAGCGTGTGGACGTATCACTGGTCAACCATTCCAAGACCAATTTCTTCCGACCGGTATCGAGCAGCGACGTCTGCTCGCTGGGCGGCCTGTTCGTCGCCACGTACGAAAAGCCGCCCGCGCTGGGCGCCCCAATCGAACTCGCGCTGGCCTTCCCCTCGGGCCCCACGTGTAGCGTCTTTGGCGCGGTCGAGTACACACAAGACGAACTGAATGACGATTTTCCGGCAGGCTTCGGCGTGCGCTTCAGCGAAGTGTCCCCCGAGGCTCGCGCGCTGATCGAAGAATACGCGACTGTGCGCGAACCGCTCTTGCGTGACGACTGAGAGTGACCGAACGTCATTTGCCCTCGGATCGTCAGCAAGATCGCCGGGCGACAGAGCCCCGTTCCGCCCGCTCCGTTCCCTACAACGAAGGCTGTCGGCCAACACAAGCCCGCGCATCCGCGTGGGCGCTGTGCCGCGCTCGAACCTCGACGCCGAAGGCTGCGACGGCGCGCGACGTTCTCGCGTGACCATCAATACCAAGACACTTGGCCCGGCCAGGTAGCGCGCGCCGCGCGGGCGATGTAGTTCCAGGAGCCGGCCTAGCCCTTCTTCGTCCTTTTCTTCTTCGTGCTCTCGCGTAGCCGGTGCTCCTCGGCCGTCACTAACACGCTGCCGAAGCGGAATTGGATCAGACGCTGATAGGTGCCGGTTTCGTCGCCGCCGATCATCCACAAATCGCGTGGATCGCGGTCGGTCTCGACGCTCGGCAGCCAGTGCCGACTCGACGCCCACGCCAGCAAGCTGGAGCGGCCGAGCACGCTGCGGGTAACGGCGACGCCACACGCGGGGCGGCGACCGAGACCCGAGCAGATGCGGGTCGCGATCAATTCTTCGTTGCCGATCGGGCGCCAAAGCCATTGGTGATCGACGCTGAGCCCGGCGCGCGAGCCCAATTCGGCGCTGGCCGAGGCCGGCAAAGCGTCGAGGATCTGTGCCAGCTGCGGCTTGTCGATTCGTTTTTGCAACTCGAGATTCGCGCCGCGCTTGATGTCGAGCACGACCTCGACCGTGTTGGGCGGGCCGGCGCAACAGCGAAAGCCGATCGTCCCGCTCGGGGTGGCGGGCCGCTCCGCGCGAGCGTTGGCGCAGCGGCCCACGAGCTCGCCTTCGGCTGAATTGCCACCGCGCACACTGACCAGCCCGCCGCTGGTGCCTCGACCCCAATCACTGGCCGTCCATTCCCATGCGCCGCCGTGAAGATCGCGAACTCCGAAGTCGCTTCGGCAGGACACGCGTATGCCCGTGGGTCGCATCACCGGAACCGCACCCGTTCCGCAACGCTCGGCGCGATAGCTTTCGCCGTATTCGTAGCGGTGATTGTCCGGCCCTTTGCAGGCGCGCTCCCATTCGAGCTCGCTGCACAGGCGCTTGCCGCGTTCGCCGCACAGCGCATTGGCGGCGGCTTGGCTGAGGTTGGTGAGCGGGATCGCCCCTTCTTCGTTGGGATAGGGGAAGACGTCGATGTAGTAAGCCTTGAGGATGACTTGCTCGCCGGGTATTTCTTCGTCAGCCACCCGCGGCAGGCTGCCCTCGGGCGTGCCCGCAACCAGCGGCCCGCGCGGCACCCAAACCATACCTTGGCGCGGTTCGGGCGGCACCTCCGGCGGTGCAATGGACGAGCTCGCGGAACTCTTGGGCGCGCTCTCGCGCGCTGGCTGAGCGCGCTGGGCCCGGCACTCGAAGCACAAGCCCAAGCAGCAAACGAGACTCGCTGTCGCAGCGTTCCGCCGCGCGTTCACGACTCCGAGCGCTCGTCCCGCTCGCGCAGACCGAGCTCCTTCATTTTCAACTGCAGGCCCTTGCGAGAGATTTTCAGCAAGCGAGCCGCGTGCGTGACATTGCTCGACGTTTGATCGAGTGCCTTCACGATCAGCTCGCGCTCCAGACGGCTCATGGCTGCCTTCACCTGCTCCTTCAAGCCATCGACCGCTGCCGCGACTGCGGCCTCGCTGGTCGGCTGGGTCGCTGGAGGCTCCGGCGTGGAAACATCACGCAATTCCGAAGGCAAATCCAAGACCTTGAGCTCGCTGCCGTCGGAGAACAGCACGGCCCGTTCGATCACGTTCTCCAGTTCGCGGATGTTGCCCGGCCAGGGATAGGAGACGAGGTGCGCCTCAGTGTCGGCTTCCACGCCAGTGACGCTCTTCTTCAAGCGAGCGTTGAACTTGTCGATGAAGTGCTTGGCCAAGAGCGGAATGTCCGTCGACCGCTCACGCAACGACGGCAGGCGAATCGGTACGACGTTCAAGCGGTAGTACAGGTCCTCGCGGAACGCGCCGGCCGCGATCTCGCGCTTCAGATCGCTGTTGGTGGCTGCTACCAAACGCACGTCCACCCGGATGGTTCTCACGCCACCGACGCGCTCGAACTCGCTCTCTTGCAGGGCGCGCAGCAATTTGACCTGCATTTCGACCGGAATCGAGCCGATTTCGTCCAGGAACAGCGTGCCGCCGCTGGCGAGTTCGAAGCGGCCGGGCTTGGAACCCACGGCGCCGGTGAAGGCTCCGCGCTCGTGTCCGAACAACTCACTTTCCATGAGATCCTTCGGGATCGCGGCGCAGTTGACCTTGATGAACGGCTTGTCACGACGCGACGAGTTTTCGTGTAGCGCTCGCGCCACGAGCTCCTTGCCGGTTCCACTCTCGCCGGTGATCAGCACCGTGGTCGGCGTGTCCGCGACGCGATCCAGCACTGCGTACAGATCCAGGATGCTCGGGCTCTGGCCGATGATGCCGTAGCGAGCCGACTCGCGCGCGTCGGACTCTGGGCGCGTGGCCTCGGCGGCCGATAGATCCCGAGTGCGCAAGGCTTTGCGCACGATGGCGCGGACCTCCGCCTGATCGAAGGGCTTGGTCAGGTAATCGAAGGCGCCGGTCTTCAGCGCTTCGACCGCGTTGTCGACGGTGCCGTGCGCGGTAATCATCACCACGGGCAACTCGTCGTCGATTGCGACCGCGCGACGCAATAGCTCCATCCCATCGAGCTTGGGCATGCGCAGATCGGTGATGATCAAGTCCAAGTGGTGCTCTTTGAGCACGAGCAGGGCCTGCTCGCCGTCCTCCGCAGTGTGCACGTCGTAGCCGTCACGCTCGAGCTGCGCACTGAGCACGCGCCGAAGGTTCGGTTCGTCGTCGACGACTAGGATTTGTTTGCGTTCAGGGAGCATCGACGAATCGGCCGCATCTGGGTAAGGATGAAACCTTTGCTCGAAACTACGGGCAGCGCGAGCCTGCTCGGTCGGCGGAGAGCGGCGCCGAACAGTAGAAAAGAGCGGCCTTGCCCTTGCCCGGGGCGCCCGCCGCTATGATGTCACGGTTGTCGAGGTGCGGCGTGACGATCGACCGCCCCAGCTCGTCTCCGGCCTCCGCGGAAGAGATGAAATTGGCGTCGACGAAGCCGGTATCGGTCGACGCTTCTGCGTCATAAACCAACAGGGCACCGGCATTTTCTTCGCCACGCACGGTCATTTTCGGCGCGCCGACGATCACTTCGCCGTCACCATCGCCGTCCAGGTCGCCAACCGCGACCGCCGCGCCGAAATCGGACTTCTCACAACCGGTCAAGCTACTGGTCGAACCACAGCCAAACGAGTCGAGCAGCGCCCCCGCTGGCAAGGAGGAGAAGCCGCATTCACTGGAGGCCGTCTCGGGCAGGTCGAACAGTGCAGCTCCGTCGATCACGTGCACGTTGCGGTCGTCCGACACGACCAAATCGTCGCTGCCGTCAGTGTTGACCCGCCCAGCCGCCAGGGCTCGGCCCATGCCATGGATCCCGCCCAAGCAGCCGATGTAGCTCGAACTGGCGCTGTCATCGGTTTTCCAGAGAAAGACCGCCGACTTGCCCGGCACCCCCAGCGCCAACACGCGGCCGCCATCGACCGCCAGCACGGCGAGCGACTGGCCGAAGCTCGCGTCGTCCGCCTGAGCACCGGCAGGCAGAAGGAGCTCGCTGAACTCGGCGCTCTTGGCGGGGTAGAACCAAGCTAGGCGCTTCTCGGGCAGACTAACTAGAAGCAACGGGTCGTCCGTGCGATCGGTGGCCAGCGGGTGATCGTGGGGTTGATTCTGGGCGATGGAGATCGCAAGCAGATCCTGAGCTGCCTGCGGCATGCGCAGCGCATACTCGTGGCTGTCGCTGCAGCGCACCACCAGCCCCTGCTCAGTGCCGACCGTCCCGCTGCCGAGCGCAAAGCAGAGTGTGCGAATTTGCTCCGGAGCGCGCGCGTTGGCGAAGCCCGCGGTGAGCGAGGATAAAAAGCAGCTACCGCCAGAGCAGTAGCCGCTGTCGACCGCATGGGTACCGGCTGATTCCCCTTTGCCGATTTCGTACAGCGCCGCAGACGACACGTTGGTCGCGCCACCCACGAGCAGCTCGGTCTGCCCGTTGTGAGTCGCGGTCGCTAAGCTCACGCCAAAGCCGTCCTTCATCGAGCCCGGCTTTTGCAGCAGTACGACCGGCGAGTTTTCGGTCACGTCATCGAAGCGTGACCAGGAGCAGGCAGACGCATGGAGCGCCAGACCGCCGAGCAGACTCAGCTCGAGCAAGCGAGCGCGCATCAAAACCTTCCTCCAAAAAATAGTCCGCCACCATTGCTGGAGGCACTGGGCAACAATTCGAAGCGAGGCCCGGGCTCGGCCGCCACACTTGGCTGCGGCGCGAGCTCGCGCGGCTCGAGTCGCGCCACGGGCCGAGCTTTCAGTGGGTCGTCGAATTCGAGCAATTTCCCTGGTTTGACCGAAGACTCGGGCAGCGGGTCTTTGATGAAGTTGTAGGTCGAAAGGCCGCCCAACACGCCTGCGACGACGAAGCCCGCGTCCGCGCCGACCGCGAACCATTTTCCGCGGGTCGCGCGGCTGTCCGAGCTTTCCAGGCTGCCGCTTTCACGATCGCTCTTGAGCTGGTCGTACAAGTGGTTCGACTCCGAACCGACATAGATCGCGGCGCCCAAGAACGCCGCGCCGATGATGGCCTGAGTCCAAGCCGGGCCGCGTGGATACTTCGGGATCATCTTCGCGTGTAACGGCAAGATCTGGCCACGAGGGACGACGATCGTGCCCTCGAAGGTCTTCCGCCCATCGCTCTCGATGGTCAGCTTGTGGCTACCCGAATCGAAACGGGCGTCGAGCGGTTCCTCGCCGCTGCGCCAGACACCCTTGGGTTGCTCGTCGATGCGAACTTTTACTTCGGGTGCCGACGCATCGATGCGCAGTACGCCGTAGTTCACGCGCACCATGCGCACCTCGAGCTCCTTCTGCTCGCCGTGCTCGAGTTCGACGCTGGACAGAAATGGCTCGAATCCGGGCGCCTCGACTAGCACGTCGTGCTTGCCGCCAGGGACCAACTCACCGTGCGGAGTGTCACCCCAGAGCGGGTGCCCTTTCTTCGTATCGTCGAGCCAAATATGCGCGCCGATCACGTTCGAAGAGACGCGCAGGAAAGCCATGAACTTGCCCTGTGACAGGTTCGCCTTGAGTTGATGCACGTGACCCGGCGAGACGGCCATGTCGGCTTCGCTGGCGTTGAAGTCGCGGAACTTTTCGACCACGACGTGATAGTGGCCAACATCCAGGGTCAGGTTAGCCGGAGCGCGCGTGGCGACCACTTCCTTCCAGCCTGGGTTGACCGCCGCTCCCAGCGTGAAGCGCGGTCCGTTTGCGTCCGAACGCTGATAGATGCGGAGCGGCGCGCCGTCCGGTTCGGTCTCGATCACGACCAAGGACTTCATCGAGTTCTGGTCGTCGCCAGAGGGTAAGGCCACCGCCGGCAGGGGCGGCGGTGGGATCGGCGCGCCGGCATCGGCATCGGCATCGGCGCCTGCGTCGCCAACTGGCGCGGCGGCCGCCGCAGCGGCTGCTGCTGCCAGCGCCGTCGCTTTGGCGGCCTCGAGCGTGGCGATGCGCTGATTGACCTTCTCCAGGTCCGGCGCATTCGGGTCGACCTTCACGTACTCTTTGAAGTTTGCAAGCGCACGGTCAACGTCGTTTTGCTTTTGGTAGCAGACGCCGGCGTTGAACAGGAACGCCGAGTAGGGGTACGCCGCGTAACCGGCTTCGAACACTTGTGCGGCGCCCGCGTAATTGCCGGTGACATACAAGCCCTGGCCCTTGTCCATTTCGGACCGAATGGCTTCCAGGCGCTTGCCGGAGCTGTCCTTGGTCTGAGCCAAGGCAGCGGTGGCAAGGGCAGCCAGCAGCGCCAAGAGCAGAAGGACCAGCGCGCCTCGACGCGACAAAAAACCCGAGTTCACCGGGGCAAACATGAGCCCGGATCGTTCGCCGGCACAAGTGCGACTTCGGACGCGAAATGACGCATCTGGCGCCCATTGGCCGATTGGCCGGGTTAGCCAGCGATTTGAGCTATTGCCTCGATTGCTCGTATGCTGACGCTCTTGGACGTGGGCGGCCCTTACGAGATGAAGAGAATCAGAATGCGCAAGCACTTGAGCCATTGGTTGTTTGGCGCTGCCGTGGCAATCGCACCCGGGCTGGCACACGCCGAGGACGAACCCAAGGCGTATCCGGAGTGCATCAAAGCACCCACCGACGCGGAAACCGCTGCCGCCAAGGGTGCCTACCAGGCCGGCAACGCTTCCTTCGACGAGGCAGACTACCCGCGGGCGATCACCTATTGGGAAGACGCCTATCGCCGGGATTGCACCGCGAATCTGCTGTTGAAGAATCTGGCTCGCGCGTACGAGCTGTACGGTCAGAAGCGTCAGGCAGTGGTGGCACTCGAAACGTTCTTGGTGCGCGAACCGAGCTCGGCTGACAAGGAACAGATCGAACGCCGCATCGAGGTGCTCAAAAAGCAAATCGCTGCCGAAAAGGCCGTCCCGGTCGCGCCGACGCAGCCGCCAGTCGCGGCCACCCCGGCCACGACGCTGCCGCAACCGGTGCCAGAGTCGGAAGCTCACGGCGGCAAACGCTCGATCGTGCCATTGATCGTGGCCGGTGCAGGTGGCGTGGTCCTAATCGTTGGCATCGCCGTGTACAGCAAGGGCGCGAACGACGTGACCCACTACGAGGGCCTTTGCCCCAATCACGATTGCGGAACGGGCTCCGAAGCCACCGCCAACGCCGCGGCGGCCAACGACGCCCGGAGCAAGAAAATTGCGGGCGGAGTCGTCACTGGCGTCGGCGCGGTTGCGCTGGCGGGCGGCTTGGTTTGGTACTTCGTGCAGCCGCGCAGCGCAGCCACGACCGGCAGCCTGCGGAAGCCGCTCGTCAGCCCCGCGCTGGCGCCAGGCTTCGCTGGCGTCGCGCTCAGCGGCGCGTTCTGAACTGTCCTTGATCCCGTAAACCTGCCCGTGCCCGATCACCGTCCGGAGTCGGGCCGGGTGGGCGATCGACGCGCTTCGTGACCCCCGAAGGGGTGCGATCCAGCGTCGCGCCTCGCGTCGAGTCTGGGTGCCGAGATTCGGCGCCGAAGGCTGCGTCGGACTCGGGAGAAATCGTGACCATCAGCAAAAGCACAGATTTGAAGAATCGTCAGACGGGCACGGGCACCGGAGATTCGGCCGACCTCGTCAATGCGGCGCGGAGCCGGAACCCGAAGTCGAATGTCCGGGCACGCGCGGCTTCGGGTCGACGTTCGTGGTTTCGGGGATGCTCGGCGGCGCGTCACCCGCATCGCTCTCTTCCGCTAGCCGGACCGGGGGCACGGACGCGTAGCGAAACCCGGCCGGGTCCGGTTGCAATGGCGGCGGCGTTTCGCTCGATGACCCGCCGCACGCGGCCAGCGCGGCTATCGAGCCTAACATGAGCACGGCTGCGAAAAGAAGGCGGTCACGGGGGTAACGCATGGCGGCCCGCGCTCTAGCACGGGATTGCTCGTGCGATCAAAAGCCACTACCTTCCGCGCTCTTGTCGCCTTCGAGAGCCCGCACTTCCAGCACGCCGCGAGCCCTGCCCTCGCCGGGGCAGCCTTGATCGGTCGTTTGCGTGGTCGCGTGCTGACCGACGAGGCGACCGGCGCGGTCGTCCTGGACGTTCACGGGGTCGGCTACGACGTACTAACTGCGGTCGGGACGCTCGGTCGAGCGCGTGTCGAGGCCAATACGGAGGTCGAACTCTGGATCCACACTCACGTTCGGGAGGACGCGCTGGATTTGTTTGGGTTCGCGAACGAGACCGACCGGCGCGTATTCCGCCTGCTGCTCGCTGTACCCAACGTCGGCCCCAAGACCGCCTTGGGTGTGCTCAGTGCCATGCCAGTCGACGAGCTATCGCGCGCCGTGGAGCGCGCGGATCACGCGCGCCTCGGCAAGATTCCGGGCATCGGCAAAAAGACGGCCGAGCGGCTGGTTTTGGAGCTCAAGGAAAAGCTTCGCGGGCTGGACAGTAGCGCCGCCAGCGCGCCGCTCGAAACGTTGGGAAACGAGGCCGATCGCCTGCTCAGCGCGTTGGTCAATATGGGCTATCGACCCGGCGAGGCGGAGCGTGCGGTGTCGGCCCTCGGTCCGAAGCTGAGCACCGAACCACTCGGTAACTTACTGCGCGAAGCGTTGGCCAAGCTCACGCCCTGAGCTGGAGACCTTGACCCTGGCAAAGGGGCGTGGATAATCGCGCGGTTACGAGGGAATATCGTCTCCTCGTCTGCTCGGTCCGCTCCCCTGGAGGACACCTGTGATCACGTGTTTGAAGTGCGGCAAGGAGAATCAGGACCACTATAAGTTTTGCTTGGGCTGCGGAGCAGAGCTCCCGCGTGCAGCCGCAGCGAAACCGTTTACGGCGGCGACGCCTCCGCAAGGTGTGCCGGCCGTTGCCGCCATGCCTGCGCCTGCGCCTGCGCCAATGCCGACGCCATCGGCGGCACCCCCGCCCGTAGCGCCGCCTCCGCCCATGGCGCCGCCCGCTGCCGTGCGGCCCTCAGCGGCGCCCGCAGCAGCGAGTGCCACGGTCACCTGCCCGCAATGCGGGCACGTGAACGGAACGGGCCATCGTTTCTGTGCATCGTGCGGCTACAACCTCGGCGCTCTAGCCGGCGCGAGCCCTTCAGCTGCGCCTGCGGCAGCGCCGGTTGCGTCCACCTATCCGCAGATCATTCTGACCGCGCTGCGCGCTGACGGCAGCGAGGCAGGGACCTATCGTTTGCCGGACGTCGCGCAGCTCACGCTGGGTCGCGACACCGGTTCGATTTTCGCCGGTGACAGCTACCTATCCCCACGCCACGCAACGTTTACGCGTCGTGGAACTCAGCTGTCGATCAAGGACGAGGACTCACTCAACGGCGTGTACTTGAAGTTGCGTCCGAACGAGCCCTGCTTGCTCGAGTTCGGTGATTTGTTCCGGATTGGGCAAGAGATCATTCGCCTCGAAGAGCTCAAGGGACAGGGCCGCTCGCCCGACAACGTGGAGCGCTTCGGCAGTCCCGCGAAGGGCTACATCGGTCGTTTGGCGTTGGTCATCGGTCGCGATACGACCGGCAACTCCTTCCCGATCCCGGAGCGCGGTGTGCATTGCGGCCGTGAGCGCGGCGACATCTTGTTCTCCGAAGACGGCTATGTCTCCGGTTTGCATTGCAGCATCGCCAAGGGTCCTGACGGAAAGATCTATCTGACCGATGTCGGCAGCTCGAACGGCACCTTCGTGCGCCTGCGCAGCGAGCGCTCCGTCGGTGCGACCGACATCCTGCTCATGGGTCAGCAGCTGTTCCGTATCGACTATTGACCCTGAACATGGAAAGGGTCCGCACGATCCGAGTCGTGGCTGCCGTGATCGAACACGGCGGCCGCTACTTGATTACCCAACGCCGAGCCTCGGCCGTGCTGCCGCTGCTCTGGGAGTTTCCAGGTGGACGCGTGGAGGAGGGTGAGAGCGATGCCGAGGCAGTCAAGCGCGAGGTCTTGCACCGGCTCGGCGTGGACATCCAATCCGGCAAGCTGATAAGTTTCGTCAGCCACCCGTACGAGCACTACGTCGTGGAACTGTATCTGTACGAGGGGCGACTGCTCGAAGGCCAGCCGAGCGCCGTCAACGTCAGCGATTTTTGCTGGGTCGCGAGCGAGGATTTCGAAGCCTATTCGTTCACGCCCGCCGACGAAGCCTCGATGAGCCAATTGCTCGGACTCTAGCGACAACGCGCAACCCGGGGCGCGGACGTGCCGACCGGGTTTCGATGAACGCTCGCAAGCTTGCACGATCGCTCGCAGGATCCCTACTGAACTTACTCGCGCCTCCCCGCTGCTTGGCGTGCGAGGCACTCGATCCCGAAGCCTCAGGCTATTGCGCCGAGTGTGGTGAGCCGCAGCCGCTGCTGGATATCGCCTGCGAGATTGCCGGAGTTCCCGTGTTCGCTGGCGCTCGCTATGCAGAACCGTTGATCTCCGCGATTCACCGTTTCAAGTACGGGTCAGCGCCTGAACTGTGCGGGGCCCTCTGCCGTCAGGCGGCACGCGGGATCGATTTGCTCGGAATCGAGCGCACCGACGTGTGGGTGCCAGTGCCACTTCACCCGCTGCGGCTCGCGGAACGCGGCTACAACCAAGCAGCCCTGCTCGCGCGCGAACTTTCGTCCCCTCAGCGAGCGCGAGTGGACACGCGCCGGCTGCGTCGGGTGCGGCATACGGAGCAACAGGCCATGCGCGACCGTCGCGGACGTGCGCAGAACGTCGCGGAAGCATTCCGAGCGCGAAGCGGCGCGAGCGATCGTGCAACACAGCCACGACGAATCGTGCTGGTCGATGACGTAGTGACCACGGGCGCGACACTTTTCGCCTGCATCCAGGCGCTGCGCGCCGCCGGTGACGAAGTCGTCGGCTGCGTGGCCGTCGCCTCTGCGGGGACTTCCAATGATTGAGACTTTCTCCCAACCCTGTTGGCAAATACGGGCATAATCGATGGCTCTGGTCCTCGGAGTCCGGATTGGTCGATCCCGCGCAAGACATCCAATACTACTGGCTCGCGGCCGATGGCGCGCGGTTGTCAGGCAGCGGGCAAGAACTGCGCGCAGCGCTCCGCAGCGGCGCGCTGCGCCCCGCCACACTCGTCTGGCGTTCGGGCTGGACCGAGTGGCAGCCCGCCAACCGTGCTCCAGAGTTGGCCGCAGCAATTCCGCAAACGTCCTTGGCGCCGAGTAGCTTCGGCACGCTCGGGCCAGCGCGCCGTTCTACGACACCGGCGCGCCCGTCCGCGGGGCCGCCGCCACCACCGCAGCGCGCTCGCGCACCGATGCCCACGCTCTCGGAGGAGCAAGGCGTCGTGTCTGCCACGGCCACGTTGCGTCCACCGGGCGCGGTTCCGCCACCAGCCCGTGGCGTGCCGGTGCCCGCGCTGGACTCGTCGCCGCGCGCGACTATGACGCCTGTGCCGGCCTTTGGCCCGCTCGGCGGCAGGGTCGACACACCGATACCGGCGGCGGCACTCCCGGCGGTCGTCAATCGGGCGCTCTTGGCCGATGCTCCAGCGCCTTCCTCGAGCGCAGAAGCCGAGCCCAGCGGTCGCCGCGCCCGCCAAGACTCGCGGGTCGTTATCGGCCGCATCGGCCTCGATAGCCGCACCGTCGTGATGGCGCTCTCGGCGCTCAGCGGCGCGCTGCTCGTAGCGCTGGTCGGGCTCGCGCTGTCGCGTTCACAGACCAAGAGCCCGACACCGGAAGTTCGACCGCGGGCGAGCAGCGCCCCTTTGCCCAGCGCGTCGCCGGCGTTGCCCGGCTGTCGTTTGGCGCTGCCGGCCGCATTGATCGCACCCAGCGTGGAACGCCGTGTGCCTCCCTACGCGGTAAAGCTCGAAAATTCGGGCGCTCTGGCATTGGGCATTGCCGAATCCAAGACCCGCGGCCTCGGGCTACGTGTCGATCCAAACACGCTCGATGTCAGCTCGGTGTTCGAAGAAGAAGGAAAAGACGCAGTGCGCGGTGTCGTGCCACTCGCACGCTCCGGATCGCTGACGTTCTTCGTCGACCGTGACGACCGCGCGCTGCGCTCGGCACACACGATCGACGAAGCACCACCGTTTACCCTCGGGGTCAGTGACGCGGGCTTCTCGCGTGTGGTCGCGGGCAACGCCAGCCTGATCTGGCAGCTCGATCCGGGCGCGAAGATTACCGAACCGCGTACGGCGCAACTAGCCGGCTATGGCTACGGCGTTACGTTTCGCCACGGCGGGCAATCGGGCAAAGTCATGCTCGGCTTCGTTGCCAATGACGGCGAAAAGAAATCCGAGCTTTCCGAAATACCCGCTACCCCGAAGTTCTTGGGCACACCCGTGATCGCCGGGAGCAGTGCTGGCGTACTGATCGCATTCGCCGGTCGAGATGCCGAGAGCGCCGCCTGGAAGCTATTCGTGTCGCAAGCCTTGCCAGGCGCCGAGCCGAGCCCTGCTCGCGAGCTGACGGCTGGCAGCGGAGGCGGGGCAATTTCGCCGACGCTTGCCGCGCTGAGCGGCGACCGCTGGCTCGTACAATGGACCGAGGGAAGTACCGCCCAATATCATGTGCACGTGCAGAGCTTCGCCGCAGACTTGAGTCCGATCGGTCCGATCATCGCCGTTTCACCGAAAGGCGCCAACGCCGGACAGGGCACTTTGGCCACCTTTGCGGGCGGCGCGGCCGCACTCTTCATCCTGACCAGCGCCGGCCACGACGAACTCTGGGGAGCAACGCTGGCATGTCCGTGATGTCGATGACGCGCTCCTGCCTGACCCTTGCGCTGATCGCGGTCGCGGGCGCCAGCGTGGGCGGCTGCGGGTTGTTCGGCACGAGCCACGAGTCGACGGTCGCTAAAGGCAAGTACTACGCTTCCGGCGACCCGTATTACGACGGGTTCTTCGTCGACCTGTACCTGCTCCAAGTGGGCATGGCCGAAGCGTCGAAGATCCCCGATGCCGAGCGTCAGCGCTGGATCCAGCTATTGCAGCTCGAGCAAGCAGCCTCCCCGGCGATGATCGAGCAGCGCTTGCACGAAGAAGCGCTGAAGTTGAGCCAGACGGGCGTTCACCTGCGGCTCGACCAGAATTTGGTCGCTGACAAACCCGAAGCATCTAGCACCACGATCCTCAGCAACGCCCGGCCCAAGGAAAACCCGGCCGCAGCGCTGTTGACGAGCGTCGAGACGTCCAGCACCAACCTGCTGCGCTGGCTGCTCACGATGAAACAGAAGGAAGAGGCGCTGGGTCGACTCGAACTGCTGACAATTCGGCTCGACGCGGGCGTAGATCGTGCGTTTTCACAAGCTCCGCTCGGCAAGCCGAGCGCGGTGAAAGAAAACCTCGCGGATGCTCACAAGCTGATCCCCTTGATGCGCGCTCGCGCCGGACAGCTGCGCGCGAGCAGCGAACAACTGCTGGCCGCGTTGACCCGTGGCATCGATACCGACGACGGTTCGGTAGGTCCGCCGCTCGGCGCCGATGGGTCGAAGGAGGAGGGCGCGCACGGAACCGAGACAGCGGCCGATTCCTCCAAAAAAGCAGCGGGTAAGCCCCACGCGAAAGCTAAGCCAGCGAGCGCCGCGCCCGCGCCCGCGCCGCGCCCAAAGCCGCAGCCAGCTGCCGGCGACGGCGATGAGCCCACCAAGCCGCGCGCGCCGAGCGGCAAACCCACACCACCGGCGCGCGATTTCGAACCCTGAGCCCAACGTCGTCTAGCAGTCGAGGGCAGAGGGAGGAATCGAACCCTCGGGACGGCGTGGCGATGACTCCAAGCGGCGCGCGACCTTGCGCGCAAACCGACGGGTTAACTCAAAATGGCTTGGATCGCCCTCCGTTTAGCGCTTGCAGAGCGCGGGCGTGCCAGCCCGTGCCGGTATCAACGTCATTGGCTGCACGGTCGATGGCTGTGCCAGAAGTCGCACAGCGCGACGCTCGCGTGACGCCGTTGTTCGTGCTCTCTCGGATCGAGGACAGCTCACTGGGCGAATATTAGCGTATCAGCCAAGGTCAAAGCGGAGCGCGAGCTCCCTGGCGCTGGCAGACTATTGGTTTCTGAGCCACGCCTCGTAGTTGCCGGCCGTCACCACGTCGGTCGATTGCACTGCCAGGCTCCTATCGTTGCCGGTGTACCAGCGGGACAACTGCAACCCCTGCTTGAAACCGTAAAAGACACCGATGTCCTTTGGTGCCCAATTGACCATCTTCAATTTTGCGCATTGGTCCAAGATGGACCCGTTCATCATCATCATTCGGAAGGCGGCGTTGTACTTGCTATAGCCGGCCGTGCCTTGTTTGGCGTTGGTCAAGTAGGTGTAATTGCGAGCCGCGACGAAGTCGCGCTTCTTTAGCAGCGGGGCGAGCTCCATCCGGCGCGAATACAAGCCTCCCGCGTAAGACATTTGAAGCAGCACGACCTGAACGTCGGCAGGCAGTGTCGCAAAATCCCTTCCGAAGTATTGAACCGCGGCAGCTTCATGAGCGCGCAGAGCCTCTTGCACGGCGGCGGACAGGTCCGGTGCGGTCACACGCAACGTCGTGATCGATTCGAACGCTCGAAATGACCGATAGCCCGGCTGCGGCGCATTGCCTCCGGGCACCGTCTTGCTCTTCACCAGGTTGAACTCGGCTTTGACCTCGGCGTCCGTCGCCGCTTTTCCATCCGCGCGCGTAAACCGAACGCGCCGACCGTATGTGCTGTAAGGATCGAGCAGGTTGCCGATGCCCGTAGAGACGAGACCAATCGAATCCAAATACATGTAAGGGACACTGCCCTCGAACCAAGCCAAGTGATCCACAATTTGGTCTTTCGCTGATTGGTGCATGTCCGAATCCTCTGCCGCGCGTGCGGTCGCGCCTCCCACGCTTCGAACTCTACCAGCTCCTCGCTTCGAAGGATCCCGCGATAATTCCGGCTAGACCAAGCAGGTCGTTCCCGATACCCTCGCGTAACCATCGTGCCGATGTCCAAACGTAAGCGCTGGCACCAGACGTCGTTCTGCGCGCTGGTGCTCGTCGCCTGCACCCAGCCTCGACCAGCCCCCGGGCCCGCGGCGCGGCCTGATACGGCACCCCTAGCCGCGGGCAGCGCCGTGCCATCCAACGCAACGATGACGCCGCCCGAGGCCCTGCCAAGCGTCGAAGCGGCGTGCCAGCGCTTTGCCTCCGCGCCAGTGCCGCAGGCGGATTTCGCGAGCGATACCGAGCGCACCGCACTCAAAGGCTGCGATGCCGAAGCGTCGTATTACGGCATCGACATGCCAATCGATCGCCAAAGAGCACGGCAATGTGCGCTCGGCGAGCGGCGACCGGGCGGTTCGCCCGCGATCGTAAACCCAGCAGTCTTGATGATGATTTACGCCAATGGCTTCGGCGCACCTGCGAATTATGATTTGGCGCTGGGCTTTGCGTGCCAGGTAGGCGGCGCGCCCGCGGAGCTCGGCGGGCGAGTCTCGCGTTTATGGGCCGCACGCGCGGGCGAAAAGTGGAGCGCGCCGTTCGACCAATGCGACGACGCCACGAGCGGCGTCATGACCGGCTATTGTGCAGATCTTCAAGAGCGTATCGCCGTTGCCGCACGAAAGGCTCGCTTGCGCGCAGCTGCGGCGGGTCTGCCGCCGCGCGAGTTCGCGGCGCTGCAGCGCGCAGCTCAACGTTTCTTCGAGGCGCGCTCGACGAAAGAGGTGGACCGATCTGGGTCGCAAGCCGCTAGCCTAGTGATTTCCGAGCGCGCGCAGCTGGAAGAGAGCTTCGTGCAAGCGCTCAACCAAGTGCGAGAACCTGTCTTTCGTCCCGCGCCGGGCGATGCTCAGGCATTGGCCAGCGAGCTCGCGCGCCTTTTGGCACGCATTGCGGCCTGCAAAGATCTGAAACAGACCGAGCAAAGCTTGCCGGGCTTGGTCAACAGTACTGGCATACGCGAAACGGAGCAGCGCTGGCTTGCCTATCGGGCCGCGTTCGTTGCTCTCGCGCTCGAGGCGCACCCAAACACCAGCGCCGAAATCTGGATCTCATGGCTCACTCAACCACGGCTCTCGCAACTGAAAGAACTCGCCACAGGCTGCTGAGCTACGCGAACAACCGAGGGTCCGGCGTCCAATGTCGAATCTTCGGGGGCAAGAACCCGCGCGAACTTCCGCACGACACGACTGCGGCGCTGCGCGAGTGGTGCGCATCCACCCGGCGACGTTGCGCGCGTGGGTGATCGGACGCTCGTACCTCGAGCTCCATCCAAACGACTCGAATCGCTGGGCGTGGAGTCATCGCTGTGGCAGCGAAGATAGCGGTGTCACTTTCGCCGAAGGTCGCGCCGCCTCGAGCATTCTGCTACCGCTGGCCACGCTGCTCGGCTTGCCGACCGTCCTGGTGCTGTGGCTGCTGCGCCGCCGTTGCAAGAGGTTCGCCAGTGCGGCCGCGATCCTCCTGCGCGGGGGTGCCGTCTCCGCCGCGCCCGCCATCCGTTTCAGAATATCGAGGCAAAGATCGTCTATTGGGACCAATTTTTGAACTGGCAGGCGGTGGCGGGTAGAAGGAGGCCAGATGCCCCGCTCGACCAAACACGCTTTCGCGTTCGTCTGGATCACGGTACTTCTCGACATGGTAGGTCTTGGGCTGATCATGCCCATTCTGCCGGCGCTCTTGCGGCAGCTCACCGGCACCGACGCCGCGCACGCGTCGATCTACGGCGGCTGGCTGTTCTTCGCTTATGCGGCGATGCAGTTCTTCTGCGCGCCGGTCATTGGCGGCCTGTCGGATGCGTTCGGTCGCCGACCCGTGCTGCTCCTGGCCGTGCTCGGCCTTGGGGTGGACTACGTGCTGACCGCGCTTTCACCCACGATCGTCTGGCTGTTCGCGGGGCGCATCATCGCCGGCATCTTCGGTGCCTCGTACACGACCGCGAACGCTTACATCGCCGATGTCACGCCACCCGACCAGCGCGGCAAGGCGTTCGGCATGCTCGGCGCGGCGTTCGGTGTCGGCTTCGTCGTTGGCCCTGCCATCGGCGGCCTGCTCGGCAATCTCGGGCCGCGCGTGCCGTTCTTCGTCGCGGCAGGTCTCTCGCTCG
>Ga0302322_100000628_pt1 | contig 27346 bp, 28 predicted proteins | sample Fen_T0_2_FD_203757 | JGI IMG/M metagenome (GOLD analysis project Ga0302322, IMG submission 203757) | Peat permafrost microbial communities from Stordalen Mire near Abisko, Sweden - Fen_T0_2 | ecosystem: Environmental > Terrestrial > Soil > Wetlands > Permafrost | place: Sweden: Abisko...
ACGATCCCCAACACCTCGAGCAGGTTGGGGCGTTCGCCCACCACCAGGCCGACCACGACCGGCACGATGATCCCGGTGGCCGACAGCGGCGAGACGATGCCCATGGTCCCGATCGACAGGGCGTAGTAGAAGCTGGTCAGGGCGAGTGCTCCGACGAGCCCGGCGGCCACACCCCACGGCACGTAGCCGGTGGGTCGGTCGAAGCCGCCGACCACCACGGCGATCGGGACGACCACCGCCAGGGCCACCAGCTGGGACGCGGCCACCACGACCAGGGCGGGCAGTCGCCGCGTGACCAGGCCGCCCAGAAAGTCCGCACTGCCCCACAAGATGCTGGAGAGCACAGCGAGGAGGGCAGCCACGGGCAGCGACCCTAGGCCAGCCCGCGCGTCGCACCCCCGGCGGCCCGACCGCCCCACGTACCCTGCGAGCATGCCGGTGCCCGAGGAACCGTCGCAGCCGTTCGAGCAGGCGCTGCTCACCCTGCGCGAGGCCCGGCTGCGTCCCGAGGTCACCCTCGAAGAGGCACCAGCCCCGCAACGGCTGGCCCCCCATGCCGTGGCGCTGACCGCCGACGTCGTGGTCGAGGACGACGAGCTGGCGACCGGTCGGTTCGTCCTGCTGCACGACCCGGCCGGGCACGAGGCCTGGGACGGGTCGTTCCGGGCTGTCACCTACGTGCGGGCGGCCCTCGAGCCCGAGATGGCCGCCGACCCGCTGGTCACGAGCGTCGCCTGGACCTGGCTGGTCGAGGCCCTGGACGCCCGGCACGCCGCCTTCCACTCCCCCAGCGGGACGGTGACCCGGGTGACCTCGGAGAGCTTCGGGGCGATGGCTGACCGCCCGGTGGCAGCCGAGCTGGAGATCCGCGCCTCGTGGACGCCCGAGGACGCCGACCTGGGCAGCCACCTGCAGGCATGGTCCGACGTGCTGTGCCAGGCCGGCGGGTTGCCGCCGTTGCCCCAGGGCGTGGTGACGCTCGGTCACCGGCGCCCGGGTCACCGCGGCTGAGGCTGCCGCCCCACCAAGCTCTGGTCACTGTCGGCTACAGCCGACCTCACGGGCGTCCGATGCAACTTCCAGGGTCGGGTGCCGGATGTCGGCGCCCCCAGCACTGGCAGGAGGACGGGTGACCACACTCGTCGAGCGCGGCGGTACCGCGTACGCGTTCCGGGCAAGTCGTTTCAGCGCCATGGCCGTCGTGACGCACCCCGTGCTGCGCGAGACCGTGGTCCGCCGCTTGCACATGCTCGGCGCCGGAGACGTGGTCGAGGCGGCCAGCGTCGCCGAGGCCCGGGCACGGGCCATGTCCACCGGCCCGCGAGACCTCTGTGTCCTCGAGCTCGGTCTGCCTGACGGCTCCGGCCTCGCCCTGCTGTCCGAGCTGCGCCAGGCCGGGTGGGGGCGCTGCGTGCTGCTGTCCCCCGGCGACGACCCGTACTCGGTGCGTGCCGCGCTGGCTGCCGGCGTCAAGGGCTTCGTCGTGACCGGCCCGACCAACGAAGGGGTGCGCCCCCTGCCCACGGGTCGCCGTGGTTCCGGCACCGGCCCCGACGGCCTGTCCCAGCGCGAGATCGAGGTCCTGCAGCTCGTGTCCCAGGGCCGTTCGAACCGCGACATCGGGGGCGAGCTCAGCCTGTCGGCGCTGACCGTGAAGAGCCACCTGGCCCGGATCGCGCGCAAGCTGGGGACCGGCGACCGCGCCGAGATGGTCGCTGTCGCCCTGCGCGCCGGCGTCATCAACTGAGACCTCCCCGCCGCGCCGCCGCGTAGGCTGCGCAGCCGTGGAGCAACGCACCCCCGGTGGGGCCGACGACGTCGCACCGACCCCGGCGCCCACCGTGACCGCCACCCCCCTGCTCGAGCCCCGCGACGGCCTGCCCGACGTCGTCGTCGACTCCCGGGGGCTCGCGGCGGCCATAGACGCCTTGGCCGGCGGCGACGGGCCGGTCGCGGTCGACGCCGAGCGGGCCAGCGGCTACCGCTACGGGCAGCGGGTCTACCTCGTTCAGCTGCGACGGCGGGGCAGTCGGACCTGGCTGGTCGACCCGGTGCCGTTCGACTTCGACCTGTCCGCCCTGCAGCCGGTCCTGTCCGGCGCCGAGTGGGTCATCCACGCCGCCAGCCAGGACCTGCCGTGCCTGGCCGATGCCGGACTGCGCCCGGTCACCGTCTTCGACACCGAGCTCGCCGGACGTCTCCTCGGCCATCCGCGGGTCGGGCTGGGGCCGATGGTCGAAAGCGTCCTCGGGTTCTCGATGGAGAAGGGTCATGCAGCTGTGGACTGGTCACAGCGGCCACTTCCCGACGACTGGCTCCGGTATGCCGCGCTCGACGTCGAGGTGCTGCTGGAGCTGCGCGACGCGCTGCACGCCGAGCTCGCGGCCGGCGAGAAGCTGCCGTGGGCCCTGGAGGAGTTCGCCCATGTGGCAGCCACAGCCGGGCCGGTGCAGCGGCAGGATCCGTGGCGGCGAACCTCGGGCATCCATCGGGTCCGCGCACCCCGGCAGCTCGCCGCGGTGCGCGAGCTGTGGCTGGCACGCGACCGGCTGGCCCGCCAGCGTGACCTCGCGCCGGGTCGGGTGCTGCCGGACGCGGCGATCGTCGATGCCGCCCGCAGCCAACCCGGGTCGGTGGCCGAGCTGACCGCCCTGCCGGTGTTCGGGGGCCGGGCGAACCGTCGCGTCTCCGACGTGTGGCTGGCGGCTCTGGACCGGGCCCGACAGCTGGGCGACGACGAGCTGCCGCCACCGACCCTGCCCAACGACGGACCGCCCCCGGCCAAGTCCTGGCCCGACCGTGACCCCGAAGCGGCCCGGCGGCTCGCGGCGCTGCGCCCCGCCGTGGCCGCCATCGCCGACGAGCACCGGCTGCCCACCGAGAACCTGTTGGCGCCCGACACCGTGCGTCGGCTGGCCTGGCAACCCCCGGACCCACCGACCGAGGCCGAGGTCCGGGCAGTGCTCGTGGAGCACGGGGCCCGGCGCTGGCAGGTGGCCCTCACCGCCCGGCCCCTGGCCCGGGCCCTGGACCGGCTGACCCGCGACGAATAGGGTCGACAACTAAGGTAAGGTAAACCTTACTTCCACCTCGCCCCCGACTGCGGAGACAGACCGTGCTCGCGAACTTCCTGATCGGCCTGCGTGAAGGCCTCGAGGCCGCCCTGATCATCAGCATCCTGGTCGCCTACCTCGTTCGCACGGGCAACCGGGCGAAGGTGCGCTGGGTCTGGGTCGGGGTCGGCCTGGCCCTGCTGGTCAGCGTCGGCGTCGGCCTGCTGCTGACCTTCGCCTCCGGGGAGATGTCGGAACACACCGAGGTGATCTTCTCCGGCGTCACCTCGATCGTGGCGGTCGGCTTCGTCACCTGGATGATCTTCTGGATGAAGCGCACGTCGCGCTCGATCAAGGGCGAGCTGGAAGGGCGCATGGCGCAGGCGCTGGCCGTCGGCTCCGGGGCCCTGGCCACGCTGGCCTTCCTCGCCGTGGCGCGCGAGGGGCTCGAGACCGCGCTGTTCGTCTGGACCACGACCCGCAGCAACGGGGACCCGGCCACCGCCTTCGGCGTGGTGCTCGGCCTCGCGGCGGCCGCCGTGACCGGGGTCCTGCTGTATCGCGGCGCGCTGCGGATCAACCTCGGCACGTTCTTCCGGGTCACCGGGGTGCTGTTGGTGTTCGTCGCCGCGGGCGTCCTCACCTACGGCATCCACGAGTTCCAGGAGATCGGTTGGCTGCCGGGGATCGACAACCTCGCCTTCGACGTCACCGGCACGATCCGTCCCGACGGCCTGCTCGGCACGCTGCTCCACGGGCTGTTCAGCTTCCGCGGTGACCCCACCTGGCTCATGGTGATCGCCTGGCTCGCGTACGTGGTCGCCGTGCTGACGTTCTTCCTGCACCGGCCGCGCGGGTCGATGCCTGCGCGCCCCGTACGGTCGTCGGCCGCGCGTTGACCTCGGCGGTCGTCGGCGCAGTCCGGCTGAGCCCGCGGTCGCGACGCGTCGCGACCCGCCACTTGGGCGGCCAGGTTACTGGCGAGTAGCATCGGGCGAGCACCCGTTCCCCGTTGCCCCTGGAGGCCCTGATGCCCCGAACCGCTCGCGACGTCGTGTTCGTCGACGGCGTCCGCACCCCGTTCGGCAAGGCCGGCGGCATGTACGCGCAGACCCGCGCCGACGACCTCGTGGTCAAGGCCGTGCGCGAGCTGCTGCGGCGCAACCCCGAGCTGCCCCCGGAGCGGATCGACGACATGGCGGTGGCCGCCACCACCCAGATCGGCGACCAGGGGCTCACGCTCGGGCGCACGGCCGGGATCCTGGCCGGGCTCCCCCGCAGCGTGCCCGGCTACTCGATCGACCGGATGTGTGCCGGCGCCATGACGGCGGTGACGACCACGGCGTCGGGCATCGCCTTCGGCGCCTACGACGTGGCGATCGCCGGCGGGGTGGAGCACATGGGCCGCCATCCGATGGGCGAGGGCGTGGACCCGAACCCGCGGTTCGTCGCGGAACGACTCGTCGACCCCGCCGCGCTGGTCATGGGACAGACCGCCGAGAACATCCACGACCGCTACCCCCAGCTGACCAAGGCGCGCGCCGACGCGTACGCCCTGCGCAGCCAGGAGAAGGTGGCCAAGGCGTACGCCGACGGGTTGATCCAGCCGGACCTGGTGCCGGTCGCCGCCCGCGACGTCGAGGCCGGCTGGGGACTCGCGACGGCCGACGAACCCCCACGCCCGGAGACGACCTTGGACGGGCTGGCGGCACTGCGCACGCCATTTCGCCCGCACGGCCGCGTGACGGCCGGCAACGCGGCCGGTCTGAACGACGGCGCCACCGCTGCGATCGTCGCGGCCGAGGACGTGGCCGACGAGCTCGGCCTGACCAAGAAGATGCGCCTGGTGTCGTACGCGTTCGCCGGCGTCGAGCCCGAGATCATGGGAATCGGCCCCGTGCCCGCGACGCAGAAGGCGCTGGCCCGCGCCGACCTCGGGATCGAGGACATCGGGCTGTTCGAGATCAACGAGGCGTTCGCCGTCCAGGTGCTGGCCTTCCTCGACCACTACGGCATCGACGACGACGACCCGCGCGTCAACCCTTGGGGCGGCGCGATCGCGCTCGGCCACCCGCTGGCGTCGTCGGGCATCCGCTTGATGATCCAGCTCGCAGCGCTGTTCGAGCAGCATCGGCAGGTCCGCTACGGCCTGACCACCATGTGCATCGGTCTGGGCATGGGCGGCAGTGTGATCTGGGAGAACCCGCACCACACGTCCACCACGAGCCCGAAGGGATCAGCCGCATGAGCGCCGACATCAGCTTCGCCGACGAGGTGGTCACCCGCAGCCCGGTCCGCTACGTCGACCTGCCGCTGGGCGCCGGACGGGCCGCGCTGATCACCCTCGACAACGGGCACGACCCCACGAAACCGAACACCTGGGGCCCGGCCGGGCTCGAGGGGCTCGACGCGACCCTCGACGAGGTCGCAGCGCGCGACGACCTCGTCGCGGTCTGCCTCACCGGCAAGCCGTTCATGTTCAGCGTCGGTGCCGACCTGAAGGCGCTGCGCACTCTGAGCACGCTCGACCAGGCGGTGGCGATCGGCCGGCTGGGGCACCGGGTGCTCGGTCGGCTCGCCACGCTGGGCGTTCCCACGTTCGCCTTCGTCAACGGGGCAGCCATGGGCGGCGGGCTGGAGACCGCGCTCAACTGCACGTACCGAACCGTCTCCAGCGGCGCGGCCGCGCTGGCGTTGCCCGAGGTGTTCCTCGGCCTGATCCCCGGGTGGGGTGGTGCGTTCCTGCTGCCCAACCTGATCGGCCCCGACGCAGCGGTCACCGTGATCCTGGAGAACCCGCTCAGCATCAACCGGATGCTCAAGCCGCGGCAGGCGCTACAGCTCGGCGTCGCCGACGCGATGTTCGAGCCGGCCGACTTCATCGAGCAGTCGCTCACCTGGGCGGCGCAGGTGCTGCGCGGCGACGTGGTGGTGGCCCGACCCGAGATCGACCGCAGCGACGCATGGGACGCAGCGATGACCCGTGGACGGGCGATCGCCGACGCCAAGACCCATGGCACGGCGCCGGCCCCGTACCGCGCGCTCGAGCTGCTCGAGCTCGCCCGATCGGCGTCGCGCGAGGACGCCTTCGCCGCCGAGGACATGGCCCTCGCCGACCTGGCCCTGAGCCCGGAGCTGGCGGCGTCGTTGTACGCCTTCGACCTCGTTCAGAAGCGGGCGAAGCGACCGGTCGGGGTCCCCGACGCAGCACTGGCCCGGCCGGTCACCACCGTGGGCATCGTCGGCGCCGGCCTGATGGCCAGCCAGCTGGCGTTGCTGTTCGCCCAACGGCTGCAGGTGCCCGTGCACATGACCGACCTGGACGCCGACCGCGTCGAGAAGGGTCTGGCGTACGTCCGCGGCGAGATCGAGAAGCTGCAGGGCAGGGGTCGGCTCAGCCCCGACGCCGCCAACCGCCTGCGGGCCCTGGTCACCGGGTCCACGGACAAGGCCGCGTTCGCCGACGCCGACTTCGTCATCGAGGCGGTCTTCGAGGATCTCGCCGTCAAGCAGCAGGTGTTCGCCGAGCTCGAGGAGGTCGTGTCCGACACCTGCGTGCTGGCGACGAACACGTCGTCGCTGTCGATCGCCGAGATGGCGGCGAAGCTGCGCCACCCCGAGCGCGTGGTGGGGTTCCACTTCTTCAACCCGGTCGCCGTCATGCAGCTGCTCGAGATCGTGCGCGCTGAGCGCACCGACGACGCCACGCTGGCCACGGCGTTCGCGGTGGCCAAGCTGCTGAAGAAGTCGGCGGTACTGGTCAAGGACGCGCCGGCGTTCGTGGTCAACCGGCTGCTCACCCGGTTCCTCGGCGAGGTCACGGCGGCCGTCGACGAGGGGACCCCCATCGAGGTCGCCGATGCCGCGCTGGAACCGCTGGGACTGCCGATGTCGCCGTTCGTCCTGCTTCAGCTCGTGGGCCCGGCGGTTGCCCTCCACGTGGCCGAGACCATGCACGAGGCCTTCCCGGACCGCTTCACGGTGTCGCCGAACCACACGCGTCTCGTCGAGGCCGGCAAGCCGGGGGTGTACGTCTGGCCCGACGGTGTTCAACAGGTCGACCCGGAGGTCGCCGCCCTGTTCGTCGGTGGCGACCACCCGTCCACCGCAGACCAGGTCCTCGAGCGAGCGCTCGCGGCCCTGGCCGAGGAGATCCGGCTCATGCTCGACGACGGCGTGGTGGCCGCTCCCCAGGACGTGGACCTGTGCATGGTCCTCGGCGCGGGCTGGCCGTTCTGGGACGGCGGCATCACGCCGTACCTGGACCGCGCGGGCGTGTCGGAGCGGGTCAACGGCGCGCGATTCCTGCCCGAGCGTCCCGACGCCGTGAACTGAGCCGGGCGGGTCGGCTTCCGCGCGACCACCTGCGGGGGACCCGGCGCGGCGTTACCGTGCCCGGTGTGAGCACGCCCGCGTCCCGACGACCGGCGCTGCGCCGGTGCGCGCTGGCGCTGACGGTGCTGCACGGCCTGGAGCTGGTTCCCGGCGACGACGGCGTCGAGGTCGAAGGGACACCCCCCGTCCTGGTCCCCTGGGACGAGATCGACGCGGTGGTCGGCCCGATCGACCCAGAGAGCCCGCACGCCCGGCGCCGGCTCGGTTCGTGGTTCGCGATGCGCCGCGCGGTCGTCGAGCGCTACGACCTGGACGACCGCGCCCGTCCGGTGGCCCTGCCCCGCGGCCACGTGCTCCACCCCGGTGCGGACTGGGTCCGTCACCGCGTCCCCGGCGGAGTGGTCGACCTCGGGCTGGGGTTCGTCGGGCTGCTCGACGATCCCGACGAGGTGGTCGTGGTCCCGACCGGCGTGCTCACCGCGAGTCGGATCGACCCAACACCCTGGTGGCCCAAACAGCTGCGCTACCTCGACCGGATGGGCGCGATGGCCGCCGCCCGGTTCGTGGCCGACCGCGGCGCGCCGCTTCGACCGATCGGCGACTGTGACGTGGTGACCCTGTTGGCCTCACCGGTGTTCCGGGCCAGCATCTGCGGAGCCGACGCGGCCGCGCTGCGCTCCGCGGCCGTTCCCATGCGTCGTCGCGGCTGGCTCGACCTCACCCGCGTCGACCCGGCCTTCGCCATGGCCGCAGCCGCGGCCACCGATCCGGTCGAGCGCGGCTTCGACCGCGTCGTCCTGATCAGCCCGCACGAGGTGGCGTTGGCCCTCGACGGCGGGCGGGTGACTCACTGGTCGCTGCACGACCCGCCGCCGCGGTCAGGCTCAGCGGCCGGGCTCAGGGGCCACGGTGGCGGCTCGCGTCGCTGATCGACGAGGACGTCGCGTCGATCCGGGCGTCGAGCCCGGCCATCGTCTCGACCACCGCGCGCGACACGTCCTGGGGCGTGAGCCCGCACTCGGCCAGGACCTCGGCCCGGGAACCGTGGTCGAGGAAGGCCAGCGGGATCCCGAAGCTGCGCACCGGCACGTCGACCTCCACGCCCTGCAGTGCCTGGGTGAGCACGGCACCCACGCCACCGACGCGCAGGCCGTCCTCGACGGTCACCACGAGGCGATGGCGGGCCACCAGCGACAGCAACGACGGGTCGACCGGCTTCACCCATCGCGGGTCGACCACGGTGACGCCGATCCCCTGGTCCGCGAGTCGGTCGGCCACCTCCAGGCACAGCGGTGCGAGCGCCCCGACAGAGACCACCAGCACGTCCTCGTCACCACGCCGACGCAGGATGTCGCAGCCACCGATCCGCTCCACCGCGGGCACGTCCGGACCGACCGGACCCTTCGGGTAGCGCACGATCGTCGGAGCATCGGACACGGCCAGCGCCTCGTCGAACTCCTCCACCAGCGAGGTGGCGTCACGCGGCGCCGCGATCCGTAGCCCTGGAACGGCCTGGAACACCGCGAGGTCCCACATCCCGTTGTGGCTAGGACCGTCCTCACCGGTGATGCCGGCCCGGTCCAGGACGAACGTCACTCCCGCGCGGTGCAGCCCGCAGTCGAGCAGCACCTGGTCGAACGCCCGGTTGAGGAACGTCGCATAGACGGCCACCACGGGATGCAGTCCGGCGAAAGCCATTCCGGCGGCGGAGGTGGCCGCGTGCTGCTCGGCGATTCCCACGTCGTACACCCGCTCGGGGAACCGCTCGGCGAATCCGCCCAGCCCGACCGGGTGCAGCATCGCCGCGGTGATCGCGACGACGTCAGGACGGCGCGCGCCGGCCTCGACCACCGCGTCGGCGAAGACGTCGGTCCAGGTCCGGCCGACCGACCGCACCGGCTCACCGGTCACGGGGTCGATCACTCCGACGCCGTGGAACCGGTCGGCCTCGTCGTTCTCCGCCGGGGCGAAGCCCAGGCCCTTGCGCGTGATGCAGTGGACGAGGACGGGGCCGCCGTAGGAGCGCGCGCGGACCAGTGCGTGCTCGACGGCAGCGACGTCGTGCCCGTCGACCGGACCGACGTACTTCAGGCCGAGGTCCTCGAACATGCCCTGCGGCGCGACGATGTCCTTCAGCCCCTTCTTCATGCCGTGCAGCGTCTCGTACAGCGGCGACCCGACGACCGGCGTGCGACCGAGCGTGCGTTTCCCCCATTCGAGGAACCGCTCGTAGCCGCGCGTGGTCCGCAGGGTCGCCAGGTGATGGGCCAGGCCGCCGATGGTCGGGGCGTAGGAACGTCCGTTGTCGTTCACCACGATGATCACCGGACGGTCGTCGCCGGCGGCGATGTTGTTCAACGCCTCCCACGCCATGCCGCCGGTGAGTGCGCCGTCACCGATGACCGCGACCACCGCACGACGGGAGGACTGTCCCGTCACCTGGAACGCCTTGGCGATGCCGTCGGCGTACGACAACGACGTGGAGGCGTGCGAGTTCTCGACGACGTCGTGCTCGCTCTCGGCCCGCGACGGGTAGCCCGACAGACCACCGCGTCGGCGCAGGCGGGTGAAGTCGTGCCGACCGGTCAGGATCTTGTGCACGTACGCCTGGTGACCGGTGTCCCAGAGGATGACGTCGCGGGGGCTGTCGAAGGTGCGGTGCAACGCCAGCGTGAGCTCGACCGCCCCCAGGTTCGGCCCGAGATGGCCACCGGTGCGGCTGACGTTGGTGACCAGGAAGGTCCGGATCTCTGCGGCCAGGTCGTCGAGTTCGGCGGGGGTCAGCGCCTTGAGGTCACCGGGACCGTTCACGCGGTCCAGCACTGCCATGACACCTCCCGGGCCGGCGAGTCCACCGCCTTGCCGCGGCCGGATCGATCATAAGCCGGGACCAGCGATCCGGCCGGTCGACGGCGGGTCGGCCCCGTCACAGCCGGGGGACGAAGCGGCTGCCGCGCAGGGCGTCGGCGACCAGGTTCACCGACCGTTGCTCGCCCAGCAACCGGGCTCCCTCACGCTCCAGGGCCTGCAGGCTCTGGGCCAGCGCCTCGGGGCCGAGCGCGTCGCCCAGGTCGCGGCGGACCGCCCCGTAGGCGGCCCGGGCGGCATCCAGGCGGGCCTGGACCTGCCGCTGGGCCAGCCACCCGAGCACGACGGGGTGGCGCAGGTAGACCGGCTCCGTGCGGTACTCCGGCGGGCAGTGGTCGAGCAGGTAGGCCTGCGCCCGTTCGATCCAGTCAGCGGAATCCGGAGGCGGCACCTGCGGTGGCCAGCCCGGCGGCAGCGACGCGGGCATCACGATGCCAGCTCGCGCCAACGGCGCCGTGACATGCGGTACAGGACGTGGCGCTCGACGCGGTGTCCGGTCGGCACCTTGGGGTGGTCGAAGTCCTCGGTGGGGTCGCGGGTCATACCGAGCCGCACCATGACGGCCTGGGACCTCGCGTTGACGACTGCGGTCGTGGAGACGATGTCGGTCAGTCCGCCGGCCTCGAAACCGAACGTGATCGAACGCTGCGCCGCCTCGGTTGCGAATCCCTGCCCCCACTGTGCCGCAGCGAGTCGCCAGCCGACCTCCACGCACGGGGTGAACGGCGCCGGGTAGGTCTGGGAGAGCAGACCGACCATGCCGACGAACTCGCCGGTGTCGAGCCGGTCGACCGCCCAGGTGCCGAAGCCGCGCGCCGCGAAGTCCGCGGCGATCCGCTGCGTGACGAACCGGTTGCTCTCGTCCGCGGTCTGCACGTCGACGAAGTGCTCCATGACCACCGGGTCGGCGTTGATCGCGGCAAACGGCTCGAGGTCGCGCCTGCGCCAGCCGCGCAGCCGCAGCCGGGAGGTCAACAGCTCCGGCGCGCCCGGCGTCAGCTCGGTGTCGGGCTTCTCCACGGTCCGAAAGCATGCCACCGGATACCGACGACCCCGGCGCACCGGGGATACTGGGGCCATGCCGACCTGGGGCGTGGCGCTGAAGACGCTGATCAAGTGGAGTCCAGTGGTCTTCGCCGCCGTGCGCAAGTACTACCCGTACCTGCAGAACAACCCGGCGGCCCAGCGGTTCACCAGCCAGCTCGTGGAGCAGACCGCCCGGATCCCCGAGAAGCTGAGCCCGGAGCTGCGGGCCCAACGCAAGATCGACGCCGTCCGCAAGTCGCTGGCCGAGGCCGCCGTGCTGGGCGTCGACCCCGTGCTGTACGCGCGCTGGCGGGCCGAGCTCGACGAGATGACGCGCATGCTGGCGTTGTCGAAGGCCGGCAGCCGCAGGCGCCGGCACGCCATCGTCCGCGAGGTCAACCACCGCGTCGACGCGCTGGTGGCGGCCATCCTCCCGGCCCTGGTCGCCAAGCCGGCGCCGACCCGGCCGACCCCCCGCGAGCTTCCTCCGTCCTGACGCGGGTCGCCCCGGCAGCTCAGCCGATCAGCGAGCGCAGCACGTAGCGCAGGATCCCCCCGTGACGGTAGTAGTCCGCCTCGCCGGGAGTGTCGATCCGCAGCCGCGCGTCGAACCGGACGGTGCGCCGGTCCGGACCGACCGCCTCGACGGCGACCGTCGACGGCGTGACCCCGTCGTTCAACCCGGTGACGCCGCTGATCGAGTAGACCTCGTCACCGGTCAGACCCAGCGACGCGGCACTGTCGCCGGCGAGGAACTGCAACGGCAGCACCCCCATCCCGATCAGGTTGCTGCGGTGGATCCGCTCGTAGGACTCGGCGATGACCGCCTTGACGCCGAGCAACGCGGTGCCCTTGGCCGCCCAGTCACGCGAGGAGCCCGAGCCGTACTCCTTGCCGGCCAGCACCACCAAGGGAGTGCCGGCCGCGAGGTAGGCCATGGCCGCGTCGTAGATCGGAACCGTGGCAGCGGCCGGGTCGGTCAGGTCGCGGGTGAAACCGCCCTCCACGTCGTCGAGCATCAGGTTGCGCAGGCGGATGTTGGCGAACGTGCCGCGGATCATGACCTCGTGGTTACCCCGCCGCGACCCGTAGGAGTTGAAGTCACCACGCTCGACGCCGTGCGCCGTCAGGTACTTCCCCGCCGGGCTGTCGGCCTTGATCGAGCCGGCTGGTGAGATGTGGTCGGTGGTCACCGAGTCACCGAGGACCGCCAGCACCCGCGCGCCCTCGACGTCGCTGACCGGCTGCGGCTGCGGGGTCATCCCCTCGAAGTACGGCGGCTTGCGGACGTAGGTGGAGTCTGGGTCCCAGGTGAACGTGCTCCCCTCCGGGGTGGGCAGGTTCCGCCACCGGTCGTCGCCGGCGAACACGTCGGCGTACTCCCGCACGAACGTCTCACTCGCGATGGCCGTGGCGAGCACGTCCTGGATCTCGCGGTCCGTGGGCCACAGGTCGTGCAGGTGCACCGGCTGGCCCTCGGGGTCGGTCCCGAGCGGCTCGTTGACGAGGTCGATGTCCATCGTTCCGGCCAGCGCGTAGGCCACGACCAGCGGCGGCGAGGCCAGGTAGTTCATCTTGACGTCGGGGTTGATCCGGCCCTCGAAGTTGCGGTTCCCCGACAGCACCGAGACCACGGCCAGGTCGGCCGCGTTGACCGCGGCGCTCACGGCGTCGGGCAGGGGCCCGGAGTTGCCGATGCACGTGGTGCAGCCATAGCCCACCAGGTTGAAGCCGAGCTGCTCCAGGTACGGAGTCAGGCCGGCCCGGTCGTAGTAGTCCATGACCACCTTGGAGCCCGGCGCCAACGTCGTCTTGACCCACGGCTTGCGGCTCAGACCGCGCTCCACGGCGTTCTTCGCCAGCAGCGCGGCACCGACCATCACCGAGGGGTTCGACGTGTTGGTGCACGACGTGATCGCTGCGATCACCACCGACCCGTGGTCGATCACCACCTGCGTGCCGTCGTCGAGCGTGACGGGCGTGGGTCGACTCGGCCGGCCCGATGACGATCCCGGACGGTCCGGCCGCCCACCGCTGCCGTTGCCCTCGCCGCCGACCGCCGGAGGGTCCGAGGCCGGGAACGACTCCGCGACCGACTCGTCGACCTCGGAGCGCACCGAGTGCGCGTCGCCGTGGGACGAGTACGCGCTGACCGCAGCGCGGAACGCGGTCTTGCTCTCCCGCAGCAGCACGCGGTCCTGGGGTCGCTTGGGTCCGGCCAGCGCCGGTTCGATCGAGGCGAGGTCGAGCTCGACCAGCTCGGAGTACTTGGGCTGCGCTTCGGGGTCGTGCCACAGCCCCTGTTCCTTGGCGTAGGCCTCGACCAGCGCCACGTGCTCCGTGGGGCGACCGGTCAGCTGCAGGTAGCGCAGCGTCTCGTCGTCGATCGGGAACATGGCCGCCGTGGAGCCGTACTCCGGACTCATGTTGCCGATCGTCGCGCGGTTGGCCAGCGGGATCGCGCCGACTCCGGGACCGTAGAACTCGACGATCTTCCCGACCACACCGTGACCGCGCAGGATCTGCGTGATCGCAAGCACGAGGTCGGTCGCGGTGACGCCCTCGGGCAGCTGCCCGGACACCCGGAAGCCCACCACGCGTGGGATCAGCATGCTGACCGGCTGGCCGAGCATGGCGGCTTCGGCCTCGATCCCGCCCACGCCCCAGCCCAGGACGCCGAGGCCGTTGACCATGGTCGTGTGCGAGTCGGTCCCCACGACGGTGTCGGGGTAGGCCAGGCCGTGGCGCGCCACCACCACGCGGGCGAGGTGCTCGATGTTGACCTGGTGGACGATGCCGGTGCCCGGCGGCACCACGCGGAACTCGTCGAACGCACCCTGCCCCCAGCGGAGGAACTGGTAGCGCTCGCGGTTGCGCTGGTACTCCAGCGCAACGTTGCGCTCGAACGCGTCGGCCCGGCCGAACACGTCGGCGATGACGGAGTGGTCGATCACGAGCTCAGCGGGGGCCAAGGGGTTGATCCGCGCGGGGTCGCCACCCAGGTCGGACACGGCCTCGCGCATCGTGGCGAGGTCGACCACGGCCGGCACTCCGGTGAAGTCCTGCATGATCACCCGCGCCGGGCTGAACTGGATCTCGGTCGACGGTTCGGCGGACGGGTCCCACTGGGCCAGGGCGCGCACGTGGTCGGCCGTGACGTTGGCGCCGTCCTCGGTGCGCAGCAGGTTCTCGGCCAGCACCTTCAGGCTGTACGGCAGGAGGTCCAGGCCCGGCACGGCGTCGAGTCGGGCGATCGTGTGGGCCCGACCCAGAACGGTCAGCGTGCTGCGGGCCGAGAAGCTGTCGAGGCTGTTCCTGGTCTGCTCGGCCACCGCGTCTCCTCCGTCGTGGATCCGCCATCGTGCCCGACCCGCGAAGCGTTCGGGAGCCCGGCCGGCGAAATTATCTTGATATCAAGATATCACACGAGATCCGGCTCGAACCGGGCCACGCACTCCACGTGCTGGGTCATCGGGAACAAGTCGATGGCCCGAAGGCCGGTCATCCGGTACCCCGCCACGGCCAGAGCCGCAACGTCACGAGCCAGGCTGGCCGGGTCGCAGGCCACGTAGGCGATGGCCCGCGGTCGCAGCCGGGCCATCGCGGCGACCAGGTTCGCACCCGCACCGGCTCGGGGTGGGTCCAAGACGATCAGGTCGCAGCGCCGCAGCGAGGTCTTGGCCAGGAACCGGTCGACCCGACCGTGGTGCAGGTGGACGGTGGGCAGCTCCCCGAGGTTGGCCTGGGCGTCGTGCGCGGCCACCGCGGCTGCCTCCACGGCGTCGACCCGGCCTCCCGGACCGAGCCGGTCGGCCAGCGGGCCGGCGAACAGCCCGACCCCGCTGTAGAGGTCCAGCGCGTGCTCCCCCGGCGCAGGTTGGAGCGCCTCGAGGACGACCGCGACGAGGAGGTCGGCAGCACCGCCGTGCACCTGCCAGAAGCCACCGGCGCTCACCTGCCACCGTCGACCCGCCGCCTGCTCCACCAACGGGCCCTGGTCGGGGTCGGTCGGCCGGCCGTCCACGAGCACGACCACCTGCCCGGAGGTCGCGCTCCCCGTCACCTCGATCTCGGCCACGCCTGGGTGCGCCACGCCGGTCAAGTCGACGGCCGCCACCGACGGTTGCGCCAGCCGGCACCAGTCGACCGGCTGCACGTCGTGCGACCGGTGCCGACGCAGCCCGATGTGCCCCGACGGGTCGACGGCGTACCGGACCCGGGTCCGCCAGCCCAGCCCGTCGGTCTCGCCCGGCACCGCCTCGACGATGACCGAGACGTCGACCTTGGCCAGGCGGCGCAGCTGCTCGGCCACGACCTGCGCCTTCAGCTGCCGCTGGGCGGCGAGGCTCGCGTGCTGCCAGTCGCAGCCCCCGCACGCGCCGGGCCCGCTCCATGGGCAGGGCGGGGTGACGCGGTCCGGCGACCGGTCTTGGACGTCCACCGCGTCCGCGCGCAGGTAGCGAGACTTGGGGCCGATCTCGGTGACCACCGCCACGACCTGCTCGCCGGGCAGCGCATGACGGACGAACACGACCTGGCCGTCGTGTCGGGCGACGCAGTGACCGCCGTGGGCGACGGCTCCGACGACCAGCTCCAGCCGGTCGCCGACGGTCGGCGTCAGCGTCCGTCCTCAGTCATCGCTACCGGCTCGGCCCCGTCGACGGTCGCGGCGCAGCGACTTCTGCACGACCTTCTCGGCAACCGCCGGCGTCGGCTCACCACGGCGTACGGCACCGGCCCCGAAACCCTCCGGGCGCTCCGCAGCGGCCGCCGACGACCTCAGCTGGTAGGGAACCGAGACGACCACGACGCCAGGGGTGAACCGCAGCCGGGTCTTCAGCCGCAAGGCACTCTGGTTGTGCAGCAGGGTCTCCCACCAGCGGCCGACCACGTACTCGGGGATGTAGACGTCGACGATGTCCCGCGGGCTCGCCGCCCGCAGCTCCCGCACGTAGTCCACGACCGGTCGGGTGATCTCGCGATACGGCGACTCCAGCACCTTCAGCCGCACGGGTATGTCGGCGGTCTCCCACTCGTGGATCAGCAGCTCGGTCTCGGCCGGGTCCACGTTGACGGTCAGCGCCTCGAGGGTGGCCGGTCGGGAGGCCCTGGCGTAGGCCAACGCGCGCAGGGCCGGCTTGTGCAGCTTCGACAGCAGCACCACGGCATGGATCCGGGACGGCAGCATGACCGACTCCTCGTCGGCATGGAGCTCGTCGGCCACCTTGGCGTAGTGGCGGCTGATCGCCTTCATCAGCACGAACAGCACCGCCATGAACACGATGGCCAACCAGGCGCCCCGCACGAACTTGGTGATCAGCACCATCGTCAGCACCGTGCCGGTCATGCACATGCCGAAGAAGTTGATCACCCGTGACCGCATCATGTGTCGACGGGCGGCGGGGTCGACCTCGGTGCGCAGGAGGCGGGTCCAGTGGCGCACCATGCCGAGCTGGCTGAAGGTGAAGGAGACGAACACGCCGACGATGTACAGCTGGATCAGCTTGCTGACGTCGGAGTTGAACACGTAGATCAGCACCGCCGCGGCAGTGGCGAGGAAGACGATGCCGTTGCTGAACGCCAGACGGTCGCCGCGGGTGTGCAGCTGCCGAGGCAGGTACCCGTCACGGGCCAGGATCGAACCGAGCACCGGAAACCCATTGAAGGCCGTGTTCGCGGCGAGGACCAGGATCAGCGCGGTGAGGATCGAGACCACGTACGCCAGCACCGGGACGTTGCTGAACACGGCGTTGGCCACCTGGGCGATGACGGTCTTCTGCGACTGCCCGGCCGGCAACCCGATCAGGTCTGCGTCCTTGTCGGTGACCTTGACGTTCGTGTAGAGCGCCAACCAGGTGATCCCGGCGAACATCGCCATCGAGATGGTGCCGAGCAACAACAAGGTCGTGGCGGCGTTCTTCGACTTGGGCTGCTTGAAAGCCGGGACCCCGTTGCTGATGGCTTCGACACCGGTGAGCGCCGTGGTGCCGGAGGCGAACGACCGCATGACCAGGAACCCCACGGCGAGCCCGGTGAACGACCCTGACGCGACGATCGTCCAGTCGGCGCTCTCAGCCTGGATCGTGGCGCCCATGGCGATGCGGGCCAAGGCCCACGCGAGCATGAAGAAGATCGACGCGATGAACGCGTAAGTGGGTACTGCGAACGCCGTGCCCGACTCGCGCACGCCCCGCAGGTTCATGAACGCGATCAGCGCGATCAGGGCCAGCGACGCCACCACCTGGTGGGCGACCAAGGGCTGCCACTGCGACGCCAGGTTGTCGACGGCCGAGGCGATCGAGACCGCGACGGTCATCACGTAGTCGACGAGCAGTGCGCTGGCCACCACGAGCCCGGCGTTCTTGCCGAGGTTGGTCGTGACCACCTCGTAGTCGCCGCCACCACTGGGGTAGGCGTGCACGTTCTGCCGGTACGACGCGACCACGGTGGCGAAGACCAGCACCACCGCGGCGGCCACCCAGGGCGCGAACCGGTAGTAGCTGAAGCCTCCGATCGCCAGGACGAGCAGGATCTCCTGGGTCGCGTACGCGTTGGACGACACCGCGTCGCTGGCGAAGACTGGGAGGGCGATCCGCTTTGGCAGCAACGTCTCGCTGAGCTTGTCGCTGCGCAGGGCGCGACCCACGAGGAGCCGCTTCACGCCCGAGGTCAGGTTGGCCACGTGCGCCGATGCTAGTGGTCGTCGACGGCCGGTGCCCCGCGCAGGGCCGCGCCCCGGTACCGTGAGTCCTCGTGCACGTAGTGATCATGGGATGCGGCCGGGTCGGCTCCAGCATTGCCCACACCCTCGACGAGTCCGGCCACTCCGTAGCGGTCATCGACCAGAACCCCGAGTCGTTCCGCAAGCTGGGCCCCACGTTCTCGGGACGAACCGTCACGGGGGTCGGGTTCGACCGCGACACGTTGCGCGAGGCCGGCATCGACGAGGCCGATGCCTTCGTCGCGGTCAGCAGCGGTGACAACTCCAACATCGTGTCGGCGCGGGTGGCCCGCGAGACCTACGGGGTCGAGAAGGTCGTCGCCCGCATCTACGACCCCCGACGCGCCGAGATCTACCAGCGGCTCGGGATCCCGACCGTGGCCACGGTGCGTTGGACCGCCGACCAGACTCTGCGCCGGATCCTCCCCGAGGCCGTGCACGAGGAGTACCGCGACCCCAGCGGCTCCGTCGTCCTGGCCGAGTTCCCGGTGAACCCGGCCTGGATCGGTCGACGGGTGGCCAGCATCACGAGCGAGACCGGGGCACGGATCGCGTTCCTGACCCGCCTCGGCGAGGGCCTGCTGCCCGGTCCGGACACGGTCTGGCAGGAGGGCGACGTGTTGCACGCGTTCACCACCGACGCCGACGCCGGGTCGGTGGCCGGCGCACTGGGCCGCGAGCCGGAGGCGCACACATGAGGATCGCCATCGCCGGGGCGGGCAAGGTCGGACGGTCCATCGCTGGTGAGCTGCTGGCCCACCACCACGAGGTGCTGCTGATCGACGAGGACGCCGACAACTTCCGCGCCGACATGGTCGGCGCCGAGTGGCTCCTCGGCGACGCGTGCGAGATCGCGTCCCTCGACGAGGCCAGGCTGCAGGACTGTCACGTGGCCATTGCCGCCACCGGCGACGACAAGGTCAATCTCGTCGTCTCGCTGCTGGCCAAGACCGAGTACGGCGTGCCCCGGGTCGTGGCCCGCGTCAATCACCCCAAGAACGAGTGGCTGTTCACCGAGGCCTGGGGGGTCGACGTGGCGGTATCGACGCCGCGGATGCTCTCCGCCCTCGTGGAGGAGGCGGTCAGCGTCGGCGACGTGGTCCGCCTCATGGAGTTCGAGCAGGGTGAGGCGAACCTGGTCGAGATCACGTTGCCGAGCGATGCACCGGTCGTGGGGGCGCGACTGGCCGACATCACGTGGCCGATCGACGCCGCCCTCGTGGCGATCGTGCGCGACGGCCGCGTGATCGTTCCGACCAAGGACGATCCGCTCGAGGACGGCGACGAGCTGATGTTCGTGGCCGCGCCCGAGGCCGAGGCGCAGCTGCAGGAGATCGTGACGCCTCAGGCCTGATCGGGCTCCTCGGCCGCGGCCTCCTCGCCCCCCAGGTGCTGGACCAACGGGGGGGCCCGACGGATCGCCGCATAAGTGACGAAGCCCACCATCAGGTACAACGGCCAGCCCATGATCAGCCGGGCGAAGCCGAGGGCCACCACGGCGTCGGCCTTGTACAGCGGGTACTGCACGAGCAGCCGGACCGCGAACAGCAGCGCCCACAGCCAGCTCAGCCGGGTGTAGAGCCTGCGCCGAGCGGGGTCGTCGCGCCACGCGGAACCCTCGCCCAGCAACGGGCCGGCAATGACACCCACCAGGGGCCACCCGACCAGGATCGAGACGAGCAGCGCCACGCCGTAGGTCGCCTGGATCAGCAGGCCAGGTGCGTAGAAGTTGACCGCCCGGCCGGTGAAGGCGGCGAGCAGCGCGGCGAAGCCCACGCCGACCAGTCCGTAGACCGTCTGTCGTCGGTCCTCGTGCCGCACGATCCGGATCACCGCCAGGAGCAGCGCCGTCGCCACGGCGGCGACCAACGCGGCGCTCAGCTCACGGGTAGGCCACCACGCATTCCCGGCGGCGTACATGAGGGCGAACACGATCCCCGGGAAGCCGGAGTCGAACAGGCCCCGGCGGCCACCGATCGCCTCGGCGACGTCGATGCCGCCGAGCTGGCCGCCGGAGCTCACTCCCCCGCCGGGCGCAACTCGTAGCGCGGGTTGTACATCGTCAGCTGGCCGTGCTGACGGGTGATCCGACCCGTGGCCGTCAGGGTCCGCCCCGGGGTGATCCCGCGGATCCGACGACGTCCCAGCCAGACCAGCGTCAGGGCTGCGCTGCCGTCGAACAGCTCGGCGGTCAGCGCGGGAACACCGGCCCGCGGCCGCAGGATGACCTGGCGGATCCGGCCACTGATCACCACCGGCTCGGCCAGCGGCGCGGCAGCGATCGAGACCGCCCCGAGGCCCTCGGCATGATCCCGGAGCTCGGCGGCGTCGACGTCGCGTTCGGTGCGACCGAAGCGGTTGCGCAGGCCTTGCAACCCACGCGACGCGGCCGGGTTCGACATGACGAAGAGGCTAGCCCGCGCCGGGCGTGCCGTCGTCGGGGATCTGCGCCTCGGCCGGCAAGGTCAGGACGAGCGGCTCCCGCGGAGGAGCGGCATGGTCGCCCCGGTTGACCAGGACCCCGGCGAACACGTCCTCGATGGCCAGCGCGGCCGACCGGTCGGTGGCCGCACGGCCGCTGATCAACCCACGCACGAACCAGCGGGGTCCGTCGGCCCCCACGAACCGCATCGGTTCGGTCGACGTCGCGCCGTCCGGGAGCGTGACCGGGACGTCGGCCACCAGCTCGGCCCCGAACCGTCCGGACTCGTCGCGTGCGGTTCCCCCCGACTCGACGACCGCCGCCGCGATCTCGGCGCGGATGTCGTCCCAGATCCCCCCGGAGCGCGGGGCCGCGAACGCCGACATCTGCACCGCGCTCTCCTCGATGACCACGGTGACGGCGATCAGGTTGCCGGCCTCGTCGGCGTCGACCCGCACCTCCATCCCGTCGATGCCGGGGACCAGCAAGGCCCCGAAGTCGACCAGAGGCGCAGCCGCCGCCAGATCGACGTCCGCCGCGTCGCGCGGACCGCCCTCGAGCGGCATCGCGGGCCCGACGTCTGCGCCGGCACCGTCTCCGTCGGCATCGGGGTCGATGGCGTCCAGGTGGGCCGCGTCGCCCTCGACGGGCTCGCCGTCCTTGCGTCGGCGGAACATCGTCACGCTCCCTGCTGCGCGGCGCGCGCGTCGTCGTCTGCCGCCGACCGTCCGGTCGACCCGAATCCGCCGTCCCCACGGGCCGACCCGGGCAACCCGGTGACCTCGTGGAAACGCACCTGCTCGACCCGCTGGACGACCAGCTGGGCGATCCGGTCACCCCGGCGCAGCTCCACTGCCTCGCGTGGGTCGAGGTTCACGACAGCCACCCTGATCTCGCCGCGGTAGCCGGCATCGACGGTTCCCGGCGCATTGGCCACGGTCAGCCCGTGCTTGAACGCCAAGCCCGAGCGCGGGTGCACGAACGCGGCGAACCCGGCGGGAAGGGCGATCGCCAGGCCGGTGGGGAGGAGCGCCCGTTCCCCGGGCTCGATGCGGGCGTCGACCGTGGTGAGCAGGTCCACGCCGGCGTCTCCGGGGTGGGCGTAGCCGGGCAGGGGAAGACCGTCGTCGAGGCGCTGGACCAGGACGTCGACCGGATCGGCGCTCACGGGTTCACCTCGAACCCGCTGGCCACCGCGGCGCGGTCGGCACTGGCGACGAACGCCTCGACGTCGGCGGCTCGTCCGTTCTCCCGGAAGTGCTCGATCGACACGGTCACGAACACCGCGGCCGCCTCGACGCCGATCGGACCGTCCGGCGCACCCAGGCGCCCCACCGCCCGACTGTAGATCTTGCGTCCGGCGATGCCGATGCACTCGGCGGTGATGTACAGCGTGGTCCCTACCGGGACCGGCCGACGGAAGTCGGTCTCCAGGTGCCCCGTGACCGCAGGCACGCGCAGCAACCACGTGACCGCCCCGAGCGCCTCGTCGAACGCCGCGCTGAGCAGGCCCCCATGGGCCAGGCCGGGCGCCCCCTGGTGGTGCTCGTTGACGGTGAACTCGGCATGGATCCGGCAGCCGGCGCCTGCGGTGACCTCCATGTGCAGCCCGGTCGGGTGCTGCGGGCCGCAGCCGAAGCAGACGCGGTAGTGCGAACCGATCCGCTCGCCCGGCGGCGGCGCCTCGGGATGGCGTTCGGGACTGGTCGCGTGATCGGGCGGATCAACGGCTCGGCGGCTCACGCGCCGACCCTACCCAGCCCGGGTGCGGCCGCCGATGCGACGCTGGGCGGGTGAACCGCTCCACCGACCCGGTCGTGACGTACCGCGAACGCCTGTGGGTGCCCTGGTGGGGATGGCTGCTCGTCACCGGCCTGGCCGGCATGCTCGGCATCGCCTACGGGTACGCCGTCCAGGCGTGGGTCGGGTGGGTGTTGTTCGTGGTCGTGGCCGGGCTGGCCGGCTGGGGTCTGACCCGGCTCGCCGTACCGGTCGTGGTCGACTCCGAGGGCCTGCGGGTGGGCCTGGTCTTCCTCGAACGCGAGTACCTCGGCGCGGCCCGGCCGTTGAGCCCCGACGAGGCTGTGGCCGTGCGCGGCCGGGATGCCGACGCCCGCGCCTACGTGGTGCTGCGCGCCTGGATCCAGACGGCGGTCCGGGTCGACGTCGCCGACGACCGCGACCCGACCCCGTACTGGTTCGTCTCGACCCGACACCCCCAGCGACTGGTGGCCGCGATCACCGATGCGGCAGGCTGGCCGACGAGCCGTCGACCGTCAGCGTCGGAGGCGCCCACCGAGGAGGAACCTGCATGAGCGACACATCCGCCGAGCCGGTCGACGACCAAGGCTCCGACATGGTGGTCCGGGTCGCCACCACCGTGGCCGCGCTGGCGGCCGGGTTCGCCGCCCAGCGGGCCTTGCAGGCCGGATGGCGCCTGGCGACCGGCAAGTCCGCACCGACCGCTGATGACGACGACGTGTCGCTCAGCGAGATCCTGGTGTTCACGGCCCTGAGCGCGGGGGCGGTCGCCGTGATCCGGGTGTGGGCGAGCCGGAGCGCCCGCAAGGCGGTCGTCCGCAGCCGCAGCCGCCACCAGGAGCAGCCGGCGACCGTCTGACGCCGCCGGAACAGTCAGGCGCCGTCAGACGCAGTCACGCACGGTCAGGAGCAGTCGCGGCAGACCGGCTGTCCCTTGACCTCTTTGGCCAGCTGGCTGCGGTGGTGGACCAGGAAGCAGCGGCTGCAGGTGAACTCGTCGGCCTGCTTGGGCACGACGCGGACGGTCAGCTCCTCGTTCGACAGGTCGGCGCCGGGCAGTTCGAGGTTCTCGGCCAGCTCCGTCTCGTCCACGTCGACCGAGGACGCCGCCAGGTCGGCCCGACGGGCCTTGAGCTCCTCCAGGCTGTCGGAGTCGAGCTCGTCGTCGGTCTTGCGCGGGGTGTCGTAGTCGGTCGCCATCGGGTGAAGAGCCTCCTGCGGTGCGGGTGCCGGGGCGGGCAGTCCCCGGCGCCCTGGGTAACGATCCGGAGGGCCATTTCATGCCCGTCCGGGGCGCCGATTGTGCCCGACGCCCTCCGCCGTTGACGGGTCGGGGTCGATCAGAGGTCGGTGCGCGGAGTTGGATGGTGCCCGGTCGCGGCCCGCGACGCCAGGACGACACGGCTAACGGCAGGTGAAACCTATGGCTCTGTACGCCCTGGGTGATCGCGTCCCCGACGTCGATCCCGACGCCTACGTCCACCCGGACGCGGTGGTGATCGGGCAGGTGCGACTCGGGCCCGGAGCCAGCGTCTGGCCCGGGGCGGTCCTGCGCGGGGACTACGGCTCGATCGTCGTGGGCGCCCGGACATCCATCCAGGACGGGGCCGTGGTCCACGCGACCAGCGAGCTCCAGACGGTGATCGGGGCCGGCTGCGTGGTCGGACACCTGGCGCACCTGGAGGGGTGCGTCGTCGAGGACGACTGCCTGATCGGGAGCGGATCGGTGGTCCTCCACCAGGCCCGGGTCGGGGCGGGAGCCCTGGTCGCGGCGGGGGCGGTGGTCGGCCCGGGCGTGCAGGTCCCCGAACGAGCCATGGCCCTGGGCGTGCCGGCCCGGATCCGCGAGAACGCCGTCGAGCCCGGCCGCTTCGCCGGGTCGGCCCAGCGATACGTGGAAAACGCCCGGGAGTACCGGGCGACCCTGCGCCGGCTGGACTGAGCCGGAACCGGCCCGCCAGACCCTCAGGCGTCGACCTCGTCGAGCAGGGTCGCGAACGCGGCGAAGAGCCGCGAGCCGGCGGCGAGCACGAGGGGGCCGCGCCGGAGGTCGGCCCGCACCTCGACCACGGCGCCCGCCTCCTCGGCGATGAGGCGCCCGGCGGCCAGGTCCCAGGGCGCCAGACCCCGTTCGTAGTAGGCGTCGACCTGTCCGGCGGCCAGCGAGCAGAGGTCGACCGCCGCGGCGCCGAACCGACGGATGTCGCGCACCCTTGGCAGCAGCCCCGGGAGCGCGTCGGCCTGTTCGGCCCGGTGCTGCGCGTCGTAGGAGAAGCCGGTGGCGACCAGCGCCAGGGCGAGGTCGGCGCAGGTCGACGCCGACAGCGGGCGCGAGTCGGCCCGCGCACCGCCGCCCAGAGTCGCGGAGAAGACGGTCCGCCAGGTGGGCACCGACACCGCTGCCGCGACCACGACGCCGTCGAGCTCGGCCGCGACGCTGACGCCCCAGCCGGGCAGCCCGTAGAGGTAGTTGACCGTCCCGTCGAGCGGATCGACGATCCACCGGACCCCGCTCGTCCCGACCGTCTCCCCACCTTCCTCGCCGAGCATCGCGTCGTGGGGCCGGGCCCCGAGGAGTCGCTCGCGCAGCAGGTCCTCGGCGGCCGTGTCCATCACGGTCACGACGTCGGTGGGCGTGGACTTGGTCGACGCGACGGTGACCCCGCGCTGCCCTTGGGCCAGCAGCTCCCCCGCGGCGGCCGCGGCATCGCGCGCCAGCTCCAGCAGCTGCGTCGGCGGCGGGGGTGAGGGCATGTCGCGACGCTAGTCGCTGCCCGCGAGGGCGGGACGGGGTCCGCGCGGGTTGGCGCAGCAGCCGGCCGCGCACCGGTCAGGGGCGGCCGAAGTCCCGGCAACGCGCAGCCGCTGGTCGGCCGGCCGGTCGGTCAGCCGCTCGGTGACCAGCGCCCGCACCATCGCCACGAACCGGGCGTCGGTGCCCGGGGTGGCGGCCCGGGTGAAGGCGAGGCCGACCTCCTCGGCGCGAGCGGCAGCCTGCACGTCCAGGTCCCACAGCACCTCGATGTGGTCGGAGACGAACCCGATCGGCACCACGACAACCGCCGTCACGCCGTCTCCCGCCAGGACCTCAAGATGCCGGCTCACGTCGGGTTCCAGCCAGGGCTGCTCCGGGGGCCCGCTTCGGCTCTGGAAGACCAGCGACGCCGGCCGCACCACTCCCGTGCGTCGGGCCACCGCGTTGGTCACCCAGTCGGCCACCTGGCGATGCTGCGCGACATACGCCCCACCCGGCCCGGCCTCGGTGCCGTCGCCGCTGCGGTCCGCGAGGGCCTGCGGCAGCGAGTGCGTGGTGAAGACGAGGTGCGCCTCGGCCCGCCGTGACACGGGCAGGTCCTCGAGCGCGACGATCGTCGCGTCCACGAACGGCTCGACGAAACCGGGGTGGTTGAAGTAGGGCCCGATGCGTTCGACGGACAGGTCGGTGCCGTCGCCGCAGGCCTCGGCCAGGTTCTCGCGGTACTGACGACACCCCGAGTACGACGAGTACGCGGAGGTGAAGAACGCGAGCACCCGGCGCACGCCGTCGCGGCGCATCTGCGACATGGTCTCGGCCAGGAGCGGATACCAGTTCCGGTTGCCCCAGTACACGGGGAGGTGCAGATCGTTGCGCGCGAAGTCGTCCTGGATCGCGGCGAGCAGCTCCCGGTTGTGTGTGTTGATCGGGCTCACCCCGCCGAAGTGGTCGTAGTGCCGACCGACCTCTCGGAGGCGTTGCGGCGGGATGTCGCGCCCACGCGTCACGTTCTGCAGGAACGGAAGGACGTCCTCCGGCCCCTCGGGACCCCCGAACGAGACCAGGAGCAACGCGTCGAACTCCGCCATGCCCCGATCCTGGCAGTGACGCCGCGCTGGCGACACTCGAAGGGGGAGCGCGGTTCGCTAGCGTCGGCGCGTGGCCAACCGGTACGCCCAGCTGATCCGGACCCGCGGCGGACCAGGCTTCTCGGCCGCTGCGTTCTTCGGCCGGCTGCCCTTGTCCATGGGCGGCATCGCCCTCGTCCTGCTCGTCGTCAGCTACACGGACTCCTACGGGGTCGCGGGCACGGTCGACGCCACCTGGGCCTTGTGCGGCGCCTTCGCGTCGCCGTTGATCGGACGCCTCGTCGACCGCCGGGGCCAGTCCCGCGTGGTGGGCCCCCAGCTGGTCGTCCACGTCGCTTTCGTCGTGGCCCTCGTGGCGCTCGTGGTCGGCGGGGCTCCGCAGTGGACCTGGTACGTCGCGGCAGCGATCTCCGGAGCCGCGCTCCCCGCGGTCGGGTCGTTGGTGCGAACCAGGTGGACCTACGTGCTGGGCGCCGGTCCGCTGATCCGGACCGCGTACTCGTGGGAGTCGGTGGTCGACGAGTTCATCTTCGTCATCGGCCCGCCGGCGGCCACGATCTGCTCGGTCGGTCTCGGAGCCGCCCAGGCGGTGTTGTTCACGATGCTGCTCGGCGCGGGCGGCACGACCGCCCTCATCGCGCAGCGACGCACGGAGCCTCCCCCCAGCGGCCTGCAGCGGCGGACCGGCCCGGCAGTGTGGCGACGACCCGGGATTCCCCCCCTGCTCGCGACCATGGCCGTTCTCGGCGGAGTCTTCGCCGGGATCGAGGTCGCCGTCATCGCGCTCGCCCGCAGCGAGGGCCAGACCGCGACCGCCGGCCTCGTCCTCGCCGGGTGGTCGCTCAGCAGCATGGTGGCGGGGTTGGTCGTCGGCGGCCTGCACCGCAACCCGCCGCTGGGTCGCCAGCTGCTCGTGAGCACCGTCGTCATGTCGCTGCTGCTCCTGCCCTTGCCGATGACGACCGGGCTGACTCCGGTGGCGGTGCTGCTGCTGCTCGGCGGATTTGCCATCTCCCCGGCGTTGATCGCCGGCTTCCAGCTGGTCGACCAGCTCGTGCCGACCGAGCAGCTGACCGAGGGACTCACCTGGATCTTTGCGGCCTTGAGCGTGGGATTCGCCTTGGCCACGGCCCTGTCGGGGATCGTCGTGGACCGCAGCGGGCCGGTCGCGGGGTTCTGGGTCGGAATCGTCGCCGCGCTGCTGGCCACCCTCATGGCGCTGCTGGGGCAGCGGACGTTCCGACCGCAGCCGGCCTGACCCTCGGTCAGCTCGGCGTGGGGGTCGGCGTCGAACGGGTCGAGGTCGGGGTGGGGGTC
>Ga0302322_100000630_pt1 | contig 27339 bp, 26 predicted proteins | sample Fen_T0_2_FD_203757 | JGI IMG/M metagenome (GOLD analysis project Ga0302322, IMG submission 203757) | Peat permafrost microbial communities from Stordalen Mire near Abisko, Sweden - Fen_T0_2 | ecosystem: Environmental > Terrestrial > Soil > Wetlands > Permafrost | place: Sweden: Abisko...
TGACGCTTAGCGGCGGCCTCGATTCGACTGGGGTGTTGGTTGCGGCCAGCCTGAATTCGTCAAAGCCATTGACTTGCTTCACTTCCATTTACGGCAATGGTGAGATAGACGAGTTGCCTTGGGCTCGGCTTGCGAGCGAGTCAGCACATGCACCGCTCATTGCGGTCAGTGCGGCACAGGAAGATTGGTTGATGACCTTGCGGAAGGTGGCTTGGCATATGGATGGCCCAGGTTATTCGCCTGCCGTGTATCCGCTTTGGCATCTCATGCGGCGTGCACGTGCCGAGGCGGTACCCGTATTGCTTGAAGGACAAGGAGCCGATGAGGCACTGGCCGGCTATCCCCAGTACATGGTGTTGGAGCTGCTTAGCTACATTTCAGGGAAATCAGGTCAGCAACCGAGTCTGGTGGGAACGGGCGTACGCCTGCATGCCTTGCGACGCACCTTCACTTTGCGCTGGACTGTGGCCTGGTTGGCGCGAGAGATGTCGGCCTCACTCTTACGTTGGCATCGCCAGCGCGTCGGATTCCAGTCGATCCTGCGCAAAGGCGTCATACCTCCGCCAATGTCCGATTGTCCAGCGATCGAAGGCGAGGACCCGGTCAGGAAACGGCTACTGGCAGACCATTCACTCAATATCCTGCCTGGGCTCCTGCACTACGGGGACGCAATCAGCATGGCGCACGGGGTGGAGGCCCGGAACCCGTTCTTGGACTATCGGCTGGTCGAGTGGATGTTCAAACTCCCTGCCCGGCTCAGATTTAACCTGAGTGAAACGAAATGGGTACTGCGCGAATACCTTCGCGCTCACGGCCAGGAGGCAATCGGCAATCGTCCGGACAAGAAAGGCTATCCAACGCCGGTCGGGAAATGGTTGGCTTCGGAACAGGGGGCGGAGGTCGAACAGTTGTTGCTGGACCGTCATAGTTTGCTGCATCAATGGTGTGACCCGTCCAAGATCAAGCAACTCATCGAAAAAAATCGGTGCGGGGTCATGGCGGCGGAGCATCACCTCTACAAGTTGCTGTCCACTCAACTTTGGCTGAACGAATGTATTGAAGGCGGTGTGGGGCCATGAGCAATTGCAATTACGCTCCCGTGCTGATATTCGTCTATCGTCGACCGGATCATCTGCGCAATACCATCTCCAGCCTGATGCGTTGCGAGGGCTTTGGGGAAAGCCCGGTCATTGTCTATGCTGACGGGCCACGAGGCTCCTATGAAAACGATGTGGTCATGGCCACCAGAGAGGTTGCGCGCTCGATGCTCGGTGAACGCGCCGAGTATCACTTCAGCGAGACCAACCAAGGCTTGTCTGGATCGGTGATTTCGGGGGTTACCGAAACACTGGACAGGTTCGGACGTGCGATTGTGGTTGAGGACGATCTTGAGTTGAATCCGGTGTTTCTAACCTTTATGAACGCGGCGCTTGATCGCTATACGGACGCGGAATCCATCTATCAGGTCTCAGGTTATATGTTTGACGTGCCGGCACTTGCCAGGGAGCGTTCGGCACTGTTTCTGCCATTTACCGTGTCGTGGGGTTGGGCCACATGGAAGCGTGCCTGGGACCGCTTTGATCCCCGCGCCGAAGGCTGGGAAATGCTGCGCACCGACAAGAAATTGCGCCGGGACTTCAATCTTGATGGCACCTACGACTACGCGACCATGCTAGTTCGGCAAATGACGGGGCAGCGGGATTCCTGGGCTATCCGCTGGTACTGGACGGTATTCAAAGAGAATGGGCGAGTCCTGTTTCCGCCAGTTTCACTGGTACGCAATATGGGTATTGATGGCAGCGGGACGCATGGTAGGGGACTTCTGCGGCGGTTCTCCGCGGACCGGACAGCACTGAACTCCATAGCATTCAGATTGCCGGAATCCGGATTGGTTGATGTTCGATACTATGCCAGTGTGAAAAGGTCGCTGTGGTCGCAAAACGGTGGGTGGGTTGCCTCCCTTGTGGACCGAATTCGCAGTCTGCTCAAACATTGAAAAGAGAGTCATGCTGTTTGAAATCAAGGAATACATGGATGTTCTGGCCACGCCTATTTACTTGGCCAATGGGCGTAAACCTTGGAGCCCGGGCTATTACACAGCAAAGAGAAGAACAATTTGCTCTGCCATTGACGAGGGTTTGTTTTCGGGGGGCTCGGAACTGCCGTCCAGCTTCGGAAGGCACATCGACGAGCGCGTAGTGGAATGTCCATGGGTATTCGCTCAGTTGGCAGAAACCCCCGGGCGGGTGCTCGATGCCGGTTCGGCATTAAATCACCTTTTCCTCCTCGATCGCCCCCCCCTCAAAGACGCGCACCTGACCATCATGACGCTTGCCCCGGAAAGACGGTGCTTCTGGAACCGCTCGATATCATATGTATTCGGCGATCTTAGAAAAACATACTTTGCAGATGCAGTTTTCGATGTGGTTATTAGTGTCTCAACAATCGAGCACATTGGGCTCGACAACACGATGCTCTATACCGGGGACGTTTCCAAGAAGGAGTCCGATGCGCTAGGCTTCTTGCCGGCCATCACGGAATTCAGGCGCCTGCTGAAACCGGGCGGGATCTGCCTGATAACCGTGCCGTTCGGTCGCAGAGGCGTGCATGGGTGGTATCAGGTATTTGACCAGGAGCTGGCGATGAAGGTGGTTGAGGCCTTTCGTCCGTCGGATTACAGCATTGATTATTTCGGATACTTCCCCGACGGGTGGCGTCGGGCCAGCTCATGCGAGATTGCCGATGCAGCGTTTTTCGATGTTCACGATGCCAGGGACTTCGCCCCGGACTTCGCCGCGGGCGCACGTGGCGTGGCTTGCATGAAGCTGATCGCGTGAACCTCGATTTCTTGCTCAGGCGTGCTTTCGGCAAGGCAACGTGCGTGATGGGAGACGGAGCGAGGTTGATGCCTTCAGCCCGGATTCTCAACATTCGGGGGGAAACCCGGCGCATCAGGGTTGGCGATCAATCGCTGGTCGCAGGGGAGCTGCTCGTGTTTCCTCATGGCGGCGATATCTCGATCGGCGAGTGGTGCTACATCGGGGAGGGCGCGCGGATCTGGTCGTCAGGGTCCGTGACGATCGGCAACCGCGTCCTGATCTCGCACAACGCAAATATCTTCGATTCACTGACGCATCCGCTGCGCGCCCGTGAGCGGCATGCGCACTTCCAGGCAATCGTGCAGTCCGGTCACCCGCGGTCCATCGATCTCGGCGAGCGACCGGTGACTTTGGCCGATGATGTCTGGATCGGTACGAACGCTGTTGTGCTTCGCGGCGTCTCCATCGGAGAAGGCTCGATTGTCGGTGCCGGTGCGGTCGTAACCCACGACGTCGCGCCACACTGCATCGTCGCCGGCAACCCGGCGCGCTTGATCAGGGAATTGGCGCCTGATGAGCGCTGACAATGCTTTTTCCAGTTGGGAGGCGGCGGTCTCCTGGCTGCGCTGCCAGCCGGACCAATCCCAGTTGGTGCTCGACTGTTATTTCGACGATCCCCTCCTCGGTGCGGCGGAGCGATATTGGCGAAGCGAAGAGTGGCGCGCTGTCCGCGCCAGTCTTGCGGGCCGATCCGGCAAGGCCCTGGATCTGGGGGCGGGGCGGGGCATCGCCAGCTATGCCCTGGCGCGAGACGGATTCGAGGTGACCGCACTTGAACCCGACCCGAGTGCCCTGGTCGGTGGAGCTGCCATTCGCAGCCTGGCCGACTCGGCGCATATGCCGATCCATGTCGTGGAGGAATACTCCGAAGTCCTCCCCTTCCCGGACCGGACATTCGATCTGGTCTTCGCGCGTGCGGTCCTGCATCATGCTCGCGATTTGGCGGCGACTTGTCGGGAAACCTTTCGGGTCCTCAAGCCTGGAGGGCTATTCATGGCCATACGCGAGCATGTCATTTCAAACGAGGCGGACCTTCCCCGCTTTCTCGATCAACATCCATTGCACAGGCTCTATGGCGGCGAGCACGCCTATCTGTTGGATCGGTATGTTGCCGCCATCAGCGAGGCAGGGTTGTCGAACCTGGAAGTTATTTCCGCCTGGCGCAGCCCGATCAATTACGCCCCTTACAACCTTCATACCCTTCAGGCCGAGCTGGCTCGGCGCGCCGGCGGCGGTATTGCCGGGCTGGAGCGGCTGCTGCAGGCCGGTCTTCGCATTCCCGGCATCTGGCCGCTGCTCAGGGGCGTTCTGGAGTCCGTCGATCGGCGACCCGGACGTTTGCATTCATTTGTCGCGCTACGGACCTGAGCATGACTCTGGCCTGGATCACGGGTGCGCACGGCTTCATCGGCCGCTATCTTGCCCGGCAACTGGACGCTGCCGGCTATCGGGTTGCGGGGCTTGGCCATGGTGCCTGGCCCGAGGCCGAGGCCGCGCAATGGGGGCTGGGCAGATGGATAAACGGAGATATCACCGCCAGCAATCTCGGCCAATTGGGCAGCATGCTCGGCGCGCCCGATGTGGTGTTTCATCTGGCAGGGGGCTCGTCCGTCGGCGCCGCCGTTGCCAATCCGCATGAAGATTTTTCCCGTACCGTGGTTTCGACCGCGGAACTGCTGGAATGGCTCCGCCAGCACTCCCCGGCTACACGGCTGGTGGCGGTGTCCAGCGCGGCGGTCTACGGCTCCGACCAGCGCGGCGCCATCCGTGAAGACGCACGACGGCCGCAGCCTTGTTCCCCCTATGGATCCCACAAGCTGATGATGGAGGAATCGTGCCGCGCCTATGCCTCCAACTTCGGGCTGCAGGTCGCCTTGCCGCGCCTGTTTTCCGTGTATGGCCCGCGTCTGAAAAAACAATTGCTCTGGGATCTGTGCGGGAAGATGACCGTCGGGCACGAGGTCGAATTGGGCGGCACCGGGGATGAGTTACGCGATTGGCTGGATGTGCGCGATGCGGCCCGGTGCCTCGAACAGTTGTGGCATCTGGCCAGCGCCCAGGCACCGGTGGTCAATCTTGCTTCCGGTGTGGCGACGCCGGTCCGGGAAATGGCTGATTTGGTGGCGTCACGATTCGCGGATTCGGGGGTTCCCCGCCACAAGGTGGCTTTCAGTGGGCAATCCAGGCCTGGTGATCCGTTCAGCCTGGTTGCCGACATCTCGAAGATGCGTACGTGGGGGATGGACACGCGGATTCCGGTTGCCCGGGGGGTGGCGGAATATGTGGAATGGTATCGCTCCCAGAAGGCGGTGACTGCCTGATGCGCATCGCGTTTACCCTGATCGGGGGCCGGAACTGGACGGGTGGACACAGCTATCTCCTGAACCTGTTCGGTGCGTTGCTGGCGCACCAATCCCAAGGCGTGGCACCCGTCCTGTTCGTTTCGGATGAGTGCACGGATGCGGACCTGGCCTCCTTTCGTTCCCTTTCGGGCCTCGAAATCGTACGGACACCGGTATTGAATTCTGCGCGACAAATCCGTTCATTGATGCAATCCATGCTGTTCGGACGGGATGTCCGTATCCAGGACCTGTTGCAGTCGAATCGGATCGATCTGATGTTCGAGTCCGCGCAGTTTTTCGGCTGGCGGCTGGGCATCCCCGCCATCGCGTGGATTCCGGACTTCCAGCACAAGGCGTTGCCGCATCTATTCCCCCGCGTGGCCTGGTGGAAACGAGAACTTGGTTTTCGTGCCCAGGTATGGGGGCATCGCTGCATCATGCTGAGCAGTGCGGACGCCAACAAAGCTTGCGAGTCTTACTACCCCGCGTCCCAGGGTCGAACCGGCGTAGTGCGATTCGCCGTACCTCCTCCACCATTCGTTCCGATTGCCGACGCGCGTGGGGTGGCGGATGGTTATGGCCTGCCGGAACGGTTTTTCTTCATGCCCAACCAGTTCTGGAGGCACAAGAATCATCAATTGGTTATCGAGGCGCTCGCACTGCTGAGGGGCCGAGGCATGCCAGTCGTCGTGGCGGCCCCGGGCAATCCGAGCGACCCGCGTGATCCGGGCTACTTCGATGCTCTGTGCGAACAGGCGACGAAACAGGGAGTGGCGGAGGACCTGAGGTTCCTCGGACTGATCCCTTACGCCCATGTGGCGATGCTGATGCGTGCCGGCACCGCCTTGCTCAACCCCTCCCTCTACGAGGGCTGGAGCACCACGGTCGAGGAGGCGCGCGCCGCGGGCACACCGATGATTTTGTCCGATCTGGATGTACACCGTGAGCAGATGGGGGACCAGGCCACCTACTTTGATCGCAACTCCCCCCGGTCGCTGGCGGACGTCCTGCAAGTCTTTCCCGCAATGGCAGCTGAGCGGCGGGAATATTCGGCCCGGGTTGCGGGCATCGAAACGCTGCAGCGTGTGCGTCAGTTTGCCTCGACCTTCGTCGAGTTTGCCGATCACTGTGTCCGGCGGAGCAGAACGCTGTGAAGATCAGTGTGGTGACCGTGGCCTTCAATGCCGCCGGCACGGTCGCACAGACCCTGGATTCGGTCATTGCACAGACGCATCCCGAGATCGAGCACATTGTCGTGGACGGAGGTTCCACGGATGGCACGCCGGAGATCGTGTCGAGATACGGAAATCAGGTCGCCCGGTTCATCTCGGAACCGGATAACGGGATTTACGATGCCATGAACAAGGGTGTGGCGCTGGCAACCGGAGAGGTCATTGGCTTTCTCAATGCGGACGATATGTATGCCCATGATCGCGTGATCGAGATGGTGGCCAGCCGGATGCAACAGGGTGACCTGGATGCGCTGTATGGGGACGTGGCTTATTTCCGCTCGGAGAATCCACGGCGCTTGGTGCGCCGATACCGTTCAGCACACTTTCGTCCGTCCAGGATAGGCTGGGGCTGGATGCCGGCACATCCGGCCCTGTTTCTGCACCGCTGCGTGTTCGAGTCGTCGGGGCCGTTCAGGACGGATTACCGCATTGCCGGGGATTTCGAATTCGTCGCACGCGTTTTCCATGCCGATCAGTTGTGTTATCGATACTTGCCCGAGGTGTTGGTGCAGATGCGTATCGGCGGGGTCAGCACCGGTGGTTGGCGCAATACCCTGTTGTTGAATCAGGAGGTATTGCGTGCCTGCCGGGAAAACGATATCCGCAGCAATGCCCTGATGCTGCTGTCGAAGTACCCGTTGAAGTTCCTGGAACTGTTCAGGGCATGAGGACGCTGGTTACCGGCGCCGGCGGGTTTGTGGGAAAGCCGCTGGTTGCGGCATTGCCGCAAGCCGGCTGGCAGGTGGTGAAGTCGGTGCACCGGCGCCCGGCTATTGGCGACGAAGTGCAAGTCGGCAGCATCCATGTCCGAACCGACTGGCGCGATGCTTTGCCGGGTTGCAACGCGGTCGTGCATCTCGCTGCCCGCGTCCATGTCATGCGCAACACTGTTGCCGATCCGCTGGCGGCTTTCCGCGAGGTTAATACCGCTGGCACGCTCAACCTCGCTCGTCAGGCCGCCGCCGCCGGCGTGCGGAGATTCGTGTTCCTGTCCAGTGTCAAGGTGCATGGAGAGGGGCGCGACGCGCCCTATGTCGAGACCGATCCGCACGCGCCCGGCGATCCGTATGCCCTCTCCAAGTGGGAAGCGGAGCAGGGTTTGCGCGAGATCGCCGCGGAGACAGGCATGGAGGTGGTGATTCTGCGTCCGCCGCTGGTTTATGGGCCGGGGGTGAAGGCCAATTTCCAGCGCCTGATGCGGGCCGTGGAATGGGGTTGGCCGTTGCCGCTGGGCGCCATCGACAACCACCGCAGTCTGTTGTTTCTGGGCAATCTGGTCGATGCGATCCGCTTGTGTCTGGAGCATCCGGTGGCGGCCAATCGCACTTATCTGCTGGCCGATGGCGAGGACCTGTCTTCGCCGGAACTGGTGCGGCGACTTGCGCGGGCGATGGGGAGGCCGGAGCGCCTGTTTCCGGTGCCGGTGTGGAGCTTCGAGCTGGTCGGACGTCTGCTCGGCAAGCGCCGGGAGGTGGATCGATTGCTGGGTTCATTGCGTATCGACAGTTCGGCCATTCGCCGCGAATTGGGCTGGTTACCGCCGTTTACGCTTGATCGTGGATTGGCCCTCACGCTGCGGCCACTCGACGAAATGTTGAAGCCGGGCTGATCTGACGGTTATTGTCAGCGCATGTCCTTGTCACTCTCCCTATTGGCCGCCGCGCTGACGACTTGCCTGACGCTGCTGGCCCTGTTGGCCAGTCGGCGACCGTTGCCGCTGGACCATCCCAACGAGCGTTCCCTGCACAATACGCCGACGCCGCGCATCGGCGGCCTCGGCATCGTCGCCGGCGTGGCCGTGGGACTGGCCTTGCGCTGGCTGCCGGAAGCCTGGCCGCTGGTTCTGCCGGCTGGTGCCCTGGTTGTGGTTTCACTGCTCGACGATTTTCTCGACCTGCCGGCGCGCTGGCGTTTGCTGGCCCACATGGTGGCGGCCGTATCGTTCCTGTCGCTAATGCCGCCGGTCGGCTGGGGAATGAGTCTGGCGGTGTTCTTCGCCCTGGTGTGGATGACCAATATCTACAACTTCATGGATGGCGCCGATGGTCTGGCCGGCGGCATGGCGCTGATTGGTTTCGGCGCTTACGCGCTGCTGGCCGGGCAGGCGGGCGATACGGTTTTGCTGACGGTTTCCGCCTCGGTCGTGGCGGCGGCGTTGGGGTTCCTGCTCTTCAACTTTCCGCCGGCGCGTCTGTTCATGGGCGATGCCGGTTCGGTACCGCTGGGCTTCCTGGTAGCCGCCGTGAGCTTCCTGGGCTGGCGACATGGCGTTTGGTCGTGGTCGATGCCGTTGCTGATCTTCTCGCCCTTCATCGTCGATGCCAATGTGACCCTGTTCAAGCGTGCCCTACGTGGCAAGCGTATCTGGCAGGCGCACCGCGAGCATTATTATCAGCGCCTGGTGCGCGCGGGCTGGAGCCACCGTCGACTGGTGTTGTCCGAATACGCACTGATGGCGGCGGCGGTGGCAAGCGCCTTGTGGCTGGCGAAGAATCCTCAATGGCAGGGAGCGGTTGTCTTGATCTGGGGCGCGTTTTATGTGGCGGTGATGGTGATCATCGACCGCCGTTGGCGTGAGGTTGCGAATGCGGCTTAGCGGACGCATTTCCCTGGTCGTGCTGCACGATCTGCTGGTGGCCATGCTGGCCTGGCTGTGCGGCTACTGGCTGCGTTTCAATTTGACCATCCCGGCGGAATACGTGCCGGCGGCGTGGTCCACACTGCTCTGGGTGGTGCCGCTGGAGACGGTGGTGTTCGCGCGCTTCGGTCTCTATCGCGGTATGTGGCGCTTCGCCAGCCTGCCGGACCTGAAGCGCATCCTCAAGGCGGTGGCGGTGGTCGCGGCGGGCGTGCCGTTGGTGCTGATCCTGTTTCGCGTGCAGGCCGTGGTGCCGCGTACCGTGCTCATCCTCAATCCGCTGCTGCTGCTGATCCTGATGGGCGGCAGTCGATTCGTCTATCGTGCCTGGAAGGATCAGCGTGTGGCCGGGTTGCTGGTGGAAACCCGGCCGGTGCTGGTGTTGGGCGCCGGCTCGGCGGCCGATCTCCTGTTGCGCGAACTGGCGCGGCCCGACTCAAAATACCGGGTCGCGGGTCTGCTCGACGACGACCACGGCAAGCACGGTCGCCTGATCCAGGACGTGGCGGTGCTCGGCGCCACCGGCGAGGTCGGGGACTGGGCGCGGCGCATGGGAGTGGCCGACATCATCCTGGCCATCCCCTCTTTGGACCACGCCGAGCGCAAGGCGTTGCTGGAGCGCTGCGCGCACCTTGGCCTCAACCTGCTCACCATCCCCAGCATGGATGACATCATGACCGGCCGGGTGACGGTCTCCAGCCTGCGCAGGATCGAGCTCGACGATCTGCTCGGCCGCGATCCGGTCAGGCTCGACAGCGAAGGCCTGCATGAATGCCTGGGCGGCCGGGTGGTGATGGTGACCGGCGCCGGGGGCTCCATCGGTTCCGAGTTGTGCCGCCAGATCGCGCATTTCAAACCCAGCCGGTTGCTGCTATTCGAGCAGAACGAGTTCGCGCTCTACCAGCTCGAACAGGAATTCGCCCGTCAGTACCCCAAGCAGCTCATCGCCTGTCTGATCGGTGACGTCAAGGACGTGGCCCGACTGCGGGAAGTCCTGGCACAACACCGTCCGGCTCAGATCTATCATGCCGCCGCCTACAAGCATGTGCCGCTAATGGAGCGCGACAACACCCTGCAGGCCCTGAAGAACAATGTACTCGGAACCTTGACGGTGGCGCGAATCGCGCGCGAGGTCGGTGTAGGAAAGTTCGTCATGGTCTCCACCGACAAGGCCGTCAATCCGACCAATGTCATGGGCGCGTCGAAACTGTTGGCGGAGATGGTCTGCCAGTCACTGCGTCCGCATGCCTATCAGGAGCGGTTCATCGACACGCCGGGTACGCAATTCATCTCGGTGCGATTCGGCAACGTGCTCGGTTCCTCGGGTAGCGTGATCCCGAAATTTCAGCAGCAGATCGAGACGGGAGGGCCGGTCACCGTGACCCATCCCGACATCACCCGTTATTTCATGTCCATCCCCGAGGCGGCTCAACTAGTAATGCAGGCCGGCCTGATGGGTCATATTCGTGCTCGACATGGGCGAGCCGGTGAAGATTGTCGAGCTGGCCCGGTTGATGATCAAACTTGCGGGCAAGAGTGAGGATGAGATCAGGATCGAGTTCACGGGCCTGCGTCCAGGAGAGAAACTGTACGAAGAGGTATTGGCCGATACCGAGAGCACTCTCCCCACACCGCACGCCAAGCTGCGTGTGGCCAGGGCCCGTGAGGTAAATGGCTCCGAGGTGCGTGCCATGCTCGACTGGATCGCGGAAACCGACGCGATCAGCGATGACGATCTTCGTGACAAACTGCGCGACTGGTTGCCTGAGTACCGACCGGCCAATCACTGACCGGCGTGCAGGTCGACCTCGATCGCCCGCGCCGCCGCCAGTCCCTGGGCGATGGCGGTGGGCACCGACGGTTGCGGCGGGTCGGTGATATCGCCGGTGGCATAGATCCGGGGCACACTGGTACGTTGCCAGAGATCGATCCGGATGTGGCCGCTGGGCGTCAGCTCGGGCCGGATGCCGGGGCTGAAGCAGGACAGCATGTCGGTATTGGGCCGGTAGCCGTACATCACCAGCATCCAGTCGAAGCGTATCGATACCGGGCCAATCTCGAACCACACGCCGCTGCCGTCCGCGTGCGGGTCCGCGATCGGCGAATGTTCCATCAGGGTGATGGCCGGATGGTCGTTGCAGGCCTGGACGAAGGGCCGTCGCGCCGAGAAGCCGGCACGGGTGCGCACCGTCACCCGGTTGCCTTGTTCGGCCAGATACAGGGCGTGATCGAGGGCGTTGTCGCCGCCGCCGACGATCAGCACCTTCGCATCCCGGATCTCGGCGCGGATCACATCGGCGAGCGCACCGACCACCACCCGCGGGCTCTGTTGTGCAAGGGCCTCGATCTCGGGTGTGGCGCGCGCCCGGCTGCCGGTGGCGATGACCAGGGCCTCGGCACTCAGGCTGTGACGCTGCCCGGCGCTGCTGTAGGCCAGGTGGAATTGCTGGCGCTTCAGTTCAACCGCGGTCAGCTCGGCATCGAAGCGGGTATCGACACCCAGCGTCCCGAAATGCTGCGCAAGCCGCGCCGTCATCTCCCTGCCGGTCTCGTTGGGCGCGCCCAGCATCCACAGGTTGGGATGGAAATTGGCACGCTGCGAGCCGCCGACCACGCCGCCGCGTTCGATGATGACGGGGCTGAGTCCGTATGACTGACAGACGTTGGCGCAGGACATGCCGGCGGGGCCGGCACCGAGGATGGCGACGCGCATGATCCTTGATGAAAGGCACTAAGATGGCGGCAAACCTAGCACAGCCGACATGTCCGCACTACCACCTCCCTCAGCCGAAGCCCTGGCGCACAGCGCGCGGGTATCCGAAACCATCCATGCCCGCATCGCGTCCGCAGGCGGCTGGATACCGTTCGCGCAATTCATGGAACTGGCCCTCTACGCACCGGGCCTGGGCTATTACACGGCCGGGGCGGCCAAGTTCGGCGCGGCCGGCGACTTCGTCACCGCCCCCGAACTGACGCCGCTGTTTGGCCGGACGCTGGCGCGCAGCGTCGCCGCGGTGTTGGCCGACACCGGCGGCGGGGTGCTGGAACTGGGCGCCGGCAGCGGTCGGCTGGCGGTGGATCTGCTCCTGGAACTGGAGCGGCTCGGGCGCCTGCCGGCGCGTTATTCGATCCTGGATCTGAGCGCGGACCTGCGCGAGCGCCAGCGTGAAGCGATCCTGGACGGGGCACCGCACCTGCTCGAACGCGTGCACTGGCTCGACTGCCTGCCCGATCGATTCGACGGCATCGTTCTCGGCAACGAGGTCCTCGACGCGCTGCCGGTTCATCTGGTCCACTGGACCGACGACGGCGTGATGGAGCGTGGTGTCGGTTCGCTCCCTCCCGTTCCGGGCGAAGGACTGCAATTCGCCTGGCTGGATCGGCCGATCGAGTCCGGGAGGCTCGGCGATGCGGTTGCCGCGCTGCCGGTCCGGGGCGACTATCTGTCGGAGATCAACCTGGCCGCGCCGGCCCTGATCACCAGCCTGGCCGGGTGTCTGCAACGCGGCGTGCTGCTGTTCATCGACTACGGCTTTCCGCGTGCCGAGTATTACCACCCGCAGCGTCATATGGGCACCCTGCGGGCGCATTACCGCCACCATGCCCTCGACGCCCCGTTCCACCTGCCGGGGCTCTGCGACCTGACGGCGCATGTCGATTTCACGGCGGTGGCCGGGGTGGGTCTCGACGCCGGCCTCGAATTGCTGGGCTACACCAGCCAGGCGTCCTGGCTGCTAGATGCCGGCCTGCTCGAACTGATGCAGGCGCTGACGCCGATGACGCCCGAATACCTGCGCGCGGCCTCGGCGGTGCAGAAGCTCGTGCAGCCGCAGGAGATGGGGGAGCTGTTCAAGGTCATCGCCCTCGGGCGCGGCCTTGCCGGGCCGTTGCCGGGGTTTGGTCGGGGCGACCGGCGCGGGGCTCTATGAGCGCTTGCGGCGCGGTTCGTAGTGGACCACGGCGCGCATGATAGTGGAGTAGGGAAAGGCCTGGATCGAACCGAAACGGGTCAACGCCTTGTCGACCAGCAGACTGATGTCGGCCTCAACGTTCTCGTCGATCTCCAGCGCCGATCTGAGTCCCAGCACGCCGCCGCATTCGACGCGGATCTCCTTGCCGAACGGCCACGGCTGATGATCGTCCATGTGCAGGGCAAAGCGTGCGTTGTGATGCAGGGCACGGGCGAAGGCCAGACAGGTGACGTTGGCCGCCTCCTCGGTGCAGGAGATCGCCTCGCGCTCGGCCAGCAGGAGGCGCCGCGCCTTGAAGCAGTTCACGCAACGCGACAGCAGGGCGCGTTCGAACGGACACGGCAGGGCGATGGCCGTGTCGCGCGCGTGTTTGTAGGCTTCCTCGTTGTAGCCGCTCATACCAGTTGTCAGTGGTCAGAAGTCAGTTGTCAGTTTGTAGCGATTTCATCGGACCTACCAGCATGGCGACTATCTCACGCGTTTCCTGGGCCCAGGCCATACCTTTCTCTTTGTCGATGTAACCAATCTCGATGCCGATGAATATCTGGGTTCTGAGTTCGGCGCACGAACCCTTGGCGATATCGAGGAAGCGAATCTTTTCCCGATTGGATTCCCGCTCCATGCCCTCGGCGATGATGGATGGAACCGACAACCCGGAGCGGGTGATCTGATCCCGAAATCCCCAGTCCCGCAAATCAGTGAAATGAGTGTAGAGACTGGCCGAGAGTCGCGCCGCCCGTTTCCACACTTCAAGATTCTCAAACCCCACGGTTATTCTGCCGGCTGAATTCTGACCACTGACAACTGGGTTCAGTAGTCGTCCCCGATCAGGCCCACCTCCGCCTCGCGCGGTTGCGAGAGGATGTCCTCGGCGGCCAGTTCGTTGTCGGCGAAGATCATGCGGATGGTCTCGCCCGAGTTCGGGTCCAGCCCCTTGCGCAGCTCGTTGGTGGCCGTCTTCGCTGTCTTGAAGCTGTCGGCCTCGCCCAGTTTGGCGAGGATATTGAGCGGACCGATCCGGTAGATGTAATACGGCATGCGAGGCTCCTGAAATACCCGAGTTAAATTGTCGGATGAAGTGCCGCGCAGGGCAAGCCCGAAGACGCCTACCTGGGCTCGGCGGCGGTGGCCGTTTGCGGGGTCCGGGCCAGTTCGATACGCCGTGCCGCCCGTGCCGCCGCGTCCTGATCGCCGGCCGCCAGGGCGCGCTGCCGCTCCACCTCCAGCCAGGCCAGCAGGGGGCGCCGCCAGCCCTGCTGCGAGGCGGTGTCCACCGCCAGCGCGAAGGTCGCCGGCTGGCTGCGCGTCTGCCTGAACAAGACGCCGGCGGCGATCAGGCGCGGCAGGGGCTGGGTGATATCGGCCACGGCGCGGTTGGCTGCCGTGTCGTCCTTGGATCCGACCAGCGCGGCGTAATGAGCCGGCAGCAGCCGTGCATCGAGACCAGCCCAGTCGCCGGCGAGGAAGCGCGAGTAGGCCACCTCCGGCGCGGCGGCGTCGACCGCCACGCGCTGGTAACCGTCGCAGGGCGAGAAATCGAGACTGGCGACATGCGTCGCGCAGACTGCCAGTTGCGCCCGCGCGACCAGGTCGACGCGGCCGCTTCTGGCGATCTCTGCCCGCGCCTTGGACAGGGCCAGGTCGGCCGACTTGCTGTCGCCTTCCAGCCACTGCGTCTGGGCGTGTTCGATCTGGCTGACCGCGTTCAGCTTCCAGTCCGGCGGCGGCGGGGTGCTGGAGCAGGCAGTCAGTAGACAGCCGAAGGCGATCCATCTCGCCCCTTGCATCTTGGATCCTGAATCTTGCAACTTCATGGCGTCTTGATCTCCACCTCGCTCTTGAACGGCCAGATGCGGTTGATGTCGTTGATCAGGTGGTTGACCTTGCGCACCGTGTCGTCGATCTCGGTGCGCAACTGGCCCAGGTCCACGGTCGCTTCCCTGACGTTGCCGGTGATGGCGGCGACGTTGGCGGTGGCGGTCTGGGCGCTGGCCAGGATGGCGTCGGCCTTTTTGAGGCTCTCGCGGGCGTCGCCGAGGATCGCGTTGACCTTGCCGATCGCCGCATTGGCCTGGTCGACGGTCCCGTCCTTGCCAAGGATTTTCCGGTCGGCACTGGTCAGCAGGGTGTCGACCTTGAGCGAGACGCCGTTGAGCGAGGCGAGCAGGGTGTTGGCCTTGTCGATCGCCGCCACCACCTGCCGCGCCTTGTCCGGCGAACCCATCACGCCCTCCAGCACGCCGTACTCGCCGGCCATGCGGCCAGTCACCGTCTCGACGTGGCCGAGAGTCCGGTTGATGGGCGCCTCGCCGGTCGTCATCGCCTGGACGTTGTCGAGGATCGCCTTGACCTTCGCCACCAGCACCGGAATCTCCTGGGTGATGTCACCCGTCAGCAGCGGCCGCACCGCCTTGTCCTCCAGCGGCGGGTCGCGCAGGTTGGCGCTGAACGCCTTGATCTTGGCGCCGCCGACGAAGGATTTCTCCAGCGTGAAGATGCTCGTCTTGCGCAGCCATTTGGCGTCGTCGGTGGGGATTGCGACCTCGATGCGCACCTGGCCCTCGGGGGTGAGCGCCAGGCGTTTGACCTCGCCGATCGGAAAACCGGAAAAGGTCAGCGCCTGGCCGATGCTCACACCCTCGGCTTCGGTGGCGGTGAGGTACAGCGTTCGGGTGGTCTGGAACACGCCCCGCGCCTGCAGGGCGTAGGCGACCAGGCCCATTACCAGGATGACGGTCAGGGCCAGCAGCAGTCCGACCTTGAGTTCCAGGTTCTTGATCAGCGGGGCGCGTAGAGGGGCTCGTTCCATCGGTAGTCCACGATCCAGCAGTCGTTGAGTCGGTCCGCCATCCGTTCCAGCAGGGTCCGGACCAGCGGCGGGTAGAGGCAATCGGGCAACAGCATACCCGGTCGGTCGATGAGCAGGACAGGGGGGTGCGAGATGGCCGCCCGCAACAGCTTGGCGACGAAGCGTTCCTCGTGCGAGAGGTCCGGGTCGCGCTTGAAAGCGCAGTCGCTGTAGCCGGCCTGCGTTAGCAGCGTCCAGGCCAGGTCGGCGGCCGCGTTGTAGCCGAGGTTGTCGCGGTATTGCGGGATCACGGCGATGTTCTCGATCACCGACAGGTTGGCGCGCAACGGCAGGTCGGCACAGATCCGAGCCGCCTGCGGGTGGGCGTCGAGAAAGGCGCGAAGCTCGCCGGCATCCGCCAGCCAGTTCACATGTACTTGAAGGCCAATGATGCCACCTCGATCAACATGAGCGCGAAGAACAGCCGCACCATGCCACGCAATACCGACACAGGGGCCATGAAGAGTTTGCGCGGCGCGGCCAGCCCCTCGGTCACCGGGATGGCGGTGACCGCCAGGCCGAAGGCCAGGGTCTTGAGGGCGGTGCCGATCAGCACGGCATTGCCGAACACCTTGCCCATGACGCGGTTGAAGTCCGGCACGCTCCAGAGCTGGAAGCCGTATACCGCCAGATAGGCCAGCACCAGGGCCAGCGCACTGGTGACGGCGGTCAGGGCCACGACCGAGATCATGCCGCCGACCACGCGCGGCATGAACTCCAGGCGGAAGGTGTCAACGCCGGCGCTCTCCAGCGCGTCTATCTCGTTGTGGATGCGCATCAGCGCCACCTCGGTGTTGATGGCGGAGCCGGAGCGCAGGGCCACGAACAGCGCGGTGATGAGCGGCAGGAGTTCCAGCACCAGCAGGCGCATGGAGACCTCCAGGGCATAGTCGCCGAGACCGAACCGCGCCGCGGTCGAGACCACGATCTGGATCAGCACGAAGGAGAGCAGGGCAGCGAAGGCGGTGAAGCCCGGCAGGATCTGCCAGGCGGTGAAATAGATCTGCTTCATCACCACCGCGCGGGTCGCGCTGTTGTAGGTCGACGGCGTGATCGATGCGCTCAGCGCCTCGGCGGCGAAGCGCAGCGTAGCTTGCCAGATGCGCCAGGTGGCAAGCAATGCGGCGCCGCGCCGGGTCAGGAAGTTGGTCAGGAACTGCATGGCGGAAGTTTACTCTGCAGTTGAACGGGTATTATTGGCGCCACTTTTTGGAGGATAGCCGTATGCGTTGGAGTGTTCTGAGCTTGAGCATGATCGCCGCGCCTGTCATGGCGGCGTCCGGCAGCATGATACGCAACGATGATCTGCGCGAATCGCCGGGTGCGGGCGCGGCCGTCGTGGGGCATGCCAGCAAGGGCGCCGCTGTCGAGATCCTGGGCCGCCAGTCCGGCTGGACGCAGGTGAAGAGCGGAGGCAAGAGCGGCTGGGTGCGCATCCTGTCGGTGCGCAGCGGTTCGGCCGACAGCAGCGCCGACCTGGGCGGGTTCATCGAGGCCGGCAGCAAGCGCGGCGACGCGAACCGGGCCGTGGCCGTGGCAGGGGTGCGCGGCCTCAGCGAAGAGGAACTGAAGGGCGCGAAATACAACGCCCAGGAGATTGCCCTCCTGGACCTGTACAAGGTCGATCGCGTCATCGCCGAGCAGTTCGCTGTATCCGGCGGACTGGTCGCGCGTCAGGTGGCGCAACTGCCCAGCCCGCAGGCCGAGAACGGCAAGGCCAGGAGCAAGAGCAGCAAGCCCACCGTGTTTCAGGAGGAGGGGATATGAAGCGCATCGGCTGGATCATTCCCTTGTTCGTGATCGGCATCGCCCATGCCGGCGGATTCGATTTCAAGGACATCCTCAAGGCCCTGCAGAAACCCGAACCAGCGACGCCGGCAGCGCCAGCCCCCGCGCAGGGCGCCGGCGCCCAACCGGGACAGACCGGGCCTGCGGCCGAGAAGCCGGGCGACCAGTTGCTCAAGGCGTTGACGATGGGCAAGACCTCCGAGTCCGACGAGGTCAGCATCGGCCAGCAGATCGCCGGCAACCTCCTGGGCGCCGCGCCGCTGGTCAAGGACGAGGCGCTGCAGCGCTACGTCAACCGGGTCGGACGCTGGGTCGCTTTGCAGTGCGAACGGCCCGATCTGGTTTGGCGATTCGGCGTCATCGAAACCGAGGACCTCAACGCCTTTTCCGCACCCGGCGGCTTCATCTTCATCACCAAGGGACTTTACCGGAAGTTGCACAACGAGGCGGAACTGGCCGGCGTGCTCGGCCACGAGATCGGCCACGTGGTCAGGAAGCATCACCTCAAACTGCTGCAGAAGTCGCAGGGCATCGCCGCACTCGGGTCGTTTTTCGGCCAGCAGGCCAAGGAGGGACCGGCCTTCCTGCAGAACCTGATCGGCAACGGGGCCGAGATCGTGGCGCGCGGCCTCGACAAGGACGCGGAGTTCGAGGCCGACCGGCTGGGATTGATCTACGCCGCGCGGGCAGGTTACGACGCCTATGGCCTGCCTTCGGTACTGGCCGAGATCGGCCATACCGCCAAGGGCGATGCGCGTGTCTCGCTGCTGTTCAAGACCCATCCCCTGCCGGAAGATCGCCTCAACCACTTGTCGGAGGCGGTGGGTGATCGTCTGGACAAGTTGCCGGAAGGCCGTTCCGACGAAAGCCGCTTTTACCACCTGCACTGACCGATCCCAAAGCAGCCCGGCATGACCCTGCGCACGCGACGCTTCCTCGGCCAGTTGCTGCTCTCGGCCCTGCTGCTGGCGCTTCTGTGCCTGCATCTGTCCGGTCAGGTTCCGCTTGGATTCGTCGAGAAGGTCGACAACACCCTCTACGACTTCAAGATCCGGCTGTTCAGGCCGACCAAGCCGGAAGACCGGGTGGTGATCGTCGACATCGACGACCGCAGTCTGCAGGCCGAGGGACGCTGGCCCTGGCCACGCGAAAAGATGGCGCGCCTGACCGCCGGCCTGTTCGGCCAGTACGGTGCGGCGGCAGTGGGCTTCGACATCTTCTTTTCGGAGCCTGACTCCAGTTCCGGCCTGCCGGTACTGGAGTCGCTGGCAAAGCACGAATTCGCAGGCGACGCGCATTTCAATTCGATGCTCGACGGATTGCGCCCGCGCCTGGACTACGATGGTCTGTTCGCCCAGGCCCTGTCGCGAGGTCCCGCGGTGCTTGGCTACTATTTCAACCCAAACGAAGGCGCCGAACACCTGGCGGCCCTCCCGGTTCCGCTGTTCAGGCGGGACGAGTTGAGCGGCATCGCAGACCGCATCGCCCCCGCCAAAGGCTATGGCGGCGCCCTGCCGAGACTGATCGAGAAGGCCGCCGGCATGGGCTACTGCAATGCCATGCCGGATGCCGACGGGGTGGTTCGACGGATGCCGGCCCTGATGGAATATGACGGCAAGGTCTACGCCGCCATCTCGCTGATGCTGGTGCGCGCCGCCTATGACGCCAAACAGGTGCGGCTGACCGGACCGGGCACATCGGGCCTCGAACGTTTCAGGTCACCAGCCGTGGACCTGGACGGGATGCGAGTGCCGATCGATGCCGAAGGCGGCGTGCTGGTGCCTTACCGGGCAGCGGGTGCCTACCGTTACGTGTCGGCCACCGACGTGCTGCACGGCAAGGCGCCGTCCGCCGACCTGGACGGACGCATCGTGCTGGTCGGCACCAGTGCGCCGGGACTGGCGGACATCCGTGCCACCCCCATGACCCGGATCTTCCCCGGCGTCGAGATCCATGCCTCGCTCATCTCCGGCATCCTCGACAACGCCATAAAGTGGAAGCCGCGCCATGAGCGGATGCTGATGATCACAGTGGTTTTGTGCGTCGGCCTGGTCCTGGCACTGCTGCTTCCCTGGGTCACGCCCCTGGTTGCCGTCCTGGCGACGCTAAGCATGATCGTCGCCCTGGCCGGTATCGACATCTGGCTGTGGCGAAGCTTCGGACTCAGCGTACGAACCGGCGCGCCGGTGCTGGCTGCAGGCGGCCTGTTCGTCCTCAACATGAGCTGGGGTTTCTTCGTCGAGTCGCGCGCCAAGGGCCAGATCACCAAACTGTTCGGCCAGTACATCCCGCCCGAGCTGGTCGAGGAGATGAGCCGCGATCCGGACCGCTATACACTCAAGGGCGAGTCGCGCGAGATGACCGTGCTGTTCTCCGACATCCGCGATTTCACCACCCTGTCCGAAGGGCTGGAGGCGATGCAACTTTCCGACCTGCTCAACTACTACCTGACGGCGATGACGCGCATCGTCCAGCAGCGCCGCGGGACCATCGACAAGTACATCGGCGATGCCATCATGGCCTTCTGGGGCGCGCCGCTGGCGGATCAGGACCATGCGCGCGAGTCGGTGCTCGCCGCGCTGGACATGCAGGTGCGGCTGGCCGAGATCAACCCGGAACTGAAGGCGCGCGGCTGGCCCGAACTTCGCATCGGCGTGGGCGTCAACAGCGGCCGCATGAGCGTCGGCAACATGGGTTCCGAGTTCCGCATGGCCTATACGGTGATGGCCGACGCGGTCAACCTGGCGTCGCGCCTGGAGGGCCTGACCAAGCAGTACGGCGTCGGCGTCCTGGCCGGCGAGGAGACGGTCGCGCACACGCCGGACATCGAATACATGAAGATCGATCTGGTGCGGGTCAAGGGCAAGCAGAAGCCGGTGGCGATCTACCAGCCGCTCGGCATCAAGGGTCAGATCGACGCGGCTATGCTCGCCCGCAAGCAGGAGTTCGAGGCGATACTCGAAGCCTATCTCCGGCGCCAGTGGGATGCGGCCGAAGACCTGCTGCGCAAGGCCGTCAAGCGCGAACCGGCCAAACTGTATGAGGTCTACCTGGAACGCATCGCCCACTTCCGCACCGTCTCGCCGTCGCTCGACTGGGACGGCGCCTTCACCTACACGACCAAATGAACATCCGCGTCCTCGGCTGTTCCGGCGGCATCGGCGACGGGCTGCATACCACATCCTTCCTGGTCGACGACGATATCCTCATCGACGCGGGCACCGGCGTGACCCGGCTGGGAAGGCAGGATCTGGTGCGCATCGACCACGTCTTCCTGACCCACTCGCACCTCGACCACATCCTCGCCCTGCCGCTGCTGCTCGACAGCGTGGCAGGCGAGCGCCATCACCCGCTGGTGCTGCATGCCTTGCCGGAGGTGCTGGACATCATCAAGGCGCACCTCTTCAATTGGCGCATCTGGCCTGATTTTTCGCGCCTGCCGAGCGAGGCCGCGCCGTTCCTGAGCTATGCGCCGCTGGCGGTGGGCGTGCCGGTATATCTGGCCGGGCGCGAGATCACCGCCCTGCCGGCGCATCATGTGGTGCCGGCTTGCGGCTATCTGCTGCGTGGCGCGCAGGCCAGTCTGCTGTTCTCCGGCGATACCGCCTCGCATCCGGCACTCTGGCAAACCGTTGCGAATACCGCCGACCTTCGGTACCTGCTGGTCGAATGCTCGTTCCCGGAGAAATTGAGCGACATCGCCCAGGCTTCCCTGCATTACAGCCCTGCTGCACTGGCAGCGGACATTGCAGGACTGCGCGCCGACCTGCAGGTCTGGATCAGCCATCTCAAGCCGGGCGGCGAGGCCGCCATCATGGCCGATCTCGATGCACGGCTTCCGGGCCGCTGTCTGCGCCTGGCCGAGGATCAGCGTTTCGAACTGTAGGGCGTCGCCACATCCTGGCTTGCCGACCGGCCATTGTGGTCGGCTTCGCCGGTTGCCCGGCATGCGTCGCAACATTCAATTTTTGCCCGGACTTGCCGATAAACGCGAAGCCTGCCGGTACCCATGGCCGGCCCATTTCAAGCCAACTGAACTTATGGACGAGGTTACGACACGAACAATCCTTCGGTATCCGGGCAAGTGCAGTACCCGTTCTCCGGTCCGGACGCGAATCGGCCCTGCAATGCAGTCGGGCAGGGTTGGAGCCATCGGCACGCACGCTGAGCGGACCTTCCTTCACCGAGCGGGCGATGCTTGTCCGCGAACCTTCTCTCTCGGGCAAGTCGGTTGCACAATGGCCAGCCGGTGCTGCTTGCTTCACCGACCCTGGCGGATACGAAGCACACCGATGAAGGTGTCTTCCCGCCCTGTGCCATGAAGGAGTGATCCTTGTCCCAGGTCCTGTTCAGGCGCTTGATGTCCCGCTGGCCGCTGGTGGTCGCGGCCATCGTTTGCGCCTATACCCTGGTGCTGCTCTGGAGTTTCCTCAATACCCAGGCGCAACTGAAGACGGCGGCCGACGCGCGCCTGATCGCCGACAGCAAGCGGCGCGCATCCGCGCTGGCCAATTTCGCGGCGGATCGGCTTGATACGGTCCAGGAACTGGTGGAAGTACATGAACTCCGGACCTACCTGATCAACAAGGCGCTGGGGATGTCGCCCAGATACGGCCTGAATGCGAATCTCGGCTCGCTGGAACAGCATTTTCGCGAACAGATCGAGCAGAGGAAGGTCGGGGCGGACCGGATCTACCGTCGTATGGCTTACCTGGATGCTGATGCAGGCAAGGATGCCAGCCCTTTGGTGGATACCGATCCAAGCCAGGGCAGCATCCGTTTGTCTGATGGGTACAAGCAGGAAACGCGGCTCAGCATAGATATGGACAGGGGCTGGATCGTCTGCTCCGCGCCGGTCAACTTCAAAGGTGAGTACAGCGGCACCGTCGTCACCGTCAGCAACATCAGCCAGATCTACCGCTTCCTGCTGTATCAGAAGACCGCCGGCTCATACCACGAAGCCCTGATGAACGCCGATGGCATGGAGATACCGAGTCCGGACGGCATCAGTCTCTTCAACAGGGCTCTCCTGAGAGAGATCGGCAAGATGCCGGAAAACGTTCCGGTCCCGATACCGCAACCCGATGGATCCGGTCCCGGTCACGATTACCGGGATTCGATCGTGATCCGGACGCCGGTGACAGGCTTGCCTGTGATCCTGGTGACGACCATGTCCAGGCAGGAGGCGTATGGCAACCTCAGTTCGCAGGTATTCATCTATTCGGTCAGCCTGTTCCCGGTTCTGGTCCTGATCGCGGCCCTGATGCTCGACCGTATGCGTTTGCGCGCGCATAAACTGGAGGCGGATGCCGCGGAGTCGAATTCCCGCAGCCAGGAACTGCAGGGGGAGAACGCCGAGCTGACCGAGGAAATCATCCGCCGTCATGCCGCAGAGCGTGAGCTGCAGCATCACAGGGAAAATCTCGAGGATCTGGTTGCCCAGCGCACATCGGAATTGAACAAGCTGTTTCAGGCCCTGCCGGATCTGTACTTCCGGGTCGATCGTGACGGGAGCATCCTCGACTACCGGGCCGGGCGCGTCACGGATCTATACGTTCCGCCGGAAAATTTTCTGGGCAAGCGGATGCGGGACATCCTCCCGCCCGATGTCAGCGAGCTTGTCCAGAGCGCGCTGGACAATATCGCGGCAGGGGCGCAGGAGTCCATATTCGAATACGATCTGCCCATGCCGGGCGGCAAGCAGTATTTCGAGGCGCGAATATTGCCGCTCGATGAAAAGCAGATCGTCGTGGTGGTCCGCAATATCACCGACCGGCGCATGCTGGAAGAATCCCGGGAGGCGACGCGACTGGAGATCGAGCGGCTCGCGCAGGTGAAGAGCGAATTCCTCGCCAACATGAGCCATGAAATCCGCACGCCGCTGAACGGCGTGCTCGGTTTCGCGCAGATCGGCCTGCGCAACAGCGTGGGACGCACCAAGAGCCAGGAAGCGTTCACCAAGATCATCCATTCAGGCAAGCTGCTGCTCGGCATCATCAACGACATCCTGGATTTCTCGAAAATCGAGGCCGGCCAACTCAAGGTCGAAACCGTCGGTTGCGAACTGCAACGCATACTCCAGGACACCATCGACCTGAACGCCGAACGTGCGCATGCCAAGGGTCTGGAGCTCCGGTTCGACAAGTCCGCGGATTTCCCGGACATGTGCATGGGCGACCCGCTGCGTATTCAGCAGGTGTTGATCAATCTGCTCGGCAATGCGGTCAAGTTCACCGATGAAGGCCATGTCTGCCTGAATGCCAGCCGTGACGGAGACTGGCTGGTCTTCCGCATTGGCGATACGGGCATCGGCATGTCCGCCGAGCAGCAAAGCAAGCTGTTCAAATCGTTCAGCCAGGCGGACAGTTCCACGACCCGCCAATATGGCGGGACCGGATTGGGCCTGGCCATCAGCAAACGCCTGACCGATCTGATGGGCGGCGAGATACGGGTGGAGAGTGAACTGAATTTCGGCAGCAGCTTCGAAGTCCGACTGCCGTATATGGCCGTGCATGGGTTTGCCACGGACTATGGCCGCGATGCATCGAACACCGGAACCGGCCCGCGACTTGCCGGCATCAGGGTGCTGGTGGCGGAAGACAACGAGGTCAATCGCCTGATCCTGGAAGATATGCTGACGGACGAAGGTTGCAAACTGGTGCTGGCGGAAGACGGCCAGCAGGCGGTCGAGGCGGTGCGCGAGGCGGGACGCGGCGGATTCGATATCGTGCTGATGGATGTTCAGATGCCGGTGCTGAACGGCCTCGATGCTACCCGCCAGATACTGGCCATCGATCCGGAATTGCCGGTCGTCGGCCAGACCGCGCATGCACTGGCGGAAGAAAAAGAGAAGTGTCTGCAGGCCGGCATGGTCGATATGCTGACCAAGCCGATCGATCCGGAAGCGCTGGTTGACATGGTGGGGAAACAAACCCATCGCGGCCGCGCCGCGGTTGCCACGCAGGACTGACAGGCGGCACTGCCGGGGTCCGGATCAGCGCCCGGATGGCGCGCCCCTGGAGGCGAGTTTGCGCACCACCGCATCCAGCCTTCGATCGAGTACCGCATCCGCCGTTGCCGGTATGGCATACCACCGGATCAGCAACTCTTCCGCTTCGGCCGACACGGCCGCTCCGGCGCCGAAACGATCCTGAAGCCGTTTCAGCTGGCGTTCCCGGCGCGCTTCCGCAAAGGATTCCGGAGTAGGCAGATCGAGGGCGATTTCCAGGTCGAGCAGCAGGGCCGCGCGGGCCTCGCGCCCCTCGGCGAGCGTCACCGCGGCGGCGGTAGGCGCGGCATCGAATCGCGCGAGCAGCAGCTTTTCGGCCTTGCCCGGCAGCGCCGGTAATTCCGTCCAGGATTGTTTCGCCGCGGCGACCGTCTCCTCAAGCTGTTCGCCGGCGAGTGCAGCGGCCTGGACCCGGTCGGCCAGAGCAGCCTTGCGGGCCAGCAGATCGAACCGTGATCGGTGCTTTTCCAGGTGCAAGTCGTCGATGCGCTGCTGGGCCTGGCGCTGCAGGTCGGCGGCCCGCGCATCGAGGCCATCTGCGTCTTCGCGCGCGGCCGGCCTGAATGCGGTCCAGTCGGTGCGAAACCGGGCGAGTGCCTGCCTGAGCCCGTTCGCATCGGCGCTCGCCATCGTTGTCGCGAAGCTGTCGAGCAGCGCCTGTCGCGCCTGCTTCTTTTCCTGGCGCTGCGCCGTCTGCTCCGCGCGCAGGGTGTCACGGCGGGCGAATACGGCATTGCAGGCGGTGCGGAAACGCTGCCACAACTTCTGTTCGTCGCCGCGCTCCAGCCTGACCGGCGTGGTCGCCTGTTGCCACTGTCCCTGCAGCACCCTGGCCTGGGTCATCGCCTGGCCGAGATCCTTCGCTTCGACCAGTGCCTCGGCTGCGGTGATGAGTTGTTCGCGGCGCTGCTTTTCCGTGCTGCGCGCCGCGGTGATCTTTTCGTCGATGACGCCTAGCAGCTTGTCGTAGCGCTTGCGCAGCGGACGCTCGTCGCGGAACGCGGTCTGCGGCGCGGCACGCCATTGCCTGCGGATATCGTCACGGTGCGCCTCGATGGCCTTGAAGTCGGCGTGGTCCCAGTCGATGCCATTCATCCATGCCTCGCACGCATCGCACAGCGCCGCCTTGACGGCGCGTGCCTCGGCATGGCGTGCCGCCTCTTCGGCGCGTAGCACCGCGACCGGCCGATAGGCCTTTTCCAGCGTGGCATCGAAGTGCTTCCACTGCTCGTTGGCGGCCGGCGCATGCGCGTTTAGCCGCTTCCATTCCTCGCGCAGGGCCGGAATGGCGACCGCAAGTTCGTCGACGACGTGTTCGCCGACCAGCAGGGCATCGGCGGCGGCGATCAGGTGCTCGCGCGCCTGGCCGGTGCCCCAGCGGGCCCAGCCGTGCAGCTTGTCCAGATGTGCGAGCGCTGCTTGCAGGCGCGCGTCCAGAGCGCCGTGCAGGCTGTTGTCGGCCAGGGTGGCCTTGATCTGTTTGACAGTTGCGTCGGCCTCGCCGAGACGGCCCTGCTCGGTTTCTCCTTCGAGCTTTTCCAGCAGATTGCTTACCAGGGCTTGATCGATATGCGGACGCGGCTTTGCAGGTTTTTCCTTCGGCACAGGCATCCCCGCGACCGGGATCGCCAGCAGCGTCTGATAGCGCGCCTTCAGCGAAGCCAGCGCATCGATGTTGTCCGGCTTGGGCAGTGCCGCCCAAGCGTTGGTCGCATCCTCACCCGGCGGGACATCGGGCGCCAGCGTGGCCAGGAACTGCTCGCACGCCAGCACGCATTCCGCATCCATTGAGCGGGCGGCCAGGGCATGCCCGGTCTTGTGCATGGTCTGGGCGAATGCCTTGCCCGGCGCTTCTGCAGCCAGCCAGGCAGGCAGCCCGGCCAGGATCGGCGTGAGTTCGTCCAGACTGGAACGCCAGCCTTGCAACCGCTCCTGCCAGGGCCATTCGGCGCCGGCCAGTTCGGAGAGCAGATCCGAGGCTTCCTGCTGGCGCAGATGCACCAGTCGCCTGGCCTCGGATTCGTCGTGCAGTCGTGCCAGCGCCTGGTCCATCCACTTGCGGCAATCGGCAACCGCTGCCGCGCCCTCGCCGAGGCCGTCCAGTTCCTTTTTCAGCGCCAGCAGGCGCGAGAGCGGCATCGGCGCGTGCTCGAGCAGTGCCTGCAGCTCGCCGGCGATCTCCATGGCGCGATGCGCGCTGTGGCCAGTCTGCCGGCGCTGGCGCAGGACCTCCGCGCAATGCCGGTAGACGCCCTTGTCCCTGTCACGGCTGGTATGCGCGACCTGCTCCAGAAGGCCCGTGTCCCCGATGCGCATGGCGGCGGCGAGACGCACTTCAGCCAGGCGCGCATACGACGCCACCTCCGCCAGCCAGGATTCGGCCGTCAGGGCGGCGGTCCAGTCCAGGGCCAGCGCCTTGTCAGTCGCGCAGCAGGTCGCCGCGACCCAGACCTCCGGCGGATCATCGTTCAGCGGGGCCTTCGACTGGGCGGACAGCGCCTGGCCTAGGTCGCCGGCAATCCGGATGCGCTCGGCATCGCCGGCGGCAGTCTGCATTTCCCTGCGCAGCTGGTCGGTATCGACGGCGGGCACGCTGGCCGGTGCCTGCAACGGGCTCGCGGCCAGGGGTTCT